>Ga0105047_10008613_pt1 | contig 16965 bp, 6 predicted proteins | sample MAT04_FD_78384 | JGI IMG/M metagenome (GOLD analysis project Ga0105047, IMG submission 78384) | Freshwater microbial communities from Lake Fryxell liftoff mats and glacier meltwater in Antarctica - MAT-04 (megahit assembly) | ecosystem: Environmental > Aquatic > Freshwater > Ice > Liftoff...
GCGAGCAGTTTTTGATGGCGGGGGGAAAGGTTGAGAATCGCGATCGCACTAATCAAATACGCCAAACCGATGCGCTGCAATACTCCCATAATCCTGATTTTACCGAAGTTTTCCACTGGGGCGCTGTTGAGAAGTACGTCAAGGGCGATCGAAGATGTATTTAGCAGCAATCCTAATCCAAATAAAATCGTGGCGCGGCGCGCAATTCGCCAGTAGATATTTGTTTCTATTTTTATAGTAGTTTCAGTATATTTTGACAGCGAGAAAGACATCGCGCAGCCAACGATGAACAGGAAAAACGGAAATACCAAGTCTGTGGGCGTACAGCCGTGCCATTCTGCGTGATCTAGCGGCGGATACACCTGTTTCCAACTGCCGGGGTTGTTGACTAGAATCATCGAGGCGATCGCAATTCCGCGAAAAACATCAAGGGATTTTAAGCGCATGGAGAGAAGGAAGAGGGAAGAAGGAAGAGGGAAGAAGGAAGAGGGAAGAAGGAAGAGGGAAGAAGGAAAAGGTAAAAGGAAGCATCATCAGTTTTGCAAAAAGCATTTTATTATTATAGTGCGAGCGTCCCCGCTCGCGTATTGTACACCTCGCGAGCGGGGACGCTCCCACAAATGCAAAACTGAGAGGCTCCCAGATAAAAATGACCAATTACCCATTACCTATTATTATGATGTCCGGTAAATCAGCCCTAATTCAAGTAGAGGCTGGTTCGCGAAATGAAATAGCCCTGCGCTAGATTACCATAACAAAAACAGTTCGCAGTGTGGACTTTAGTCCGCAAAAAAGAGCGGACTAAAGTCCACACTACGAACCAATTTTATCGTTGTCAATCCACCGGACATGATATGCCCAATGCCCAATGCCCAATGCCCTATATCTCTATTCCCTCCAAAGTCATAATGACAGCATTCTTCATCAACATATCGCAGCGATCGGCATAAAAAGATGCTGCCTTATCATACTTATTGACTTGCAACACGCGCAAAAACATTTGCCTTGCTTGCGCGAATTGCTGCTGGTAGTGAAAAAAAATTCCCTGTTCAAAATAAGTTTGGGTTTGTGCTTTTAGTTCGATCATAATATCCGAGTCGCCGTCATAAATTTCAAAAACAGCAACCGGCGTTTGTTTCCCTTTTACTTGAACGCGATCGAGAAATCGGCACTTATAATGTTGGGGGTCGTCAATCCGGCACAAAGTCTGAACGCTAGCAACAATACCAACTCCGTAAAGCTTTGTCAATCCTTCCACCCTAGAGGCTAAATTTACAGCATCAGAAATTACCGTACTTTCCATCCGTTCCGCTTCGCCAATAGTACCCAACATTAAAGTTCCCGTATGCAAACCAATCCCTATCGAAATAGGTTGATAACCGCTATTTTGCCTGTGTCTGTTATAAATTTTAACTTGCTGCTGCATCTCAATTGCCGCTTGCACCGCATCTTCAGCACGGTTAGGAAACAAAGCCATAATTCCGTCACCAATGTATTTATCTATAAAACCGTTGTACTGGCGGATAACTGGGCCAACTCGGCTTAAATAAGAGTTAATAAATTCAAAATTTTCTCTAGGAGACATACTTTCTGACAAACTTGTAAATGAGCGAATATCGGCAAACATAATCGTCATTTCCGCCTGTACAGAGTCTCCCAATCTGGCATCAACAATGCTTTCAATTTTAAGAAACTTCAAAAACTCGCGGGGAACAAAACGGGCAGAAGCTGTTGCAATTTTTTCGAGTTCGCTTTTGCTGGCTTCGATTTGAGTCAGGGAGCGAAATGCTCTCAGCGCTGTCACTAATGTAGTAAATAACTTTTTGTTTGTCAGTTCTGTTTTAGTTTTGTAATCGTTAATATCGTAGCTGACAATTACTACATCTTCCGGCACTTGTCCCGGCTGTCCGGTTCGCAAAATAATCCGCACTATTTTATTATCTAAAATATCGCGGATGTATTTTACTACTTCCAAGCCTGCCTCTTCCGTTTCCATCACTACATCCAGTAAAATTAATGCTACATCTGGATGGGCTTGGATCATTTCTTTGGCTTCTTTCCCAGAAAAAGCGCTGATAAATTCGAGCGATTTGTTTTCAAATGTAAATTCATTTAAAGCTAGTTTTGTAATATTGTGAATTTCTATTTCATCATCTACAATTAAGATTTTCCAACTGGCTACGCTAGGTTTTTCCTCGGCCTCGTCTTCTTCAGCAAATATTAATTCATCGTCGCCCACCGCTATTAATTCGTTATCGCTCGCAGCGAACAGTTTTTTACTAGCTTCTGACATTGATCACTCTCCTAAATAAAACTCTATTAAAACTCGTGGTATAATAACTAATTACTAATTTTAGCGGGAAATTCCATCATAAATTTTGTGCCTTTGTTCAATTGACTTTCGCAGGTAATTGTACCTTTGAGTTTTTGCGTAACGAGGTTGTAAATAATGTGCAGTCCCAATCCTGTGCCGCCCTTACCTCTTTTGGTGGTAAAAAATGGTTCAAAGATTTTACTGAGATTTTCTGGAGAAACTCCTTTGCCGTTATCTGCATATTCAAATATTAGCCGATCGCCCTCTAGCTTAAAATTCAAAGCCATAATCCCTTCGTCTTCTCCATCGTAAGCGTGAATTAGGGAATTCAACACCAGATTTGTCACAATTTGACACAACACACCAGGATAACTGTCCAGTACAATATTTTCATCGCCTTTAATCTCTATTTTGTGTTTAGTTCTTCTTAGTTTGGCGCTTAAAGATGTCAAAATCTCCTCTAAATAATTTTTTACATTAAACGTGCGTTGTAATTCGCTCGACTGATCTACAGCCACTTCTTTAAAACTGTGAATCAAGTCAGCCGCCCGCGTCAAGTTTGATAAGATCATATTACTGCTTTGCATGGCCGTATCCAGGAATTTTTCTAACTCGGAGCGTTTAATTTGGCCCTTGCTGTAAAGCTCAAAAAACTTTGTAACTTTTTCCGCCAGCAGGGAGGCGGCGGTGATACCGATGCCGATGGGAGTGTTGATTTCGTGAGCAACACCTGCAACCAACCCCCCAAGGGCGGCCATTTTTTCCGATTCAACCAGTTTCTTTTGGGCAGATTTTAAGTCTTCTAAAGTTTGGGAAAGCTCGGAGGTACGCTGCTGTACTAACTTTTCGAGATTCTGATTGAATTGCTGCAAGTTTGTATAAAGTTGGGCGTTTTCTATCGAGATAGAAATTTGAGAAGACAGCAGTTGTAATATTTCTAACCTTTCTGGCGTAAAAGCGCCTGTAGTCAGATTGTTTTCTAAATATAGAATGCCGCTTAGTTTGCCTTGATGGATTAACGGAGTGCAAAGAATTGATTTAGGTTGACAAGCAATTATATAAGGTGCGTGAGTAAATTGTCCTTCGCGGCTGGCATCGTTTAAAACTATACTTTCTTGGGTGCGGGCGACGTAGTTGACAACTGCAACTGCTAGCAAAGTTTCTTCTCGCTCTTCATCTACAAAATTTATAGGAATTGATTGCATGACAGCAACGCGATCGGCATCTACAGAACCCGATGCTTCAATGACTAATTTACCATCTTTTTCTAGTATTAAAAATCCTCTTTCTCCCCCCGCATTTTCAATCACAATTTTCATCATTTTTGCCAGCAGTTTTTCGAGAACTATTTCGCTGGCTAATGTTTGCGATGCTTTGACTGCGGTTGTCAAGTCTAGCACCCCTGCACTGTCGCTCGTAGTGCAAGCGCTGCTGGTAGATTTGTGAGTTTCAATATTAGTTGAATTTGAGGCTAAAGTTAGCCACTGCGGGTATTTTGATTCTAAATGTCTTACTTTGGCTTGTGCTCCCCAGCGTTGATAGCAATAACGCGCTTCTGTCAAGTAAGTTTTAGCAATTATTTCTCGTTTTATGGATAAATAAAATGCTCCCGCTAATTCTGCTGCGAGTGCTTGTACTTGTATGTATCCGTTTGCTTGGGCTCCGGCAATTGCGCGATCGTAATATTCCATTGCTCTGACAATATCGCCCAAAATTCTCGCTATTTCTGCCGCAATTAAGTCGCATTTGTGCTGGAGGTTCATCGGCGCAGAAAGTGCTTTTATTTGCAGTTTTTTGAGGTTGCTGCTGGCGCAAAAAAGCTGCTCTTCTTGTTCCTCATTTGTTGCTGATGGATATGCTGCAAGTCTGGCGAGAGAATCGTAAAAATGGTATTCAGGAACATTAATCAAGCCCGCAACTCCATCTAAATAAAGTTCGGCTTGCACTGTATTTTCTAAAGCTAGCTCGATATCTCCAAATAAATATGCTAATATTAATTTTTGCAAATAAAAGTTCTGGAGACCGACGCGATCGTTAGCTTTCAATAGCAGGATTAACAATTTTTCTTCGCTGTAAGCTTCACTTAACAAAATATCGGGATTTGCCGATTTTCCCATCAATTGCAAAACTGTTTGCCGATATATTTGATTCCAAGTCAATACCGTTTCTTGCTTGAGTTGAAATAACAAATGGTTGTAATTAGCCATTTTTTGTTCGAGTGGCAGCAATTCTTGACCGATGAAATACAAAGATTGACAAATATTTACCGCCGCATATCCGACTGATTCTAAATCACCATTTTCGAGGGCGCTTTGATAGGCTTCTTCTAACAGTGGTAAAGTGTCTTTAACATGATGCTTGCTGTGCATCAAAATGAATGCTACTAAATTAAGAATCTTACTTTTAAATTCTAAAGCATTTAGTCTATCGATCAAATTTAAAGCTAATTGACCAAAGCGATCGCCTGATTCAATCTCTCTAACTATTCTTTGTAAAATAGCTCCGTAATTAGCATAACCCAAAGTTGAAAAAACCGAATTTCCGTAGTTAATCGATAAATTAACTTGCTGGCATACAATCAGCGGTAACAGCACTGGTTCAACTATAAACGTAGCCGCAAACATACTGGAAAGCACGCGCATAGTTGCTAATTTGCGCGGATTTGTCATCACAGGTAAGTTCATTAAATCTTCTATTTTTTTGCCTGTTAAATAAGCTGAAGTTTGGGCCATTGCTTGCTGAATGTGGAGGGGGACTGGCGACTCTGGCAAGTTTATTCCTAACATTGTTAGTGCTTCTCTACCAATTTGTACAGCTTCCTGCAGTTTTGTTTGCATCGTACAAGCTGTGATTCGGATTTCAAATATTTTGATTTTGTCTAGTTCATTATTTGCGTGTTGCAGGACAATTTCTGCCCATTTTTCCATTTGTTCAAACTCGGTATTCAGGTAAGCGGCTTCTGCGGCTGACTCGTAGAGTGCCAGAGTCAAATCGTAATCGGTTTGCCAACTTTCCTGCGGCAGCAATTCAATACCTGCAGTTAAATATTTGACTGCAAGTTCGTAAGCTGCACTGGCTTTTGCTTTGCGCCCTGCAATTAAATTTAATTGGCATAATTGAAATTTTTCTAATTCACTGCTGATGATTGGTATGGCGGCATTTAGTTGGTTGACTATATCAAAAATATAGTCTTCTAATTGCTCTGGAGGTGCGTTTTGCAGCAGAAATCTGCCAATTTTGAAATGGGTTTCTTGTTTCTGGGGTTCGGATATTAAAGCATAAGCTGCTTGCTGAACTCGTTCGTGCAAAAATTTATAAGTCGCGCTAGCAGCATCAGCGATTGGTAGGGACAATTCATCTGTGAAGTCTCTATATATTTTGTCGGTTACTTCTGTGGTTGCTGCTGGTGCGAGGGGAATTTTGTAGGCGTTATTCACGGGCAGAATCAGACCAGACTGAAGTGCTTCCCAGAGGTCTGTTGCTGCGGAAACTAGAGATTTTTCACAGATTTTTGAGATAATTCCCAAATCAAATTGGCTGCCAACACAAGCGGCTAATTTGAGCATTTCCTGGGTGGTTTCTGAAAGTTTCTGAATGTGGTCGATCATTAATTCTACAACGTTGTCAGTTATTCCTATTTCTTGTATTTGCTCGATGTCCCACTGCCACTCACCTGCAATTTCGCATTTTTTCAAAGCTGGATATGCTTTTTTAGGATTTGACTCACAAACGTTAGCTTCGGCTATTTCGACAGAAGTATCGGAAGGTGCAAATTTGAATTTTAGCAGTTTTTTTGAGTAAATATACTTTAAAAGCTGAGTCAGAAAAAATGGATTGCCTCCGGTTTTTTGAAAAAGCAATTCTGCTAAATCTAGCGATTTTTCTGGCTGGCAATTTAGACTATCTGCAAGGAATTGATTGACGCTGTTAATATCTAAAGGTGAAAGAGCTATTTCGCTGACATTGCCGCCTGCTTTTTTAATTGCTTCGGCGGTCAGCATTACGGGATGATTTGCATTTACTTCTTGTTGTCGATAGGCTCCAATTATTAATAAATATTGACTTTCGAGGTTTGTTGCTAGGACTTGGATTAACTTGAGCGATGCTGAATCTACCCACTGCAAATCGTCGAGGAAAATTACCAGCGGGTGTTCTTTTTGAGTAAAGACACGGATAAACTTTTGAAATACTAAATTAAAGCGATTTTTAGATTCATTTGCTCCTAAATCTGGCACTGGGGGCTGCGGCCCAACAATCAGTTCTACTTCGGGAAGAACTTCAATAATTACTTGACAGTTGCCGCCGAGGGCATTTAATATTTTTTGTCTCCAAACTTCAAGTTTGGCAGATGTTTCTGTGAGAATTTGGCGCAATAAGTCTTGAAAAGCTTGGAGCAAAAAAGCGTAGGGAATATCGCTCTTAAATTTTTCAAATTTGCTATCTATAAAATACCCGTTTTCCTGCAGGATTGGCTTGTGAATTTCATAGACTAAGCACGATTTCCCCATACCTGCTGAACCGGAAATTAATACTATTTCTGTGTGGGCCAGTCTCATCCTCTCGAAGGTGTCGAGAAGCAGATTAACTTCGGCTTCTCGCCCGTAAAGTTTTTGGGAAATTTGCAGGTTACTTGACCTATCTTGCTCGCCGAGGGTGATGTGAGAAATTTCGCCGGTGGTTTCTAGTTGAAAGAGACAGTTTTCTAGGTCGCACGCAAGCCTGAAGGCACTTTGATATCTGTCTTCGGCGGTTTTTGCTAATAGTTTCATGACGATATCGGAAACGACTTGAGGAATTGCGTCGGTTTGTGCTTGATTGATTCTGTTTTTGATTTTGTGTTTTTTATTGTTACAAGGAGCAACTGGTTTTTTGGCAATATGGCAGTGTACTAATTCCATCGGATCGATCGCACTAAAAGGCAATTCGCCGCAGAGCATTTCATAAAAAGTGACGCCTAAAGAATAAAAATCGCTCAGATAGTCGATCGCCCGATTCATGCGTCCCGTTTGCTCAGGAGACATATAGGCGAGGGTGCCTTCGAGTAAATTGGGATGGTGGAGGGCGGGGTTTTCGCCCGGTAGCAGGGAGGCGATCGCAAAATCAGCAATTTTGACATCCCCCGTCTCGATTTTGACAATAATATTGCTCGGCTTAATATCTTTGTGGATGATGTGGTGCTCGTGGAGTTGGCCGAGAGTTTCTGCTAGTTTGATGCCGATTTGTAGAAATTGTCGTAACTCTAGCTGGTTGTTGGCGAGATATTCTTTGAGAGAAATGCCGCCAAAATCTTCTAAAATTAACACAGGAACGTGATTGTATTTTTCGACTTGGTAAAGCTTGACTGTTCCTGGCAAATTCAAATTTTTTAGAATTTCTGCTTCGTGCAGTAGTTGGGCTATTTGTGCTGGGGTTGGGTAGGGCTGCGCGAGAGTTTTGAGGATAACGGGTTTTTGTTGTTCAAGCTGCATCCCTCGATAAATAACTGTGCGATCGTTTGTATAAATTTCTCCGTCTATGCGATATCCAGGGATGGTAATCATGCTGTTTTGAGAATGGCTTGAAAGGTACGGTTATTAAGTAAGTGGAAATAAAAAATGCAGGTTGAGGGCGGTTTTTACGGCAGTAAACTGGCTGCTATTATGGATATTAAGTAAGTGGTTACAAATAAACATTAGATGGGCAGGGCGGGTTTTGTAGCAGTCTAGTCGCTTGTATCTTGTGATATTAGGGGAGAGGAGGGCGGGTTTTGTAGCAGTCTAGTCGCTTGTATCTTGTGATATTAGCTAAACCCGCCCCTACAGGCTCATCCTCAATACTTTTTTGGCATTTACTGAGTTATCTATATTATTGTAGTCTTCAAAAAATCAGAAGTTGCACTTTGCGATGCCGGCAGTGCCAAAATAAACTGGTGCTTGCAAATCAACAGCTAAAATCAAAAAACCATGCAGAATATAATTGCCTCAAATCCAGCTAATGCGACCGATCGCGCTTTGGGCACCGCAGACATTAAACTACTGGTACTAGATATCGACGGCACGATCGCAGGTTTGTCAAATGACATCCGAAAACCCGTCAAGCAGGCAGTTTTGGCTGCCGAGTCGCGGGGAGTGAAAGTGGCCATCGCTACGGGCAGGATGTACAAATCGGCTTTGCGTTTTCACTCAGAAATTGGCTCAACTTTGCCGCTGATTTGCTACCAGGGCGCGTGGATTCAAGATCCAGCTACTCAAAAGCGACTGCGACACTTGCCGCTGTTGAAACAAACTGCTCTGCAACTATTAGAGCATTTTGAAGCACTGGATTACCGATCGCTCCTTTCGATCCATTTCTATATTGACGACAAACTTTATGTACCGGAAATTACTGCAGCTACCCGAATTTATGCCCAACGATCGGGCATTGAACCAATTGTGATTAAAGATTTGCGGCGAGATATTCCGGGGGAACCGACGAAGGTTTTGGCTTTGTGCGAAAATCCAGAGGTACTCAACGGCTTACTCACCATGATGCGGAAGCGCTACACGCCTGCGGAGCTTTATTTGACTCAATCGGTGGCTACTTTTTTTGAAGCGACGCATCCTTCGGCGAATAAGGGAGATGCGGTGCAGTATTTAGCCGAGGAAATTTTGGGTTTGCAGGCGGCGAATGTGATGGCGATCGGCGACAATTTTAATGATCTAGAAATGATTTCCTACGCGGGTGTCGGCGTGGCGATGGGGAATGCTCCTGATGGTGTGAAGGCTGTTGCTAATTGGGTGGCGCCGGACGTGGAGGATGATGGGGTGGCGTTGGCGATCGAACAATTTGTTTTGGGCGCGAGTTGATATTTCTAGCAATCATGATTTTCGGAGTGCGAGTGTCCCGCTCGCTCCGAAGAAGACAGGGCGGTTGAAACCGCGTCTATACAAGCAAAACCCGGATGGTGCGCGGGTTGAAGACAAAGGCGGTGAAAATTATGTTATTCTCTTCAGTCTCGCGTTGCGCGGACATCGTTTGTGTAGGCGCGGTTTCAACCGTACGTCCGATCTACAGTATAATTCCGATTGAAAAAATGCCTTTCCACAGAAAAAGCACCGACGACTGGCCGTGTTTCGTCTCGGTGCTTTCTCTGGTTCGCTCCTCACACGTCCATCAATATAGCCGACTCGCTCGAATCTGTCAAGACTTTTTAGCAAAGTTTTTTTTTAGTCTTTCCAATCCAGGCGCAGGGTGCGGTGGAGTGAGGCAGAACCCTGGCAATGCAAGGGTTTTGCTCGATCGCCCTTTTCTGGCATTCCCCCGAAAAATTTTAGTTCAATTCCTGCATCCAGTCCAAAATCAGAGCGTTGACTTCACTAGGTCGCTCGTCGTGGGGACAGTGGCCGGTGTTGGGAATTGAAACAAATTTCACTGGTCGATCGTTGGCGGCCAATTCTTGGTAAATCTGGCTGCCGGTAATGGGCGTCCAGGGGTCGTCTGCGCCCCAAAGTACCAGTAACGGACGATCGACCTTTGGCAGCAATTCTGACGGTTGAGGGCCTGCTGGGGCTGTGAGAATTGAGGCAAACACTTGTTGAGCTCCGGGCTCGCAGGAGGGGGCGTGCAGGAGTTCTACAAGTTCGTCGGTGATGGCTTCCCGATTCCCGTAGACTTGGCGCAGGGTGTTGCGGATGCGGTGTTTTTGGCGGATGTTATTGAATACAAACGGGCCGATGATGGGCGATCGAACTAATTTAGTAAAAGTCCCCATCACCACTCGCAGCGGAAAATTCAATTCGTCTGGTCGGTGGTTGAGTCCGCCGGCACAGTTGATTAAGACACCGCCGGCTGATATTTCTGGATGGTTGGCGACTACCATCAAACTTAGCAATGCGCCGATCGAATTCCCGACAAATACCGCCGGTTCCTGTACCAACTCCGTCCAGAAATCTGTCAGCAATTCTTCCCACAATTCCAGCGTATAATCCAGCGCCGGTTTGCCAGAAGCCCCGAATCCCAGCAAGTCCAGCGCAAATACGCGATAGCCGCCGGCTGCGAGTGCGGGGATATTTTGCCGCCAATGCCCGATCGAAGCCCCAAATCCGTGAATCAAAATCAGAGGGCGGCCGGTTCCTTGGACGGTATATTGGATTTTGTGACCTTTCCAAGTCCAAATTAGTTTTTCAAAGCTGATTGCAGATACTAGCTGTTGTGCTGTCACGGTTCTAAATGTAAATTTTCGTTAACTTATTTCATCATACCAGCACTATCCCTGTATGGACTGGCTAGGAGCAACACAAGAACATTATTCCCAATTCCCAATTCCCAAGGACTGCTGACTACTGACTAATGACTACTGACTGAGAGGGCGGGTTTTGCCCTTTTTTTAGTCATTTGTATCATATATCCTCTTCTAAACCCGCCCCTACAAAATGCTAATGACTGAGGGCGGGTTTTGCCCTTTTTTTAGTCATAAGTATCATAGATTCTCAGCTAAACCCGCCCCTACAAAATGCTAATGGCTGAGAGGGCGGGTTTTGCCCTTTTTTTAGTCATAAGTATCATATATCCTCTTCTAAACCCGCCCCTACAAAATGCTACTGACTACTGACTAATGACTACTGACTACTTTCTACCTTTTTTCTACCAACCAATGAGTCATCATCTCCCCCTTACCTTTGACTGGAATCAAGCCTCGCTTCTCAAACACATACTGATCTTTCAAAAGCTCATAAGTCACATCAGTAACTTGAATGCTGCCTGCAAAACCTGTAGCCTCCATCCTCGCCGCCACATTCACCGTATCTCCCCACAAATCATAGGTAAACTTGCTAACACCAATCACTCCCGCCACCACCGGCCCGGAATTGATGCCGATGCGAATTGCCAGTTTTTCTCCTGTCTCGGCCGACAACTTGGCTATTTTTGCCTGCATTCCCAAGGCCATCAGGGCGATCGCCTCGGCGTGGTCATCTCTCGGCGTAGGCAATCCCCCAACTACCATGTAAGCATCGCCAATAGTCTTAATTTTCTCCACACCGTACTTTTCAGCTAACTGGTCGAAGTGGGAAAAAATCACGTTCAATCGCTTTACCAGTTCCGTCGGAGACATTCTCGCCGATAGCTCAGTAAAGCCAACAATATCAGCAAATAAAACACTTACATCGGCAAAACTGTCAGCAATTGTAGTTTGCTGAGCTTTCAAACGTTCTGCTATTGGTTTCGGCAAAATATTTAACAGCAACTTCTCGCTTTGTTCCTGCTCAAATTTTAGCGCTTCTTGCGCTGATTTGCGCTCTGTAATATCAGAAACCGTACCTTCATAGTACATCAAATCGCCTTGTGCATCCCGCACCGCCCGGACATTTTCTGACACCCAAATCCGGCGTTCGTCTTTGCAGATTACCATAGATTCAAACCCAGAAACCGCATTTTCTGCATCAATAGCCGCCACGAATTTGAGGCGGCGTTCCGGGTCAACATACAGTTGCTGAGAAATATTTTTAATGCAGGACATCAATTCCTCTGGCGAGTCGTAACCGTACAATTTTGCCAAAGCTGGATTGGCGCTGAGATAGCGTCCTGAAGGAGTGCTTTGAAAAATTCCTTCCATCGCATTTTCTACAATGCTATGGTATTTTTCTTCAGCAATCCGCAGCGATTCTTCTGCTTGTTTGCGCTGAATCAAAGAACCTAATTGAGTGCCGACAGCATGAAAAACATCTATAAATCGCGCGTCTTTCCCACCGGGCGAACTTTTAAAGAAAACTAGCACTGCCAATACTTCATCGCCTACCAAAATCGGCACGCCAAAACCCGTTTTAAATCCAAGTTCTAGTGCTATTTCACTTCGGATAAAATCCGGGTAGCCCAGGGAAATATCTTCAACCCATTCCGGTTGCTTGGATACCCAAACTCGTCCTGGCAGCCCAATATTCATGGGAAATGTCAGTTGTTCGCTTTGGGTGCGAAACGATTCCATGTTCGCGTTGCTGGCATACCAGCCCCGGGCAGATTGCAGGACATTTCCTTCTGCATCGGGAATCCAAGCTTCTCCTACATCCCATCCGATTGTTTCGGCAACTTGGTGCAGAATTACTTCTAAAGCTGAGTGAAAGTCTACAGCTTCGCCGATCGCCCGCGTCGTTTCCAGCAAAAACCGGACTGATTCTTCAGCCCGCTGCCGTTCGGCGATTTCTGCCTGCAATCTCGAATTGCGATCGTGCAATTCTCTGGCTTGCTGTTGCAGTTTAGATTGCAGCGAACGCAGGGAAAGTTGGTTTTGGACGCGGGCCAAGACTTCTTCTACTTGAAACGGCTTAGTAATATAATCTACTCCTCCTACTTGAAAAGCTTTAACTTTTTCCAGTACATCATCTAGCGCACTAATAAAAATTACCGGAATATCTTTAGTTTTTTCACTTAACTTTAACTTCTCACAAACTTCATAGCCGTTCATTTTCGGCATATTAATATCTAGTAAAATTAGATCGGGAGGAGATATTTGTGCCGCTTGCAGAGCCAATTGTCCGTTAATAGCCTTCCTGACTTGATACCCGTGGGAACCCAGCATAATGGATAAAAGTCGCAAGTTGTCCGGCATATCGTCAACAATCAGAATGTCTTTAAGAGTCGCTGGTAATGGATGGTCGTTCATCATAATATAATTGAGTTAAATCAATAATGATATCTATCCGAAAATTATCGACTAAATCTGTTAAAGCGTTAGCCAGATTTGCCTCTGTTTCGGGAATTTGCTCGATGAGTCCGAGAATGCGGTTGTCGTCAACGCAAAGTGCTGCTTGGTACAAATCGACCACCCAGTCTGTGGGCATTACACTCAAATCCTCGGTGGTCAAACTTTGAAGCAGTGTCTGTGCAGAACCAGAAGTAGATGAGTTTTCTTCCTCATAAATATAACGCAGGTTCAGGTGATGCGCTATCTTTTCAAATAGTACCTCTTCCCGAAACGGTTTACAGATCAAATCGTCACAACCAGCAGACAAAATTATTTTTCGCTGCTCGTCAAAAGCACTCGCAGTCAGGGCAATAATTATTATTTCTCTACCTTCTGGAGTTTGCTTGATCTGTTTTGTAGCTTCGTAGCCGTCCATAACTGGCATCAGCATATCCATCAAAATCAGATGCGGCTTCCAAGTAGACTGCAAAGCAACTCCTTCTTTACCGTTAGTTGCTTCGCGGACTTCAAATCCCAGCGGTGCGAGCAGCTTAAGCAGCAGTTGACGATTTTCCGCTACATCTTCAACTATTAATATCCTATAGGTTTGCTGTCCGGCTTCTAAAGCAATAACTTGTTGAACCGCCAATTTTTCTTGTTCGTCACTTTCTGTTACTACGTTAACGCGGATATTAAAAGTAAAAATTGTGCCTCGATCGAGTTGACTTTCAACAGCAATATTACCTCCCATAATCTTAACAAACTGTTGGCTAATCGGCAATCCTAGCCCGGTTCCCTGCATTGATTTACGACCTGTTTCGGTTTGCACGAATGGCTGGAATAATGTCAGAAGTTCAGATGGAGAAATGCCGGGGCCCGTGTCGGCAATTTCAAAATGCAATTGGGCTTCTTCTTGTCCTGCGGCGTTATTTTCTACTTGGCTGCTAACGCACAAAGTAACGGTTCCGTCTTGAGTAAATTTAATCGCATTGCCCAGCAGGTTAATTAAAACTTGCCGCAATTTCGATTCGTCTGTTTGAATGTACTGTGGTAAATCACCGATATTTTCAAAGATGAGGCGCAAGCCTTTTGAGTTGGCTTTTAGTTGCAGCATTTCTCTGAGACTGTTGAGAAGGTTGTAGAGGTTGAAGCGGCTTTGATTGATAGTAATTTGACCTGCTTCTATTTTGGACATTGACAAAACATCATTGATCAGTTCCAGTAAATGTTCGCCGCTGCGGTTGATAATTGCTATGTATTCTTTTTGTTCTTGCGTGATGGAACTGTTGCGAGCCATGACTTGCGAAAAACCGAGAATGGCATTGAGAGGCGTGCGGAGTTCGTGGCTCATGGAAGCGAGAAATTGGCTTTTAGCGCGGTTGGCAACTTCGGCGTTTTCTTTGGATTTCAGTAGTTCCATTGACTGCCTTTGAGTGTGGGCGAGCAATTCTGCTTGCTGCAATGCTACTCCTAGCTGAGTGCCGACATGAACTGCAACGTTGATTTCAGCTTCGCTCCACTGGCGGGGAGCTGAATTTTGATAGGATGCTAGCAGTCCCCAGAGTTTTTCGCCACAGAAGATTGGCACGGTAATGTAGGCTTTGGATTGAAATCTTTCTAAGAGTTGGATGTAACAATTATTGAAGCCTTGTTTGTAAATGTCTGGGACGCAAAGGTAAGTTAGACCTCGGCTGTAGGCTCCGCCAGCAGTTTCTTGCAAATAGGTATCGCATACTTCTTGGGAGGTGCTATCGAATTTTTGGACGAGGCACTTTTCGCTTTCTAAAGCGCCTTCAGTAAAGTTAGAATCGATCTGCTGTGTTTGCAGGAAAGAAGCCCAGTTGCTGTCAACGGATTCGGCTACAAATTCGCCGCTCCAGTCAGGATTGAAACGGTAAAGGGCGACTCGATCGCACTTCATGGTTTGGCGCAATTCTCGGGTTGTAGTTTGAAAAATTTCTCGGAGATCTAATGTCTGGCGCATTCTTTCAATGATTCGGGCGATCGCTCTTTGCCGCAAAGCACTTTCTTGCAGTTCAGTTTGTGCTTGCTGGCGTTCGGTAATATCTACAGCCATTAAAGCGATGCCGATCGCGATGCCGTTATCGTCAATTAATTGAGTATTGTACCACTGGCAGATGATAATTCTGCCATCTTTGGCCAGATTTTCGGAAATGGGGCTGGATTTGTCCCTCAAGCCCCGATTGAAAATCTCAGATCCTTGCTCGCGGTAGCTTTCAGGTACGATCAAATCGGCGGCGACTCTCCCTTTCGCTTCGGGCTCGCTGTAGCCAAAAATAACTTCCGCCGCCGGATTCCAAGTGATAATTTCTAAATTCAGGTTTAACTCGATCACTGCGAGCGGCGTTTGCTGCAATAAAAATGAGATTCTTTGCTGCGATGCGAGCAGTTTTTCTTGGGCTAATTTGCGGTCTGTGATGTCATTAGCCGTGCCGAGAATTTGTTTGGGTTTACCGTCAGTGGTTCTGAGAAATACTGTATCCCAACTGTGCATCCACCGCCATTCACCGTTTTTGTGTTTCATGCGGTATTGACATTCAATGACATCGCCGTCTTTGGCTCGTTCCACTTTTCGGACGCTTTCAAGAACGTCTGGCCAATCCTCGGGGTTGAGCAACGTTGTCATCATTTCTGTACCCATATCTTGTATTTCTTGGGCGTTGTAGCCCAGCATCGTAGCAATTTGTCGGTTGCTGTAGACATTCCGCTGTTCAATTAAATCGTAAACGTACAATAGGTTGGGATTGGAATCGGCGATCGCCTGAATGAAGTGCTGGCTTTCTCGAAGTGCAGATTCTGCAAGTTTTCGATCGCTAATATCTCGCGCTACCACAATCACTGAGTCTTGCGAAAGCACAGAAACTTTAGCGTCTAGCCAAACTTCGCGCTCTCCGACTGTATAGCTATATTCAATATTGATGCTTTGCTTCGTTTTGAGAACTTGTTGGATGGTATTTAATACTAAATCTGCCGCAGGTTCCGGCAAGATTTCGTGGGCGGTTCTGCCGATCATTTCGGTGGGAGATTTCACCAAATTGACCGCTGCTGTCGGGGCGATTTTGATGCAGCGCCCTTCTGCATTTCTGACTAAAACTATGTCAGTCATGGCGGTAAAAATCGCCCGCAATTCTGCTTCGGATTCTTGCAGAGCTTGTTCGGCGCGGACGCGGGTGCGAATTTCTGCTTGCAACTGTTTATTTTGTCGATCGAGCTGCTGAAGTCGGTTTTTTTCTCGATCGATCAATTTAGCTTGAGCGATCGCAATTCCGACTTGACCCGCCACAGCTTCTAACAAGTCAATTTCATCTTTTGTCCATTCCCGTTGGCGATCGCACTGGTGCAAACAAATAGCGCCGTTTGCCATCCCTTGGTAGGAAGTGCGAATTGCCAGCATCGATTTCAACCCAACCACGCGGCAAATCGATTCAGCAGCTTGCAAAAGAGGCTCTGAGTAAACGTCGTGGGAGGCGATCGCCAGATCTTGGATCATCATTTGTACGACGTGAGGATTGCCCCAAATTGGAACCATTACGTTCCGAATTGATTCGCAATCGGGTTCGAGATACTCAGCCGCCAGAGGAAGATCGACTTGGGGACTCGTAACGTAAGTATGAATCAAACAGCGATTGACGCAAAATGCCTGACCGATTTGAGTTGCGGCTGTTTGAAATATTTGTTCCGGCTGCAAGCTCGATCGAATTTGTTGAGTTATTTTTGCAATCAGCAATTCTCGCTGAACTTGCCGTTCTAAAGCAGCTTTAGCTGCTGCCGTTTCTATTTCTGCTTGCTTGCGATCGCTGATATCAAAAAGTACCCCATACCAAACAATATCGCCATTATCACACATTTCTGGTCGAGAATTTGATTGCAGCCATTTGAGTTGTCCCGACGGCGTACAAATCCGCCATTCAAAAGCAAAAGGTTCTAAACTTCGAGCGCTCTCGCAAATTTTTTGTTCCAGATATTGTCTGTCATCAGGATGATTTTGATCGAA
>Ga0105047_10008614_pt1 | contig 16962 bp, 13 predicted proteins | sample MAT04_FD_78384 | JGI IMG/M metagenome (GOLD analysis project Ga0105047, IMG submission 78384) | Freshwater microbial communities from Lake Fryxell liftoff mats and glacier meltwater in Antarctica - MAT-04 (megahit assembly) | ecosystem: Environmental > Aquatic > Freshwater > Ice > Liftoff...
AACCGCTGCAATCGGCTTTCGGCGATGTGCCCGTGCTCGGCGCGTTGTTTTCCGGTCCACCGGTGGGCATCGGCATCCTGTCGGCTGGCATCATTCTGGCGATCATGATCATCCCCTTCATCGCGGCCGTCATGCGCGATGTGTTCGAGGTCACCCCGGCCCTGCTCAAGGAGTCGGCGTATGGGCTGGGCTCGACCACCTGGGAGGTGGTCTCCAAGGTCGTTCTTCCCTATACCAAAGCCGGCGTCATCGGCGGCATCATGCTGGGCCTGGGCCGGGCCATCGGTGAGACCATGGCGGTCACGTTCGTGATCGGCAACTTCAACCAGCTCGATTCGCTCAGCCTGTTCCAGGCGGCCAACAGCATCACGTCGGCATTGGCTAACGAATTTGCCGAGGCGGGCGAGGGATTGCACCAGGCGGCGCTGATGTACCTGGGCCTGGTCCTTTTCTTCATCACCTTCGTCGTGCTCAGCCTGTCCAAGCTGCTGCTCGCCCAGCTGCGCAAGAACGAAGGAGCGCGCACATGACAACCGGTGAACGCCTGCTGCGTCAGGCGGATTTCGAGCGACAGCGCGAGTCGCATTATGCCCGGCGCAAGCTGGTGAATCGGGTGGCGCTGACGCTGTCCCTTGTGGCCATGTCCTTTGGCCTGTTCTGGCTGTTCTGGATCCTGTTCGAGACCGTTCGCCTGGGTGTCGGTGGCCTCACGGTGGCGACATTGACGCAAATGACGCCACCGCCCAACGACGTCGGCGGTCTGGCCAACGCCATGTATGGGTCGTTCCTGATGGTGATGCTGGCCACCTTCGTCGGCACGCCGATCGGCATCCTGGCCGGCATCTACCTGGCCGAGTTCGAGACCAAGGGCTGGCTTGCCAGTACCACACGGTTTGTCAACGACATCCTGCTGTCTGCCCCCTCCATCGTGATCGGCCTGTTCGTCTATGCGCTGATCGTGGCGCAGTTCAAGTCGTTCTCCGGTTGGGCCGGTGCAATCGCACTGGCGCTGATCGTGATTCCGGTCGTGATCCGCACCACCGAGAACATGTTGCAGCTGATCCCGTCCGGGTTGCGCGAGGCTGCCTATGCGCTGGGCGCGCCCAAATGGAAGGTGATCCTGAGTATCACCCTCAAGGCTGCGCGCGCCGGCGTGGTCACCGGCGTCCTGCTGGCGGTAGCGCGGATTGCCGGGGAGACGGCGCCGCTGCTGTTCACCGCACTGAACAACCAGTTCTGGACGTCGAGCCTGAGCGAGCCGATGGCCAGCCTGCCGGTGACGATCTTCAAGTTTGCAATGAGCCCGTACGCGAACTGGCAGGAACTGGCCTGGGCTGGCGTATTCCTGATCACGCTGACCGTCTTGGCCCTGAACATCGCCGCGCGGGTTCTGACCCGTGCCAGATAGTTGGCGTCCTAGTACAGCGACCCATTCAAGACCATTCCAATCGGACCCACACCACCATGTATACCGAAAAACCTGTCAAGGAAAAGGCCAAGATCTCGGTCAAGGACCTGAACTTCTACTACGGCAAGTTCCAGGCGCTCAAGGACATCAACCTGGAGATACCCGAGAACAAGGTAACCGCCTTCATCGGGCCTTCGGGCTGCGGCAAGTCGACCTTGCTGCGGGTTTTCAACCGCATGTACGAGCTGTACCCCGAACAACGTGCCGAAGGCCAGATTCTGCTGGACGACGAGAACCTGCTGACGTCGAAGAAGGACGTCGCGCTGATCCGGGCCAAGGTGGGAATGGTGTTCCAGAAGCCGACACCGTTTCCGATGTCGATCCATGACAATATTGCTTTCGGCGTACGCCTGTTCGAGAATCTCAAATCGACCGACATGGAGGAACGGGTGGAATGGGCCTTGCGCAAGGCCGCCTTGTGGGACGAGGTCAAGGACAAGCTGAACCAGAATGGTTCCAGCCTGTCCGGCGGGCAGCAGCAGCGGCTGTGTATCGCACGCGGCATCGCGATCAAGCCCGAGGTGCTTCTGCTTGACGAGCCGTGTTCTGCGCTGGACCCTATCTCGACGGCGAAGATCGAAGAGCTGATCGCCGAGCTCAAGAGCGACTACACCGTGGTCATCGTCACACACAACATGCAGCAGGCCGCGCGTTGCAGCGACTACACCGCCTACATGTATCTGGGTGACCTGATGGAGTTCGGGGCAACGGAACAGATGTTCTTCAAGCCGACCCGCAAGGAGACGGAAGACTACATCACGGGCCGATTCGGCTGAGATAACGGGTATACCAGGGAATTGCCATGAGCGACAAACACTTGTCAAGCCAGTTCGACAGCGAGTTGACCGCGGTTTCCACGCGGGTGATGAAGATGGGCGGGCTCGTCGAGTCCCAGATCCGCACCGCGGTGCAGGCCTTGTCGCAGTTCAGTGTGGAACTGGCGGGCCAGGTCACCGCAACCGAGTCGCAGGTGAACACGATGGAGGTCGATATCGACCACGACCTGTCGTCCATCATTGCGCGGCGCCAGCCGACCGCGCGCGACCTGCGCCTGCTGATCGCGATTTCCAAGACCACGGCCAACCTGGAGCGGGCCGGAGACGAAGCGGACAAGATCGCACGCATGGTCAAGTCCATCATCCAGAGCGGGTCCGCACGCAACCTGCCGGCATCCGAGCTTCGGATCGCCTCGGAGCTGGCCTCGGGCCTGCTGCGCAAGTCGCTGGATGCGTTCGCGCGTCTGGACGTGAACATGGCGCTGTCGATTTTGAAGGAAGACGATGCGATCGACCGCGAGTTCGACGGTTTCGTGCGCAAGCTGATCACCTACATGATGGAAGACCCGCGTACGATCTCCCCCAGCCTGGACCTGCTGTTCCTGGCCAAGGCGCTGGAGCGTATCGGGGACCATGCGAAGAACATCGCCGAATGTACGATCTATGTGGTCAAGGGCGCCGACGTGCGCCACACACCGATGGACCAGATCGAATCGGTGGTCCGCTGAACGACAAGGACGACATGACATGGCGAAATTGCCTCGAATCCTGGTGGTGGAAGACGAACCGGCGATTGCCGAGTTGATTTCCGTCAACCTGCGCCACAACGGCTTTCAGCCGATCTGGGTGTCCGATGGCGACGGCGCCCAGCGCGAAATCAACGAGGTGCTGCCCGACGCCATCCTGCTCGACTGGATGCTGCCCGGGCATAGCGGGCTCACCCTCGCGCGCCGCTGGCGCGCCGACCCGCGCGTCAAGCCGGTGCCCATCCTGATGATCACCGCCCGTGGCGACGAACCCGACAAGATCGCCGGCCTCGACGCCGGCGCCGACGACTACATCACCAAGCCGTTTTCGACGCAGGAACTGCTGGCGCGTATCCGCGCCGTACTGCGCCGGCGTGCGCCGGAGAGTGTTGCCGACAGCGTCTCCATCGGAGCCTTGCACCTGGATGCGGCAACGCACCGCGTCAGCTTCGAGGATCGGATGCTCAAGCTCGGGCCAACCGAGTTCAAGTTGCTGCACTACCTGATGAAGCACGCCGAACGGGTACATAGCCGGGGCCAGCTGCTGGACAAGGTCTGGGGCGACCATGTCTACATCGAGGAACGTACGGTCGACGTGCATGTGAAGCGCCTGCGCGAAGCGCTGGGCGAAGCGGGTGCCATGGTCGAGACCGTGCGGGGGGTCGGTTATCGCTTGACGGCCTTGGCTCAGTCGCAGCCGAACTGAGGCGGCCTCGCTTCGCCATCGGCAGATGATCTGGCGCGTATTCCGCTTTTTCCTGTTTCAGCTCGCGGGAGCCCTTTCGGGATACCTCGTCTTGACCCTGGCTCGGCCCGAGTACCGCGTGGTTGCCGGCATTCTGGCCGCAAGCATGGTGTGGGTGCTGATCGACCTGCGCCGCGGCGAGAAACTGCGGCGCTGGCTGCGCGAGGGCGACACCAGTCGCCCGCCGTTGCTATCGGGTTACTGGGGGGAGACCGCCGACCGGGTCCGCAAGCTGTTGAACAAGCGCGATCGCAAGCTGCTCGAAAGTGATAACCGGTTGCAGGAGTTCCTCTCGGCCATCCAGGCGTCTCCGAACGGGGTGGTTCTGCTTGACGCCGGAGGATGTATTGAATGGTGCAACCAGACGGCGGCGGACCACTTCGGCTTCGATCCCGCGCGCGATGTGCTGCAGCAGGTCTCCAATCTGGTCCGCGATCCGCAGTTTGCCGCCTACCAGGCCAAGGGCGACTACACCCACGATGTGGTGATTCCCGGACCTGCCAGCAGCAACAGCAGGCCGGTACGTCTGTCGGTGCACCTGCATCCGTACGGTGAAGGGCGCAGCCTGATGATGTCGCGCGACGTCACGGCCCTCGAACAGGCCGAAGCCATGCGGCGCGACTTCGTGGCCAATGTCTCGCATGAGATCCGCACCCCGTTGACGGTGCTCAGCGGCTTTGTCGAGACGCTGCAGAACCTGCCACTGGATGGTTCCGAGCGCCAGCGCTACCTGACGCTGATGTCGCAGCAGGCGCAGCGCATGCAGACGCTGGTCAGCGACCTGCTGACGCTGTCGCGACTCGAGGGCAGTCCGCTGCCGCGGCTGGACGAATGGGTCGACGTGCGCAGCTTGATGCAACAGTGCGAACAGGAGGGCAGGGACCTGTCGATGCTGATGACCCAGCTGGGCCACGTGATCGTGGTGGAGATCGATCGGGACTGCCGGGTCGCCGGCTCGCAGTCGGAGTTGCACAGCGCCTTGGCCAACCTGGTCAACAACGCGATCCGCTACACGCCCAACGGCGGCATGATCATGCTGCGGTGGAGCTTGCGCGCGGACGGCAGTGGCGAGTTTTCGGTGACCGACGACGGGCCAGGCGTCGCCGCGGAACATATCCCGCGTTTGACGGAGCGCTTTTACCGCGTCGACCGCAGCCGCTCGCGCGAAACCGGCGGTACCGGCCTGGGCTTGGCGATCGTCAAGCATGTCGCACAACGCCATGGCGCGCAGTTGCAGATCGTCAGCAAGCCTGGCCAGGGTTCGCGTTTCGCGATCCTGTTTCCGTCTGGCCGTGTACAGCCGGTGCGTGAAGCGCAACGCAGCGAGGCCGACGCCATCACGGTGTGATTTTTCGGAACAGCTGGAATTCGTCGCCCTTGCCCGAGGCGCGCTCGATGGGGGTTTGGGCCTGCCACAGTGCCGGGTCAGGCTGGCTGCGGCCCTGCGCCAGCAGGCCCGGGTCTGCGATCAGCCAGTTGCATTCCGATGTCGGCGCGGCCGGCACGAGTCGGAATCCACCGTGAAACTGCAGCGCTGCAATCTGGTCGCGGTCCAGGTCTGCAGCCTGCAAGCAGGCGCGCGGACCTACGAGGGCCTCGACTCGGTCGGCCACCAGCCGATAACTGCGCACAAAGTCGAGCAAGGGCATCCACAAGGTCATCAGCAGCAACCAGCACAATGCAGCGCCGCTGGCAGGCAGCACCAGGCTCTTCCAGATCGCCGCCTGATGGCGTCCGACACGCCACTGCACCAACCAGGCCCATACCAGAGATGCCGACACGGCAATCACGAAGGTTGCCAGGTCGAACGTGGCGTGAAAGTCGGGCGCCTGTTTGAAGACATTGGCCGCGGCCTGGCTCGGGACACCGGTCTGCATGGCGAACCAGATCACCCAGATGACAATCCCGCAGCCGGTGAAGAACAGCAGCGTGAACCAGTCGATCAACGCGGCCACACTGCGGCGCAGGGTTGGCAACGCGAACGCAGCTAGCGTTGCCAGGGCCGGCAGTGCGAGCAGCAGCGCACGATCCGCCGGCTTGGTAATCAACGTGGTGGCAATCGTCACCGCAACAAACCACAATGGCAGAGCCAGATGCAGATTGACCGGTGCCATCACGATCTGGCGACGCCAGCGCCACAAGGTCCACAATGCCAGCGGCCACGCCGGCCAGGTGAACCACAACAGCAGCCGGGCCAGGCTGCGCCAGTCCTTGCTGCCGGCGTCCTGCGGCAGCAGGATGCGCCAGTGCCACAGTTCGAGGGCCGACGCGAGCGCCGCGGCCAGCAGCGTGGCCAAGGCGAGCAGGCCCGCGGCGCGCAAGGCCCGGCGCCGACCGCCAGGACCGGGATCTGCGGCCAGAAAATGCAGGATCGCCGCTCCGGCGCCGAACAGGACGGCCAGGCTGGGTGCGGCACTGAGCACCAGGCCGCCGAGCCCGAAAAACAGGCCCACGACGGGCAGACGCACGCGATGACCGATCGCCGAGGCGGCGTAAAACGTCAGTGCAGCGAAACACAACTGCGCCAGATGCGTGGTGACCTCGTGCGAAAGCTGGGCCAGCCCCAGGCTGGCAATCAGCGCCAGCAGGCCCCCGTCTCCGATGGCGCGCGCATAGTCGGTTGGGTTGGCCTCGCCGCCAAAGGCGAACGCGACCGGCTGGGCGCGTGGATGGGATGCCAGGTTGTAGACCGCATACCAGGTGGCTGCCAGTGTCAGCGCCAGCATCAACGCAAACGGCAAACGCGCCAGCAACACCGAAGGCACGCAGGCTGGGCCCCACTGGATGAACCAGGCCCCAATCCAGTAAGGCAGCAGTCCATCCGCCTCGGGGCGCAGGCCCAGCAACCGGGGATCGAGCCAGCTGGTGGCGCCACGTGCCATCTCGACCATGTAGCCGAAAGTGGCCATGTCGGCGTTACGCCACGGCTCGCGTCCGAACAGGCCGGGCATGATGTAGGCCAGGCACAGCATCAGCAATGCCAGCCGGGGCAAGCGTCGGACCGCACCCTGGGCGACGATGGCGGGAGTGGGTTGGTTCACGGCGAGGGGAGGCAAATGCCGGGCGAGGGCTCAAGAATGACAAAAGGGCAGCACGGTCGCCCGGGCTGCCCTTCGCTGCAGTGCAACGTTGCTTACTTGACTGCCGTCTTGCCGAAGCGGTTGCGGAACTTCTCGACCCGTCCGCCCATGTTGTCGACCGACTTCTGGGTGCCGGTGTAGAACGGGTGCGACTCGCTGGAGGTCTCAAGCTTGTACAGCGGCAGTTCACGGCCGTCTTCCATCGTGATCCTGTCCTTGGCGCTGACGCATGAGCGGGTCACGAACTTGAAATTGTTGGACAAGTCCTGGAAGCAGACTTCGCGGTAGTTGGGGTGGATTCCGTCTTTCATGTATGTTCCTTCAGGTGCGTCGATCGCGTCAGCCGCGTCTGGTATTGCATCAACCGTTGCATCAACCGTTGAATAAACCGTTGCATAAAGCGTTACATAACCGGTAGATTCCAGGCGTACTTTTCGCGTAAAGCCTGCGATTATGGCACGGTTTGCGGGCAATGACCGATGCGATCAGCCGCCGCGACGCATCTGGTCAAAGAACTCGTTGTTGGTCTTGGTCGCACGCATCTGCTTGAGTACCAGCTCCATTGATTCGATCTCGTCCATGTTGTACAGGAACTGGCGAAGAATGCGGGTCTTTTGCAGGATTTCCGGGGCCAGCAGCAATTCCTCGCGCCGGGTTCCGCTGCGGTTGAGCTGGATCGACGGAAAGACCCGTTTCTCATACAGCCGGCGATCGAGGTGGATCTCGGAGTTGCCGGTACCCTTGAATTCCTCGAAGATCACCTCGTCCATGCGGCTGCCGGTGTCGATCAACGCGGTGGCGATGATGGTCAGCGAGCCGCCTTCCTCGACATTGCGCGCCGCACCCAGGAAGCGCTTGGGGCGCTGCAGCGCGTTGGAGTCGACGCCGCCGGTGAGCACCTTGCCGCTCGAGGGCACGACATTGTTGTAGGCCCGCGCCAGCCGGGTGATCGAGTCGAGCAGGATGACGACATCCTTCTTGAGTTCGACCAGACGCTTGGCCCGCTCGATCACCATCTCGGCCACATGCACGTGGCGAGCGGCCGGCTCGTCGAAGGTCGAAGCTATCACTTCGCCCTTGACGGTGCGCTGCATCTCGGTCACTTCTTCGGGCCGCTCGTCCACCAGCAGCACCATCATGTAGCTCTCTGGGTAATTCGCGGCAATCGCGTGGGCCATATGCTGCATCATCACCGTCTTGCCGCTCTTGGGTGGTGCGACGAGCAAGGCGCGTTGTCCCTTGCCGATCGGCGCGATGATGTCGATGATGCGACCGGTCACGTTTTCTTCGCTCTTGGAGTCGCGCTCGAGCCGCATCTGCTCCTTGGGGAACAAGGGCGTGAGGTTCTCGAACATCACCTTGTGCTTGTTGTCTTCCGGCCCGCCGCCGTTGACCTTGTCGAGCTTGTTCAGCGCGAAGTAACGCTCGCCGTCCTTGGGTGTGCGCACCTCGCCCTCGATCATGTCGCCGGTATGCAGGTTGAAGCGACGCACCTGACTCGGGCTGATGTAGATGTCGTCGGTGCTGGCGGTATAGCTGGTATCCGGGCTGCGCAGGAAGCCGAATCCATCGGGCAGGATTTCCAGCACGCCATCGGCAATGATCTGCTCGCCGGTTCGGGCGCGCTTCTTGATGATGGCGAACATCAGCTCCTGCTTGCGCATGCGGCCGGTGTTTTCGATCTCAAGCTCTTCGGCCTGCTTGAGGACTTCAGACACGTGCAGTGCCTTGAGTTCGTTTAGGTGCATGGAGATACCCGAAAAGGGATGAAAGGGGATGACGCGAACGCGGACCGGGGGGGGCAGGCCGGGTCAAGCGTGTAGCCCCGGCCAGTTGTTCCACTGAAACTCGAACCGAGTCTGGTTTGCAGACCGGCGAGTGGGGTTGATTATGACAGGAAAAAATGCCGCCGCAACACGATTGCGCGGCAGTGGCGCAGGCGTCGGATGACGCCGCCTGCGCGGTGCTGACAGTACCGCGTCAGGCCAGTTGCTGGTCGATGAAGGCGGTCAGTTGCGACTTGCTCATGGCGCCGACCTTGGTGGCGGCGAGTTGGCCGTCCTTGAACAGCATCAACGTCGGTATGCCGCGAATGCCGAATTTGGCCGGGACTTCGCGATTTTCATCCACATTCATCTTGGCGACTTGCAGCTTGCCCTGGTAGCCGGTGGCCACTTCGTCCAGGATGGGCGCAATCATCTTGCACGGGCCGCACCACTCGGCCCAGTAATCGACCAGGACGGGGTGGGGTGATTGCAGCACATCGGCTTCGAACGAGGCGTCTGAGACATGTTTGATGAGTTCGCTGGCCATTGTGACTCCTTGGTTCTGTCGCTACAGGTAAAGTGGAGAAATTGTGACAGAAACCAATACTGCTTGCCCGTCCTGGCCCCGCCATGGATGAGATGGCCGGAAACGATCACTACCGCTTGGAGTGGGACCGGCTTGCCGCGCGCCTGCAGCGCGAGATGGCGCAGCGCCAGCTGCATCCGGCGCACGTCGTGGTCTTGCTGCCGTATGTGCAACTGATCGGCATCGCGCGCGCTGCGTGGATGCGCTGCGCCGACGCGCTGGCTGGCGGTGCCTTTTTCATGCCGCGTTTCGAGACCACGATGAACTGGAGCCGCACGCTCTCGGGTTTCGTGCCGGCGTCGGATGACCTGGCACGCGACCCGGCGCGCGACCTGCTGACCGCTGAGTCGTTGCTCGAACGCGCGGGCCTGCGCGGTGCAGACGGCGCAATGGCGACCCGGTTGATGGAGGCGGCATGGAGCGTGGCGCCAATCGCCGCCGCGATTCCCGCGGATGCGCGGATGGCCTGGGGCCAGCGCATCGGCCAGGCGCTGGCCGACGAGGCTGCTGCACCGCTGCTCGAATGGGAATCTCGGCTTGGCAGGATCGCTTTGGTCTGGGCCGCGCACAGCGCCTATGCGACGGATGCGGTGTTCTCCGCCCAAGCGGACCTGCTGGTCCTGGTCGAGGGCCTGCAGCAGGACCCCTTGTTTGCTGCCTTGCAGGAGCGCTGGGCTGACCGCGCCATCACCCTGCAACTGGCCAGTGCTGCCGAGCCTGGTCGGTGCAACCTGCGTCAGGCGCTGGACGCGGAAGACGAGGCCGAACAGGCCTGTGCCTGCGTGCTGGCGCATCTGGCCGAGGGCCGCACGCCGCTGGCATTGGTGGCCCAGGACCGGGTGCTGACACGGCGCGCCCGCGCCTTGCTGGCGGAGCGCGGCGTCGCGGTGCGCGATGAGACGGGCTGGACCTTGTCCACCACCCGCGCTGCGGCCGCCATCATCGGCATGCTGCGCGCGATGGCCGCCGGCGCGGCCTCGGATGCGGTGCTCGACTGGGCCAAGCAGGCCCGCGCCATCCCCTCGCAGGATATCGACCGACTCGAAGTCCGGCTGCGCCGATCGGGCGCCCGGGACTGGCTTGGCGCAGCTTCAGACGGCGGCACCGCTGCCTTCATCAATGCGCTGCGCGCCGGGATGCAAGCCCCGCGTGACCTGTCCGCCTGGCTGCGCGACCTGCGCTCGGCACTGCAGGCCGCCGGCCAGTGGACGGAGTTGCTGCAAGACACGGCCGGTCAGGCGGTGATCGATGCCCTGCACCTGCATGAACACGCCGACGGGGACTTTGCCGATGCCATGCAGCCGATGGCGCTGGTCAAGTTCACCGCCTGGGTCGCGCAGGTGCTGGAGGCCGGCAGTTTCGTGCCGCCGCACCCACGGCAGGAGCAAGTGGTGCTGCTGCCGCTCAGCCAGTTGCTCGGGCGGACTCTGGCGGCGGTCGTGATTCCGGGTTGCGACGAGAACAACCTGGCCGCATCGCCGGACCTGCCCGGCCTGTGGACACCCGGTCAGCGGGCTCTGCTGGGACTGCCCTCGCGAGAACAGCTGGCGGACACCCTGGCGGCTTCGTGGCACAACGCCTTGGGCATGCCGCTGGTCGACATTCTCTGGCGCGCCAGCGACGCCGGCGAGTTGCTGATGCCCAGCGTGCTGGTGCAGCGACTGCGGTTGACCGTGCCTGGCCTGGCGCCCGACCAGCGCGTGTTGCGCTCGCTGCAAGCGCAGGGCCAGGCGATGCCGCAACCGTCCGCGCCTGCGCTCAGTGTCTCGCAGCTATCTGCCAGCGCCTACGAGGATCTGCGACGCTGCCCGTACCGCTTTTTCGCGCTGCGCATGCTCGGCTTGCAGGAACCGGACGAACTCGACACTGCTCTGGGCAAGCGCGACTTCGGCAACTGGCTGCACGCACTGCTGCGCCATTTTCACGAGGCCCTGGCCCTGGAGCCGCGTGCCACGCCGCAGCGGCGCGCTGCCATGCTCGACCAGGCCGCCGAGCGCGCCACCCTGGAGCAAGGCCTGGCGGCCAACGAGTTCCTGCCGTTTGCCGCGTCGTGGCCGCAGGTGCGTGTGTCCTATCTGCACTGGCTGGCAGAGCACGAACGCTGCGGCGCGCGTTACGAGGCGGCGGAAGTGCAGCGCGAGATGCCGCTGGGCAAGATCAAGCTGATCGGTCGCATCGACCGAATGGACCGTTTGGCGGACGGCGCAACGCTGCTCATCGACTACAAGACCGAGGCGCGCGCAACGACGCAGGCTCGGGTGCGGCGTCCGCAGGAAGACACCCAACTGGCGTTCTACGGTGCCTTGCTGGACCAGGACCATTTGCAGGCGATGTACCTGAACATCGCCGATTCCGACAGCACCAAGGCGTTTGACCTGCCCGACGTCACCGGGTGGCGCGACCAACTGGTGTCGGCGATCATCCTGGACATGGAGCGCATTGCCTGCGGGGCTGAGCTGCCGGCGATCGGAGCCGGCTCTGCCTGCGATTATTGTGCGGCCCGTGGCCTGTGTCGCAAGGATTTCTGGGCCCGCGCAGTGCCATCCGCGGCAGCGGGAGCCGGACATGTCTGAGCGCCCCGCGCTGGCCGCCTATGAGCACAACGGCGCGACCGTGGCTGCGGCGGATTTTTACGCTGTCGCCTGTGATCCGCGCCGGCATGTGGCGGTCGAGGCCTGTGCCGGTGCCGGCAAGACCTGGATGCTGGTCTCGCGAATCGTGCGCGCCTTGTTCGATGGATTGGATACCGCCGACGGTACGCTCACGGTGTTGCCGCACGACATTCTCGCCATCACCTTCACCAAGCGCGCCGCCAGCGAGATGCGCGAGCGGCTGTACAAGTGGCTGCAGGAATTTGCCTGTGCCAGCGACGAGCAACTGGCGCGCGAGTTGCGCGACCGTGGTGTCATGGTTCCGCAGGATGCGGCGGCGGCGCAGGCCATGGTCCGTCGCCTCGCTGGATTGCATCGTGCCGTGCTGCAATGCCCGCGGCAGGTACAGATCCGCACCTTCCATAGCTGGTTCGCGGCGTTGTTGCGTGCGGCGCCGATGGCGGTGCTGCAGCAGCTGAATCTGCCGTTGCAGTATGACCTGCTGGAGGACGACGCGCCGGCCAAGGCCCTGGTATGGCGCCGGTTCTACCAGGTGCTTGTGGAGCAGCCCGCGCTGCGGGCCGCATTCGAGGCGGTGGTGCGCATGCACGGGCGGTTCCAGACCGAAAAGGCGCTGGGTGTCGCACTGGACAAACGCATCGAGTTCACCCGTGCCGATGCGGCCAGCCGGGTCGAACCCTCGGTGCGGCATTTCCAGGAGAGCTTTCCCTCCTTGGCCTTGCTGGCCACTCCGGCGGCCGCGCTGCGCCTGGGCCATGCGCGTGCACGCTGGCTGGCCTGGGCGTGTGCGCTGGGACGCGAATCGAACAAGACGCCGCAAAAGTCCGCGCAGGCCATCATCGACGCGCTCGACCGACTGTCGATCTCGCCGGCAGATGACGCGGATGCTGCCGCCTCATGCCTCGCGGCGCTGCGCAAGGCGCTGTTTGTCGACAAGGAGGATCGCCTCAACAACAACCTGGTCAAGTTTGATGCTGCGCAGGCGGCTGCGTTGGAATTGATGCAGTTGTGCGTGGCACATCGCCATCACCTGGCCTGGCAGCACCAGCAGCATATGGCAGCCCTGGCCCGGGTGCTGATCGAAGCGTTCGCCAACCTCAAGCGCGAGCGTGGCTGGATCGACATGACCGACGTCGAGCGCGCCGCCATGATGTTGTTGTCCGAACCCATGCTCAGCGGCTGGGTGCAGGAGCGTCTCGATACCCGGGTGCGCCATCTGCTGATCGACGAGTTCCAGGACACCAACCCGCTGCAGTGGCATGCGCTGCTGTCGTGGCTTGGCAGTTATGCCGGCGCCTCCGGCAACCGGCCCAGCGTATTCATCGTCGGCGATCCCAAGCAGAGCATCTACCGCTTCCGGCGCGCAGAGCCACAGGTGTTCCGGGCTGCACAGGCGTTTGTGGCCGAAGGACTGGGCGGCGACCTGCTCAGTTGCGACCATACCCGGCGCAATGTGCCGGTGGTCATCGACACCGTCAACCGGGTCATGCTGTCGGCGCGCGAGCACGATCATTACGACGGCTTTCGTGCCCACACGACCGGCGCCCATGGCGCCGGTCGTGTGCTGAGGTTGCCGCCGATACCGCGTGCGCGTGTCGAAGACCAGCGCGCGGCCGATGGCCCGCCCGAGGCCGATGCCGTGGCCGGTGGCTGGCGCGACAGCCTGACCCAGCCCCGTGAAGTGCCGGAAGAGACCTTGCGCAGCCTGGAGGCGCGCCAGGTGGCGCGCTGGATCGCGGACCAGGTGGCCCAGGGCCAGGCTGCTTCGCAGGTCATGGTGTTGTCACGCCGGCGCGCCAGCCTGATGCCGCTACAGGACGAACTGCGTGCCTTGCACATTCCAGCGCAGGTCGGCGAGAACACCGCGCTGATCGATTGCTGCGAGGTGCAGGATATCGTCGCGTTACTCGACGCGCTGGTGTCGCCGCGGCACGACCTGTCGCTGGCGCGGGCGTTGCGCTCGCCGCTGTTCGACCTGCCCGACCAGGCCCTGGTCGATCTCGCGCTGCGACGGCGCGGGCAGCCAGAAGCCTGGTTTGAGCTGCTGCAGCAGCCTTGGCCACAGGACCATGCTCTGCACGGCGTCGGTGCGCAGCTGATCGCGTGGAAAGGCTCGCTCGACCGCCTGCCAGCGCATGACGCCTTGCAGTCGATCTACAGCCAGCACGACGTGCTGGGCCGCTTCGCGATCCGTGCGCCGCAGGTGCAACGCGCCGCGGTCCTGGCCAACCTGAAGGCCTTGCTGGCGGCTTCGTTGCAGGTGGCTGGCGGACGCTTCATCACGCCTTACAGTTTCGTGCGCTCGCTCAAGGCCGGCGGAGTCATGGCGCCCGCCACGGTGACACCGGACGCGGTGCGCCTGTTGACCGTGCATGGGGCCAAGGGCCTGGAGGCCGATGCCGTGGTGCTGCTGGACACGGACACACCGCCCCGCGCGGCCGAGACCATGGGTGTGTTGATCGACTGGCCAGCGCAGGACGCGCATCCGCGGCAGTTCTTCTTTGTCAGCAGCGAGGCGCATCCACCGCTATGCGCGCTGGCCACGCGTGACCATGAATGGCTGCAACGCCGGCGCGAAGAACTCAATGCCCTGTATGTGGCGTTGACCCGGGCCCGTCACACGCTGGTGGTCTCGTCGATCGAGCCGCACCGGGATGCGCCCGGCAGCTGGTGGCGCCGCCTGTTCGATGCTGCAACCCCGATCGCGCTGTCGGATCCGGCCGTATCGGGGGCGCCGGGCGCGGCGGCGCAAGACACCACATTCACCCTCAAGGAGTTGCCACCGGGCCCGGCGGCTGCCGCGGCTTGTGGTACGGGGCCACCGGCCGGGGAGCCGCAGGCGGATCCCGCGCTGGAGGCGCTGGCGCGGGTGGGGCGCGCCATGCACCGGCTGCTCGAATGGGGCGGCGTCGATGTGCGGCGGGTGGCCGCGGTGCGCCGGGAGTTCGGATTGGATGCAGATGACGCCGAACGCGCTGCGTCGATGGCGCACAGCATCCTGGCCGGATCGGGTGCCTGGGCCTGGGATCCGGCCCAGCTGGCCTGGCAGGGCAACGAAGTCGAACTGGTTCTGGATGGCACCGTGTTGCGGCTGGACCGCCTGGTGCAGCGCCGGGACAACGGCCAGTGGTGGGTGCTGGACTACAAGTCGAACCTGGCGCCGCAACGCGACCCGGTGCTGGTCGCCCAGCTGGCATGCTACCGGGACGCAGTGCAGGCGATCGACACGACGCAGGTCGTACACGCCGCTTTTCTCAACGGCCAGGGACAATGGATCGACCTGCCTGACCCGGCCGTAGGGCCATGACGCGCAGCGCGGCCATTGTCGGAGGTGGACCGGCCGGCCTGATGGCGGCGGAGGTGCTCGCCTGCGCTGGCGTCGAGGTGCACTTGTACGATGCCATGCCATCGGTGGGCCGCAAATTCCTGCTGGCAGGCAAGGGCGGATTGAACCTGACCCATTCGGAGCCGCCGGCCGCGTTCGGGGCGCGCTTCGGCGCACGCCAGGTCGAGATTGCGCACTGGCTGGACTTGTTTGGCGCGCAGCAGCTGCGCGGATGGGCACGGGCTCTGGGAATCGAGACCGTGGTGGGCAGTTCAGGCCGGGTGTTTCCGGTGGACATGAAGGCTGCTCCGCTGTTGCGTGCCTGGCTGCATCGCCTGCGCCATCCCGTGCAAGGCCAACCGGTGCAACTGCACATGCGGCATCGCTGGACCGGCTGGGGCACGCCTTCGAAGGCAAGTGCGCCGACACTGCAATTCGACACGCCTGACGGACCGCGCCTGTTGCCTTCCGATGTGGTGGTGCTGGCGCTTGGCGGTGCCAGCTGGCCGCAGCTGGGCTCCGACGGCAGGTGGGTCGAGATGCTGCAGGCGCGTGGCGTGCCGGTTGCGCCACTGCGGCCCAGCAACTGCGGGTTCGACGTCGACGGAGGATGGAGTGCGCATTTTGCGCAGCGTTTCGCGGGGCAGCCGCTCAAGTCGGTCGTATTGCATGTGCCCGATGGTCCCGCCGGGCCGGCGTTCGAACGCAAAGGCGAGTTCGTCGCCACCGCCACCGGCATCGAAGGCAGCCTGGTCTATGCGGCCAGCGGTCTTCTGCGCGACACGATTTCTCTTCAGGGACGTGCCACACTGTTCTTGGACCTGCTGCCAGATTTCACGCTGGAGCGTGTGCAGCAACAAGTGGCCCATCCGCGCGGCGCACGGTCCCTGTCCAGCCACCTCAAGAGCCGGCTCGGAATCGGCGGTATCAAGACCGGGCTGCTGTACGAGGTGCTGGGACGCGAGCAACTGGCCGATCCGGACCGCGTGGCGTACACACTCAAGGCCTTGCCGCTGCACCTGCATGCAACCCGCCCGGTGGCCGAGGCGATCAGTACCGCCGGCGGCGTGGTGTTCGAGGGCCTGGATGAGGGGCTGATGTTGCGAGCCTGCCCCGGCGTCTTCTGCGCGGGCGAGATGCTCGATTGGGAGGCACCGACGGGCGGTTACCTGCTCACCGCAGCAATGGCGAGCGGCCGGATCGCGGCGGAAGGCGCATTGCGTTTTCTGGGTATCGGACGCTGAGCTGGCGCGCATCCTACGGCCTGCGTTGTGGTGCCGATACGTCGGCGGTTTGGTCGGCGGCGGGCGTGACGATAAAATCGGCGCCGGGAGCAAAATACAACCAGGATGGATACGCAATTCGCACCATGGACCACGAGAACACGATTCCTTCCCAACTGGGCCCGGCCAGCACCATCCCCGCGGCGTTGAGTTCCACCCCGCGGCCTGACAGCAGTGATCCTGAAAGCACAGGCATCGGTGGTTTGTTGTTCAAGTTGCTGCTGCTGGCGGTCACCGTCGGGCTCGCCTTGTATCTCGCGCGCTGATTGTTTCGCTTCGACGCGTGGACGCCTCGAAGCGTCTACGGCGGCAGCTGAGATACTGCACGAATGGCTGGCAAATAAGGTGACGAGCCTTGACCCCGGCACTGGTTCTGCAGTTAGGGCTGCTTGGTTCCCCACCTGACCCGTTTGGCCGCTTCTCCATGCGGGAAGGCCCGTCACTGCAGATTGTACGGCCTGCATTGTCGCCGCCGAGCGCGCGATGATCCCAGGTCGCTCGTGCGGCTGGGTTTGCTGCTGTCCGGCATCTAGAATCAGTTCATGTCCTACCTCGTGTTAGCCCGCAAGTACCGG
>Ga0105047_10008615_pt1 | contig 16960 bp, 17 predicted proteins | sample MAT04_FD_78384 | JGI IMG/M metagenome (GOLD analysis project Ga0105047, IMG submission 78384) | Freshwater microbial communities from Lake Fryxell liftoff mats and glacier meltwater in Antarctica - MAT-04 (megahit assembly) | ecosystem: Environmental > Aquatic > Freshwater > Ice > Liftoff...
GACTGGGAACGTCCCCACAGCACCCACGCATCGTCATGCAGCGCCAGTAACTGCCTTAGCTTGGCCTGCTGCCAATCGAAGGCGAATAGCCACTCATCTTTGTTATCGGCCGCCCGTGCACGCACCACCGCGCGGTCATTCGTGTCGTTAAAAAGTAAGCCAGACCACTGCACCGCCCGATCCTTCTCTTTCCCGTCCTTATCTTTCTCTTTGTCCTTGATTCCGGCGTCAACATACTTCAATTCGCCGGTCTTCACGTCAATCACGGCTAATTTCGTGGAGGCCTGCTGGTCGCCCGCCTTAGTGCGCGTCGGAATCTGTTCCGCATAGACGCTGCCGGTTATGTAATTGGGCACGGCGGCATTCTTGGCGTTATCTGCTGTCTCTCGCAAAAAGGCGATCGCATACTTTTCGTCGCCCGATAAGGTCAGGCCGGCCACCTGTACTTTCGTCCCTAAATAAAACGGCTTCCGCGGATTATCAGCCTTTTTCTTGGCCTCGTCTTCTTTTTTCTTTTCGGCGCGCTTCTTGACGATCTCGAGTAGGCCCTCTTCTTCTTTCTTGATGAACTCCTGGCTGTCAGTACCTTTTTTCTCAGGATCCGGCGGCGCGGCTCCAGCGCGGATATCCGTCATCTGCTCGATAAACCCGGTCTCTAGAGAAAGGAGATAGAGGTTATTCGCGCGCGTAAAGGCCACGCGCTTCCCGTCTAGAATCCAGCGCGGATTCGCCTCCATGTCGACGGTCTTCGTCAAGGGCCGGGCGAGATCACGTCGATAGTCGTAGTGCCATAGGTCACCGCCCTGGGTGTAAATCGCCTCGTGCTTGTCGCGGGTAACAATCGGATTCAGCGGCGGCGCTAGCTTCGCTTCTTCCTCCGTCAATTTCTGTAAGCCACTCGCATCGCGATTTACGACGTACAGGTCAAAGTCGTGCTCCAGCGTATCGTTCCATTGTTTCCATCGGAAATACAGCCGTTGGCTATCGCCACTCCAGCGCACTTCCTTAGGCTCATAGCCGTAGAGGTTAGAGCCGCGCATGATGTGGTCAATGGTGAGGGTAGGCTTGGCCGCCACCGCGACGGGCAGCGCCTTCTTCGGTTTGGGTGCTGGAGCCGCTACGAGAGCCAGGGAAAACAGAGCGAGAAACAAGCGCATTGCTCTGTGATAACACGCTTTCCCCAAGCGGTTTTTATAGCGCGGTCTGAAAGACGCGGAAAGGAATCGTCTCGCCGGCGCCACGCGTCCCTTGCACGGAAACCCGCCAGATCCCGGGCTCTGGATTGGGGATGCGGAACTTCTTGGTGAGGCTAGTCGGCGCATAGCCGGTGGTATCGTCCCACGGGCTGAAATGACGTCCCGAGGGGCTCACCAAGTGCAAATCGAGATCGTACGCCGCGCCATCCCAGGTTACTTGAATGTCGAAGGCCCGCGCCCCGCGTGCCACGGTGGTCGTCTTGCTCCACCAATCCGAGATCGCCACTTCTCCGGTCCACGTGGGCGTGGCGACAACCGGCGCGGCGCGCTTCTCTGTCGTACGGCTCAGTTGCACGGGCGGCGCAACGCTGCTGCGGCAATCGCCATAGTTCGACGCGTTGGCTGACTTAAATGTGCCCCGGAAGCCGGTGCGTGCCGCCGCCGGCAGGTCCTCAAACTGAAAGGGGATGCTGGGCGTCGAAATCCAGTGCGCGCGCGTCACATGCACGTGCACATGGGTGCCGAACGAGTATCCTGAAGTGCCCACCGTCGCCAGCGCCTGCCCCTGCTCCACCACTTGCCCCGTGCGCACGCGAAGCGTACCCGAGCGCAGATGGGCATAGTGGCTGAACTCGCCATTGTCGTGCGCAATCGTGATGTAGTTGCCGAAGATACGCAGGTTCGGCGTTTGCCCATAGCCGAGGTCATAAGCCGACACCACGCCGCCGCGCATCGCCACCACACACGATCCAGCCAATGGGGCGATGTCATAGGCATGCAAACTGCGGCCCCAGTGCGAGAAGGACCCATAGGGGCCCTGCGTCAGTATCCACGGCTGGTCGGCTGGCGTCGGCAGCCGATAGTAGCCACCGCGCGAGATGACGAATCGCGCCGGGGGGCTGAGCCTGCCGTCCGAATTGCGCAGGATCACCAAGTACTCTGCCGCCACCAGCGCAGGCAGACGTACGCTGATGCGTGTTGTGCTGAAAGTGGCGGGGAAGAGATGATGCAGATAAGTCCAGCCGCCGGATGCCGTGTATTGGGCGATGTTCACCACCGAGTCCGGTGCGAAGCCGAAGCCCTCCACCACCAACTCGGACTCGTCGTTCGACACCGTCCGCAACGTCGCCGTGCGGATCATCACGCCGCTCGACTGCGGATCGGCCTTAATCTCAAAGGGCTTCTCCTCCAGCACCGCGCCGTTAATCTGGACCCGCACGCGCCATCTCCCCGGCTGCGCGGCGGGCGCAAAGCCGGCGATGGGCAGTTGGCTCACAAAACAGAGCGAGGCCGCGGCGGGTAACTGGTCATAAGGCACCGTCACCGACACCATGCCATTCGGGTCCACCCAGTCGATCGTCAAGCGGTCAGTCGCTGCCACTTTGGTTAAGATGAGCCGGTAGAAGGCTTGGCGCGCGGTGGCCTCAAACGTCGTCGCCGGCTTGGTGAGGGCGCAGCTCTGCTCACTCGCTTCAAGAGCAAGGCCGGATTGCTGAACGCTCGCCGCCCTGGCCGCCGCCAGCGCAGCCAGAAAAGTGAAGAAGAATCGGAGGGGCAACACGAACATATCGGCGGAAGAGACGTGTCCGTTCAGGTTTGGCGGCCTGGGATGATAGTACTAGGTAAAAAACACCATAGACCCTAAGGAATTAGCCATTGGCAACCAGAACCGGGGGCCTTACAATATGGGAACGATGCGGCATACGTTCCGGCCAGCAATTCCCTACAGCAGCATAGCGATCCTGTCGCTGTTCCTGCTGGGGCTCGCCTTGGCGACGGACAATTCGCTGGCCATTTCCTCCGGCGGCCGTTACTTCTTCCTGATCCTGGTGCCTTTGGCGCTCTATCATCTGCACCGGATCTCCGCCAGCCTGCAGTTCTTTGAGTTATCTCCTGACAGCGTCACCGCCCAAGGGCTTTTCCGCCGCAGACGGTTGCGATTCAGCGAAATCGAAGGCACGCGGTTTTCGCGCCTCACGGGCGATTTCGTGGTCCACGCGGGGTCGGTTCGCATCGCCATCCCGGCCGCTTGCGCGCGCTTCGGAGACCTCCGCTTCGCTATCCTCACCGGCATCTGGGCGCACCAGACACAAGACACTCCGGAAGCCGCCCCGGTATATATTCTGCGGCCCAGCTTCGCGGAGCGGGCCCATGCCGCCTATGCGGTCTCCGCGCCAATGTTGTGGTCCGGCTGCATCGCCAGCGCGGTGGGCCCGCACTCTCCCGGCTTACTGGGATTACTGCTGACCGGCGGGGCGCTGCAGGCCGCGATCAATTTTCATGGTCTTCGTCATTTGCTGAACTGGTACGAAATCCGTACCGATGGCTTGATGATTCATTCGCTTTGGCGGCAGCACTTCCTGCCCGCTGGCGAGTTTCTCACCTCAATGGTGAGAGAGGATCGTCAGGGCCGTAGCCTGGAACTGGCTTTCTTTAAAGAGACGATTCATCTCCGCTTTACTTTGCCCCTACCGGCGGAAGAGTTAGCGGGCATATTGAATCATCGTTGGACGGCACAGGCGAGTTACTAACTCCACCATTACGGGACGCGTCACCAACGCCGTCACTCTCCTAGGAGGTAGGGAGGGCGATGGATTTGGCGTCGCGCCGCTTAGTAACTTTACGCCTGCGCCGGACGCCCCGGTGGGCGTCCTGGAGGACGCCCTGGTCCGCGCAACGGTGGGGGCGGCGGCTCAGGCACGGCTTCCACTTTTTTCAGCCGCGCATCCAAATGCTTCGAAGTTAAATCGATCCGCGCCTTGGCGAATTTCGGCGTGCCGGGCGTAAAGCCCGCAGCTTCCACATCGGCATCGGTAACTTCCTGGGCCACTAACACGTGCTTCTGCAGAAAATTCTTAATACGGTCCTGCACGATCCGCTGCGATGAGTGCAGCAGGAGATACAGGATCTGGTCGCCCGGCGCCGCGATGAGCTCATAGTACAACTTCGAAGAGCGCTGTAACTTCGGCCCCGTCAGCTCTTTTTCCAGCTTCTTGGCCTTCGCTTCCAGTTTCTGCCAATTGTCGGCCTCGATCTTGGTGAGTTCCGACGTCTGGATCAGGGCGGTCTTCTCTTTGGGCGAAAACTTCTCGGTCAAGGTAGAAAGGAAAAGCGCCAGGTGATCGATGTGTAAGTCCACACCGAAGGGCACCATCGCCTTCACCTTCTCTAACTTGCCTAAGCCGGCCGCATTGAATTTGTCACCGGTTAAGGAAGGGGCGAACAACGACGTGAGTCCGCGTTCTTCGAGTAACCGGAAAATCTCGGCGATATTCGGCTCGCGCGCCATCGCCACCAGTTCCTTGTGTTTCGCTTCTCCGGGGATCTGGGCGGCCATTCCCGCCTCCAAACTATTTAGGAGATGATTCGCCGTCCGATCGTCCAGGGTCATCCCGAAGCGGGCTTGCAGGCGAAAAAGACGCAAGATCCGGCTGGGGTCATCGTAGAACGAGTAATTGCCTACGGTGCGCATCTGCTTCAACTCGAGGTCGGCCAAGCCGTTGTTCGGATCGAGCAGTAAGCCGCGGGAGGCCCGGTTGAGCGAGAGCGCCAGGGAGTTAATCGTAAAGTCCCGTCGCTTCAGATCGTCGTAAATCGGCCCGGGCGTCACAATCGGCCGCGCTGGACTCTTCTTTCCCGTCGCCGGCGTATAGCGCTCCGAACGCGACATGGAAATCTCCACGGTGACGTCGCCGGGAAAGAGTAAGTCGACACTCTTGCGATGACTATCTTCGCCCACGATTTCCGCGCCCGCTTGCTTCACCAGATCCTTGGCCAGCTTCGTCGGCGTGCCCTCCACGGTAAAGTCCAAATCGCGGATCGGGAAATGGCCCAATAAGTCGCGCACCGCACCGCCAGTGAGGAACAAGTTATATTCCGTTTCGGCCGCGGCGACCACCGCGCTGAGCGCGCGATTCTGCTCCGAGCTTAGCCGACTCTCGAGCATGAACATATAATCACTCATTGAGGATCCTTTCGCGAGTTCCCGTCCGTCCCCAGGGGCAAAGGGGGTATGGGAGGACGCGATCGCTGGGCACGGGGATGGTGTTGGTCGACGACCTGGCGAAGCCGGGCACGCGCAACGTGGGTGTAGATCTGCGTGGTGGAGATGTCGGCATGGCCGAGCATCGTTTGGACGCTGCGTAAGTCAGCGCCCCCTTCGAGTAAATGCGTCGCAAAGGTGTGCCGCAACACGTGCGGACTCAGCCCTTCGAAAATCCCGGCTCGCTGGCCACGCAGGCCCAGCGCTTTCCAGAATCCCTGCCGCGTCAGCGGACCGCCCCGGGCGGTGACAAACAAATGCTTCGATACGCGCGCCCTCAAAATCTGCGGCCGCGCCGATTGAAGATAGTTTTCGATGGCCGCTAACGCCTGTTTCCCCACCGGCACCATCCGCTGCTTGTTGCCTTTGCCCATCACGCGGAGCACACCGAGTTCGGCATTCAAATCCGCCGTCTCCAGCCGGCACAATTCCGAAACTCGCAGCCCGGAGGCGTAAAGCAATTCACACATCGCCTGGTCGCGCAACCGTTGCGGCCCTTCCGAATCCCCGGAAAGCGCAACAGGACCGGTAAGATTTTCCACTTGTTGCCGGTTCAGAAACTTGGGCAACGACTTCCATTGCCGCGGCAAAGGCACCAACGCCGTTGGGTCATGCGTGATCTGGTTCTCGGCGAGCAAGAACCGGTAGAAGTTCCGGAGGCTCACGAGATGGCGTCCGATCGACCGGCCGGCCATGCCGCTATCGTAGAGCGAGTCGAGATAACCACGCACCTGTTCGTCGCTCGGCACCTCGGCCGACGACCCCTGCTGGTGGCACCAGCCATCGTAATGTAGAAGATCTCGACGATAAGCGTCAACGGTAAGCGCAGCAAGTCCTTTCTCGATCCGGCAGAAGTCCAGATAGGCCCGAATCAAGCTGGGCGAACGCTCGGAGGATTCAACATCCGTAGACTGCGCTTTTTTCATGAAAATGCCCACTCGGGCGACTATCGGGCGACGGAAAACCGCCCTACCTGGAGCTAATGATACAATAAGCGCGAAACTGTTTGAAACATTTCAAAGGATTTAGGTGCGGACTTGGCCGTCTCAACGAATAAAAAAGTGACGTGCATCCGCTTCGACCGGGACTTACTCACTGGCTTCGTCCAGCCGGCGACCTACCTCCAAAGCGAAGGCCTGGAGCTGTTAAGCCCCAGCGGCAATGTCACCGTGCTGCCCTACCAGGACCTAAAATGTGTTTGTTTTGTTAGAGATTGGGACTCGCCCGATAAAATTCTCGACAAAAAGAGTTTCGCCTCCCGCCCCAAACAAGAAGGCCTTTGGGTCCGTTTCGCTTGGCGCGACGGCGAAAGCATGGAAGCTTTGCTGCCGAATCGGCTTCTGGAACTGGAACCGCTCGGATTCATGGTCGTCCCGCCCGATCCTGGCGGCACTGCCCAAAAGCTCTTCCTGCCGCGCCTGGCCCTGAAGGAAATGATCGTGTTGGGCGTCGTTGGCAGCCAAATCCGGCAGGCCAGAAAGCCGAAGCCGCCGGCGCCGAACCAGATTCAGCTCTTCGACTAAGCGGCCGATCGCTAGACAGAAAGCGGCGTCGCCATCACGATGCCTTCGATGCTCACTTCCTGGGCCGTCCGCCACAGACGGTCCAGGTCATAATAGGCCCGGGCGGGCTCCGAAAAGACGTGCACCACCAAGTCGCCGTAGTCTAGCAACACCCATTCGGCGTTTTCTAGACCCTCGACATTGGTCGGTCTTTCGCCAGTTTCAGACAGCTTCTGCTGTATCTCATTGGCAATGGCTTGAACTTGGCGCGAGTTCGCGCCGGAGCATATAACGAAGTAATCAGTGAAGCTGGTTACCTCGCGCAGGTCGAGCACCCGCAGGTGGATCGCCTTCTTCGAATCGGCGGCTTCGGCCGCAACAAGCCAGTTGGACAGGGTAAAGGTCTCCTGGCTGAATCATACTACACTGACAGGAAACCCCGAAATCCCAGAACTGAGGTTCCTTGTGTCGAACGCCGCTCCTTTCACTACCCTTCGTGACCCCGCCACCCTCCGTGTCCTGATCTCCGCCGAGCGGATTGAACAGCGCATCGCCGAAATCGGCCAGCAGATTGACGAAGATCTGCCCGGTCAGGGGCCGGTCTACCTGATCGGGATTCTGAAAGGCTCGTTCATCTTCATGGCGGACCTCGCCCGAGCCATCCGCCGCTCCGCCCGTATCGAGTTCATGGGCGTCTCGAGCTACGGCCGCGGCAAGAGCAGTTCGGGCGAAGTGCGGGTACTGAAAGACCTTGACGTCTCCATCGCCGGCAGCGACGTCATCATCGTGGAGGACATTGTCGATAGCGGCATCACTCTCACTTACCTCAAGAGCCTGCTTGAGGCGCGCCAACCGCGCAGTCTGCGCATTGTCACCCTGCTCGATAAACCCGAACGCCGGGTGCGCCCGGTGCACGTTGACTACGTTGGCTTCCAAATCCCGGACGAGTTTGTCGTCGGCTACGGGCTCGACTTCGCCGAGGACTATCGCAACCTCAAGGAAGTCTGCATCCTGGAATGACTATGCGCACTCCAAAGCGCGCGCCCGAAGAGTTTCGCCCCTTCGAGGAGTAACACGCTCATAACAACTTCGCTAGTTCAGCCAAGCAATGGTCAATGTCCCGCTGATCATTGTAGAAATGCGTCGACACGCGCAAGTGGCCGTGACGGGCAGAGACCAGAATCCGTTTCGCCTTCAGCGCCGTGGCTAACTCCCCCGCGTCCCGATGCGCCCAGCGCGCCGCCACAATGGGGCTCGCGCCCTCATCGGCGAACCTCGCCCCCAACTGGCGCAATCCCTCTCGCACTAATTCGGACAGGCCCAAGTTCCGCGCCTCCACCGCCGTCATCCCCAATTCCAAGTACAAATCTACGGTGGCTTCCAAGGCCACTAACAAAGCCGTCGCGAGCATGGCACCTTCGTATTTCTCCGCCTTGTCGGAGAGTACCGGCGCCCCGTGGTTGAGATGGTTCACTTCCCGCCAGCCCCGATCGCTCCGCCAACCGACTACCGTTGGCGGTAACCAAGCGCGCAGGCGGGGCGCGACATAGGCGAAGCCAATTCCGTTCGGCGCGTTCATCCACTTATAGCCGTGGACGGCGAATAGGTCCGGCTGCACGCGCAGTAAGTCGATCTCGAACGCGCCGGCGCCCTGGGTTCCGTCGATATAAAGTAACACGCCGCGGGCCCGCAAGAATTCCCCCAATTCCACCAGCGGTGGCCGGAAGCCGGTGGAGTAATTCATGGCGCTGACAATTACGAGACGCGTCCGCCCGGTAACTGCGGAATAAAGGCCATCCCAAGGCGTTTCCACTAACTTGACGCCTCGATCCGCCAACAATGCCGGATGATAGATACTATTCGGAAACTCCGGCGACAAAGTCAAAATCTCATCACCGGCCTGCCACGGAATGCCGTGCATCAGCCAGGATAATGCGTGGGCGGTGGCGGGGATATAGCAGACATCATCGGCGGTACAGCCGAAGAGGCGGCCCAGTTTGCCGCGCAGCCGGTCGGCGTCGTCAAACCAAGTGAGGAAGTCCCCGCAGGCCAGTGCGTCGCGGTGCGCAAAGTGCTCGCTTACCGCGCGTGCGGCCCGCATTGGCAGTTGGCCGAAGGTGGCCGTGTTCAGATAGGTCCACTGAGATAGCGCAGGGAATTCGGCGCGAACCGCGGACCAATCCATAGCCCGTTAAATGCCCGCCCGCACCATGGCAATAGCGTCGCCCACTAAAACATCCTGAGAAAGTTTACCTTTCCGTTGGATCACTTCCACTTTCCCCTCGGAGAGTTTCTTGCCGACGGTGATGCGCCACGGAATGCCGACTAACTCGGCATCCTTAAACTTCACGCCGGCGCGCTCATCGCGATCGTCGAGTATCGCATCGAGGCCGGCCTTCTTCGCCTCCGCATACAACGCCTGAGCGGCTGCCTTCTGCCCCTCATCCGCCAAATTCACCGGGGTAATTACCACATCGAACGGCGCGATCGCGGCCGGCATCACGATGCCATCTTTGTCGTGATACAACTCCACCGCGGCACAGAGAATGCGTTCCACTCCGATGCCGTAGGAACCCATAATGACCGTGGTTTCCTGGCCTTCCGGATTCAGCACGCTCAAGCCCATCGCTTTCGAGTACTTATAGCCCAGCTTGAAGATATGCCCGATCTCAACAGCCTTGTAGACATCGATCGGCGCGCCGGTGACCACATCGGTATCGCCCGACACTACCTGACGGATATCGGCAAAATTGGCCTTGAAATCCTTACCGGGGGTGACATGCTTAAGGTGATAGTCATTCTTATTGGCCCCGCAAATCATATTCCGCCGGCCCTCGAGCGCCGCGTCGGTAATGATCCGCACCTTCGCCACGCCCACCGGGCCTAAGGATCCGGCATCGGCCCCGAGTAAGTCGCGCATCTCTTCGGCTAAGGCTGGCCGCAGTTCTTTCGGGCCACCCAACGCCGCCGAGAACTTGGGCTCGCTCAACTGATGATCGCCGCGTAACAAGGCCATCGCTAACTTACCGTCGGCCATCATCACCAAGGACTTAATCTGCGAGGTGGCCGGCAGCTTAGTAAATGCGGCCACCTCGTCAATCGTCTTGAAGCCAGGCGTATGAAACTCTTCCGGAGTTAATTCTTCCAACACATCGGCCACCAACGGCGGCTGCGGACGGGACACGGCCTTCTCTAAGTTGGCCGCATAGCCGGTGGAAGGGCAATGCACGATAAAGTCCTCGCCGGCATCGGTGCGCACCATGAACTCGCTCGATTGGGAGCCCCCCATGGCGCCCGAATCGGCTTCCACGGCCGTAAACGCCAAGCCGCAGCGGGTAAAGATCTTGCAATAAGCCTCATAGTGCTTGTCGTAGGCGGCGTCGAGGCCCGCCGCGTCAAGGTCGAAGGAGTAAGAGTCCTTCATGATGAACTGCCGCACCCGTAGCAGACCGCTCTTGGGCCGCGGCTCATCGCGAAACTTGGTCTGAATCTGATACCAGATCTGCGGCAACTGCCGGTAGCTGCGCACTTCACCGCGCGCGACCGAGGTCATCACTTCTTCGTGCGTCATGCCGAGGCATAGATCGTGCCCGTTGCGATCCTTGAGGCGAAACATATTCGCCCCCATGCCGGTCCAGCGGCCGCTCTCCTGCCAAATCTCGGCCGGATTCAGCGCCGGCAGAAACATCTCCTGGCCGCCGATGGCATCCATCTCCTCGCGGATGATCCGCTGGATCTTGTTCAGGCTACGCTGCGCCAGAAAGAGATAGTTGTAAAGACCAGCCGACAGCTGGCGAATGTATCCGGCGCGCAACAGCAACTGGTGGCTGGCGACTTCGGCTTCCGCAGGATTCTCCCGCAGGGTGGGAATGAAAAGTTGGCTCCAACGCATGGTGTTTGAAAGGAAACTCCAAGTGTATCTCACTGAACGAGTTCTAATCGTCCTGGACCTTGGCCAAAACCTTAGTTCCCCCTATACTTCCGGCATGGCCGCGCACTATCCCCCTTCCACGAAACGGAAGCGTCTGTATCTGGCCGTTGCCGCAGCCTGCGCGGCCGCGGTCTGCGCGGCGCTGCGATGGAATTGGGTCTACGCGCCCGTCGGCCTGCTCGGTTTAGTGTTCTGCACTCACCGCGCGCTCCTCTACGCCCAACGGATCGAGCTCACCCGTACCGGCATCATCTGCCGCTCACCCTTGGGTGAGCGACGCCTGGCATACCAACACATCACCTGCATGCGCTTCTCGCTGGTCACCGGCGACCTGGTGCTTGAGCGGCCCTGGGTGCGGCTTTGCATACCGCGAAGCTACAAAGGCCGCAGCGAAATCCGCCGGGCGGTGTCGCTGGCCGTATGGGCCCACCGCGGTGGCGACGTTCCGCCGGACCTCGCCAACGCCGATAGCGCCTTCATCTAGAACGAAGTTTCGCACCTCCCGGCCCCGTTTTGGCGTCCAATAGGGGGAGTGGACACCGTCGAGCCTTTAGGAAAGTACCGGTACTGGCCCAATCTGCCGCAATTCGGCATGCTCGCCTTCCTGGCGAGCCTCACCATGTTTTTCGGTTCGCTGATTTTCTCCTATGCCTGGGTGCTGCCGGCGAATATCGGCGCGCAGGTCCAAGTACCGTTTACGCTTTGGCTGAGCACGGTGCTGATCGCCGGCAGTGCCGTCACGCTCGTCATCGCGCGTTGGTACATCCGCCGCGCCCGGCTGGCGCAGTATCGCCTCTGGCTGGGGCTGACGATCGGGCTGGCCCTGGCGTTCCTGGCGAGCCAATTTTGGGCCTGCTTGATCCTGGAGCGCCAAGGCGCCTTTGAAGCGCTGGCCGGCTATCAGCGCGGAAACGTCTTTTATATCTTCGCCGGCTTCCACGGCTTACACTTGTTCGGTGGCATCGCTGCATTGGGCGTGTTGGTGATTCGCGTGATTGGCTGGGTGAACGCGGACGAACAAGCCCTCCGCCGCCAACGGAATCTCGCTAGTATAGTCGCCATGTATTGGAACTTCGTCGCCTTCAGTTGGGGCTTTCTGTTCGCCCTCCTGCTCTACTGGACCCACTAGTGTCCCGCACCCATCTTGCCCTGGGAGTCATCCTGGTGGCCGCCATCTGGGATCTGCGCTTTCGCAGAATCCCTAACTGGCTCACCGTTCCCGCGCTGGTTCTGGGCGTGGCGCTCCATCTGTATCTAGGCACTTGGGGAGAAGCCGCCTTCGGCTTTGGGCTTGCCGTCGTGATCTACCTGCCGCTATGGCTGGCTGGGGGGCGTGGCGCTGGCGACCTTAAGCTGATGGCAGCCCTCGGCGCCATCCTGGGCCCCACCATCTGGATCCAACTCTTCGTCCTCACGGCCGTCATCGGCGCAGTCTGGGCCCTGGTCCTGGTGCTGGCCAAGCGCCGGCTGATCCAGACGCTGAAGAACATTTTCGGCATTTTGCGGTCGCTCGCAACGGGACGCAAGCCCACTCATCGCCTGGACAGCGCGGACGCGATCGCTGTCCCCCACGCGGCGATTGTGGCGCTCGCCATGCTCGCTTGGCTCGCCGTCATGCAGCGCTGACCCGAAGTCTATCCGGGCAAGGGCGAGGTTAATCCCGTTGAAGGTAGTTATCGACGTCATGCGCTGAAACGAGTCAATCTCCACTTTTAAGGTTAGCAGACGGAAAAAAGCTGTTTGATGGATGTGGTTAATTCGATTGGCAAAGATCGCATTGATCGCCTGAGAAAGGGTGGGTGATAAGTAATAACAACACGCCCATGCGCACCGTATCGGCGGCCTCGGTTAAAACGGGTTGCGCGCCTTTATAGAATGCATCGTAAACGCTATAGGCGTCCGCTTGTAAGTAACCTTGATAATCCGCGAGAAACGCATGCGGACCCGCCCGGGCGCGAGTGGTCGTATAGTCGAAAATCACCGCCCGGTGCGCCGCGTCGCCAAGATAAGGCCAGAAGTGGCCGGTGCGCGCAAAAGGTAACTCCGGGTCCAACACCTTCACGCTGGTATCGTCCGTGCCGATCACTTTCGATTGCCAGATGTAAGTCTTGAGCCGGTCATAGAGCGGCGCGAGTAACTTGCCGCATTGGGTGAGCCAACCCCCCATGGTTTTCCGAGAAAGTTCCAGCTGGAAGCGGGCGAAGAGTTGTTCTTGCCGGTGCAGCGGTAAGTGATCGACGTACTTACTCACGATGATTTGCGCGAATAGGCTGGCGCTCGCGTTGCTTTTCGGAATCGGTTGCGCGGCCTCTCGCTCGACAATTTGCTGGCGATGGAAGTCGTCACCGCCGATGGCCAATTGCGCCAGGCCAGCGCCACCGGCAATCCGGATCTCTTCTTCGGCCTGCGCGGTTCGCAATCGAACCTCGGCATCGTCACCGCCTTTCACTTCCGCCTGCATCCCGTGGGCCCCACCGTGGTGGCGGGCCTGGTGCTGCATCCGCTCGAAAAGGGCCAGGAAGTGCTGCGCTTCTACCGTCACTTCACCAGCCAAGCCTCAGAAGATCTCGGCGCCTGGGCCGCCTTACTCAAGTCGCCCGATGGTCACCCCATGGCCGCCATCCTCGCCTGCCACGTGGGCCCGGCGGAGGCCGCGGAGAAAGAGCTGGCGCCGCTAAAGGCCTTCGGACCGCCGCTGATGGACAGGCTCCAGCCCATGCCCTACACCAGCGCACAGGCGATGATTGACGAGAGCTTTCCGCACTGCCGGTTCAACCATGGGAAGTCGAGCCTCTTCGACGCGCTCAGCGACGAGGCGATCGACGCGTTGGTGGAAGGCTTTCGCCACACCGCATCGCCGTTTTCCAGCATCCTGATCGAGCACCTGGGAGGCGCCGTCAGCCGCGTCGCCCCTGACGCCACCGCCTTCCCTCACCGCCACGCGAACTACGAAGCCGTCATCATGCCCATGTGGACCGAAGCGACTGGAATCAGCCGCCCACATCCATGGGCCGACGAATTGTGGACCCGCCTGCAACCCCACGCCACGGGCGGCGCTTACGTCAGCTACTTAGGTGACGAAGGCGAAGAACGGGTCCGCTCGGCGTACGGCCTCAACTACGCGCGGCTCGCCACCTTGAAGCGCCAATACGACCCCCACAATCTTTTTCGCGGCAATCAGAATATCCAGCCTTAGCCGATCTCGACGGCGGGCCAAGTCGTCCAAGAGCAAAGTACTGCATAAGGCAACCGTGAGGAAAAGGTGCGGGATTGCTCACCTGTGGCGAGCCTCCGGTCTCTACCCGCCTTCTGGTTTGGGGCCGGAGTATCACCGGACCTCTCCGCCGCGCCCCCCAGCGCCGCTGCCGGTACCGCTACCTGTCCGGAAATAGAAATCCAGCCAAGTCTTTTCCCGATGACGATCCGGCGGTCCTAGGGAAAGGGTCGCGTCGATCAAGGATGCCGGGGGGATGGCCCACTTTCCCTGCCGCTACTCAATCCCCGGCAGCCGCTGGACGACTGCCTCGAGAATCTGGCGCGCCAGGGTTCCCCATCTCCTCTGTCTCCTCCGCGTCCGGAGTTTACGGGGCACCAGCATGGCTCGAAAATGCGGTGGGGTCCGGGGCCACCGCATCTCATTTTCGATAAGGTATTCCATCTGCTTGAGTTAGCGATATGTCAGGGATGCACGGGGGGATGGCCCGACTTCCCGTCTCTTTGCGTTGGGGAAGAAGTAGCAGAAAGCTCAATGAATCGCCTCACTGAAAACGGCTTCGCGGGAAAGCGCCCGGCAGGCCGGAAATTCGAAACCCCCTCCGAGCCATGTTGCCAGCGGAGCTAAAGTAGAAAAGGGAGACTCCGAACATGACCACACGCGAAGCTCTGCACCATTTGGCGGATGAACTACCCGAAGATCAGACTGAACTTGCGCGCCGCTGGCTGGAGGATCTTGCGCATGCCGCTGACGAGGACGGGCCTCCTCTCGATCCCGAGGCGCTCGCCTCGCTTGACCGTGGGCTTGCCGATGTTGCCGTTGGCCTCGTGAAGCCCCTCGCCGAATACGAGCGCGAACGCGGCCTGTGAATTTTCAGATCAACATCGCCCACGAAGCAGAAAAGTCTTTGGATCGTCTGGACCGTTCCACGGAGCGTCGTATCCGGCAACGAATCCTCCTCTTGGCCGATGATCCTTTCGATCCTCGTCTTTCCGCCCCTCTCACTGAACGCGAAGGTCTGAGAAAGTCCCGTGTGGGCGGTTGGCGCATTTTGTTCCAAGCGGACCGGGCCGCCAAGGCGATCTTCGTGCTGACAGTGGATACCCGTGGGCAGGTCTATAAGCATTCGTAGAAAGCGTGTCCGGCTCGCGAATGTGTCGCGGAGGTCGCGGGGATAGGGGTCAGAGCCTTTATGATCCGCTTTTCTTCAAAATCGCTGCGGCGCAAGAGAATCACGTCATTGGCGTAGCCCTCGCCGCGCACGGCTTCCCAGGCGGAACAGATCCCTCCGTGCCAACATGACTGAGACACTCTTCATTCGCTAATTACAGTGCAGGGCGAGAAAGAATCTCTTCTCATGAACCATCACCAATCCTCCGTTTCTTCCTCCGCGGCTTTGCCGTCGGCGGTAGGGAAGGAGCCCGAGCGCAGCGAGGGCGACCGACCGGACGCTGACGGCAAAGCCGGCGCCGTCCCGGCGCCGCGCCCGAATCCCGAAGTCGTGGCCCAGGCCAAGCGCCGCCGCTTCACCGCCGCCTACAAGCTCTCCGTGTTGCAGGAGGCAGACCAAGCGAAAGGGGAGGGCGGCGTCGGGGCCCTCCTGCGGCGCGAAGGACTCTACTCCTCGCTCCTCACCACCTGGCGGCGCGAGCGTGACGCCGGCGCGCTCCAGGCTTTGGCCCCCCAACCGCGTGGACCCAAAGCCAAACACGATCCCTTCGCCGACGACAACCAACGCTTACGCCGCGAGAACGAACGCCTCGTCGAAGAACTGCGCAAAGCCGAAATCGTTATCGATATTCAAAAAAAAGTGGCCGCCCTGTTGGGTCGCCCGATCGTGACTCCCGACCGGGACGGGAAGCTTTGATCGCCGCCGTCACCCAGCTCGCGCCGACCGTGGGCATCGAGTCGGCTTGCGCGGCGCTCGGCGTCGCGCGGGCCACCTTCTACCGGCAACACCCCGTCCTGGGTCCGCCGCCTTTGCCGGTAGCGCCCCCGGTCACTCTCGTGCGGCCCGCTTCGCCCCGAGCCCTCACGCCAGACGAGCGGCAAGCGGTGCGGAATATCCTGAATTCCGAACGTTTTCGCGATTCTCCGCCGGCCCAGATCCACGCTACACTGATCGACGAAGGCCAATATCTTTGCTCCACCCGCACCATGCATCGGTTGCTCGCCGCCGATGGCGCCACCCGCGAACGCCGCGATCAACTGGTTCATCCCGCTTATCAGAAACCGGAGTTACTCGCCACGGCGCCCAACCAATTATGGAGTTGGGATATTACTAAGTTACGTGGCCCCGCCAAGTGGACTTACTATTATCTCTATGTCATTCTCGACGTCTTCAGCCGCTATGTGGTTGGCTGGATGATCGCCATGCGGGAATCCGCCGAGTTAGCCAAATTACTCCTCGCCGAAACTTACGTCAAGCAGGGCGTCGTGCCGGGCCAAATTACCCTCCACATGGACCGCGGCGCCCCCATGCGCGCGAAGGAATTTGCCTTCCTCCTGTCCGATCTGGGCGTCACCAAGACGCACAGCCGGCCCTATACCTCGAACGACAATCCCTATTCCGAGAGCCACTTCAAAACCATGAAATACCGCCCGGAGTTCCCCGATCGCTTCGGCTCCATCCAAGACAGCCGCACTCAATGCCAGTCCTTCTTTCCCTGGTACAACCACGACCACCGCCACTCCGGCATCGGCATGATGACTCCCGCCATGGTCCACTACGATATCGCTCCGCTCATCCGCAATAAACGCCAACTCGTCCTCGACACGGCCTTCGCCGCTCATCCCGAACGCTTCGTCAAAGGTCGCCCCACGCCGCCCGAGCTTCCCACGGAGGTCTGGATCAATAAACCTGGTAGCTCATAGGCAATACTCACTAAACTCGGTCTCCGGGTGTCTCAAAGTCATTGACACGTTCCGTTTGGTCCCTGCCGCCCTTTCATCGCCTCGTCCATCAAATAGTCAAAGTTGTTTAGGTCCAGTTTCATCTTGTTCTCCTTCATTCTGCTAGAGAACCACGTTTACACAATCCTTTTTACACCCTCCTCTGCCGAGGCCCTCGTCAGC
>Ga0105047_10008617_pt1 | contig 16956 bp, 16 predicted proteins | sample MAT04_FD_78384 | JGI IMG/M metagenome (GOLD analysis project Ga0105047, IMG submission 78384) | Freshwater microbial communities from Lake Fryxell liftoff mats and glacier meltwater in Antarctica - MAT-04 (megahit assembly) | ecosystem: Environmental > Aquatic > Freshwater > Ice > Liftoff...
ACTGGAAGAAGACTTGTTTTTGAGCAAGTTGCACACCAAAGAAAAAATCAAGGATGAGTCGCTCGAATCGCAGGAGGAACATGTTATTCTTAACATGGCATTACTTGATCTGGCCGATTTCCCGAAAGATAATGAGCGTTGGATGGTTAAATTCAAAGTGTTTGAAGAGATACTTGATCACCATTTAAAAGAAGAAGAGGAGGAGTTATTTCCCGAAGCAGAAAAACTTTTGAATGAAAAAGAGCAAACGGAGATAGGTACTAGATTTGAAGAGTTGAAAACAAAGCGCTTGTCGGCCGCATTGGAAACAAAGCCGGTGAAGGAACTTGAAAAGCCTGAAAAATAAAGATCTTACTTAAGTAAAATGCCATTATGCTAACTTTAAAATTAATTAAAATCCAAAAACACAAGCCATGAACAATCCAAAGGGTATTCCGTCAAAAGATGAAGATAAGAAAAGTCAGGATCTTCAAAAAAATACAGTTGATAATACTGGTGAATTTATGACCACTAACCAGGGTCTCCGTATTAACGACGATCAAAATTCGTTGAAAGCAGGCGACCGCGGACCTACATTACTGGAAGATTTCCATCTACGCGAAAAAATTACCCACTTCGACCACGAGCGCATACCCGAGCGGGTTGTACATGCCCGTGGCAGTGCTGCACACGGTTATTTCGAACTCACTAAATCCTTGTCGCAATATACCAAGGCAAAATTTCTACAGGAGCCTGGGACGCGTACTCCTGTATTTGCGCGCTTCAGTACAGTTGCCGGCTCAAGGGGATCAACCGATCTGGCACGCGACGTACGTGGCTTCGCCGTTAAATTTTATACCGAAGAGGGCAACTATGATTTAGTGGGAAACAACATGCCTATATTTTTTATACAGGATGCGCTTAAATTCCCCGATCTTGTTCACGCAGTTAAACCCGAGCCAAATAATGAAATGCCTCAGGCAGCATCGGCACACGATACTTTCTGGGATTTTGTATCGCTCACTCCCGAAACGTTGCACAATGTAATGTGGCTGATGAGTGATAGGGCGATTCCCCGTAGTTTGAGAATGATGGAGGGTTTTGGTATCCATACCTATCGTTTTGTGAACGAAGAAAACAAGTCGGTATTTGTAAGGTTCCACTGGAAACCACTTCTTGGCGTACACTCTGTTTTATGGGACGAAGCGCAAAAAATATCCGGTAAAGATTCCGATTTTCACCGTCGCGATTTGTATGAAGCCATAGAAAACAGGCAACCGGCAGAATGGGATTTTGGCGTTCAGATTGTTGCAGAAGAAGACGAGCATAAATTCAAATTTGATTTGCTCGATCCTACAAAGCTTATTCCTGAGGAACTTGTCCCTGTACAAATTGTTGGTCGCATGACTTTGAACCGGAATCCCGACAACTTTTTTGCCGAAACCGAACAAGTTGCTTTCCATCCGGGACATGTCGTTTCGGGAATCGATTTCTCAAACGATCCGCTATTGCAAGGTCGGTTACATTCATATACTGATACCCAACTGATCCGCCTTGGAGGCCCCAACTTCCATGAAATACCCATTAATCGTCCAATCGCTCCTGTTCATAACAATCAGCGGGATGGTTATATGCGACAAGCAATTAATCCGGGGCAGTCGAGCTATAATCCAAATTCAACCGGTGGCGGCGATCCGCATCAGGCAAAAGCTGCTGAAGGTGGATTTGTATCCTACCACGAAAGGATTGATGCAAACAAAATACGTTCGCGTAGCAAAAGTTTTATGGATCATTTCAGCCAGCCTGCTATGTTTTACAATAGCATGAGTGAAACGGAGAAAAACCATATTGTTGATGCTTTTCGTTTTGAATTGGGAAAAGTAAAACTGGAAGAAATTCGAAAAAGAGTAGTAGGATTGCTTTCGAAAATCAATAAATCACTTGCCGGACGTGTAGCAGAAGGTTTGGGCTTTGTTGTGCCAAACCCCGGTGAAATTACCAATCAAAGCTTTCCTGCCGATGCTGATCCGAAGAGTTACCAATCTATTGAAGCCGACCCTGACGTAGATAGTTCTCCGGCAGTAAGCATGGAAAACACGGCAAAAAACACAATCAAAACCAGGACAATTGCACTGTTATCTGCAGATGGAGTGGATGATGATTCCCTTACTAAAATGCAAAATACATTAAAAAAGGAAGGTGCGATGGGGAAAATTATTTCTGTTCATCTGGGCAAAATAAACACTGCAAAGGGACAAGAAGTAAAAGTTGATGAAAGTTTGCTTACCACCGCATCAGTACTTTATGATGCTGTTTTTATAGCAGCAGGTAATAAAAGTATTTCAGCGATCAGAAAGGATCCTAAAGCAAAGGAATTTGTAAAAGAAGCATATAGCCATTGTAAAACTATTGCAGCCGATGGTGAAGGTGGAGAATGGTTGATGAAAATCCTAAAACTGGACAAGGACAATAATAAAGATGCCGCAATTTTAATTGATGCTTCAGGAGCAGATTTTGTTAAGGCTGTTGCACAGCACAGATTTTGGCCGAGGGAGGCAATGTTGAAAAATTTACCTGAACCCAAAGTTTAATCTCAAATTTGACATAAAATAAACTATCGCGATCGGCATGTAAAGTGCCGATCGCTTTATAGATTTCGGATTGCTGCTAATGAGAAAATGAAAAATCTGGAAATATAAAAAAAATCAAAAATGGACTTACGATCGAATGAACCGTATTGGTTGATAAAAAATGATTTTAAAAAAAGTTATCCTTCTTTGGATAATTCTATTTCAACCGATATTTTGGTGGTTGGAGGAGGAATTACCGGAGCGTTACTTGCTCATAAATTGATGCAGGAAGGCAGGGAAGTTGTTGTAGTTGACAGAAGGGATGTATGCAATGGAAGCAGTGCAGCCAGTACAGGCATGCTTCAATATGAAATTGATGTTCCGTTGTATAAATTAATTGATCAGCGGGGATTGGATTGTGCAGTTTCCAGTTATAAACAATGTGAAAATGCAATTTATAATCTTAAAACCATTATAGATGATGTCCAAAGCGATTGCCATTTTGAATTTAAAAAGAGCATTTATTTTACTTCATCAAAAAAAGGGCTTAAAGATATTGAAGACGAATTTAATGTCAGGAAGAAATACGGATTCAATGTAAGTTGGCTCAATAGAGAAGCATTGCTGAAGTTGGGATTGCAAGCCTATGCTGGAATTGAATCAGAATCCGGTGCCATTATTGATCCGTACAAATTTACTTATGATTTGCTGGAATACTGTTCCGATAAAGGAATAAAGATTTTTGACCGTACCGGGATTGCGGATATAAAATGTGATGATGGAAAATTTACAGCAAAAACCCAGGAAAAGCATTCCATTCAGGCAAATCATATCATTCATTGCACCGGTTACGAAAGTGTAAATACGCTAAGCGAAAAATTAGTGGATCTTAAAAGCACGTATGCAATAGCAAGCGAAGCATACGAAGAAGTACCCAACACTTTTAAGCACCATATTTACTGGGACAATTCCACTCCCTATTTTTATTTCAGGCGAACTTCGGAAGGACGTGTAATTATGGGTGGCTGCGACGAAAATTTCAAAAATGCCGCAAAAAGGGATTCACTTCTTACCAAAAAGCAAAAGGTTTTAACAAAGCAATTTCAAAAATACTTTCCCGATATCCGTTTTAAACAAGACTATACATGGGCCGGAACATTTGGAGAAACCACTGATGGCTTACCCTATTTTGGACGGCCAAATCCGGAGATAAATGAGCACTACTTTCTGGGATTTGGGGGAAATGGCATTACTTACAGCGTTATGGCGAGGGATGCAATTATGCACTCTATTAATCATACAAACCACCGGTTTTTAGATGATTATGGATTTGGGCGATAATGTGAATATTAAATATAAAAAAGCACCGCATCTGCTCACCTTCATAAGTTAATCCTGTAACATTATCTAAAATTTATGTAACACACACAGATAGTTGTAACTGTAATTTCGCTTTATCAATTTAGCTAATACTAACAACTTAAATAATACTGAAATGAAAATCGATCAGGATGACAAAAAGGCACAAAAGAATCCGGTAAATCAGAAGTAAAATATAAGGAATCTCCAAAGAATTGGTGTTAGCAAAAGTGAAAAACAACCTTCATCAAAAAAAACAAATGATGAAGATGAACACGGCAAAAAGAAAAGCGATCGTACCGCAGATTCAGATAAGAGTAAAAAATAAGGCAATACAAGATAAACGCTTATATTAAATTAGGTGATTAACACCTTGACAATACATCAACCAACTCAACTTAGAATTTTATCAACTCAAATATTAATAATCATTAAAACAACTTATAATGGGAAATCTTCTCTACATCATTGCAGTAATTCTGCTCATTGGCTGGGCAATTGGTTTTTTTGCTTACAGCGCGCAGGTTCAATTATTCACATCCTTCTGGTAATTGCAGTTATTGCAATTCTGATTAGGGTAATTCGAGGCGGAAACTAAATTAATTAATCAATTTACTTACAATTTAAAAACTAAAAATCATGAGTACAGGGAAAACATTATTAGGCATGGTAGCAGGCATTGCTGCAGGAGCAGTTTTGGGTATATTATTTGCACCCGAAAAAGGATCAGTAACACGGAATCAAATTTCTCAAAAAGGTGAGGATTTGATAGCTAATTTAAAAAGCAAATTCGATGAGTTTCTGGCAAATGCCACCAACGAAATGGAAGAAGTAAAAGGTGAAGGTGAAGATCTTATGGCTAAAGGAAAAGACAAAGCACAGCAAGCGAAACATGATTTTAAAAACATGAACAATCCTCTTTAAAAGTGGACATGCTTTAAGATAAACATAATGCTCATAATTTAAAAACCATTGTAAAATGAAAAAGATAGCAATAAGTGCACTATTTATGACACTCCTCACTACTCTTTCAAGTTGTTCAATAATCGGAGGAATTTTTAAAACAGGGATGGGAGTGGGGATATTTATAGTGGTTGCGGTTATAGCGTTAATTATTTATTTAGTTACCCGATTTGGAAAAAAATAAGTAAACAGTAGCTTAAACGATAAGGAAGGGAAAAGGTACCCACAGTGTCCGACAGTACATCGGCCGGATACTGCAAAGTAATAAAATGCAGTACCAGACATTAAACTTAATAAGAACAGTAAACACATAGAAATTACACACTTTAATAATTAATAAAATGAAAGAAGAAACTCAATTTCAGGATAATACACCAACAACCCGTACCATAAAACTCTCGGTTGAAGCTAACGATAGGATAACAGAAGTGTTAAATACGCTCGTGCAGATTAATAACGACCGCATACAAGGGTATGCACAAGCTGCAGATGAAACTGATGAGTCGGACCTCAAGGGATTGTTTTACGGGATGGCTTCTAAAAGCCGGGTGCTCAATAGTCAACTGGCTGATGAAGTACGGAAATATGGTGGCCAGCCTACTGAAAGTACTACCACGTTAGGCAAGGCATTTCGCGTGTGGATGGATTTTAAAGCTGCCCTCACCGGAAAAGACCGTAAGGCAATTCTCGATTCATGCGAATTTGGAGAAGATGCCGCGCAGGATACTTATGCTGATGCAATTAAAAATAGCCGCGAACAACTTCCGCAGGATATTATGCAACTCATCACTTACCAGAAGTCGCAGCTTAGCGAAGACCATAATCAGGTAAAGTCACTCCGCGAAAGGTAGCAATTTTAAATGCTCATAGTTTATTTGAATAGCTTGAACATAGAAAGTATGCAAAATTGGATCTGCTACACAACATGCTGATGTTTATTAATATAAGATCTATTTTTATCAGCATAGCTGCATGAAACTAAACATATTTCCAAAGCTTTAATAATAGATGATGAAGGAATAACTACATCTTTAGTAAAAGAAAACTCGTTAAAAGCATGGGCTGCTATTAAATTTAACATTTATTGCTCATTTTTTATAAGGTTTGCACTATAAAAAGGCATCATTCATCAAATAGACTAAATGATGCCTTTTTAAGTGAGATAATTAAAGCTCTGAAATAATCTTATCCAATTCATCTTTTGTTTTGCCCAGCTTTTTTTGTATTTTTCCATACATCTCGTCTTTTTTACCTTCTTCTTACATCAGGTCATTATCAGTTAAGACTGCAAATTTCTGTTTGAGTTTGCCTTTCTACTCATTCCAGTTTCCTTTTAGTTCTTCGGCTTTCATAATTTTGAGTATTTAATTGTGAATTCATTTTCACCTTATAAAAGTAAAACCATTACTTCCGGAAAGCTTTGCACAATTCCGGGAATTAATTACATTATTCAACTATTAATAAGATTAATCCTTCCCATCAAAACAAAAAGTAACCTTTGAGCATTGTCTTCTATTATTTTAACTTATATTTGTCTCATGACAGAGGAATTCCTGCATTACATCTGGCAATACCGACTTTATAATCCTAACCTTGTTCTTCAATCAGGAGAGCAGATTGAGGTAATACATCCGGGAATGCATAACAGCGATTCAGGACCTGATTTTTTCAATGCCAGGATCCGGATAGGTGAGACCATCTGGGCCGGGAATATCGAAATACATATTTTATCCTCCGACTGGAAACGTCATAACCATCAGCAGGATATGAGTTATGATAACGTTATATTGCATGTTGTGTGGCGCGACGATACGCCCGTTTTCAGAAAAAACGGCACAGCAATTCCAACGCTAGAACTTGACGGGCTTTACAACGAAAATTCCTGGAAGCATTACCTGAGTTTTATGGCATCGCAAAGGTGGATTCCCTGCGAAACAATGATTCAGAGTGTCGATTCCTTTGTGCGAAATGCATGGCTCGACCGCATTCTTGTTGAGCGGCTCGAACGAAAAGCATTGCAGGTCGAAGACATTTTGTCGCTCACCAATAACGATTGGACACTGACTTTTTACCGCTTACTTGCCCGCAATATGGGATTTAAACTGAATAACCAGGCCTTCGAAATGCTGGCACAGTCTCTTCCCTTTAATTATCTGGCCAAACATGCCGATGATCTCTTTCAGATTGAAGCCATGGTATTCGGTCAGGCAGGGTTGCTCGAAACCTCTTTTATCGATGAATATCCGTTGAAATTGAAAAAGGAATACGAATTTCTGAAAAAGAAATTTGATCTTATCCCTATTGATACTCATTTGTGGAGATTTATGCGCCTGCACCCCGGCAATTTCCCTACTTTGAGACTGGCTCAGTTTGCTTCCATTATTCACCATTCGCGTAAAATAATTGGTGAACTCTTCAACTCGAATAACGTTGATACCTACCGAAAACTTTTTGGAGCTGAAGCCTCAGCGTATTGGAATACACACTATACCTTTGATAAGCCATCGGCACCAAAACATAAAACACTTGGCCAATCGTCTGTTGATTTGCTGTTAATAAACCTGGTTGCCCCTATTTTATTAGCCTATGGACGACGCAGAAGTGATACTGATATGACCGAGAAGCCTATTGATATGCTGATGCAACTTAAAGGAGAGGTAAATTCAGTAATCAGTAAATGGGCCGGTCTTGGCATGGATGTTTCCAATGCCGCCAATACACAGGCTTTGCTCGAATTAAAAACGAAGTATTGTGATGCCAAAAAATGCCTTAATTGCAGTATAGGGAATGATTTGCTGAAAGGAGGAGCGAGGAATAAGGTGTAAGGAGTAAGATTTAAGGAGTAAGATATAAGGAGTAAGATGTAAGGTGTAAGATGTAAAGATTGCAACTCTGAAACCCTACGCTTCGGCTCCGCTCAGCGGCCTATAACCTTGTAACCCTTCAAACTCTTCAAACTCTTCAAACCCTTCAAACCCTTCAAACCCTTCAAACATTTCAAACTCTTCAAACTCTTCAAACCCTTCAAACCCTTCAAACTCTTCAAACATTTCAAACCCTTCAAACCCTTCAAACTCTTCAAATCCTTCCAACCCTTCTAACTCTTCAAACCCTTCAAACCCTTCAAACTAACCAATTAACCATTAACTAAAAACATGGCTACAAACAACGAAGCATGGGGCTCCCGGGTCGGATTAATTCTGGCCATGGCCGGCAATGCTGTAGGACTTGGAAATTTTCTGCGTTTCCCGATGCAGGCTGTCCAAAATGGCGGAGGCGCTTTTATTATCCCTTATCTGATCTGTTTCCTGCTTATGGGGATACCGCTTTTATTTGTCGAATGGACAACCGGCCGGTTTGGCGGTCAATTCGGACATCATACTACGCCGTTTGCATTCCATAAAATGAATAGTAAATGGCTGTGGAAATATATAGGTGTATTCGGAATTTTCTCGAATCTTTCCATAGCCGCCTATTACTGCTATATCGAAAGCTGGACATTATCTTACACCATGCACTCAGCCATGGGTACATTTCACGGACTGTCGCAACACGGTGTTTCGGATTTTTTTACCAACTACCTTGATATCCGGACGAGTACAACTGGCATTCCTTACGAAGCTGTTGTTTTTTATGTGCTATGCCTGGCTTTAAATATCTGGATACTCAGCAAAGGATTAAGTGGCGGAGTTGAAAAAGCTGCCAAGATTATGATGCCTCTGCTTATAATTTTTGGCATTTTCCTTGCAATCCGGGGAATTACTCTCAGGGCTGGTCACGAAGGGGCGTTGTTTGACGGTGTTGTCGGACTAAATTTTTTGTGGACTCCTCAGTACGATTCGCTGATGAATCCAAAAGTATGGCTGGCTGCCGCTGGACAGATATTTTTTACACTCTCTTTGGGGCAAGGTTCTGTGCAATGTTATGCATCATATGTTAAGAAAAAGGATGATATCGTTTTAAATTCCATGTCGGCCGGCTGGATGAATGAATTTGTTGAAGTTGTGTTAGGAAGTGCTATTATCATTCCAATTTCAATAGGTTATTTCGGACTCGATAAAGTTTTGGAACTCACTCAGCTTGGCGGACTTGGACTTGGTTTCAGGGTTATGCCTTTCCTGTTCGACCATTGGGGACCGATCCTTTCGGTACTGGCCGGAGTGTCATTTTTCGGACTTTTATTTTTTGCCGGAATCACCAGCTCTCTGGCCATGGGCACGCCGTGTATGTCGTTCCTGATGGATGAATTTAAATGGAGACGCGGACGTTCAGCAATTGCTTTTGGAGTGGCAGTTCTGGTATTGGGACTTCCTACTGTATTTTTCTTTCAGGAAGGAGTGTTTGATGAATATGATTACTGGGCGGGAACCGTTTCGCTGGTGGTATTTGCCATGCTCGAAATAATTCTGTTTTCATGGGTTTTCGGGGTTAAAAAAGGATGGGCCGAACTTACTGCCGGGGCGGATATCAAAATTCCGAATTTTTATAAGTTCATTCTTAAGTATGTTACTCCGCTCATGCTGATTGCTGTTTTCTTTGGATCGGCCGTTCGCCCTGCAAACGACGACTGGAGTAAACTCAGTTTCCGCGGATGGGAATTGCATCACGAAAGTATTTTGGGACAGATGCTGCATAATAATATCGGGCCGAATCACAAATATTTTACCGATGCTTTTTATTCCGAAAAATCAGGAACTGTTGATTCTGTTTTCCAGCTCCGGAACCGCAATTTTGTAAGAGTTACGGATACAGAAAATGCTGTTAAAACTTCGGCGGAATTCGAATTCAAGGCTAAAAACCAACTGGTTGTAGCAATAGGCGATAAAGTAACTAAGGGCGATGTTTTATATACCGGCGGAGTGATCAATAAAGTATTCTTTATTGATATTTCACGCTTCCTGCTTACGTTCATTTTTGTTCTCATTGGCTTTACTGTTTATATCGCCTACCGGAAAAGAGTGCGGGAACACACCATTTAGCTTCGATTCAGGTTAAATTAACAATCACTTATATCTTAACGTTTAACTAAATATAACATGGAAACACAAGCACTTATATTTATGGTTTCGGCTGAGGTTATTATCACAGCTTTAACACTTTACTTTTTTATCCGGGTTTTGTTTACCAAACCCAAAGGCGAACCAGATTCATACAAGGACAATTAGCGTTATAAGATGGTAACTGAAAAGCAGGAATTCAAGAAAAGTCTTGGATTTATTGATTCCACTGCCCTGGTAGCCGGTTCGATGATCGGATCAGGAATCTTTATAGTGAGTGCTGATATTGCCCGCAATGTAGGCGCGCCCGGTTGGATGCTGATTGTGTGGGTAATTACCGGAATCATGACCATATTTGCCGCGTTGAGTTACGGCGAGCTGGCTTCGATGATGCCCAAAGCCGGCGGACAGTATGTTTATATCCGCGAGGCATTCAACCCTCTGGCGGGATTTCTGTATGGATGGACTTTTTTTACAGTTATTCAAACCGGCACCATAGCTGCTGTGGCTATGGCTTTCGCCAAATTTGCCGGGGTGCTTGTTCCCTGGTTTTCTGAAAGCAATATCCTGATAAGTCTTGGATTTATAAAAATCAGTACGGTTCATTTTCTGGCTATATCCATGATTCTGTTGCTTACTGGCAATAACCTTCTTGGAATACGGAATGGCAAATGGGTTCAGAATATCTTTACCTTTCTGAAAGTAGCTTTGTTGATCGGCTTCATTATACTTGGTTTGTTTTTCGCAAAAAACTCTGCAGCCATTGCTATGAATAAAAGCTATTTCTGGCAACCCATTTCGCTTGATGGAGCAACACTTAGCGGCTGGGCGTTGATTGCTGCCGTGGGTGTGGCCATGGTTGGGTCGTTATTTTCGTCAGATGCATGGAATAATATCACTTTTGCCGCTGCCGAAGTTAAAAATCCAAAACGGAATATCCCTCTAAGTCTAGTAACAGGAGTTACGCTGGTAACCATACTTTATATCCTAGCTAATTTCGTTTATCTCAATGCACTTCCATTGCGTGGAGTTCCTGATGGGGCCGGGGTTTTCGAAAGAGGTATTCAGCACGCCGTAAACGACCGGCTGGGATCGGCTTCCATGTTTGGCTTGTTTGGATCAACTGCCGCTTTAATGATGGCTGCATTTGTAGTGATTTCCACTTTCGGCTGCAACAACGGTCTGATCCTGTCCGGAGCAAGAGTTTATTATGCCATGGCAAAGGATAAGCTTTTCTTTAAAAGTGCAGGTACGCTGAATAAAAATTCCGTTCCGGCCGCAGGACTTAAAGTGCAGGCAATATGGGCTTCCTTGCTTTGTTTGTCGGGCACCTATTCCAACTTGCTCGATTACGTGGTTTTCGCAGTATTGATTTTTTATGTGCTTACCATTGCCGGTATTTTTGTGCTGCGCAGGAAAATGCCTGATGCCGAAAGGCCTTACAAAACATTTGGTTACCCGGTGGTTCCTATTATTTATATGGCTGCTGCCTGCCTGATTATGTTTGTGCTGTTGATTTACAGGTGGGAATATTCGGGTGCGGGTTTGGTAATTGTTATCATAGGATTTCCTGTTTATTACATCTGGAACAGGTGGAGTAATACGAAAGTTGAATAATCCGTAGGCATAATCATCATTAGTGCCGGCTCTGCTCAGCAGCCTGTAGGGGAAAGTCCCCGAACACACAAAATTGCGTTTGGCAAACCAAATATAAAATTAAAGAAAATCAGGATATTTATATAAAATGATGAGTTTACTTAGTAACAATACCTGCGACCGGTAGCCAAAACCTATGGCTTATTTGAGTATGTATTTGAATCCCAGCGAAAATGTGATTGGGAACAGATCATTCTTAAACACAACACCATGATTTTTTTTTAAATCGGCCATATAATCATCCACTTCTGTTCCTCTTACAGGGAAGTTAATTCCAAACGAGTAATAAATCTTACTGCTGGGATTTGATTTCAGATCTATTCCAAACCCAATTGTAGGTCCATAAAATATTTTGTCATATTGAGAAGCATCCTTGATCATAATGGCGGCAGTATAACCATACATTAAAACAGCGTAGGGATTTACTTTTGTGGTTGGCTTTTGAGAAACTAACCTGAGTTTTAAACCCACATTGTACCCGAAACCAGCTAAATTGTAACCTAATCCGGCGAAAAGCCCAATAATCTGCTGAGGATACACAATGGCATGGCCTCCGAATCCGCCATAGTCCTGTCCTATTCCCAGTCCGATACTGAATTTATCAGGTTGAAAAGAGTACTCTGTGCCTTCCTGTGCTTTGAGGTGGCTTGTTAAAAACAAAAAGAAAAATAAAAAATAAGCTGTACTTTTTTTCATAGCATCTAAGTGTTTGGTTTCTATATGATTGGATTGAAGAATTCATTTTAACATACTTATAAATTTAATACCAAAAAGAATCTGTATCATTATTCATTCAACAAAATTGAATTATAACGTAAATCACAAAATGACTTACTAATTATCAAGGGAAAAAACCAATTGGACGAGCGATGAAGTTTTTCGTTTTAATTTCAAAGTTTTCGTTTTAAGCTTGTATGAAAGTTTATGCGCTTTACCTGAGTATGCGGGCGAATGTACGTTCATTGAATTCTCAGTTTTCACATGCCAATTTACTTTTTTGCTATTGGTTTTTCATTATGTAGCTATAGTAAATATACCGCCCTGACATAAAGTTTTTATAGGTTGCAGAACCAACTGCGCCCGCGAAATCGAGGGCTGTTATATGAACAAATCCGGGAGTAAGTCGCATAACAAGATCACGCTTTCGGGCATCATCCAGTTCGAGTGAGCAAATAACCTCGGGGTTAATTAGTCGTTCACGGATCACTTGCATCCCGCAAAGCTGAATATCTTTTTTTACAGCTGCTATGTCGCGTTTATTCCGGTAATCAGTATATAAAAAGTATCCACCCGGCCTCAAAATCCGGTAAACTTCGCCCAGGAAAGCTTTCATATCAGGATAACGGTGCGATGATTCCACATTAATAACAATATCACATGAGTTATCTGCCAGGTTTAGTTTCTGAGCATCACCTTGTAAAAAGGATACACCAGCCAACGAATAATAGCGGTTACAAAATGAAATTGCCTGTTTACTCAGATCTACACCTATGGCTGAAGCCGGTGCAAAAGTCCTTGCTATGTATGCCAATCCGCCTCCCCTTCCGCAACCGACTTCAACTATATCTTTGTTTTTAAGCTCTATCGTGTTGGCCAGGTGATGATATAATTGCAAGGAATATCGATTAAGCGCATCCTCTTCATTAAGCGGGATTAACTGATCCTTTTCATTATACCCATAATTCATAAATAATATTTCGGCGTTTACATCTGCCTTATTCACATACCAGTACCAAATCCGAAACACCCACTCCAGAAACTCAAACTTCATAACTACTTCGCTTTAAATTATTTGTCATTTTATTGGGCTGCCATCCGATCCGTAAATACAAATGTTACTATTCCAACATTTCCAAGCCATTGGTATAACAGCCAAACCGATTTATTATAAAAACTTCAAAATTAGCAAATATCAATAATAAAGTCAATTTAAAAATACTGTAACGCGATTTTTCGGTATAATTGCCCGCCAGTGTTTTAATTTCCGCTGTTCTTTGCCCGAAAAGCAAACACTGACATCATTCCAATCACGGTAAATAATAAAAAGGCAATTAGCCATTTTTTAGTTTCAGAAACCGGAGCCGCAGTTTCTTCTTCAATTTTAACTCTTCCTTTTCCTATTCCTGAGATTGAATTGCTGTTATAGATTTGAGTATAGGTTTCAGCAAATAAATCCTGAAGACTGTCGGCTGCTTTAAAATTATGGAGAATTGCACTGGCATAAGCCAGGTTTCTATAGTTTTCGAGTGTTTCCAAAGGAGTTTTTAAACCAACGGTAATTTCAAGGCTCTTGTTCAGATATCCAAGTGCTTTATCAATTTCATTCAATTCAATCAGATTTCTTCCAATAGCTGTCATTATCACAGCAACCTTTCTCTTATTATCGATTTCCACATTCCTGTTTAATATTTTCTGATAAATTTCATTTGCCTGGACGTATTTTTTCTGTGAAGTATAAATTTCAGCTATTGTCATGAGAGTGTTATCTATATTATAGGCATCGTCGGCCTCATCGCTCATTTCGAGTGCAGCAGTAAGGTATTGCATGGCTTTCTCCGGTTTACCCCAGTGCCAATACATTACACCCAGGTTACTGTTGGCCATAATTTCAGTATATTTATCTTTCAGCTCACGGGATAGCTTAAGCGCTTTCAAATAATCCTGCTCCGAGGCATTAAATTTCCTAAGATAATCGTATTCGGCACCTCTGCTGGAATAACTTGCCATAATTCCAGGTTTATAGGATTGTTTTATATATATTTCAAGGCTTTGGTTGGTCAGCACAAGAGCTTTTCTAAACTCGCCGCGGTATATGTGTATATCTGAAATGTTACCCAGTGTGAGTGCCACCCCAATTTCATCACCAAGTTTATGATCCATTTCTACAGATTGCTGGTAGAATTTGATGGCATCATCATATTTACCGGTTTCCTGTGCAATCAGACCGAGGTTGTTGAAACAGGCTGATATTCCTTTTTTATCCTGAATTTCAGTAAATATTCCGAGTGCCTCCTTATAGCACAACGCTGCCGAATCATTGTTCCCGATAAAAAACCAGCAAATGCCTTCATTCTTTTTTGCCAGTGCTTTTCCGCTGAGATAATTGTTTCCGACCGAAAGCTTAAAAGCCTGCCTCGCATAATCCATGGACTTCATGCGGTCTGTTTTACGGTAAACCACGGATATTTCATTCAACAAATTTATCCTCTCATGGCCTTTCGTTTTCTGCATTTTTTCAATCAAAGGAACTGCTTCATCCTGTGCAATCAGCAATACTGGATTAATTATCAGTATAAAAAACAGTATGATGGTATAACGTAAAATCATTTTCATCGGTTTGATTAATTCATTTTATTATTCCAATACCAGGTAATTCCTGATTTTGACAAACAACTCATCATGTATAAGTGGTATTTCTTTGATCTGTTGTACAGATGTGAATTTCCGCAATACAATTCGTTGATCAACAATGGCTTTGGCAGTATAATAATCCAGGTAAGGATGTTTTTTTAACTCCTCAGTTTTAATGCTATTGATATTTATTTTCTTTATTCCCGCGGAACTTACTTCGCAAAATGCGTCAATTTTATCCAGCCGATCCTGGTCGAATCCATATACTTCAAGTAATTGTTGCTTGCTGTAAAAACCGCCAAGCAGATTACGGTATTTTATGATCCGCTTTGCAAACGAAGGACCAATGCCGTAAAGAGTAAGCAGAGTTACAGAATCAGCAGAATTTAGTTCGACCAATACTTTTTTCTTAATTTCCTTTACCTCTGGCTTGCGATCGGCATACTCGTTTTTTTGTTCCGGAATGGAAATATAGGGTTCAAGAATTTCATATTCAGACGGAGAAATGCAAAACATCCTTTTAAAGTCTTCCTTATTATAAAACTTACCACCTTTGGCCTCATATTTCTTTATTACTTTAATCTGCCAGTCTTTCAGCCCCATTTTGCTCCATTGTTCGGAAGGCAGCAGGTTCGGGTTAAAAGGAAAAGGGATAAGTTTATTTTCGGCCACCGACCTGTCCATCATCTGGAAATCGAGTTTACGAGCTTCGTTAGCCGAATCAGAAGCGTTTTTCAAACTACTTTCGAAAAGGGCTATATCCTTTGTAAAGCGCAAAAACTCGTCAGTATTATCCTGGGTTGATACTTTGATCAGATAAGGCAATGCCATAACTGAAATAATAATTGCAATGACTGTAAATATGCCGTTGCGCTCACCTTTATTAAAATTAAAATATTCAGAGAGAACCTTAAACATCAAACTTTAATGCGTTAGTAAGTCAAAATACTATTTAAAACAGATCGCTTAAACTATAACTGATTCAACAAGTAAATATACAAATATTTTGATTAATCAAATATTCACTCAAAAAATTATATACTTCGTTACAAATACTAAAAATAGTAAATAAATTTTTATTATATTCAAATAAATAGATGTATCTTTATCCTGAATTATTCAGCATTCATAATTTTAGTGACTGCCTGAATATACTCTTGATCAACCCATTAAATCATTGGCATATGGCGGGCTTACTTGTTCTTCAGAATATGTTGGCAATTATGAAATGGCAGATTCAGGCAGTAAATGTAAAAAGGCAAAAGAGAAATTTTACTCCTGTTTTTTTTAATGATTTTAATGCGGTCTTCAAACAATAACATTACACTGTTTGTTATAAATTTTTAGCCTGTATAATCGGGTTCAACTAATAACCTGAAAAGTAACACAAATGGTTTTTATGAATTCCAATTCTTTAATGCTTTTTGCCGGTTCTAATTTCTAATCCTGTAATACCATGAGATTTGTTTAAGAATCTCAAAATCATGGAAATCCATGAGATTTATTTCTTTTATTTAAGTTTAATTTGCATGTCCGGAAGGTTGAAATTCTCACGTTCCGGAAATTGAGAATCTAATAAAATTTACAGTTTAATTTGCTTGTATTTACTTCTTTAAACACATTTATAACGAATGCACCTGGCGCGCGCAGCATTCAAAACTGACTTAACGAACTTTTTACAACTGAAAAATATTTAAGAAGTGCGCTTTTATACAGCCTTCACACATGACTGTTTATTTACTAAAACAAAAGCTTGACATAGCTGCAAACTAACTGACTTTTAACAAATACCTGAACTGTTTAAATAAGATCTGCTAACCATGCAGTTGAACCACATATAAACCCGATAAAACCCTAACCTATTTATAAATCTTTACACACATGAAAAACCGGATTTTTTTCCTGCTCGCTGCATGGATGATTTCATTTTCGCTTTACGCGCAAACCAATATCAGCACCAACATTTCGAGTAACACCACTCTTACAGTTGCAAACAGCCCATATGTTGTAACGAATTCAATTGAAGTAAATCCTGGGATTACACTAACTATTCAATCCGGGGTGGAGGTCAGATTCAACTC
>Ga0105047_10008618_pt1 | contig 16956 bp, 12 predicted proteins | sample MAT04_FD_78384 | JGI IMG/M metagenome (GOLD analysis project Ga0105047, IMG submission 78384) | Freshwater microbial communities from Lake Fryxell liftoff mats and glacier meltwater in Antarctica - MAT-04 (megahit assembly) | ecosystem: Environmental > Aquatic > Freshwater > Ice > Liftoff...
CCGCGGCATCATCATCAACCCCTACAATCGCAGCCAGATGCGTGCGTCCTCCGACTTTGACCAGCGCCACAACATCAACGCCAACTATGTCTACAACCTACCCGTCGGCAGGGGCCAACGGTTCCTCGCTAACTCCGGTAAGGTCGGGAACGCCCTCTTCGGCGGCTGGCAGCTTGCCGGGATCTACCGCTGGACTACCGGCTTGAACGTCAGCGTCGGCCACAACCGTACTTGGCCCACCAACTACAACATCACCGGCTTCGCCACCACCGTCGGCCCCTTTGCCGACGGCACCAATAAGAACTCACAGGCTCCTGTGCCCAACGCCGCCAACCCGGCCGCCGAAGGCCGCCTCTCCGGCCCCAACGTCTTCCAGGATCCTCGCGCGGCCCTGGACTCGTTCGGCTTCACCCTGCCCGGCGAAATTGGCAACCGCAACAACGTTCGCGGCGACGGCCTCTTCAACATCGACGCCAGCCTCGCCAAGAACTTCGCCATGCCCTGGAGCGAAGACCACAAAGTCCAGCTTCGTTGGGAAGTCTTCAACGTCACCAACTCCGTACGCTTCGATCCGCGAGATACCAACCTAAGCCTAGGTTCGCGCACCAACTTCGGCCGCTATACGGGCACCCTGCAGCCCTCCCGCGTGATGCAGTTCTCCCTGCGTTACGACTTCTAGCCCCAGCTCCGCAACCGAAAAAAGCGCACCGACCAACCCGGTGCGCTTTTTTTCGTGCCGGCCATCCACCAAAGATTCGATCTTTCACGGTCCCTTACGTGGCAGGCTAAGAAGACGAAACGAACCCGGGAGTTGTTGATTCTAAAGGATCGACCAAAACAGAGCGCAAATGCGCCGCAGTCGACCCCTCTCAGGTGCGGCGCTTACCAACTTTAGGATACCAGAGGGGATTCAGCGATTCCGTTTAAGTGATTGACTCTAAAAGAGAAAAGCCACGTTACGCACGCGGCGCCCGCAGGAATTTGTTGAAGAAGGAGATGGTTTTGGCCTAGGCATCGCAAGCGGGCTCAGCGTTGTAAGCCGCGCCTGTGTCGTTGTGGAAGGAATGCGACGCGGTCGGAGGCGATGACGGTGACGCTTCTGGGCACCCTTCCGGCGGTTGCGGGCGCAGGCGGTCCAGGTGGCGGTTTTCCGGGAATTCCGGGTGGCGGCGGTGTTGGTGGTGTGCCGCAAACCCCCTCCATTTTGCTGCGTTCCAACGTCCGGGCCAATGCGGTGTTGGCCGTCACTTACGACGCGGAACGCCGTCAGAATGGCGTTCTCGTACTTCGTCTGAATTAAATCTTTTCGTGTAAGGCGCCCAGTGACTTAGGCCGACGAAACTGTTATTTCGTTGTCATTCGATTTTCTCTTTCGCTTGCTATCTTTTTCTGCATGCGCGACCGTCTCGTAGTACTCGTGTGCCTTCTTACTTCCGTCACTTCTGCCCAAGTTCCTCCGGCTGTCTCCGGCACCATCGTCGATCAGACAGACTCGGTAATTCCGGGGGCGCAAGTTTCGGCGCGGCAAACTTCAACGAATGCACTGCTGACGGCGGTTACTGGGCCTGATGGAACCTTTCGCATTCTGAATGTCCCGGCCGGCCCGACCGAACTGACGGTAAAGCATCCTGGTTTTGCGAACGCCCGGCAGTTGTTCGATGTCACCCAAGGAGGAGTAAGTGGGTTGCGAATCGTCTTGACGGCGAACTCCCTTTCCGAGCAAGTGGCAGTCAGTGCCACGGCGGAGTTGTTACAGGTGAACCGGGCCACTCAATCGGCCTCGTTTACTTCAAGAGAGTTACAGGCATTGCCGACTTCGTCGCGAAACTACACGCATTTGATCGCCGCCGAGGCCGGGGTGGCGGCGGGGTTACCGGACCGCACGGGGCGGGGCATTAACATCGCCACGTCGCCGGGATCGCAAACCGACGACGGCAACCAGTCTCTGAATCCCAGTGTCAATGGCGCCCGGCCCACCAGCAATGCCGTGGCCGTGAACGGGATTGACACCACCAACATGATGAACGGCGGCGGGAGTCTGGGTAACAACATCACCGTCCCGCTCGATTCGCTCGAAGCCATAGAAGTGCAGACCGCCTTGTACACCGCGAACGGCGGGCGCAATGGCGGCGCCAATATTCAGATGATGACTCGCGGTGGCAGTAACGATTTCCATGGCTCCGTCGCCCATTTCCTGCAAAACGAGGCCTTCAATGCCAACGACTTCTTTTTGAACCGGGTGGGGACGCGACGCCCCAGGTTGCGCCGGCAGGAAAGTTACGCCGGTTTCGGCGGGCGGATTATCCGCGATAAGACTTTCTTCCACGTCTCGGTGCAGCGGCAGGATTTCCGAACCGGCTACGCCGCGCGCGCGACCGCGCAGACCGGCATCCCAGAGCTCCTGGGCGACGTGCGTACCAGAGAGACGATGGCCGTGGCGGCGAATCAATACCTGCGCGGCGGTCAACAGGACAATCCGGCCTTCGCCGCGAATTTCCTGAGATCCTTGCGCCAATTTCCGGCGGAGCAGATTCCCGGGCTGGAACGTAAGTTCTTTAGCGATGTTAGTGACTCAGCCGCGCCGGTATTCAGAGCGCTGACGGCTTCGGACATTCATCCCGTGGCGATCAATATTCTGAACCAGAAAAGAAATGGCCAACCCCTGATTCCATCGGCGAACGACTCAATGCCGATTGCCGCGGGTAACGGGACTTTTGGCCGGGAGCGGATTCAGACGCTGAATTTCCCGACGTTCTTCAATAGTTGGTCGGGGGCGGCGAATATCGAACATAACTTTGCGGCGAGCAATCGGCTGCGGCTGAGCCTGGTGAAGTCAGTGCAGTTTGTCGAAGAGGCTTTTCCCTGGGCGAATTCGTCGGCTTCACCCACCTTGGGAGAGACGCCGGGCTACGTGGCGTCGATGTCGCACATTAAGACTTTTGGTTCGCAGTGGATTAACGAATTACGCGGCGGTTTCTTTGAACTTTATAATACTCGCGTCTCCAAATACCGGGATATTTTGAACTCGACGCTCGGCATTAACAATCCTTTGGAGAAAGCGGTCGGCGGTTTGGCTTCGCTGATGCCGACGGTGGACATTAACACTCAGCGCGGTGCGAGCGGCATCGGCAATGCCTGGGATTTTTTCAATCGGCAACGAGTGATTCACGTGGCCGACAACGTTACCCGGATGATGGGCCGCCATTCGCTCCAGTTTGGGGGCGAGTTTCGGCGGCCGACGATTGCTGGTGAGTATATGGCGCGCACCAACGGCGACTTAGATTACGGGAACTGGGCCTTGTTTCTGACCGGCCACGGCGCTTCGGGCGGCGGCAGCGACTTGGATCAAGGCGATACGCGGCGTCACTTCAAGATGCGCGACTATACGTTTTTTGTGCAGGACGATTGGCGCGTGCGGAAGGGGCTGAATGTGAATATCGGTTTGCGCTGGGAGTCTTTTGGGTGGCCGACGGATACCCAGGGCCGCATTGGCACTTACTATACGGCCGATATGGCGAAGCAAGCGGGGGTGCCGGCCGGGTTCCATATTCCGGCCGAAAGTAAGATTTTTCAGCCGGGCTTCGACCCGATCCAGATCGGGTTGGTGGTGCGGCCCGGTACGCCTTGGAATCTGAATCAAGTGAATAAAGCGGCAAACCGGTCGACGATCGACCCGGATCGGAATAACTTCTCGCCGCGAATTGGCTTTGCGTGGCAGCCCTCAGGCCTTTCGAAGGTAGTATTCCGCGGTGGTTACGGTATTTTCTACGACCGGCCGGCGGGCTCCTTTATCGGTAACTTGCAGGTTTCGGCGCCTTTCTTCATTTACCAGAACGTGCCCGCGCCGGTGGATATGGCGGATCCTTATCCGAGCCTGAATATCAACCCGTTCCAGATTCCGCTCAGCGTGCAGGTGGCGCGGGACGCGAATGGCGCTCCTTCCTGGCGGCGATTCGACGGGTCGGCCTTTCCGGCGACGGAGCCGTTTGCGGCTAAGAATTACACCTTCATCAGCCCGTTTACGCGGATCCCTTATGTGCAGCAGTGGACCTTCAACGTGCAGTTTGAGCCTTCGCGCGGCAATCTGATCGATGTGCGCTACGTGGGGACCAAGGGTTCGAAGTTGATGGCCCGCGTGAACATGGCTCAGCCTTACGACCCGCGAACGACGCCGGTAAATGGATTTACGGATATCCGGAGCCGGACCGGAGCCCTGATTAACCCGGACTTTTTTGTGCCCTCTCAGTATCTGGGCCTGGGCCGGGCGAACGGCTTCCTGTTGCGAAGTAACTGGGGCAGTTCCAACTATCATGCCTTGCAGGCGAATTACCGGCGCCGGATGGTGAAGGGCGTGTTGATCAATGCCGCCTACACGTGGTCGAAGTCGATTGATACGATCTCGAGCGATAATGCCGTGGTGGAGCAGGATTCGCGGAATATCAGAAATAATCGTGGCGTATCCGATTTCGACCGGACGCAGCGGTTCACCCTGCAATATATTGTCGAATTACCGAATCCATGGCGGGCGGCGAAGGCGGTTTTGGGCGGATGGTCTTTGAACGGAGGGGTCACTCTACAGAGCGGCGCGCCGTTCACGATCACCGGGGCGAATACCGCGAATGCCTTCTTCGCCCAAGTAAACCGGGTGCGGCCCGATATGGCTCCGGGTAAGACGTTGGCGGATGCGATCAAGCCCGGCCGCGTGCAAGACCGGATCGATCGTTATTTCGAGCCGACGGCCTTTCAGAGCTCGGAGGATCGTTGGGGAAATATCGGGCGGAACACCATGCGCGGGCCCGTGCAGCGCCAAGTTGACCTGGCGCTCGCGAAGACTTTGAAGGTAAGTGAGCGATTTTCCGGCGAGTTTCGTTGGGAGATGTTCAACTTACTTAACCAGGCGACATTTGCCAATCCGAATGCGACGTTGCCGGCGGCGGGATTTGGCACGATGGGTTTGATTACGCAGACCGTGGGCGGGCCGCGGACGATGCAAGCCGCGGTCCGGGTGCGCTTCTGAAGTCCGGTTAGAGGATAAGCATGCAGTCGCCGTAGCTGAAGAAGCGGTAGCGGCTTTCCACCGCGTGGCGATAGGCGGCGAGCATGAGTTCCGTGCCGGCAAAGGCGCTGACCATCAAGAGCAGGCTCGACTTCGGCAAGTGGAAGTTGGTGAGCATCGCATGCACGGTCCGGAACTGGAAGCCGGGGTAGATGAAGATGTCCGTCTCGCCACTGGCGGCCTCCAATTGCCCGCCTAGTGACGCGGACTCGAGGGCACGCACCGCCGTGGTGCCGAGCCCGATCACCCGCTCCGAGGCCCGGATGAGGTCGACGGCGGCTTGGGGCACCCGGTAGAATTCCGAGTGGAGCTGGTTCTCCTCCACGTGGTCTGAATGGAGACTTTCGAAGGTGCCTAGGCCCACGTGCAGGGTCACCGTCGCAAAGTTGGCACCGGTGTCACGGCATTGGGCGAGCACTTCGGGCGTAAAGTGCAGGCTAGCGGTGGGCGCGGCCACGGAGCCTCGCTCGTTGGCGAAGACGGTCTGATAACGGTCCCGATCGTCGGGCCGATCGGGCCGATGGATGTAAGGGGGAAGGGGAGTGTGGCCGATGCGGTCCAAGATCTCATACAGGTCGCCGTTGGCCTCGATTTCCACGGTCCGATGGCCATGGGGACCATGCTCGCGAATGATGGCGTGCAAGTCCGGGGCGAAGTCGATCACGGTGCCGGTGAGCAGCTTTCTTCCGGGGCGAACAAGGGCGTCCCAGAGCCGTCCATCGGGCGACAGGGGCTTCGTGAGAAAGACTTCGACGCGCCCGGTATGGCCCTTTCGCTGGCCAAACAACCGGCTGTTGAAGACTCGGGTGTCGTTGGCCACCATACAGTCTTTCGGACCCAGATATTGCGGCAAGTCTCGAAACTGGCCGTCGTGCCAAGTTTGCTTTTGCCGGTCAATGACGAGCATCCGGGCGGCGGCGCGATCGGCGAGTCCCTCCTGGGCAATTAGCTCCGAGGGAAGTTGGTAATCAAACTGACTTATATCCATCGGGGGGCGCCTTAAGGATAACGCGGCGGATTGCGGAAATGATCGTAAAAAAAGTTAATTATCTGCCAAAGCCTCAACATTTTGGCATTTACCTCCTTCAATTGTAAGAAGCCGCGCTTGGCTGCTGCTGGAGGGGACGGCGATTAGTTTTGCGACGTCGCCATGATCAGCGCCGTCAGGTTCCAGGTGACTACGAGGGCGAAAAAGAGATTCATCCGGTCCACCACCTGGGAACGCCCCGCGCGCCAACAGACGAGCGCCAAGGCCACGGCCGCTATCTTAACGAGGGCCAGACCCAGTAAGGGGTTCGGCGCGTAGACCATTATCGCGCGTACGAGGGGATTGGCCTCCGCCACGCCGTTTACCAGGAAGGCCACGGTGGTGAGAAAGTCGAGCAGTTGGAGGAAGGAAAAGTTCCACAGCGTTTGGTTGAGGGACAAGGAGTTGGGCATGGCAGCTTGGTCGTAGGAAACCTTCATGGTGATGTTCCCTAATTTTGCCCGCCGCCCGGCGAGCCGTAAATAGATCCGGGCGCCCCAAACTATGCCTCCCCGTACTGGCAGGCACTTAGTACCGCCAGCGGCTTCGGCGATGGGACGGCTAGGCTAAGTCGAAACTTTCTCCGCGGGCGCCGACCGTCACGGGGATATGATATTCCTCCTCAATTAACTTGGCGAGCGTGGTAGCGGGCAGCAATTCGCCATGCACCAGGAAGACCCGCTTCAGGCTGCCGACCATAGGCTTCATCCAAGCCATCAGTTCCAACTGATCGGCGTGGCCGGACAGCTCGTTTAACTTCACGACTTCGGCGCGCAGACGGAATGGTTCGCCGAAGATGTTGACCTCGGGTGCTTTATCCACGATCTTGCGGCCCAAGGTATTCTCGCCCTGGTAGCCGGTGATTAGCACCGTGTTGCGCGGGTCGCCGATGTTGTTGCGGAGGTGGTGGAGGATGCGGCCGGCTTCGCACATCCCGGAGGCGGAGATGATGACGACTGGGCCACGCAGATCGTTTAAGGCCTTCGAGTCGGCGACTTCGCGCACGTACTTCAGCCGGGCAAAGCCAAAGGGATCCTCGCCGCTTTTCAAATACTGAACGATTTGATCGTCGAAGCACTCGGGATGACGGCGGAAGACTTCGGTGACGTTGACGGCCAAGGGCGAGTCGACAAAGATGGGGATGGAGGGCAGCCGGCCCTGCTTCATGAGGTTGTGCAGCATCAGCACCAATTGCTGCGTGCGGCCGACGGCAAAGGTGGGAACGATCACTTTGCCGCCCCGCTCGGCGGTGCGCTTGATGACGGCGGCGAGTTTGTCTTCGACGGCTTCATTCTGTTCGTGCAGCCGGTTGCCATAAGTGGATTCCATGATCAGATAATCCGCCGGCGGCATTTTCTCAGGGTCGCGAATGATGGGCAGGCCGGCGCGGCCGACGTCGCCGGAGAAAGCGAGGCGGGTGCGCTTGCCCCCATCGGTGGCCTCAATCACCATCGCGGTGGAGCCCAGCATGTGGCCGGCATCGAAACGCTGGCAGAGCAGGCCATCGCTAACTTCGTGCACGGCATTGGCCGACTCCGGCACCTGAAACTGTTCGAGCGCTTGTTCGGCATCCTTGATGCCGTAGAGCGGGGCGACGATTTCGAGGTCCTGGCCGTCCACTTCCAGGCGATGGCGTTTGGCGTTGCGGCGGGCGATGAATTCGGCGTCGCGTTCCTGCAGATAGGCCGAGTCGCGTAGCATGGCCTGGCATAAGTCGGTGGTGGCGGCGTTGGCCCAGATGGGGCCGGTGAAGCCATTTTTCACGAGCGTAGGCAGATTGCCGGCATGATCAGTATGGGCGTGCGAAAGCAGGACGGCCTTCACCGACGAGGCCGGGAAGGGAAAGGTGGAGTTCTTGGCGAAGGCGTCTCTGCGGCGGCCTTGATAAAGTCCGCAATCGAGCAGGAACCTTTCCCCGCGGTGGGTGAGTTCGTGCATGGAACCGGTGACGGTTTGGGCCGCCCCCCAAAAGGTGAGCTTCATCTTGTCCCCAGACTACCGCAAGAAGCCGCTGCGCACCGGAACGTCAGCGCTCAACCGGTCATTGAGCGGATCGTCAATGGCGAGCAGCCAGCGCTGTTGGGGCGTCAACGCGGCCTGGACTTCGGGGCGCAATAAATGCTTTTGGTATTGTTGCTGCGGCTTATCGCGGCGGCAGAAGAAGCCGTGCATGGCGCAGCGCGGGCGCGGCGTGCGATTGGCCGTACCGCCGTGCCACAGGTGCGAGTTCATGATGACCAAGGTGCCGGCCGGCGCGGTGACCAGCACTTCGTCCGGGTGCGGCGCGGCGGGGTCGGCCAGCACTTCCTGCGGCAGGCGGCCGGAGCGGTGAGTGCCCGGGACGCAGCGCGTGGCGCCATTTTCATTCGTGAAGTCGTCTAAGATCCAAATCGTGTTGCAGACCCAATTGCCGCGCTCATCGGGCAGGGCGCCCATGTCGCAATGCAGGGGTTGGCTCCAGTCGCTTAAGGGGTCGGCGCTGCGGACGTTGACGCTCGAGAGCTTGAAGTCCGGGCCGATGACGGCGCCGATGCCTTCGAGTATTTCGGGACGGGACATACATTCGAGGAAGATGTCCCCTTTGTCGAGGCAATTGGCGAGGCGGCGGGTGAATGGCTCGGGCTTGAACTCGGAGCCGGCTTGATCGCCTTCGGCTTCGAACAACCCGGCAATGCGCTCACGCAGGGCGGCGAGCACCGGGGGCGCGATGAAGTTCGGCAGGACGACATATCCGTGGCGGTCAAGATCATTTCGTTGGGCAGCGGTCATCGGCTCCAGTGTATTCCTAGTAAGAGGTCCTTTGCCCGAAAGCTATCAACGAATTCTGGTGCGCGCGACCAATTGGATTGGCGACGCGGTGATGTCCCTGCCGGCTTTGCGGGCGCTGCGGGAGCGCTTTCCGGCGGCGCACATTACGCTGCTGGCAATGCCGTGGGTGGCGGATCTTTATGGTCGCGAACCCTTTTGCGACGCGCTGATTCCTTGGCGCGCCAAACGTGGGGTGCGGGATTTGGGCGAGAAATGGCGCGTGGGGCGCGCGTTGGCCGAACAGCATTTCGACTTGGCGATTGTGCTGCCGAATTCGATCGACGCGGCACTGCCGGCATGGCTGGCGGGCATTCCACGGCGGGTGGGGTTCGATCGCGACGCGCGGGGCTGGTTGCTTACCGATCGGATTGCGCGGATCCAGCCGGGGGAGACGCCGCCGCATCAGAGCTTTCACTACCTCGAGTTGCTGCGGCGGGCGGGTTTGATTGAGGCATTGCCGGCGGAGGTGGTGATTCGCTTGGACGGGGCGGCGGCGGCGCGGGTGAAGGGGCGGGAGCGATTGGGCGCGGGGCCGGTGGTGGGCGTGTGCCCGGGCGCGGCGTTTGGCGGGGCGAAGCGCTGGGCTCCGGAACGGTTTGCGCAGGCGGCGGCGCAGGTGGCGGAACGCTTGGGGGCGGGGCGTTTGGGAGGAGGGGTGGCTTTGTTTGGGTCGAAGGATGAGGTAGCGATTTGCGAGGAAGTGAATCGACATTTGGGTGGCACGGCGAGGTCTTTTGCGGGGGCGACGACGCTGGGCGAGCTAGTGGAATTGTTGGCGGCTTGCGACGTGGTGCTGACGAATGATTCGGGGCCGATGCACGTGGCGTCGGCGTTGGGGGTACCGACGGTGGCGGTGTTCGGGTCGACGGACGAGGTGGCGACGGGGCCGACGGGTCCGTTGGCGCGGGTGGTGCGGGAGCCGGTGATTTGCAGCCCGTGTTTCGAGCGCGAGTGCCCTTTGCCGGATCCGGAAGCGAACTTGGCTTGTTTGCGCCGGGTGAGTGCCGAGCGGGTGGTGGTAGAGGCGCTGAAGCTGCTGAAATTGCGCTAAGCGGGCTTTCGTCCGCTGCCGGCAATGGCGCCCACGATGTTCACCGGATTCCAGGTTTTGCCGCCGTCTTCGGAGAGCGGAATCAGTTGCCCGAACCAGCCGCTCGACTGTGAGGCGTAGATACGGTTGGGATCGTCAGAATAAACGCGCCCTTGCGCGTGCCGGCCAATACCCTTACTCCGCGCATAGTACGCTCCCTAGCGCCGGAATTCCGGCTAATTCTATCAACGGCCGCATCGCAGATCAATTATCTGGTATCGGGCGCCGGGGTGGCCATCATCGCGCCCGGAGACGGGCTTGCCCACGCCGGAGTTGCCCGCCCCCGCGGCCTTCATGCTAGATTCAATCATGATCCCAATCACTCGAGGTGACGGCCCTTGGCCGACATTTCCTTCGAGCTGAACGGCCTCCCTGTCGCGGCGAACGGCTACGATCCACAAACCATGCTCTTGGACTACCTGCGCACTGCGGGGCTCACCGGCGCCAAGGAAGGCTGCGCGGAAGGCGAATGCGGCGCTTGCACGGTGCTGCTGGTGGCACCCGATGGCGCGCGGAGCACCTATCGCGCGGTCAATAGCTGTTTGCTCTTTTTGCCGATGGCTGCCGGACACGAGATCTACACCGTGGAAGCTTTGGCGCAGAAGGGCCAGCTAGCGGAGGCGCAAGCCGCCTTGGCCGCGGCAGGAGGGTCGCAGTGCGGCTATTGCACGCCCGGCTTCGTGATGAGCCTTTTCGCGGAGCAATACCGGCCGGATCGCCAGGGTGCTTGCGACCCTCATCAGATGGGGGGCAACTTGTGCCGGTGCACGGGCTATCGTCCGATTGCGGACGCGGCTTTGTCGCTGGGCCCGGCGCCGGCGGGCTCGTTTTTGGATCGGTTGGCCCGGCCGGCTCCGGCCTTAGGCGTGATCCGGCGTGAGGGCTTCTCAAGGCCGGTGAGTATCGCCGAATGCAGTGCTTTGCTGCGAGAACATCCGGAAGCCAAGCTGATCGCCGGCGGGACAGATGTGGCGGTGGAGGCGAACCTGCGCCAGCGCCGTTGGCCGCACCTGATCAGCCTGGAGGCGATCGCCGAACTGGGAGTTTTCGAAGAGACCGGGACCCAGGTGACGATTGGCGCGGCGCTGCCACTTACCGATCTGCTCCTTCGATGGACCCACGCTCCGGCGGCGCTGGCCGAGTGTCTGCTGCCCTTCGCCTCGCCCAGCATCCGCAACCGCGCCACCTTGGGCGGTAACCTGGGCACTGGTTCGCCAATCGGCGATAGCGCGCCGTGGTTGCTGGCGATGGACGCTGTGGTGGTGACCAGTGGGCAGCGCCGGATTCCGCTGGCCGAGTTCTTCACCGGCTACCGCCAGAACTCTTTGGCTACCGGCGAGTTCATTGCGGCGATTGAGATTCCCAAGCCGTTTGCGCCCATCCTGCGGTTCTACAAAGTGTCGAAGCGGCGCATGGACGATATCAGCACGCTGTCGGCCGCCTTCGCATTGCGCGTGGTGGATGACCGGATCGCGCACGTACGCCTAGCCTACGGCGGCGTGGCCGATCGGCCTTGGCGGGCTCTGGAGGCGGAAGAAGCGCTGCTGGGCCAAACCTGGGGCTTGGCTTCGATCGGAAAAGCGCAGGAAGTGTTGGCGCGAACGCTGAAGCCGCTGAGCGATCATCGTGGCTCGGCGCGCTATCGCTTGGCCGTGGCGCAGAGCTTGTTGGAGAAGTTGTGGCATGAGTAGCGTCCACGAGAGTGCGCGCGGACATGTGACGGGCGAGGCGCTCTACACCGATGACTTACTCGGGCGCTTCCCGCGGCTGCTGCATGCCTGGCCGGTTTGCGCGCCGCATGCGCATGCGCGGTTGTTGTCGCTGGAGGTGGGCGCGGCGCTGGCGGAGCCCGGCGTGGTGCACGTGCTGACCGGCGCCGATGTTCCGGGCGAAGGGAACACGGGTGCCAATCGGCACGATGAGCCGATGTTTCCTACCGAGATTATGCATCATCTGCAGGCGGTGGCGTGGGTGCTGGGCGAGTCGTTGGGGGCGGCGCAACGGGGGGCCGCGCTAGTGGCGGCGGTATACGAGCCTTTGCCGGCCATCGTGACGATCGATGAGGCGATTGCCGCCGGTAGTTTTCATGCGGGTCCCCATCGCGTGACGCGGGGCGTGATTGCGGAGAGCGAATTGATGTTCGAAGGCGAACTGCGCATCGGCGGCCAGGAGCATTTCTATCTTGAAACGCAGGCGGCGATCGCGTGGCTGGATGAGACGGGCGGCGTGAGTATCCAATCCTCCACCCAGCATCCTTCTGAGGCGCAGGAAATTGTGGCGCGCGTGCTGAAGCTGCCGCGCAATCAGATTACGGTGGAGTGCCTGCGAATGGGCGGCGCCTTTGGCGGTAAGGAAGTGCAATCGAACCCTTGGGTGGCGGTGGCTGCGCTGGGTGCCTGGAAAACTGGCCGTCCCGTGCGGGTGCGCCTTACGCGGCAACTCGATATGGCGCTTACTGGTAAGCGTCACCCTTACTTAGTTCGGTATCGGGCGGGCTTCGCGCTCGATGGCCGCATCGAGTCGCTGAAGGCGGAACTCTATTCCGACGGTGGCTGGAGCCTGGACCTTTCCGAACCCATCCTATGGCGAACCTTATTTCATCTCGACAATGCCTACTTACTGCCCAATCTCGATTGCACGGGCTACGTCTGCTGCACGCACAAGACTTCGCAGACGGCCTTCCGGGGCTTTGGTGGCCCGCAAGGGATGCTGGCGATTGAAGAGATTCTGAGCCAGGCGGCGCAGCGGCTGGGGCTCCCTGCCGATGTGATTCGCGAGCGTAACTTCTATCGGGAAGGCGATGTTACGCACTATGGCCAGCCGGTGAAGGATGCCCATCGCATTCGCCGAATTTGGAATCAACTGAAGGCTTCCAGCGACTTTGAGGCGCGGCGCGTGGCGATTACCGAAGCCAATGCTTCGTCGCCGAATCGCAAGCGCGGGCTCGCCATCACGCCCGTCAAGTTCGGCATCTCCTTCACGGCGACGTTCTTCAACCAGGCCGGCGCCTTCGTGCTGATCTTTCGCGATGGCAGCGTGCAGGTGAATCATGGTGGCACCGAGATGGGCCAAGGCTTAAATACCAAGATCCTGCGCATCGCCGCGGAGACCTTGGGCGTGCCGCCGCCATCCATTCGGTTGATGCCCACCAGCACGGGCAAAGTGCCCAATACCTCGCCCACGGCGGCCTCGGCAGGCACGGATCTGAATGGCGCCGCGGTGGCCGACGCTTGCCGGCAGTTGCAATGCCGCCTGCGTGAAGTGGCCATGCGGCACTATGAGGACGACGTTACTTTTGCCAACGGCGTCGTGCGGGCCGAGGGCGGGGAAGCCATGCTCTTTGCCGAGCTTTGCGAACTGGCTTACAAGCAGCGGGTGTCGCTCTTCGCCGAAGGTTACTACCGGACCCCCGAAATTCACTATGACCCGAAAACGGGCCGGGGCCGGCCATTTTATTATTTTGCTTACGCCGCCGCCGTTTCCGAAGTGGAAGTGGATCGATTTACGGGCGATTGCCGTCTATTGCGGGTGGATATTCTGGAAGACGTCGGTGATTCGCTGGCTCCGGTGATTGACCTGGGGCAGATCGAAGGCGGCTTTATTCAAGGCCTGGGTTGGCTGACGATCGAGGAGTTACTTTGGGATGGGCAAGGCCGTTTGGCGAGTAACAGCGCTTCCACTTACAAGCTGCCGTCGTGGTCGGAGTTGCCGGAAGTATTCAATGTCGATTTTCTGCCGCGGGCCACGGAGCCCGGGGTCATCTTCGGCAGTAAAGCCGTGGGTGAGCCGCCTTTGATGCTGGCCATTTCGGCGCGCGAAGCGATTCGGGATGCGATTGGGGCGTTCCGGCCGGGTCCGGTGAAGATCGATAGTCCGGCGACACCGGAGCGGATCTTCTTCGCCATTCGCGAGGGCCAATGACGGAGTTACTGCGCGCCACGATTTTACACACGACGGCGAATCCCTTTCGCACCGAAGGCGCCTTGGCCTTTCATGCCGATGGGGGATTGCTGATTCGCGATGGCCGGATTGCGGCTTGCGGTGACTTTGGTTCGGTGGCGGAGCCGGGCATTCCGGTTACTGACTTACGTGGTGGCTACTTGCTGCCCGGTTTTATCGACACGCACTTACATTTTCCGCAGTTACGGATCATCGGCGGGCTGGGGCATCAACTGCTGGATTGGTTGGAGCAGCATGCTTTGCCCGAAGAGAGCCGCATGGCGGATCTACAGCACGCGCAGCGGATTGCGAAGGCATTTACTCGGCAACTCGCCGCGCACGGTACGACGACGGCGCTCGTTTTTGGCGCGCATTTCGCTCCGGCTACGGCGGAACTCTTTGCCGCGGCAGCTTCCGCGGGCTTACGTCTAATCGGGGGTATGGTGATGGCCGATCGCCTGCTGCGGCCGGAGTTACACCAGACTCCGGAGTCGGCCTATCGCGATGGCACGCAACTCATCCGGCAGTTTCATGGTCAAGGTCGTCTGCTTTATGCCGTCACGCCTCGTTTTGCTTTGGCGAACTCGGAGGCGATGTTGGAAGTCTGTCAGGCATTGGTTGGCGAGCATGAAGGGCTGCGGATCCAGAGCCATCTGAATGAAAATCCGCGCGAGATTGAGGCCGTGGCCGGCCTGTTCCCCTGGGCGAGTGATTACTTCGCGGTTTACGAGCGTTACGGGCTCTGCGGGCCTTTGGCCGTGATGGCACACAATATACACCCGGGCGCCGGTGAGTTAGCGCGATTGGCGGCTACCAGAACTTCGGTGGCGCATTGCCCGGGGAGTAACTCCGCGCTGGGCAGCGGGATCTTTCCCTTGCGCCGCCACTTGGACGCCGGGGTGCACTTCGCCCTGGGCACCGATGTGGGCGGCGGCCTGGGGTTTGGGATGCCGAAGGAGGCTTTGCAGGCTTACTTAGTACAGCGCTTGGCGCCGGAGGGCGAGTTACTTAGCCCGGCGCACTTACTGTATCTGGCGACTTTGGCCGGGGCGGAATCGCTCGGGCTAACGGAACTTACGGGTAACTTCGTTCCAGGCAAGGCGGCCGACCTGGTGTATCTGCGGCCGCCGGCGGAAAGTGCCCTGGCCGCGTCGCTTGAGTTGGCCGATAGTCCATCCCGCATCCTAGCGTGTTTGATTACCCAGGCCGGGGCCGAGAGTGTGCGGCAGGTACGAGTGGATGGCCAGGTAATTCACGAAAGAGGTATGAATGACTCTCGCTGAGGCTAATCAATTGCCGCCGGCCGACTTCGTCACTCAGGTTGGCTGGGTCTTCGAACATACGCCCTGGGTGGCGGAGCGTACTTTGGCGCAGCGGCCTTTTGCCGATTTAGCGACATTACACAGTGCCATGTGGCAGCAGGTACAATCCGCCACCCGCGATGAGCAACTCGCTTTGCTGCGTGCCCACCCGGACCTGGGCGCCCGGGCCCGCATGAGCGATGCTTCGCAAGGAGAACAATCCGGCGCCGGACTCGACCGGTTGACGCCGGAAGAATTCGCGCGGCTCGCCCAGGCCAATGGTGCGTATCGCGAGAAATTCGGCTTCCCGTTTCTCTTTGCCGTGAAGGGCAGTACGAAGTACGACATTTTGGAAGCGATCGAGCGCCGGGTAAACTACGAGTGGGATGCGGAGTTCGCGACAGCGCTGGAGCAAGTATTCCGGATCGCCGGCTTTCGCCTGGCCGATACCATTTACTAGGAAAGATACATGGAACAATTTCAAAGCGGCTGGAAACGCAACTATTACGGCAAGGGCGATGTCACGGTGTACCGGTTGGAACGGCAAGGCCAAAGCGCGCAGCCGTTTTTCAGCGCTAATGTGAAGATGCTGCTCTACGGCGACGCGTTTTGGTCGACTTACACCACCGGCGACAATACGGGGTTAATCGCGACGGACTCCATGAAGAATTTTATCCAGCGCGAAACGATGAATTACTCGGGCCCGGATCTCGAAGGTTGCTGTGAGTTCCTGGCCCGAAAGTTTATTGGCCTTTATCCGCAGGTGGAAGGCTTGCAGGTAACGGCGAATGAGATTCCCTACGCCCGGCAGGGCCGGATGTCTTTCTCGCCGTCCGGCCCCGAGCAGCGCACCGCGCGGGTGGAGGTGAATCGCCAAGGCATCGTCGAAGCCGCCGCTGGCATTCGCGGCTTCCGCCTGCTTCGCCTGGGGGGCAGCGCTTTTCACGGCTTTGTGCGCGATGAGTACACCACGCTGCCGGATATTGCGAATCGCCCGCTGCATATGTGGCTCGACCTGGAATGGAGCTACACCGCCAACGGCCACGCTTTTAACGACGGGGCCGTGGCCCAGGCCATCGGCAAACTAACTCATGAACTCTTCGATGCTTTCGAATCGGGCAGCATCCAGGAGATCATCTATCAACTCGGGACCCGTATTTTGGCGGACCATCCAACTATCGGCGAGGTGCACCTTCAGGCCGATAACCGGACTTGGGATACGATTGCTGAACAGGGCGATAGCCTTGGCATCTATACCGACGCCCGCCCGGCCTATGGCTGCTTGGGCTTACGGATGCGTCGCTAACATGGCTAAGCTCTCCACCCACGTCCTCGATACCGCGCTCGGCCGCCCGGCCGCTGGCGTCACGATTGACTTACACCGAGTCAGCTCCGAGCGGCGGCATCTGAAAACTACTGTCACCAATGCCGATGGGCGCACGGATGAGCCTTTGCTGCTCGACGCCTCGGCGGGTACTTATGAACTGACTTTCCATGCGGGCGACTATCTGCGGGAGCGGGGATTCGCTTTGACTGACCCGGCCTTTCTCGACCAGATTATAATTCGCTTCGGCGTGGCTGAGGGGCAGGGAAACTACCATGTGCCGTTGTTACTGTCGCCCTATGGCTACAGTACTTACCGGGGCTCCTGATGCGGATTCGGTTCTGTAACCCGACGCTGACGGGACTGTGAAATAATCGATCTGGCCAATAAGTTTGACATCCCCTCCCTGAC
>Ga0105047_10008619_pt1 | contig 16955 bp, 18 predicted proteins | sample MAT04_FD_78384 | JGI IMG/M metagenome (GOLD analysis project Ga0105047, IMG submission 78384) | Freshwater microbial communities from Lake Fryxell liftoff mats and glacier meltwater in Antarctica - MAT-04 (megahit assembly) | ecosystem: Environmental > Aquatic > Freshwater > Ice > Liftoff...
GAACTTCAAGCTCCGTTGAACGCTGCTTTCTGCTCTCAATGTGGGCATCAGTATCAAACACAGTTTGTTCCGCCGCCAAACCAGACGCAGATGTTTTACCAGCCGCCTCCCCAGCACGGTCAAACGCCTTATCGTCCTGACCTTATTCAGAAGTACCCAGGAAGTCATTCCGTTGGTCTCGCCGTCGTGTTGTCCTTCCTATGCATTCTCGGAGCTACCCAAATGTACAACGGCCAGGTAGTGAAGGGAGGTGTGCTCCTCCTATTCGGCCTCCTCGGTGGTATTGCAACGAAGGGCCTGATCTTTATTGTTCTCTGGCCACTCGCAATTATCGACGGGATTTGCGTTGCTGCAAAGTTGAACCGAGGGCAAACTGTCGGACAATGGGAATTCTTCTGAGGTAGCGCACGCGTCGGGGTACCTCGTGCTTCAGCGCGGGAACACTTCTATTGGCGCCCATTTGGTTTCGGCCGAAGACATTGGCGTTGTATTCTCTATCACCCACCCCTGGTACTTGCGTTTCCCCTCGTTCCAGTCAGCCTCGTCCATGCCGGCTATCCCCCAGCCTGGAATGACGAGTCGTCCATCAAACTTATCAGGACGAATGCGGTGCCACGGCACGCGAATCGCGTCACCATCTTCACGACTGGCTGGGCGGCCCGTCTCACCCTCGGGGTCCAGCCGAAGACCTTTTCAATAAGGGCGATCTGGCTCAACGCGAGAGAAACGCAGCTTATCGTCAGGCTCAGCGGATCAGCGGTCATGCATCCATTCTGGCAGAGCTACACCCCGTAAACCACGGCCTCGTTGCTCGGCTCGCTGACCGCTGTCCCACGCCGGGCGCGGACGCGGTAGACGGCCTTCACGCCGGGCGTTTGGCCGGTGTGGTTGAACTTGGTCGCGCTGGTCACGTCGACCAAAACCCACGAAGTCGAAGCCTCCTTCTAGGCCTCGACCATGAACTGCACCAAGGGCTTGTTGCCCTTGCGGTTCCAGTTCAGAACGTTGGTGCCGCTGTCCAAGCCGCGCACGATGAGCAGAGTCGGAGGCACAGGGATCACGGGCGAAACGATCGTGTCCTTCACCGTGATGCCGAGTTGGGCCTTGAGCGCGTTGGTCACGGCGGGGTTCGCCTTGATTTTCCGCACTGCGGACGTCCTGTGAGATTTCACCTACGAAAACCTCGCTGACGACGGGGCCGCACTGTTCAATTATCTTAAGATCCCGCGAGAGGACCTGATCGGCACCAGCATGGGCGGATCGGTGGCGATGCAGTGTGCGATCCGGGGACTCACGGCCGATGCGTTCAGAGGCTCGCCCATTGAGGCCGAGACCAAGAAGCTGAGTCCGACTCCGGACGACTTTCCGAACTTCGTCCCGCGGATCGTCGCGAGGGCCTCGAAAGGGTACGACTTCGGAGGCGACAAGCTTAAGACCACGCCGTGGCCCATGTTTTCATCCACGGCGACGCCGACGGCGTGCGGCTCGCGCACGTCGCGGAGATGTTTCGCCTTAAGGGTGGCGAGATGCACGGCGACTTGAAGCCGCACACCGCATCGCGATTGGTCATCTTGCCAGACATCGCCCACATGACATTAATACAGCGCATCCCCATCATCGCCTCGATGATGAACGACTTTCTCGACGCCAACCCGTAGCCACGCTACGGCTCGCGCCGTTTACCGAACGCGAAATTTGTGCCGCAGTCAACCCGACCGTCCGGCTAATCGAATCTGCACCAGGGAAAGTTCCTCCTCCTGCTTCGAGCCGCTTACCTGAAAGCAGCAAAGAACGATCATTCGCGATGTGTAAGGAAAATTTCACACGGACTTACACCCGAAATCTGGTGGGCGGTACAGGATTTGAACTTGTGACCTTCCCGGCGCGCGGAGATGCTCTACACACTATCGATCAACGCCTGGATAATGCGATGAGACTTCCATGACTTAATCTGGAGCTCGCACGAGCAGGCGGCAGAATTGGACTCACATGCCTCGTAATGGACTACCATCATGGCTTGCCGGAACGAGTAGAGCGGGTGTGCCCAGAGTTATGTTCTTGCCGCCTTCGGTCCAATATCGTTCGTGTGCCCGACGTAGAATCGACCAGCCTTCAAGCTTTGCACAATGTAAACCCACCACCTGAACGTAATGGTGGGCGGTGAGGGATTTGAACCCACGACCCCTTCGGTGTGAACGAAGTGCTCTACCACTGAGCTAACCGCCCGTTTGCCTAATCGGCGCGCTTGAGCCGATGGCCCAGGCAATCTTGATTATGGCACGGAGCGGGGGCCGATTGGAAAGGGGTGGCGCGTCGATGGAAGCGTGACTCGCCGAGATTCGAAACGAAGCCCTGCCGTCTCTGACTGGGGCCACGACCCTTGGACGGGAATCTGAGCGCCCCCGTCATCCGTGAATCTAAAGCAAAAAAGAACGTGCGACCTGGCATTTTGGCCAAGTTCTTGTATATTGTGGGGGTAGGTACACCAATTTTTTGGCGGTCCTGATTCTGGAGGTCTCCCATGCGTTGCCGCAGTTCTCATCGCGCTTTTACTCTCATCGAACTACTTGTCGTCATCGCCATCATCGCGATCCTTGCGGCCATCCTGTTCCCCGTCTTTGCCCAAGCCAAGGAAGCCGCCAAGAAGGCGAGCGACCTGAGCAACATGAAGCAGATCTCGCTGGGCGTACAAATGTACTCCAACGACTACGACGATCTGTTCCCGATGCTCCGCAACGACCGCTCGAACTGGCAAGCCGTCGTCACCGGACCCCAGATCAACAGTGGCCACAACGCGGTCAACCCTTACGTCAAAAACAAGGCGATCTGGCGATCGCCGAACGACAGCATGCCCCGGTGCGATGCCACCTCCACCGGCTCCTCCAGCAGCGAGAGCCACGTGACGGGCGGCCCGATCAGCTACGTGTTTAGCTATTACGATCCGGGTGCCTCCACTCCCTACGCCTTCGGCCTTTCGGCTTGGGACAGCGTGAGTGCGGCGGGCGTGAACAGTAACCTCGACCGCACATCGCTCAGCACTTCCGGCGTGGGCGGCGTGGCCCAGACGATCTTCCTCATGCCCAGCTACATCAGCTGGTCCTATTGGAACGGTCTGATGCAGCACCGAAACGATCAGCGACAGTACGCGTTCGAAGAGTTTATCCCGACGTGGCCCAAGACCATGGCTCTGGCCAACATTTGGTGCGCCAACGACTTCATGTCGATTGGTGCCTACGGCGGACAGTCCAATTGGGGCTTCGCCGACGGTCACGTCAAGAGCATGCCGCGCGCGTCCATCATGGACCGCATGTGGTACACGGCCCCGGCCGATGCCGTCGCGCAAAACAAGCGCAACTTGATCCACTTCGACGAGCGATATAAAAACTAATGGACGAAAACGCCAAGAAGGTTGGGCTCATCGCTCTCATCGTCGTGGCGGTCGGAGCCCTTGGGTTCTTCGCCATCCGCGCCGGCAACAGCGATAAGATGGATGTCGTGGGTGAAGTCATCCAGGCCCCGCCCGGCTTCAAGAGCGAAAAGGAAAGGGCCCTCGAAGCTCAGGCCCAGGGCGCCACGCCTCCGGTGGTGGAGCGCCAAGAGGGCGACCTCGCCGACGTTGGCGCCGGTTCCGTTGGCACCGGCGGCAAGCGCTAAACGCCCGCCGACCCCGGCAAGTCCCTCGACTTGCCGGGGATTTTTTTGTCCGCCTTAGCCATTGCTTACGCGGCGTTAGGGCAAACTGGAAGGATGATGACCGGATTCCTTCTTGCCATGTGCCTGCAGGGCGGCGCAACTCTTCCGTCGGATACGGGAGCTTTGTTAGAGCGTCCCTGGATTCAGCTGGGCGAGCAGCGGGAAGTGGGCTCGCTCGCCGTCGTTTGGCAGGGTCCGGCCGACCAGCGGGCCTACGAGTTGGAGTACGGGCAGTCCGGAACGTTCCGCAAAGCGGACCAAACCAGCCGGTTGATTGACCTCGTCAACGTTGACCCGCACCGGGTTTACACGGCCACCCTCACCGGCCTACGTCCCGGCAAAGCCACGAATTACCGCTTGAAGCTGGCTGGCACCACGCTGTTTGAGGGCCAGACCGTCGCCCCCAAAAACAACCGGCAACCCACCAAGTTTGTGGTGTTCGGAGATTGCGGCATCGGCACTCCAAGTCAAGCCCTCGTCGCCAAGCAGGTCTATGCCCAACGTCCGGACTACGTGATGATCACCGGCGACATTGTCTACAACAAGGGTGAGATCAACGAGTACCGCAAGAACTTTTTCCCGTACTACGCGACCGATGACGTACCGCTCCTCAGCTCGTCACTCGTGATCGGGGTTCCAGGCAACCACGATATCCTCCTCAAGAATTTCACCACCGACCCCGACAGCTTGGCCTATTTCTACTACTGGAGCCAGCCCCTGAACGGGCCGGTAACGCGGCTGGACGAGCCCAACGCCACCCCATTCCGGGCGAGCTACCCTGCGCGAAAGGCGTTCTATCGCACCGCCGGAGATAACTTCCCGCGCATGGCCAACTTCTCGTTTGACTACGGGAACGCGCACTGGCTGTGCCTAGATGCAAACCCCACCGTGGACTGGACCAACCCAAAACTTCGCCAGTGGGTGCTCAACGACCTCAAGTCCAGCCCGAAAACCTGGAAGTTCGTCTCGTTCCACCAGCCGGGTTTCCACTCTAGCCCCATCCACCAGGAGGAGAAGCAGATGCGACAAGCCGCCGAGTTGTTTGAAGACGGCGGCGCGGATGTCGTGTTCGCCGGCCACGTTCACAACTACCAGCGCAGCTTCCCCATCCAAGTGGGTCCCAAGCGCGGCGCCGCGCGCGCCGAGCTGGCCAAGGACGACTGGCCCATCGATGCCACCTTTGACGGCAAGACCAACACTCGCCCGCGCGGCGTGGTGTACATCGTGGATGGCGCGGGCGGTGCCGGGCTTTACAACGTCGAACTAAACGGCAAGCGGAGCGAGTGGAAGTCATTCCAGGCCGAATACATCGCGGACTTCTCGTTTAGCCTGGTCAACCTGGACAACCGCACGTTGACGCTTTCGCAAATCGACAAGGATGGCCAAGAGCGCGACCGGTTTACCATCACCAAGTAAGGGAGATTCTTCGCCGATAGTCCCGCAGCCCGGGTTGCACCCGCAACAATAGGAACCATGTTCGACGTGCCCGTTTCGCCCGGGGCAGTGGTGCCGTCCCCCCGCCTCACCCTTTGGCGCGGGTGGATCGGGGCCAGCCTGGTGCTGTTTGCCTTCTCCGAGCGGCTCTTCTGGGCCTTCTTTCGCCCCGGTGACCAACCCGCCGAGCTCGGTCTCACGCTGTTGGCTTACGCCCTGATTGCGGCGTGGGCGCTGGCGGCGATGCGCTTGTTTCGGGCGTACGGCCCCGAACGCGTGTTTCTGATTGGCGCGATGGTGGGGTGGTTGGCCGAAGGCGTGGTGGTAAACACCGCTTACGGCGCGGCGGATAACCCGTTCCCGTTGTCGGTCTCGTTCACCGGCCTCTCGTGGCACGCCCTCTTCTCGATCCTAGTGGGTTGGCGGATCTTCCCCCGATTACTCGCCACCGGGAGCCGCGCGCAATGCGCGCGATGGTTCGGCGGATTCGGGGCGCTGTGGGGACTCTGGGCGACTTACTATCCTTACGAAGAACTGGAGTTGGCCACCGGGCTGGGCGCAATGGCCGCGCATTCTCTCTTCATCATTTCCCTGCTGATGGCGGGCTTTGGCCTGATGCAAGGCACCTGGCGAACGGAGTCGCGCGCCGATCGCGCCGTGTTCGGCACCCTTTCGCTTATCGCCTTCGCCGTCTACGCTTTGGTTTGGCTGCCGGCCATGCCGATCCCCGCCGCGATCCTCGGCCTAATCTTTGGCGGAGTGCTCCTCGCCGTCATCCGGTCCCGAGACTCCGCCCCCTCGCCCGACCTCTGGCCCGCGTTCGGGTGGGCGCGGCTGGGTTACCTCGCGGGCGCGGGTGGCGTGGCCACGGCGGTGTTTGGCCTCGTGACCGCCGTCACCCGAGGCCTGCCCACCAACATCGCGCTGTACCTCATCACCATGCCCCTCGGCGTCCTTTACCTCGGTCGTGCGCTCTATCGGCTAAGGCGAAGTGAAGTGCGTCCAGCCGTGGCTCTTTAACCAAAAGGTTAAATCGGCGGTCCACGGGTGGGCGTTGGGAAACGGCGGCGCATCGGCCAGCCCTAGGCCATGGTTTCCGCGCTCATACACGTGCAGATCGAAGGGCACGCCGTTTCGGCGTAGGGCCAGGGCAAACGCCAAACTGTTCTCCACCGGCACACAGTCGTCCTCTCCGGTGTGCCACAGGAACGTCGGCGGCGTGGCAGGGGTCACGTGCCGATCATTCGAGAGCGCTATCCGCTGCGCCTCGCTCGCCCCCTCCCCCAGCAAGGCATCCTGCGAACCGCGGTGACCGAACTCCATGAGCGTGATCACCGGGTAGCACAGAATGCCGAGATCGGGTCGCGACGAGTATCGATCAACGGGATCGGTCGCCGAAGGGTCCCCGCCGTCGTGCTGGACCAGCAGCGTAGACGCCAAGTGGCCGCCCGCCGAGGAGCCCATGATGCCAACGCGGGCCGGATCCAGCCCTTGAGCAACGGCGCAAGAACGGACTAAGCGCACCGCCCGCGCGACGTCCCACAGCATGGCCGGATGCCGGTACCCGTTTGATCCCAACCGATACTTCAGCACGAAGGCCGAGATGCCCAACTGATTGAGGAACCGGGCGTAGTCGGTGCCTTCGTGGTCGGCTAACATGCCGTAGCCCCCGCCCGGGCACACCACCACCGACGCCCCGTTGGGTCGCTCGGCCACGAACGCGGTGAGGGTCGGCACGTCCTCCGCCCCCTCGCCCAATGCTAGCGGCGCCGGTCCCGACCAAAGATGAGTCACTCCTCCGTGCGTCAATCGCTCCACAATAGCCCTACTCTATCCTCCCGCCTCTTTTCTTCGCCTACTGCGCGGTTTTTCGGCATGACCTGATCCCTTGCCTAAGCCACCTTATCTTTGAAATGGCTCACGGCCACGCCAATCCCCGCCTGAACCATCGGCCGGATCTCTTGACGGGGTACTCCAGCTCCTCAATTGGTCCAGAAATCTTCTGGCCGACCTTTAGGCTCAGATTCCCTTGGGCACGGTTGGGCTAGATCGCCGTGGCCAGCGCGGGGGGGGCACCAACGGGCTTACCGCCTGTCACCATAATCCCGCATGAAGGGGGCTTTGCGATGACGCGACCGGATTCTCGACGGCAAGGATCATCGGTAGCGCTCCTTGCGGGGGCGCTTATGGCGTTTGGCCTAGACGGAGGCTTCGCCTTGCCTATGCGCTAAACGATCTTGACTCGACCAAGCAAATCTGATTTGCCACCGCTCGATAGGTAATCTTTCAAAGCATCCACGGCACAAATCTTAAGCTCGGTACGGTTTTTTCCAAACTTCCTAGGCACGCCCTGCGTCGTGACGTAAGCAACCTCGTAAGTCCTCGACCGGTCGAGAGGCTCAGCTTCGACGAACATCTCCTGAATACGAGCCCCCTTCGGATTTTCGATTTTGAGGTAGATCTCAATGCCGAGTGACCGCTTAAAATAGCCTCCCATCTGATTGTACGGATCACAAGCGAAGGTATTTTCCAGATTCGTTTCGAGCAGCTCTTTGATCTCCTCTCCGCTGAGTTCGACTTTGGAGACGGGCGGATTCGAAGGGATGATGTTCCATAAATCGTTCGTAGTGATGGGTCCTGGCGCGATAGGAGCCCCGTACCGCCAGCCGTTCGAGAACGCAATCTTAGTCCCTGCCGCATGCGCGATCGCCCGAAGCAGCACCTCGTCCATCGAAGCGCTCAGCATCGTGGATCGATGTAACAGTACGTCTGTGTGACCGACCTCCTGGGAGAGCATGGATCGATGCTCGCTCATGGCCAGTTCCACGGCCAGTTTCATCCTAGGATCTTCCTCAATAGACTCGTCCACATGGATAAGTTCGTGCCTCATATCGACCACCTTTCCGTTCTCGAAGCATAGGTCTAGTCTGCCAACAAAAGATCCATGACATCCGGACTGGATAATGGGAACGCCGTTGACGATGAACGGCTCGTGAATCCTATTATGGGTGTGCCCGCTAAGCCAGGCGTCAACCCCAGGCACCTCGGCTGCCATTTTGACATCCTGCGGAAAGCCTAAATGCGAAAGGACCACGACCAGATCAACCCCCAGTTCGTCTCGAAGCATATGGACGTAGCCGGGAAGCTCTTCGTTACCGAGCGTGAATATGAGTCCTTCACTAAAGTGCTTGGGCATCGTCTTGTCCACGATTGTTGCTGCGATTCCAAGAACCCCCACCTTAAGGCCTCCACGCTCGATGACTTGGTAAGGCGAATATGCGAGATTTCCTGAGTCCTTGCGGTAGCAATTGATGGCGAGCATGGGATAGTTCAGCCGCGAGACGATTTTGTTGAGTTGCTCGGGTCCATAGGCAAAATCCCAGTGCGCCGTCATAGCATCAAGCCCTAAGAGGTTCATAGGATCAATTAGAGCCTCACCTTGGGAATGCACCGCGACAAAGGTGCCGTGAAACGTGTCTCCATTGTCGAGCGCGATGACGGCGCCGCCCGTTTCCTCTCGAACCCTATTGAAGACTGCGGCGATTCTTGCGTAGCCTCCGGATATCTTGAGAACGGGGTCGCTACCTTGCCAAAAGAGCTCTAGGTGGGGTTCAAGATAAGCGTGAGTGTCGTTAATTTGTAGCAGAGTTAACTTTTTCATATCGACCTACTCTTTCGTGATTAACCAATCTGAAAATATCACACGGAAACAGGCGTAGTCGGTGCTTTGTGATCGTCCAACATGCCATGGCCCCCGCCCGGGCACACGACCACCGACGTCCCGCTGGGCGCTCCGCCAAGCACGAGGTGAGAGTCGGCAGGTCCATCGCCCCCTCGCCCCGTGCCAGCGGCGCCGGCCCCGACCCAAGACGAGTCACGCCTCCGGGCGTCAATGGCTCCACAATAGCCCTACTCTATCCCCCCGCCGCCGCTCCGTGCCTAGTGCGCGCCCCGTTGTGCGCCCCGAATACCGGACACGTTGGCCTCTCTTCGCAACGAAAATGAACCTAAGTAACACGACGATCCTTCGGCTGTAGCTTTAAACTCATCATCTGCTGCGACGTTCAGTCGGGCTCCACCTGCAAGTCCCAGACTTGCCGCAGAGGACAGGACCGAAGTGGTCCGCACCCCCGTCAATAGACGGGAAATGCGTCTACCTATTGCAAAACGCGGACCGGTCCGCTATAATGTACACGGACCGGTCCGCGGAACATGGCAGTTACCGTTCGAGATATCGCAAAGAAGCTGAACATCGGCAAGACGACCGTCGCTTGCGCGTTGAGCGGTGGGCCGAGGCCCGTTTCGGACGAGATTCGCCTGAAGGTGATTGCAGCGGCACGGGAGATGGGATACCGTCCCAACGAGACCGCGAGATCCCTCGCCAAGGGACGAACCAACATCATTGGCGTTGTGCCGTTTCAATTGCAACGAAACGCCCTCGCGAGCCCATTCTTACGAGTAGCACTGGGGGCGATTTACGATGCGGCCGAAGACGCGAAGCGGCACGTCCTCTTGTTCACTGGTTATGATCCCCGAGATAGTGAGGTCATGCGCGGTCGCTTCTTCGAGGCCCGCGTGGACGGAGTTATCCTGTTGGCCCCTCGGGTGGATCACGTCATGCTGCAGTACATCGCAGCCCAGAATTTGCCCTTCGCTGTCGTCGCAAGTCCAGCTCCAGGATTCGGCCTTAGCTTTAACGCCGATAACGTCGGTGGAGTGAAACTGGCGTTTGACCACCTCCTCGCTTTAGGACATCGCAGCATCGCGATGCTATCGGGGAACCCCGATGGGGGCGACGCCAAGGTGCGCCACGAGACATTCCTTGACTGTGCGACAGAAGCGGGCATATCTATCGCTAGTGAACACATTGAGTGTGGCGAATTCACGATCAATAGCGGCTATGAGGCTGGACAGCGGTTACTTAAAGCGAAGAAGCGACCAACGGCGGTGTTCGTGGGTAACGACCAGATGGCCTATGGTCTAGTCCGTGCCTGTAGAGAACAGAATGTTTCAATTCCCGAAGACCTGAGCATCGTCGGGTTTGACGACGATGAACTCAGCGCTTTCTTTCCCCCTCTCACGACGGTTCACCAACCGGTAATCGAGATGGCAACCGCCGCTCTCCATGCCGTGGTCAACCTTTCAGAAGGACGCGAAGCCGTTGGCCAAGTGTTCCCCACTCAGCTCATTGTTCGAGCATCAACAACCAGTCCGAAGGAGGACTAAACATGAAACGAAGCGCATTCACCCTGATCGAACTCCTCGTCGTTATTGCAATTATCGCCATCTTGGCCGCATTGCTTTTCCCCGTGTTTTCTCAAGCCAAAGAAGCCGCAAGGAAGACTCAATGTCTGAATAACGAAAAGCAGATTGGCTTAGCGATGATGCAATACCTTAACGACTACGATGATACGCTCCCGTTCGGGTGGACGGTCGACAACACCTATATCCAGACCTCCGGAAGCTGCTGGGACCGCCAAATCCAACCGTACTTGGGGATCGGCGCAATTGTGAGCGGGTCAACTTCAAAGAAGGGTCTCCTCGTTTGCCCAGACGATACGTCGCCATTGGCCGGCGATGCTGCCCGCCGATCATACGCCGTCAATGCAGCCATCCGGTACTTCGGCCCTTCGGACGGCCCCTGGTACAAGGTCGACGGCTTGAATCTTCCGAACATAGCCGATGGCTACCTCGGATCCAACATGTCCCGGGTTGAAGACGGCGCAGGCACCATCATGGTGGCCGAATCCCCGAACAGCGGTACGGTTGGTGACGTTTGGAGCGCGACGGTCGGCGGTCCCACCTGGCCCCATAACAACACTTGGTTCAACGTCCAAGATTGGTGGGTGCTCCATCTGGGGAAGGATGAGACCGTGAATACTGGAAAGAAAGCGCTGCATACGGGTGGCGCAGGCTGGAACTACGTGTTCTGCGATGGTCACGCAAAATACATGCGCCCCGAGCAAACGGTTGGCAAGTCGCCCAACGCCGTCTATGCAAGCCCCACGGGTAACCGGATCGAAGGCATGTGGACGACCGATCCGAACGATTAAGATCCATGGCAAAACCCTTGGTTCTTGCTGGTCTCATGGCAGTCGCGATCTTTGGATGCCGTGCGAACGACGCCCCCAAAACACAACCCGCAACGGTTAAGGCGGCGGATGCCTCCCCGATGCCTGATACCACCCCCCTGCCGCTTGGCTACGCCGAGCATGAACGGGAAGTTCGAACAAAGATCGAGGCATCGAAGCAGGGAAACTAACTACGAGCGGGAGGTTACAGACCATCCGCTTTCGGGCGAAACACTCATGTCCTATCAACTTCTAATTGCTGTCTTGGCCTTGGTGAGACCACCCGGCCCCTTAACGGTGAAGGGCAACACACTTATCGATTCATTGGGCCATGTCGTCCGCCTCAAAGGGGTCAACGTTCCAAGCCTCGAGTGGTCAAACGAAGGCGACACTGAGATGCAAGAGTCGATCTCGGTCGCGATTGGGCAATGGAAAGCAAACGCCTTGCGGATCCCTCTTAGCCAGGATCGTTGGTTAGGAACGGCCGAACGCCAAACCGACGGAGGGGCCGCCTACCGGCAGGTTGTCGATCGCGTCGTCAACGCGATCGAAGCCCGTGGATCCTACGCAATCCTAGACCTCCACTGGTCCAATGGTGGAGAACCCGGCAAGAACCTCGCCCAGCATTGGATGCCCGATGACGGAAGCACGAAGTTCTGGAAAGACTGCGCCAAGCGCTACTCCAACCGAGGGGCCGTCTTGTTCGATCTCTACAACGAGCCGCACGATGTCGGGTGGGAAATCTGGCAAAACGGTGGCATGGTCGACGAGCTTTGGAACGGAAAGCAGTTGCACTACCACAGCCCGGGAATGGCGGGTCTACTCGCGGCAGTTCGTTCTACCGGAGCGAAGAACGTCGTTTTTGCCTCAGGACTCGACTGGGGCTATGACCTTTCCGGAGTGCTTAAGGGATTCGAGTTGAAGGGTCCCAACGTCGCCTATGCTTCGCACATCTATCCTTGGAAGGTGGAGTGGGACGACCGAGTCGGCAAAGTGGCCAAGCGGTTCCCGGTTCTAATCGGCGAAGTCGGTTGCGAACCCGACCCCAAGCAAGAGGACCCGACTACGTGGGCGCCAAAGATCCTGGCATGGATTGACCAAAACAACGTTTCTTGGACTGCCTGGTGCTTTCATCCGAGCGCCTCTCCTCGGTTACTGGCCGATTGGAAGTACACCCCGACTACCTACTGGGGTGCCGCCGTGAAGAGGCGACTTACCTCGAAATGAGCCCTTAAGCAACCTGAATCTCTGGCCTGGCTGATTTGGTCGGTCAGCGACCAAGGGAAGTTCTGTGAGCGCTGACACGTCGGCATACCCACCCAATTTGCCGCAACTCACACCGTTGAGACCAGCATCACCCGGTTTAGCCCGTACTCACATCAAGTCGTCTCATCTAAGCGGTTGCTTGGGCACGTGGGATTTACTGTTGCTCGAAACCGGCTTGTTCTCTCGAACGGTGACCAAGAAGCATCCGAAGACTGGGCAAAGTCCAATGAGTGAGGCATCTGGCGATCCTGAGCGGCCAGAACGAGCGGGATGAAATAGGATGCGTTTTGAGTAACAGTTCGATAGTCGGAAGTTCTGATGCTTCCCGTCCGATTGAACTGTTCTAGAAAGCCTTCTGCTGCTTTTTTCCCATCGCTTTTCCCTTGCCCAGATGAAGCTGGAGTAAAGAATGGACAGTTCATGAATACGCCGACCTTACACGATTTCCCGGTGACTGTTTCTAAGCTCTTGTCCTTAAGGTTAGTTGCAAAGCCTAGCAATTCATCGTAGGTCACACTTGATTTATGTTAATAGAATCCAAGATTTGTCTATTCACCCTGGTCACGGGTACCTCGGTGCACTCTCAGCATTTGCTGGTTCATTGGCTTTACCGTAGTAAGGTCGACTAAGAGTGTTTGGGTTCGGAGATGCCCAAATTCTCCTCTCCAGCTGCGTCCGTTGCCACATGGCTGCAACCAAAAGGTAAGTGAGCGTCCTAAACCAGAATGCATCACTAACTTACCAAGACCCGTCTTGAGTACCGCGCTCAAGGGTAGTAGCGCAGTTCAGAACCGGGCTCCGGTTAACCCGAGAGCGTAGTTCTCTTTCGTCAAGTGCGAACGACTCCTGCCCGTGGTGGGAACAGACGTGATCTTCACGGATGCATTCAGCAGGCCACCCAAGGATGTAGCTTTCGCCAACGACAAAACGCCGGTAGTAGCATTCCTTTGGTGAGAGCGACTACGGAGTGACCGGTTCGCCTTTGGACGGCTCCGGAACCCAGTACTCGGAGCCGTCACGAAGCCGCGCCAGGTAGCCGAGTTCGAACAGCTCGCGCCGGAGCAGAGCATGATCATCGAACAGGTGAGCGGCCTTGAGCCGATCGTTCACCTCAGGCTCACGATAGCGACGTCCAACCTCGAATCGATGGGCAAGATACGCAAGCGCTTCTAGTTGCATAGCCCGCTTCTTGGGCCAGCGTACAAGGCGATTCTCGCCGTCCAGAAAGTCAATTAGGGTTCGCGGCCGCACGTCTTAAGTTACCAGCCGCGAACCGTGGACCTACAGACTCACCCAGGTTCGAGTCTCGGAGGCCAGGTAAATCGCACTCATCACGCGATCCCGCTCCGCCGCTTCCTCTGGCTTTACGAGCGACACATCCTTGCCCTCGAGATAATCGAGGAACGCATCGAATCCGGATGGGACCTGAGCTTCGACGTCCATTACTTTGGCTAACGGCTTGCCATCGATCGCCATCTCCAGATCGCTGTCTATTGCCGCAAACGCTTTGGTGCCACTGACCTGCATAAAGTATGGGTTCGCGATATCGTCCCACCCGGCGGTCAAGGTCCCAATGACCCCACTCTTGAACAGGATGATTGCCTCACCGGTCTCCTCGCATCCGTCGTACCGTGCGGTGCCTAATCCAAGTGTCGCCGTCACCGCCGCAATCTCACCGAAGATCCAGATCAGGATGTCGAGGGCGTGCGTGCCGAGGTCACCGTACGCTCCGACGCCAGCCTGGTTACGATCCGCCATCCAGCGCCAATCGCCATCGAACCAACCCCCAAGCGCGCCGCTGTGACAGTTGCTGCCCCGGACGCGCGTGATCTGCCCAAATGCGCCTGCCTCAACCTGCTTCTTCAACGTCAAGATTGCCGGGATACCGCGCATGAAGTACCCGGTTTGAAAGACCGACTTGCTTCCTTGGAACAGTTCCAGGATCTTCTTCGAATTCGCTCCGTCCGTACCCATCGGCTTCTCGACGAATATCGGCTTGTCAGTCTTAACCAACTTCGCAACCAAGTCAACGTGCAAATTTGTCTCGCTGCAGATGACATAGCCGTCGACCGTCGGATCAGCAACTAGCTCATCAACGGTCCGTGTTTGAGTACAAAGCTTTTCCGCGTTCTTGGTCGCGCGGTTTGCGTCGTGGTCCCAAACACCAGCGGACTTGACCCCTCGTTTGCTAGCTAGATCAATGAATCCCGGCGTGTGAATGTGGGCCGTTCCGACCCAGGCGAGAGTGATGTCAGCGCTCATCACGCTTATCTTATCCCGCCCCAGGGTTTTTTGGGCACGGCATGGTGAACAAGATGTGAACGGTCGATTCGATGCCCGGCTTCAATCTGTTCGAAGAACGCGTGCGAGGGCAATGCGAGACGCCCAACCCGCCACTTTCTTGCCGAATCCCGGTGCCGCCGACCGGCCATGCCGGTTCTCCGGGGCGCAGAACCAAGAAGCCCCTAGGTGAATGGTTTTCAATGGCTCAGGCGATACGTACGATATTCGTCACCCAAGAAGACGCTAAAGCGGAAAGACCGGAGACCCAATTCCTCATTACCACTCCTCCACAGGAGATTCTCTGTACCCTTGGGCCGCGGGAAGACGACGGGGGCGAAAATGTCTCCCTTAAGCACTCCCATCGTCCAATCCTGTTCCCCGGTGTCCACTTCTTTCATCATTAAGGCCATCAGTTGCTCGTGGGTCATTTTCTCCGCCCCTTCGAATGGGTCCTGCAACGGCTTAACCTTTCGGAGCAACGCCCAACCTTCCGCACTGCATCTAACAAGATCCCAGCCTTTAGGCAACGCAATCCTATCCAGGACTCTTCCGCTCTTCCATAGTAACACGGATCTTTCGGTAGGCTCGCTCTTGCCCATATACGCGTAGCCGTTCGGGTCTTGGGCCTTTCCGCCGCCTGCAACCAAAACCACAACACCATTCTTCTGCCTTCCACTGAAAGCTAGCCCAGAAAAGGCCCAACTCGCCTCGCCCTGAATCAATCGCGTCACAACCCCTTCCGTAAACTCGACGCCGCTAGGCTTGAGTTGAGCAGTTACGGGCACCTCGACCACGAGCAGGCCGTCCTGGCCCCAATAGCGCACGGTCCCGTCGACGCGGTCTCGATTCTTGCCATGCGCCATAACGAAAGCGCGTGGCGGTGTCGCGGACAGGCCCGCCGTTGGGACTAGATATTGTCCCGAGTAGTTGTTACGGTCCCGGTAGAAGGCGACCGTCCCGCACTCTAACGGAGTTTCGACACCGTTAAACCAGATGGAGTCCTGGAAGTTCCACACCATCTCGGTGCTGGATCGCGACAACAACACCGACCCATCAGAACCAACCCTCAAACCATCAACGTTAGGAAAACTCTCGTTCGGCGCAAACACCAACTCGCAGCCGCCTACCTTTACTGTGTTGCGGGGTCGCGCTCGATCAACTTCGACGTCGTTGGCGACTTGTTCAATACGCCACGTCTCGGCACCGATCACCTTCGCCGGTATGGCCCGCGGAATGTTGGTTTGTAGGTTGGGAATAGCCGACTGGAGACCAAGAACCACCATGAAAAGCACAAATACCATGACTTCAGTAGAGCGATATTGCCTCCGCTTGCATGCCCCGTATGACAAAATTGATACTGAATATTACAAATCGTTAACAAGCGCATCGAGTCGCGTCAGCGCACTGAAATGACATCGAAATACTATCCCTCGTCAGGTTTTAATGGTAGGCACGCAAATCGTTGAGCGGCATCGTCACCAAGCCCACAACCCTAACCTATCGATTCGTCATAATCGCTCGCCGGCGTGTATTCCTGCGCTTCAGCAAATCTTCAACGGATCCGAATTCGGGAATCCTCATTACCGCAGACTTTATGGCCCGACTTGAGCGTTCTGACTCCAGTTGTCTCGTCAAAACCGTCTTTACTAAAGGCGGAATAGTTCTGTGCTTTGTCGGGTGATCGTGCACCCGGTCACCCGAGAAAGTGCGAATGGACTATCCTCGTGTGTCCGGCCAAAAGCGCACCAGCCACTCGGCATTCGAGTCACTTCATGATCAACGAGACCGACCTTGTTGGGTTGGCCCCTCCAAGCACCTTAGCCATAAACGCTGCCTGATCGGTCATTCACCGACAAAGGTTGCGCTTGGCACCCCAGGCATAGACTCACTGAGTGCGTCTCCCCTTTTTTTGGGGGGTGATTCACTTCATCAATCTCTTCTTGCAGCCTGAATGACCCTTGTTTCGTTTTTTCGAGATACTGACGGGCGACTCGGGCCTCCCGAGACTTAGTATCAGGGTTAAAGGTTAGGTACTTTTGAAAACACTCCTGGGCGAGTCGGGTTTCCCGTTCCTGACGGTGGATTTTGCCCTTGTAGAAAATCGGAAGGGCCCAATTCGGATGGTCCTTTCTCAGCTGGGCTAAAATGGACAAAGCTTGTTTTCTTCTGGGTGCTTGAAGCGGGTAAGTGATCTTCTTTTCGGCGGGA
>Ga0105047_10008620_pt1 | contig 16955 bp, 12 predicted proteins | sample MAT04_FD_78384 | JGI IMG/M metagenome (GOLD analysis project Ga0105047, IMG submission 78384) | Freshwater microbial communities from Lake Fryxell liftoff mats and glacier meltwater in Antarctica - MAT-04 (megahit assembly) | ecosystem: Environmental > Aquatic > Freshwater > Ice > Liftoff...
GCTTTGCGCTGCGGGTCATGCGCCTGGGCCATTTCCGGAAAGTCTGGCTTGCGTTGTCGTCAGCACAAACCACCGGGCAAAATCGCGCCCCCCGTGAGTTCAGATGAACAGGCGTGCGAACGTTGGGAACAAAAGCTGGCCGCTGAGGACTGTGCTGGTTGCGGCGCGTGCTGTCGGCAGGGCTTCGATCTGTTGCTGGTCTCTGCACGCGACCCGTTCAGAAAGTTGCACCCGGAACTCGTGCAACTGCATGACGGCGAGCATATCGTTCCGCGCCCCGGCGGCACCTGTGTTGCGTTGGATGGGGATGGCGCGGCGGCGACACCGTATCGTTGTCGCCACTATGCCACCCGTCCGAAGAACTGCGTGGACTTTGAGGTTGCCGGAGACGCCTGCCTGCTCGCCCGCCGTCGCGTCGGGCTCAGTCGGTAGGGCGGACGCAGTCACTATGGGGGGAAACACCACATTCCTGATCGCGCGACGTACAAATGCTGGACATCCGCTTGAATGCAGGTTTGGGACTGGCTACCGTGGCGTTTAGGTTGAATCCGACAGTAATTTTTCGAGCAATCCTTACCTCCAAAGCCCGCAAGAAGTTAGTCTGCCGGGGCAGATTTTCCGTGAAGAATATATTGACGTCATAATGGCGAATGTGAAAAACGAGGAACATCGCTCGGCCAAACGGAGCGCTCGAACATTTCGCTCGAGTGTTGTCGCTGAACTCACCGCCTCGCTGCTGCTGATTGTGTGGCCGTTCGTTTACTTCTGGCCCTATTTGATCTCCTACGGACTCACACCAGGCAACGACTTTCACACGTTGTACTATCGCTACAAATTGTACCTCGTCGATTTGTTGTCACGTGGTTGGTCACCGCCTGTCTGGTCTCCGACTGAAGCGGCTGGATTTCCATTCCGTGCCAACCCATTCACAGCCGCATGTTATCCGCTGAACGCTGTATTGCCGTATTTTTATCGAGCCAATGGCGGCTATTCCGAATGGGATCACGTGGTGTTTACTTTGGTCGCATTCCCCATCTTCGCACTTGGGATCACTGTGTGGTTGCGTGTTCTGGGAGAGAAACGATCGGGGGCCATTCTCGCAGGGCTTGTCTTCGCGACTTCTGTGAAGATGTCTGAACTTTTGCGATTCCCGAACGCGGCGCATTCTGCAGCGTGGATTCCATGGCTGCTGGTGGGAACGACTCTTTGCTTTCGCAGAAGACGATGGGCACTGGGAGCAGTGATCTGTTTTGTCGCATCGTATTGTCTGCTGACTGCCGGTTACCCGTACTTTGCTTACTACAGCCAGTTTCTAGTCGGGCTCTGGATTCTGCTGCTGCTTTGCCCGGCAACTCGCAGATCGGTCAGTCTGCTTCCCGACGATGCCTGGCATAACTCACTTATGTCACTCGGAAGCGTTGCTGCCGGTTGTGGCACAGCACTGGTCTGTTGCCTGAGTTACCTGCGGGAAATGAAGCTCATGCTGGCGGCAACGACTGATCGGCAGGGAGGCGACTCGGGGTACGGCACGGCTCACGACTGGAGCGTGGTTGATGTACTGGGCAGTTTGATGTATCCGCCCCGAGCGTGTACTGAGGGATGGTATTTCTTCGGAGTGTCTGCGCTGGTCCTGATGGGATTGTATGCGTGGGAGCAGCTAACGGATCGCAGTGGAAACGCTTTGAATCAGCGATGATTTCTGATGGTTGTCGCCGGGCTTTGGATCATTATCACGCTGATCACACTCGGTGAATCCTCTCCATTGTTTTATGTGCTTTGGAAGTTCTATCCCGGCTTTTCCTCCCTGCGTGCCTGGTCCCGCCTGAACATTACCCTGCTGCCAGTTTTGGCCCTGCTGCTGGCACGAAGCTGGAATTGGTGGACTCAGCAATTGACAACGGTTCACGAACAACAGCGACATCGGTTTGGCCGACGACTTATCACGATCGCATTTCTCATTGTCTGCACTCAGTTGTTTTTAGTATTCTTCACGCCCCCTGAGACGTACTGGTTGAACTATTTTCAATCGTCAGTTGCACCGCTCGCAACGTGGCGACCGTGGTTGAACTGGAGCGTCATTATTCTGTCAATTTCGGGGCTGGTGCCGCTGGTCATGCTGAGTCTCCGTTGGCAGCTTCCACGATCGAAGAGCGAACGATTCGGCAGCGTTGGTTTGCTGATGCTCATGTTGTGTTCTCTGGAGACCGGCGGATATGGCTGGCTGCAATGGGCCAATTTAGGCACCGATTTTCAGACCCATCGAGAGATTGTGGATATCCCTGCGCGGCTTCAGGAGGGTTTCTCACGGCCTCGAGTACTCACGATGTCCACCGTGTCTCTCGGATCGCAGGCACAGTTGGGGATTCTGAGCAACTGGTACTACCAACGCTATGTTCAGTTTCTGCAAAAATATGTTCCTCATCCGGACAATTTGGCAGGGGATGTCGAACAATTTCACTCAGTACCAGGACTCATGGAGATGCTGGGAGCAGAAACCGGCCAGCGATTGTTTCTCGTCCCACGGCTGGAATATGCCACGCCGCAGGAGTTTGTGACTGAGGCAAGAGAATTCTGGCAGAAGAATCAGTGCCGAGTGGAGGTTCAGATGTTTGACGGCGATCACCTTCGGCTGACTGCAGCGAAATCTGAGCCAGGATTTCTCTGTTATATTGATAACTGGGATCCGATCTGGACATGCACCGTCAATGGTCGCATGGTGCCGGTCGAGGTACTGATGGGAACGTTTAAGGCGGTATCGCTGACATCCGGAGTTTCGGAAATTTACTTCTCCTGCACTGATGAACATCCGCCGGAAGAACCAGCAACACACATCATTTTGCACAAACACTGAAACACTGTGGCACAAGATTCCCCTTCCATCCGACGTAAACACACGCTGCTTGTCTGGCTGTTGAATCAGCCAACAACAGACGAATTCGCGGGTCAGGCGGAGCAGCTATTCTGTGATTGCGACCTGCACGGGGAAATCTGGATCGTTGTTCGTGATGCGGGCTTGGCCCCCGGTACATTGACTCCCGTCTCAGCCCCCGCCAAACGCTGTCAGATCCTGTCGGTGTCATCAGACTGGGGCCATGGGGCAATACGAAAGCTTTTCTGTCGGAAAGTAGTTCGCGATGGATTTGATCAAACCATTACGGTTGCTGGCGGAAATGAACGGCGTTTCTTTTCCAGTGATCTGCTCCGCTGCCTGACGGAATCTACGGCTGAACTCGTATCAATTGTCGCTGCGTCATCGCGAGGGCAGTCGTTGAACTCGCAGGATTTGTCGTCCGATCAATTGCTGATCGCAAGATGCTACCGACGTTCATTGTTGTCGAGGATTCCTTTTGAGCTGAATGATGACGGTGACCAGTTTGATGATGATCTCGGGCGACAGACGCGACATATTCAGGCGACGCACGAAACGCGGGTTGTCGATCCGGAACCACCAGTCTCGACCTTGCCCGCCGGCAGCAGGCTGCGGCGCCGGATTGCTGAACTGCAGTTTCATTTGCACAGCCTTGGTATCTGGTGCTCACTCAAATACCGCGACTTGACACCAGCGCGTTACCGTGACAAGTCTGACACTTTGTACTCTTCGCATCAGTTGGCGATTTTCGAGGTATCGAAGCTGAAAGGGCAGACTCTGCTTGATTTGGGATGCGGGCCTGGCTTTGTAGCTCGGCAATGCCGAAAACTGGGGATACATGTGCATGGCGTAGATGTGGCGGATCCGCTGCCAGACACGGTCTCGGAGTTTACTCGTTGCAACCTTGATCATGGCCCCTACCCTTTCGATATCTGGAACTACGATGTGGTATTGCTGCTGGATGTCATTGAACACCTCTCGGCGCCGGAACAATTCCTCCTCGATCTGCGTCATCGCTCGGAATGTCCGGACGTCCGGATCGGTGAGAATGCGACACCTCGTCCGTGCATTATCCTCACCACTCCGAACATCGCCTTTGCTGCGATTCGACTGGGGCTGTTGCTTGGCCGATTCAACTATGCGGATCGTGGAATCCTGGACTTAACGCACCGTCGGCTGTTTACACGACGGTCACTGTGTACGGCAATTCGCAGCAGCGGCTATGACATTGAACTGATTCGACCCGTTCCCGCACCATTTGCTGCAATACTTCCGGGACGGATGGGGATCGCACTCAACTGGTTGGCTGCTGTTGCAGCTCGAGTCTGTCCGGGTTGGTTCGCATTTCAATGGCTGGTGAGATGTCGACCGAGGCCGGGTGTCGGACATCTGCCTGCCGCAACTCAACCAACGTTCGGAGAAATCCCTGAATAACATCCGATCGACATTCACAGATCGCAGGGAATCAAAAAGTCCCGCCGCTGGTCAGGATTTCACAGTCCGGCAGTTCTTTTTTCAGACTCTGCGCCGCATCGACCGTCACGTTTGTTCCCACCAGATCGAGCGTTTTGAGTTTCTTGAATCCTTTGATAAGCGGCAGTGCCTTGTCCACGATTGAGCAGTTTTGCAACGACAGAGTCTCCAGATTCTGGGCTCCCTTAATTGCGGTCAGACCCGAACCAAAAACGTTTTTGCACGCACCCACTCGAAGGTAAGTCAAATTGGTCATCCCATTCGTCAGTATCTGAAATCCTTTGTCATCCATGCCGATATTCCCGACGACCAGGTATTCCAGAGATTTGCACTGATTGATCATTTTCGCGCCGAGAAGCGTGATCGGACACTTGTACATGTCCAGTTTCTTGAGGTTCTTCAGGCCACCTTTGGCGGCAAAGCCCAGACCTTCTCCCGTCACAGAGGTTTCTGCGATAATCAGTTCTTCCAGAACGTCCAGATTCCGCAGAGGGTACATTGCGGCATCGCTCAGCCCGGAGCAGTAGCCCATTTGCAGTCGTTTCAGGGTTCTTGCTTCGCACATTGTGATCAACGACTGATCGTTGACCGCAACCACTCTGTTCAGAATAACTTCTTCGATCATGGGCATCCTTCCAATTGCCGCAACCCCCGCTATTGTCAATTGGTTACAGTCCGAAAGGTGCAGAAGTTTCAGATTGGGGAGAGATGCAAGAGAGGCAATTCCCGCATCACCAATTCGAGTAGTATTCAACGCAATTGATTCCAGTGTCGGAATCTTCGACAGATGTGCAATTCCGTTGTCATCAATGCTGGTTCTCGACACATCGACAGATTTCAATGATGGAAATCTGGTCATCAGGTTCAACGTACTGTTGTCGATCCCTGGATTTCCAGCAGCGTGGATTTCTGTGATCTGGTCAAGTCCCTCCGTCGCCTGCAGCACCCGAGTGATGTCCGCACCGCTCACGCCGCCCTCAGGAATCGCCTTGAACGCGGCGATGAGTTCCGCAGAATTGATCTCTGGCGGTTCAGGTGTTGCGGCGGGTTGACTGACCGGTGCTTGCATCGCAGGTTCTGTTGTCGGCGGTGAAGACTGCGGCTTGCTCTTCCCCGTGATTTCGTCCCATTTGGGAACCTTGTCACAGCCTGTTCCGACCGTCAGAGCCAACGACGCAATCAGTGCCCAGCGCCATCGCGGCCTGGAATTTGTGACCCATGTTTGTGGCATGATGAAAAGTACTCCGCTCGCTAAAATCACGTAATAATAGAAGTCAACATCCGCGATATCATGCCAAACGAGAAACGCATTGTCCTCCAGGGAGTCACTGAAATTCTCGATTTTTCAAACGACTGTGCGGAGCATGATCATTCGATCAACGGAGCATAGGCTGCGATCAGCATATGCCGGTTGCCGGAAACGGTCACTTTCAGATCCAGCCACTAGCCACACATCTCGCTTCCAACTGCGCACAAAATAACCCCACGACGGAACCGGTTCGTCGGGGGTTAGATTCTCACTGCAAACAACTGTCCGATCTTTATCGTGGCTGCCGACTCCGGTCGGCGGATGCCCACGCTCTGGCGAGCGTGGTCACGACAGTTATTGATCGAGCGATCCTTAGTGCCTCGTGACTTCGTTCAATAGCGGTAGTGTTCCGGCTTGAACGGACCGGTCACCGGCACGTTGATGTAAGCGGCTTGTTCGGTAGTCAGCGTTTCCAGCTTTGCGCCCAGTTTGGCGAGGTGCAGGCGGGCCACTTCTTCATCAAGTTCTTTCGGCAGCAGATGTACACCGATTTCAAAGTTATCCAGGTTCTCCCACAGGGCCAATTGAGCCATGACCTGATTCGTAAAGCTATTGCTCATTACGAATGATGGATGCCCGGTCGCGCAGCCCAGATTCACCAGGCGACCTTCAGCGAGCACAATGAGGGCTTTGCCATTGGCGTAGACATACTTGTCAACCGGACCACCTTCATCTGCTGGAGTCTTAATGCGGACCTTCTCCACGCCCCGATGGTTGTTCAGGTAGGCAATCTGAATTTCTGAATCGAAGTGCCCGATATTGCACACGATGGCCTGATGTTTCATTTTGTCCATGTGCTCTCCGCGAATCACATCAACGTTACCGGTCGTCGTAACGAAGATGTCCCCCTGAGGGGCCGCTTCGTCCATCGTGATTACTTGGAAGCCTTCCATGCAGGCCTGCAACGCGCAGATGGGATCAATTTCCGTAACGATGACGCGAGCGCCAAGTCCATCCATCGCATCGGCGCATCCTTTGCCGACGTCGCCGTAACCACAAATCACAACGACCTTGCCAGCGACCATCACATCCGTCGCGCGTTTGATGCCGTCGGCCAGCGATTCGCGGCAACCATAGAGATTGTCAAATTTGCTTTTGGTAACGGAATCATTCACGTTGATGGCAGGTACAGCAAGTTTTCCGGCCGCATGCATTTGAAGCAGGCGATGCACACCAGTGGTCGTTTCTTCTGACAGGCCTTTGATGCCTTTCAGCAATTCCGGGAACTTGTCGTGAACCATGACTGTTAAGTCGCCGCCGTCATCCAGAATCATGTTCAACGGCTCACCACTTGGGAAGAACAGAGTCTGCTCGATGCACCAGTCGAATTCTTCGGCACTCATGCCTTTCCATGCGTAGACGGGCACTCCAGTGGCTGCAATCGCGGCGGCCGCGTGGTCCTGAGTCGAAAAGATGTTACAACTTGACCACTGGACTTCTGCGCCCAGGGCTGTCAAAGTTTCGATCAGCACAGCCGTCTGAATGGTCATGTGCAGGCAACCCGCGATTCGAGCACCTGTGAGAGGTTTGGATTTTCCGTGTTTTTCGCGAAGAGCCATCAGACCCGGCATCTCAATTTCCGCAATTTCAATCTCTTTACGTCCCATTTCGGCCAGTTTGATATTTGCAACCTTGTAAGGAACGGCAGACACAGTACTCATTGGTTCAATCTCGCTTGTGATAAGGAACAAAAGCCACTGAAATCACATTCCGCAGACGGGGGAATAAGATTAACGGCGGAAGTTAGCTCTCGCACAATATGGGAACCCATATTGCCAGGCAACAGATTCGCTGGAAAACTCAGCGTTTTCTGCGATTTGGTCGAATCCAGGCCCGCGCCAGTGGATCAACACAACAATAAACAGTGCTCTCCGCTGCGTTGACCGCAAAGTTGTCCACATTGATTGTGGTCGCGGACCAACATCACGGTGCCAAATGTGTGTCGGAAAACTGCCTTGTGGTCGGAGGCTCTGTGGTCTGTCTTACCGGAATAACGGGGTATCGACGTGACTGGGATTCGCAGAGATGTTCCAGCAGAACGCGGCGAACTTCAGCGACGGCATCCGGATGACGATGGACTTCACTATGGCTCGCGCGGACGATTTTTTCGCTCGATGCGTCTTCACAGTGAGCGCTGCGATATGCAACCACGCCGTCTGTCCAGTCGGACGGCGACGAGCCGCTTTTCACCCCCACGATATTATGATGCCTGACGTCCGCTGGCACTCGCGTCTCTCGAATCAACTTCAGGACACCGGATTCTCTGGTCAGTGAATCCATACTGGTTCGCGGAGCGGAAACTCGTTCCCACCAACTCTTGTCATCCAGTTCAAAGACGATTCGACTCAGTTGATACGTTTTCGCGGGAAGCCAGACCAGTGAACCGCTCAACCATCTTGTGAATCGATTCGAAAGAGAACTGCCATCGTACGGACTGGCAATGGTGACGATGCGACTGACTGCGGGGTTGGATTCAAAGAAGAACACGCGACGAATCTCGGACTTAACGTCTTCACTGGCTGTCAGACTGTCAACCGGCTTGCGGCTCATGGAACTCCAAAGCTTATCGCCACTATTGATTGTCAGCATTTGCGAGATCAGGCCCCCCATGCTGTGCCCGACGACCACCATTTCATCGAGGCGACTGTTTCGATGATACGGGTCACAGTCATGCCGAACTTTCTGCAGATCGTCACGGAGTTTGGCGGCGGAAAACGCCAGCGGCTCGCCAGTCGGATACAGATAGAACCAGAATTGATACTTGCGGCGGATTTCGGGATCAGCCTGCAGGTCATTGAACATTTCCATCCACGTCATGGGGCTTGACCAAACCCCATGCACCATCAGCACAGGGATGCGATCAGGATCGTAAGGTTGAACCATATACAAACCTGAAACTTTGGCCGCTCGATCAGGACGAATAAATCCCCAGGTATCGAGCAGACTGAGATCCTTGTTACTCAGATACCTTGCCAGTGGCGTACTGACATCCGCTTCCAGCGGAAGAATTCCGTCGCCAATCAGCAACTCATCGGATTCTCGCGGATCAAAGATCTGCAGACGCCCACCGTGGGGTGAGTCATCATCAAATCGCATAATCAACGTCGCGGAAAAACTCATCCCCTGCGTGTAGTACTTTTCAACCGGACTGGGATTTTCGGCTTGCCCGCGAATGGCAATGATCGGTACACCAAGCCCATGTGAAGCGTTGTGACTGCGCAGATTCTTGAGTTGGAAGTCGGAGACAAATTCAAAGTCACCCATTTGGTCGTACGTGAGCAGTCTCGAGGAATTTGGAATCTCAAACTGCAACTGTCGATGTGTCAACGGCATGTAGATCGATTGACCCAACTGTATCTTTCCGACACTTCTCGCAATCCGCAGAAGATGTTCTGAACTGGCGTTGTAGACTTCTGCGGTGCCGCGATGTTGCGGGTCAACAGGATTCGGCTGTCGGCCGCCGGAATCCGGTGTCGCAAAATATCTCCACGCGGATCGAGCCGAATCGAAGTACAGTTCCGATGCCAGTTGAACGTCGTGAATTCTGGCCGCTTCTGCCGCAAGATATTTGAGTTCCGCCAAAGCATGGGCGGCGTCGTGAAAAAGCTCCATGTCCAACTGTTGCTGAGTATGCACGATCATGCTTTTTAAGTCTGCCTGACCGCGGTAGTTTGTCTGACGCAGAAACAGATCTGTGCGCTGGGAATACTTGACGACACCGAATGCTGTGGTATTCATTCGCTCGGTCAGCGGATTATGAGGTTTCTCCCGCAAGTGCACAAATTCTGTCGTCGCGCAGCCGCATACAGTCAGCAGCAGACTGCAGAAAAGCAGCGCTGGCCGGACGCACAAAATGCGATGGCAGGCAGAAAGCATCGGAAGGGAAGAATCTGATTCGAGAGGGGAGAACGGGCGAGAGAGACAGGAGAAAAACGAAATGTGTCGGCGCAGCATGAGCAGGGAACACGACGTGACTCGTTTCGGGGTGTAGAGTCATCGTTCCTGGAAACCGGGTCAATACGTCATTGTGTAAAGCGGAAACACCAGGAATCCTGGGGTGTATGAAAATAACAGGAATGCTGGCGGGACTTGGTGTTTTGGGGGTTCGGGTGACTGGGCGACTGGGTTTCATTCAATGCAGCCTTATCCGACTTGGAACCGGCGATTCGTTCCCGTAGCTTCAAAAACTATACTCACTCGCCTAAAACTCTGTGTGTCTGCAATGTATTTCGAGGTTGTAAACTCCTGTTGCCGTCGAGCGCCGGATGAATCGTGTTCTGCTTCCGAACTTTTTTTTTGAAGAAGAGTTGCTACCAACGACGAAACTCGCTTCGCTGAATGCCAGACAATTGGCGGCCGAACTTGGGCCGGTCATGGGGCTTCTTGGTCTGGAAAATCTCGCGTCAGATCCGGCGTTCTCTGATCCGTCACAGGACCGCTCGATTGTGCTTGTTACCAGCGACGCCCGACCGGGCGACGTGCCACCGGTCCTGCAAAGCGTTGAGTTTTTGACGATCGATGAACTATTGTTTCGTCATTCAGAATTAAACCCAACGCACACGCCGCCGTCAGAATCTGGAAACGCGACGAACTGGGAAGTTGTTCCGTGGGGCTGGAGTGATTTCGCAGTCAACGCATTCCGGAAAACGGGTGTCGTTTTCGATGCACCGGATCTGGCAGCAGTGCGCCAAATCAACGGTCGGTATTTTCAGTCACAGTTTGATGTGGTCCTTGAAATCGATGGAAATCATCGCACAAACTCGTTCGGGATTTTGTGCAGGACTCTGCCGGAAGTCGAGGCAGCAATCTTGAGTGCCTGTCACTATTCGCCGCATGGCTGGGTAATCAAGGCGGAGCTCAGTCATGCGTGCCGCAATCGTCTTCTGGGGACATCAAGCGTGTGTAGTGTCGAACAGCGTGCCTGGTTGGCGGCGAAATTTGCCAGCGGCGAAAGTGTCTACGTGGAGCCGTGGGTGCAGCGTGTTTCCGAATGCGGGCTACAGTTTCACGTAACGAAGTCCGCATCTGCGGTTCCGCAGGTTCAATTCATCGGTGCGGCGGAGATGATAACTGATGAGTCCGGGCGCTATCGAGGCAGCGTGGTACTTTCGCTGAGGCACGAAGGCTCATGGCATGGATCGCTCTGGCAGCCAGCGATTGAACACGGCCATCGCATTGCTGAAGCGGCGGCCTCAAACGGATTTTTCGGGGCAATCGGCATCGACTGTATGATTTTTCGTGGCCCACGGGACAATCGTCCCTTCCTGCGGCTTTCACACGATATCAATGGGCGGTTGACAATGGGACGTGTCGCATTGTCACTTCGCAGGCTGCTGGAACCCGGAGAAACAGGCTTCTGGCTGCATTCGACTGCCGATTTCCTGAGGCAAAATCAAAATAGAATTGATAAAGTTTCCGGCAGCGGCGTACGAATGATTTCAACAAGTCCAGGTCAAATCGGCGGACGAGTCGCGAAAATTGGAACAGCCTTATTTGTTTCCACAGATCGCGAGGCGTTGACAGCCATCAGGATGCAGATTCCTGGACAATCTGCAAAGATGCCGGGCGATGCGAAACCTACCGAGTAAACACATCAGTGAAATTCACCGGTATTGTTCGGAGAACTCACATCGGCTGGAGATTCCGGCGAATAACAGGACTCGTAATAAACCTGTGACAATTCACAAAACGAGAGTTTCACAACAATGACCGAGAGAGACGTCGAAGAAACCCAGTCCCTGCGCCCGTGGTCACCAGAATGGTATGCGCAGCAAAAGAGAACGCTTGGGGAATCGACCTGTCATCAACTTGGGTTTTATGTGATTCCGCCGGAAGTGCGATTGTCGGTCGTGATCCCGGTTTACAATGAAGAAAAAACACTGAGACTGTTAGTTGATAAAGTCCGGGAAGTTCCGATTCGCAAGGAGCTGATTCTTGTTGATGACTGCAGCAAAGATCGTACTCGGGATGTACTCAAAGCGCTGGAAGCAGAAGGCGGGAGTGATGACTTCAATCGCATTCGCATATTCTTTCACGACGTGAATATGGGGAAGGGTGCCGCACTTCGAACAGGGTTTGCTCATGTTGATGGCGACATTGTGATCATTCAGGATGCCGATCTGGAGTACAATCCTTCCGAGTATCCGCGATTGCTGCAGCCCATCATCGAGGGCAAAGCGGATGTGGTTTTCGGAAGTCGCTTTCTGGGCGATCAGGCACATCGAGTTCTGTACTTCTGGCACTATCTGGGAAATCGATTTCTCACGACACTCTCGAATTGTTTCACGAATCTGAATCTGTCCGACATGGAGACATGTTACAAAGTATTCCGCCGCAGCGTGATTGATGATATTGCTCCGAAGCTGGTCCAGAATCGATTTGGATTTGAACCTGAGATTACGGCCAGAATCGCTCGGCAGCGGTTGCGGGTGTTTGAGACGTCCGTGAGCTATTCTGGTCGAACCTACGCTGAAGGCAAGAAGATCGGCTGGCGAGACGGCTTTCAGGCACTGTGGTGCATCATTCGTTTCGGACTCGCCGACTGATGTCTGAAAATGGTTTTCCAAATTGTAGCCCGACCTGCCTCAGGTCGAGTTCCCAAACCCTCCCGAAAGGAGTTTTCTTATGCGAAGATTAGGCATTGTGTTTGGCGCGTTGTTAGTCGTTTCAGGCTGGACTGACATTGGAATCGCAGCAGAACCTCAGGCAGCCGAAATCGCGGCTCGGGAAGAAGCGTTCTCAAAATCCATGTCGCATTGCGTACTCGTCGGCTCTTTCACGATGGATGGAAAAGAGACCGATGGAATCCCAAAGGCGGAGCGCTATGAGATTGAAAGCGTCACCAAAGCGTCGGAGAATCTCTGGATTTTTCTGACGCGAGTGAAATACGGAAAACTGGATACGAAGTTACCAGTCACAGTACCAGTCGAATGGGCCGGTGATACTCCAATAGTGACGCTCACCGATGCAAACCTGCCCGGTCTTGGCGAAGGTTTTTCTGCGCGGGTGCTGTTTTATCAAAACCGCTACGCCGGAACATGGCAACACGGAGCGATCGGTGGTCACATGTTCGGAACGATCGAACGATCGACCGAAGACCAGACAGAAAGCAATAAGTAGCCAGTTCGCAAAGAGGGTCGTGTCGTAGGGTGCGTGGAGCAACGCGAAACGCACCACGACGAATGTGTGATGGTGTGTTTCGATGCGCTGCACACACCCTGCACGACCTCTTGTATTCGCGGCAAGGCGTTTGCAAACAACCTCTCCCACGCGGAGCGCTGGGGGAGGTCGGACGAGCGAAGCGATGTCCGGGAGGGGGCTGTTGCTGTTCTACGTTCGATGATTCACGCCCGAAATCGTATCCTAATCCAATCCAGAATTCACAACTCGCCGCAGCCCTCCCCCGAGCCATTGCTTCGCTCGGCCCGACCCCTCCCTGCCTTCGGCGGGCGGGGTTGTGAAATTCGACTGTCGATGTTCGAGCGATCCTCCACTAACTCTCAACACTTGCCCGTAAGCCTTTCCCGGACAACAGACCCTTAAATTCGGGATCTGGAAGCAAACACGGATGTTTGTACTGTTCAGGACTGCCACCGCTGCGGGATTGGCGTTCTGCCGTAAATGCATTCCAGTGTTCAGGTGACAGAGACTTTGCGTGGACGGATGTCAGGCGACCTGACTGTCTCTTGTCGCGATACTCTTCATTGCGTCTCGCAAGATGTTCATCGACGTTTGCGGCAAAGCGATGCAGATCGGATTCGTGACATCGTCCGCCGGAATTGTCACACCATAGAAACAATGTATAACCCGGCGGTTCGCCCCAATGCGGCGTCAGCGTGAACAGATTCAGCTTCAGGTCGTTTGCGAGTGCTGCCGCGTTGACGGCTTCGACTACCTGCGACTCCGCAAGTTTCTCTCCGGTGATGCTGGAAATGTGCGCGCCTTTGTGGCGAAATTCCAGCAGAGGAGTCGTACCGTAGAAACCGGTACAACGTACGACGTCGCGAATGTTGTAACGATATAGTCCTGAACTGGTCGTCAGCAGAATAAAGTATTCTTCGCCCGGCTGAAGTTCATGGGCCTCCAGAACATCAGGATTTGTGGACTCCGCCTGAGTCACGGAGAGAAATTCGAAAAAGTGCGTCTGAATTTCCAGCAGACCAGCAGACGATTCGTCGTGCAGCGGCAGCGTCATGCGTCCTTCGCTGGCGTGCAGCCCATGATCACGAATCGGCAGACCATCGAAGACGTGCTTGAGTTTCGGAATATAGGCCGCTGCGCTTCCGCCGCACCAGACACCAAGTGCCTGCAGCATGGGCCAGCATTCTCGAGGTCGCAGGACACCACGTTGCTCCATGATCTGCTGCAGTTGCGAGGCACGCTGCGCATCAGGTCGCAGGCGACTTCTGAACTCACGGATCGCTGCAGCCGGCAGTTCGACATGGCTGATTCCTCCGTTGCGAATGTCGCGAATCAGATGTTCGGCCTTCAAGTTCGCAAATTCCATCAATTGCAGCAGCGTACCTGGGTTGGCCGTGATCATCATGCCGACCCAGGGATCTGACAGCGCCAGTCGGAGCGTCGTATATCGTTTGGCGTCCGCATCAGCGATCTCAGCGACTGTGGCAGGGATCGTGTACATCGATCGCACAACACGTTTCTGCATCGTGGCCACAAGGCCACTGATATTCCCACAGGGCGTGCCATCTGCGGTTCGCGTCTTTTGATGGCTGCTGGAAATCTGAACAATGTTGAGTTTTTGCAGCAGGGCGTGATCGGAGTACGTTCCGATTCCCCAGGTTTGCCATCCACGTCGATAGTCGTTCAAAAAACGAGTTGTGACGGGGATCAGCTTTGATGCGGCCGTGGTGCCACTGGTCATAGCAAACATTTGCAGCTTGTTCGATTCACCCAGCAGGGCTGCATGATCTCCGTCAGCAACCCGACCGACGTAGCTGCGAATGAGTTCGTAGTCCGAGACTGGTACGCGCTGACGATACTGTTGCAGTGTTGTGCGTTCCGTCAGGCCATAGTCGCGCGAAAATCCAGACGACTGATTGAGCCGTAGCAGATCCGCCAACAGCGAGCGTTGTGTTTCCCGACAGGACGTCTGAGCGAGATTCAGAAGTTGCCGACGGCCTCGAGTGATCCTGTGTCGAAATAACGCGCCCGCCACTGCACGTAACCGATAGACGGCGGGAATCTGCGTCATTTCAGATCACTCTCGCAGCATTAAGGCGAGCGGAGAATCAGGAGCTACCCAACCCGACGCGAGCGCGTGGCGGCTGATTTTATCAGCCGCAGCACACTAGATCGCCGACCCGCCGGTTTTCGACGGTAGGCGAAAAATTTCCGCTCGCCGAACAACAGAACTTTTCAAAAGTAAATTATTTCTTGCCTTTTGCTGCGACCGCTGGAGCCGCTGCGCCTTCTTCGGCCGTCTTCTTCTTTTTCTTACCACCGATGGCCTTTTGAACACGAACTTTCGGAAGTCCGAACGGGCTGCGTCCGGCGGTAAAACGGTCTTCTTCGATCAGCCGGGCGATGCGTTCATCGCGGCTGAGTACGTTACGAGAACCTGAAAGGCCGCGTCGAGTTTTAAGGGTCTTGTCAATGGACACGTCAACGCTCCAATCGCATTTGATTATAGAAAATTACCTGATCGCAGCCAGTTCCATGACACGCGACGCCTGGGAAATTCCGACCGAGTCCATCCTCGTCAGAAATCTGAAGTGCGGCAGTGTATCGACTTCCAATTCTGTTCTCAACTGCGTATTTCATTGTTTTTCCTGCAAATCTGGAGTGAGAACGTGTTGAAATTCTCGGCAGGCCTCGAGCGGGGCATATACTTCTGCCGGCATCGTCAAGTCCTGCAAATGCACGGGATTCTGGCGAATCCCACTACAAGTGCAGACAGGTGTTTTCCGATCGTTGTTCATTCGTCATTTCTTCCACGGAGTTCAGTATTTTGAAAACCGCAGTCGTTCTGGTCAGTGGCGGGCTGGATTCGGCAACCGTGCTGGCGATCGCCCGTCAGCAGGGATTCGCCATTCACGCGTTGTCGTTTGACTATGGCCAACGGCATCGGTTTGAATTGCAGGCTGCGGCCAAAGTCTGCCAGTCCATCGGAGTGGTCGATCATGTCGTGTGCAAAGTCGATACGAACATCTTTCGCGGATCCGCATTGACGAACGAGATTCCCGTTCCTCACAACCGCAACGAAGCGGAAATGTCGCATGGCATTCCAGTGACATACGTCCCCGCCCGCAACACAATCTTCCTGTCGATTGCACTTGGCTTCGCAGAATCCGTCGGTGTCAACGATCTGTTCATCGGTGTGAACGCCGTTGATTACAGCGGCTACCCGGACTGTCGCCCGGAATTCATCGCGGCCTTTGAATCGATGGCGAACTTCGCAACAAAAGCAGGCGTGGAAGGAAACCATCTCACCGTATATACGCCACTGATCGCCCTCACAAAAGCCGAAATCATTCGGCGAGGATTGAGTCTCGGCGTTGACTACGGACTGACTCACAGTTGCTACGACCCGGATGTCACCGGGGTTTCCTGTGGCGAGTGCGATTCGTGCCAGCTTCGCCTGAAAGGTTTTCTCGAAGCCGAAGTCATGGATCCGATTTCTTATCGATTCGCGAAGTAAAGATCCGAAGTAGTAGCCCGAAGCGTGAGCGAGGGAACGATTTGCGTAGAATCCCTCGCTGACGCATCGGGCTACAAATACACTCGGATTCGTCGAAAAGTGGCGCTGTCTAACGAAAACGGTCAACAGCGCATAAGAAGAGCCGTCGCGAAACCCGCACTTCGCGACGGCTCAAACCCGGAAACTGCTCAACTGCAGTGAGGACGAAAGACTGATTGAAGCACCGGCGTTCCGATCAGACCGCACCTGATTCGAGACGCTGAATCCAGGAGCCAAAACTTCTGGATTCGACCGCAGTCAGTCCACCGTTTTATTGAGCGGCAGTCCCGATAACGTTCTCTTCTTCTTCTTCCTGAATGATGATACGAGGCGTGACCATCAACATGATACTTTCCGTTTCACGACCAACCCCGCTGTTCTTAAACAGGCGGCTGATGTAAGGAATCTTGTTCAGAATCGGCACACCATTCATTCGGCGACTTTCCCGCAGGCGTTTAATTCCACCCAGCAGCACTGTGCCGCCGTCTGGAACGCTGACTGTCGTGGAAACCGAAATCGCGGAGATCACGGGAAGCTGAACAGTACCTTGTGAGGAACCTCCGCCGCCCGCCTGGCCGCCGCCAGCACCACCGCCAGCGCCACCGCCA
>Ga0105047_10008621_pt1 | contig 16955 bp, 10 predicted proteins | sample MAT04_FD_78384 | JGI IMG/M metagenome (GOLD analysis project Ga0105047, IMG submission 78384) | Freshwater microbial communities from Lake Fryxell liftoff mats and glacier meltwater in Antarctica - MAT-04 (megahit assembly) | ecosystem: Environmental > Aquatic > Freshwater > Ice > Liftoff...
AGAGCCAGCACGCCGAGCAGGAAGTTCGCGCGGATGGAAACGGCCGCCACCGGACTCTCCGCAAGATCCGTGAAAATCTCCCCCGCCTGCTCATAGACTTTTTGCGCCATGTAGGTCTCGCCGCTCCCGAACTTCGCGTCGATGGCCTCCGGCTGGTCCTTGTAGATATTCAGCACCGTGGTGAACTCCGCCCGCGCGATGTCGAACTGGGAGGCGCGCTGATAGTTCCGCGCCAGCAGGAGCTGCACCCGCGCCTTGTCGCGGACATCGGTGTTCTCCGCCTCGCCGAATTTCACCATCCACCCCCGCAGGATGTCCTCCGCCCGCTCGTGGTCCTCCGGAGTGCCTTGGGAAATGTGCGTCTCCGCCGCGAAAAGGATCAGCTCCACAGGCAACTCCTCGCGATGCGCGTCGAACAACTCCCTATTAATATAGTATGCCTGCTCCGCCAACTCGTTCTCGCCAAGCCGCAGATGCAGGATGATCTGGAGCAGGGGAGCGATGGGGCTGTCCGCCGGAATGTCCGCGCCCAGCGTGCCCATTTTTCCGTAAGCCTTCCGCAGCAGCGCCAGCCCGTCCGCCATCTCCTTCTCGCCGACGGAGCGGATCGTGTTCAGCAGCCCGTTCAGGATCGTCGCGGCCAGCGTGAAATCCTCCCGCGCCAGCGCAGCCTGCGCATAGGGGTAGAGGCGGTTCCACGATTCGTAATGCGGCTCCGCCATCATGATCAGATCCTGGGCGGAGAGCAGCCGGTCCATATCGTGCGGCGCGGTGGCAAGAAGCTCCATTCCGGCCTCGGCACTCAGCCGTCCCAGCCTCAGATCGCGGATCATTTTAAAAATCCTCGCCTTCTTTTCAGCGGGCCATTCCGTCGAGGTCCGCGCCTCCTCCATCCAGCCTCGCGCAGGGTATTCGCCCATGCCCCACTCGGTGAAAATCTCCTTGTCCGCCCGCTCCCTCGATCCTTTGAGAACCTTTTCCATCCCCACGAGATCCCCCGCCTTGAAAGCAAGATTCGCGAGCTCTCCGGCATACGCGCCCTGGTGTTTCACCGCAGCCGCGTAGCGTGGCTGGAGGAAAGCTTTGGCCGCACCAGCCTCCATCGTCGCGGCCACCCGCAGAGCACAGGACACGCACTCATCCTCAGCCGGATTCAGATCCATGCGGGACCGCCACCAGTCCACCGACTCCTTTTTCATCTCCATCTCCGCCATCACGTCGCCAATGTGGGTAGCGTAATAGAGCGGGTAGGCGCTGTCCTTCGCGGAGGCGGCGATCCACGGGATCGCCTTGCGGACGATGGCCTCGTCCTTGGTATCGACCAGCCGCATCCAGTTATCCGGATGCACCGGCTCTGGCGGGAAAGTCAGCAAGTGCCGGGCTGCGGCAAGCTGCATCTCCCGCTCCTTCTGCTGACCCGCCGCCTCCAGCCAGCCCTGCGCGTCGAAGATGTCTTTCGGGAAATTCTCGCACAGCGTCTGATACAGTCCGCCCGAGACCTCCTTGGAATTTCCCCCCAGATGATGCCGGTAAACATACGCCAGCCGCGCCATCAGATGATGGCGCACCTCAGGCGGCCATTCCTTCTGCAGCAGCTCTTTGCAGGCCTGCCCGGATTTTCCCCCATCCTCCCGCGTCTGCTTCCACAGCTTCGCGATGGGATCGTTCTGATCGTCCTTCTTCGCCTTCTGCCAGGCCGCATTGCGAGCCTTGTCATCCGGCTCGGCGTTCCAGACCCTGTCCTGGAATCCTGCCAGATGCGGGAATTTCCGCGCGCTCATCGAGACAAGCGCCAGATCTTTAACGAACTCCTGTTCGCCCGGCGCGGAGTTGTAGAGGTATTTCACCACCTCATCCGTCCAAGCGTCCTCCGCCGGTGATATTTCCAGAAATTCCCGCGCCGCAGCCCGCGCCTTGGCCTCGTCCTTCATCGCGTCCCGGTAGAGATCCAGCGCGAGGATGGCTCGCAGCTTCGGCGCACCCTTCGGATTCGTGGAAATGGCGGCGAGCAATCCTTTCTCCACACGCCCTGGATTTTCTCCCGCCCATGTCACATAGGTGCGGGCGATGTCTTGGCTTTCCGTGTCATGTTGGATCGTCTCTTCCGCTAGCGTCAGCGCGCGGGAAACATCCGCCGCCGCTGCCGCCGCGTGAGCTGCCAGCGCCAGCGGCTGGTAGCGATCCTCGCCCAGCGGATTGTCCGCGAGGTAACGCCGCGCCTCCACCTCGATCTCCGCCGGCGCGGCTTTCGCGGCCCCCATCGCCTCGATCAGTGAGCGATGCGCCTCATCATTTCCCGGCGAGAGTGATTTCCGGAAAGAGGCCACCGCGTTCCCATGCTGGCCGAGCCGGGATTCCAGTTGCCCGGTCCGGAAATCCAGCAAGCGCTTTTCCTCCGCGCTCATCGGAGCGTTCCGGCTGGTGAGAGCCTTCGCGATCTGAAGCCCCTCCGCGTGCATCTCCGCCCGCAGCGCCGCATCCGTCCCCATCAGACCCACCGCTGCCAGCTCCGGGCCCACCGGCATCTTCTCCACCATCTCCAGAACGGACGCCGCCGCCTGCTTGAAAGAGTCCCCGTTGTTCGCCTCCATCCACAGCCGCAGCACCTTCGCTCCGGCATCAACCGGCCCCGCTGCCTTCCATGCGTCCGCAAGCTGTTCCGCCGCGAGAGTGCCGCGCCCCGTCCGCTCGTAGGCGCAGGCCAGCCTTTCCCGCACCGCGTTTGTCAGCGGATGATTTGGGAAAATTTCCAGAAACTGACGGGAGGCGGTGATCACATCGTCATGCCGCGCCGCCGAGGCATACCCTTCGATCAGCTTGAGCATCACCTCAGCCCGGCGCGGATGCTCCGCTTGCGAGCGGGCGAACTTTCCCGCCGTCCGGATCAGCCCGAAGACTTGCCCGTCCGCCCGGTAGATATCGATCAGCCCCAGCATCAGCTCCGCCCCCGCCGGCGATGCTTCCGCCGTCTCTTTCAGCTTCGCCTCCAGCCCCGCCGCATCATCCGCAGGCGCGCCCGCAAGACGAATGGAGAGCAAGGCGAGAAGGAGAATGGTTTTTTTAAAAGTCACGATGGGTCTGGAAGGGAGTTTTTTTTACGGAAATGGTAGGGGAGGAAACTTCCCACCACAATACCGCCAGACTAGGGGGCGTATTTCACCGCATCAAACGGAATCGCGACCGAAGATCGCCGCTACGCTTCGAGTAATGAGGCTGCCATGTCTCTGGCCTGCTTGCCTCCGCCACCTAGCATCCTTGCGAGCTCGTTGATGCGTTTCTCGCCTTCTACTGGATAGAGTTTGGAGCGGGTGCGGCCGGAGCTGACTTCCTTTTCAACGACGAAGTGGTGGGCTGCGATGGCGGCGACCTGCGGGAAGTGGGTGATGGCGATGACCTGGTGGAGCTGGCCGAGGAGGGCCATTTTCTTTCCGACGGCTCTCGCGATTTCTCCCCCGACATTCGCGTCGATTTCGTCGAAGACCATGAGCGGGGTTGCGTCCTGCTCAGCGAGGGAGGATTTCACGGCAAGCATGACGCGGGAAATTTCGCCGGAGGAGGCGATCTGGCGGAGGGGATGCATCGGCTCACCGGGGTTGGGGCCGAAGAGGAAGTTGCAGGACTCCAGTCCATGGAGGGTGGGGTCTTTGACGGCGGTCAGATCGACTTCGAAGGATGATTGCTTGAAGCCGAGTTCCTTGAGCTGGGAGGCGATGTCTTTGGCGAGTTTCGGGGCGGATTTTTTCCGGACTGCGGTGAGTTTTTTGGCGATGGCTTCGAGTTCCTCGCGCGATTCGGCAAGGGCGGCGGTGAGGGCCTCGATTTTCTCAGAGCGGTTGTCGATGTTGTCGAGCCGGGAAGCGATGCTTTCCTGGCGGGAAAGGATGTCCTCGATGGCCGGGCCGTATTTGCGTTTGAGGGATTCGACGAGGTTGACGCGCTCCTCGATGGTGGCGGCTTCGGAGGGGTCGATGTCCAGTTCTTCGGCGTAGTCGGTGAGGGTGGCTTCGAGATCCTGGAGCTCGATGGAGGCGGTCTCGAGGGATGCCAGCTTTTCGGAGACGGATGGGTCGAGTTTTTCGAGATCGCGGGTGAGGCGCTGGAGATCGGAGATACGGGAGAGAATTCCGTCTTCATCGGAGAGGGCGGAAACGGCTTGGGCGGCTAGCTCGACGAGACGGGTGGAGTTGGAGGAACGGTGGTATCTTTCCTGGAGATCGTCGCCATCAGCCGGGGTGAGCTTGGCGGATTGAATTTCATCGAGCTGGTAACGGAGGAGTTCCAGCTCCTGCTCGGAAGCGTTCTCGGCGTTGCGGATTTCCTCAAGCTCATGGGATTTCTCCCGCCAGGTGCGGAAGGCGGAGCGGTACTCTGTTAGAAGCGAGTCGTTGCCGGAGTAGGCATCTAGCATGGCGAGCTGGCGCTCCTGGGAGAGGAGGGACTGGTGATCGTGTGGGCCGTGGAGATCGACGAGCTGCTCGCCGACTTTTTTCAAAAGGGTGAGGGTGACTGGGGAGTCGTTGATGAACTGGCGGTTCGTGGTGGTGCCGATGGAGCGACGGATGATGATCTGGGTGTCCTCGCAGGGATCGAGGCCACCTTCTTCTAGGATGGCGTTGATTTCGGCGGGGTCTTTAAGATCGAAGACGGACTCAATGGTGCAGGTGTCCTCGCCGGTACGGATGAGTCCTTTGTCGGCGCGCTCTCCGAGGATCATTTTCAGAGCACCGACGATGACGGATTTCCCGGCGCCGGTTTCGCCCGTGACGGAGATGAGGCCGGAGCCCAGCTCCCATGCGAGTTCGTCAACGAGGGCGAGATTTCGGATTTTGAGGAGGGTGAGCACGCGGGAAACTCTAGGAACTGAACTTTAAACTTCAAGGAAGATGAAGAAGTGGGAAGAGCGGGTTCACGGCCTTGCGGGATTTTGCGCTTTTTGTGACTTTAGATTTCAAACACTAAACCTATTGGAGGAGGAATGCTCATCGAGCTACTTAGGAAGGATGAGGTCGAGTGGGTAGAGCTGGCGGAGGGAGGCTTTGAGGGGTTCGGGCCAGGGGAGTTTTTCTATGGAGGCGGGGTCGTCCCATTTTTCGTCGATGGCTTTAAGTTGCCCAAGGTAAGCGGATGCGGTCTCGGGATCGCCTAGCTGGGTGTGGGCGATGGCAAGGAGGGCGGTGGTGTTTTCGATTTCATCGGGAGGCAGGCCGAGGGTGGTGGCGTGATCGAGATATTCCAGGGATTGGTGAGGATGATCTGTCAGCAATGCGATCCAGCCGGCCCGGATGGCAAGGGCGACATCATTGGGGAAACGGAAGATGCCGGTGCGGAGGATTTCCGCGGCTTGGTCGGGATCGGCGGATTCGAAGGCGGTGTAGGCGGCCTCGGAGTAGTCGGAGGGAAGGTGAGTGGCTTCCGGTTGATTAGTTATGAGATCGAGCCAGGTGCGGTGGGCGGATTTGAAATCGGCGAGGGTGGTGTAGGCGGTCGCCTGGGTTCGGAGAATTTCCGGCTGCGGGGTGCCGAGGCGTTGGGCGAGGGCGGCGAGTTGGAGGGCGGAGGTAGCGTGGGACTGGTTTTTTGAAAGGGCCGTGGCGGCGGCGATGGCGGAGCGAGCCAGGGTTTCGCTCGGGAGATTCTGTTGGGTTTGCGGTGAAAGAAGCTGAGTGATGAAAGCCTGGACATCCTCCTCGGTGGGATTTTCGGGAAGGTGGAGTTCTGTCAGGAGGGAGGATTTTTCGCTTTGGCGGAGGGTGAAGATTTCGGTGAAGTCGGGGGATTCGTAGCCGATCCAGTCCTGTTCGTCGCGGTAGTTGGTGGGGACGGGGATTTCGTGATCTTTCAGCGCGGATGGGACGTTTTTAGCGACTGTGAGGATTTGACGAATGAAATCGGGGTTATTCGATTTCAGCGAGAGGAACAGGGCGGTGGAGGTGGCAAGGCCTGAAGGAGGAAGGGATGCGATGAGTGCGGAGATGGCGGCGGGATTTCCGGCGGCGAAGGTTTCGCGGACGATGAGAGTCTGGGCGCGGTCGGGGGCGGTCAGGTCCGGGAACTCATCGGGGTAGGCGGCGGCGAGGCGGGATTCGAGAGGACCGGTGGCGGAGAATAGTTTCAGGGTTGGGGGGATTTCAGGAAAGGTTTGGGAGAGGATTTCGAGTCGGTTGGGGGTGGGGATCTCGGTGAGGGTTTGGGTGGTTTCATCGAGGCGAGAGCCGGCGAGAGCCTGGAGAAAAGAGATTGAGGGATTGAGGGATTGAGAGATTGAGGGATTGAGGGTGATGAGTTGGTTGAGGGTGATGGTATTTGCTTCGGTGGTGAAATCGGATGGTGGATGCGGACTAAGGTCCGCGTTCCTTTTGGGTGATTTGTGGACTTCGCCGCGGAGGGGGATGACTAGTTGCTCGTTGTTTTCGAGGTTGATGTGCAGGGATGTGTTTTCGAAGAAGGCTGTAACGGGTTTCGGATAGATAGGGAAATTCTCCGCGCGGAGGCTTTCGCCGGTGGCGCTGTCGCGGATGCGCCAGGTGAGGAAGTTTCCATCAGTGACCGGGTGGGCAAAGAGGAGGGAATTTTCTGAAAATGGTTGGAGGGTTTTGGGGTCGAGGTTTTCCGGAAACGTGCCGAGGCTGACGATGGGTTTCAGGGATTCTGCGAGGCAGAGGAGGTTGGTTTTGTCGCGGTGGACGGTGAGGTAACTTGCATCCGGAGAGAGGGAGAGGTGGGAAATGGTTTTCGCGATGGCGGGGAAAAGGATGGCGGCGACTTTCGGATCATCCGTCAGATCCCAACGGATGACGGTGGGGTGGGAGCCGCCGATGGCCACGCAGAGAGACCTTCCCGAAGTCGCGTGGCGAATTACGGGATAGGGGTGGGTGAGTTGGAGGATTGGGATTTGGAAACGGGTCGAAACGAGGGTTTCGGTAAGGAGTTGGCGGGTGGCTTCGTCGGGGTTGTTTTCAAAGGAGGCCTGGAGGTAGGGGATGGCTTTGGCTGGCTCGTTGGCGGACAGGTGGTGGCGGGCGAGGGTGAGTTGGGAGGCGGCGAGGGTGGGGTTGGATTCTACTGCCGGGTGTTGTTGGTAGAGGGGTGCGGATTTTTCGCACGATGGGAGGAGCAATGTGCTGAGGAAGAGGATGGAAATTTTGAACTTCAAACTTTAAACTCTATTGAAGAGGTTGCTTGTTGAATGCCGCTGGGGTGGCGGAAGTGTCTGGGGACTCGCCGACTGAAGTCAGCGCTCCATGAGAGTGCCTTCGGTGACGCCTAGTTTTTCGGTGGCGTGGATGCGGGTGAGGAGTTGGTCGGGGGTGATTTTGTCAGAAAGGAGATCCTGGTAGGCGCGGATGGTGGATTGGGCGGATTCCTTGGTCTCGTCGAGGAGTTCGATGCGGTAGTTTTTCAGGCCACTTCTGGTGAGATCGTGGAAGAAGCGGGCACCGGTCTGGGCGCGACCGTTGAAGAGGGTGTTGCGGCATCCGACATCGGCCTGGAGGCGGTGGAGCTGGCCGACGCGGTCGCGGAGGTGGACGGTGTGCGTTTCACATGGGCGCCCGCAGTCCTTGTAGGTGGTGCCGGTACTGAGGAAGGTGCAGAAGACGCAGTGCTCCATGTGAAACATGGGCATGTGCTGGTGGAGGGTGAGCTCGAGCCAGTCGGGCGGGGTCTTTTCTAACAGGTCGAGAACTTGGGAGATATTGAGATCGTAGGAGATGGTGAGGCGGTCAAGGTTCGCGGATTCCTTGAGAATTTTCGCGGTGAGGGGGTTGGCGGTGTTGAGGGAGAAATCGCCGATTTTGATGAGATCGGTTTTTTCCCGGAAATGGTGGAGTGCGTGTAGGTTGCGAAGGAGGAGGCCGTGGGGGTTGGCGCGCTCGATGAGTTTGAGGTATCCGGTTTCTCCGGGTTTTATGATTCTCGGCGTTGCGAGGATGATTTCGCTGGAGGATTGGCGGGCGAGTTCGACGGCTTGTTTGTAGCGGCGGGGGTTCTCGAAGTCGCAGTAGATCTGGGGGATGTCGGATTCGATGGCGGCTTCGAGTTGCGCCATCGTGCGGGTGAGGACTGAGAGGTGGGGAGTGCTTAGTGCCGAGTGATCAGTGATCAGTGGGAAGAGTTCCTGGGTTGTGTCTGAAGATCGGGGGCGGACTAAAGTCCGCGTTCCTTCCTCGGCTTCGAGTTGCTCCACGAGGTTGCGGCGGAGTTGGTTCAGGGCGGAGAGGGGAAGGTGGCAGGCTCCTGTTAGATTGTTTGTCAGGGAGGCGAGTTCGTATGGGGTGTCGCCCAGGCGGGAGAGTTGGTTCTCCAGGGTTTCGGTGGTGAGGGGGTGGTTGGAGGCTTCTGTTAGAGGAATGCTTGTGGATGCTGAAAGAACCCGGGACGAGGTTTCCCCGGACCGCCCCGGGACGGAGCAGTTACAGGTGAGGGGCTGGCCGGGTTTGCCGGAGACGGTAAGGTGGATCGGGGTTTTCTTGAGCTTGGGTTTGGCGGTTTGCCAGAATTTGCGGATCTCGGATTCGAGGGCAGGGTCGGCGGTCTTGTAGAGGGTGACGCCGGGGCGGATGCGGTCGAAGTTGATGCCGGAAAAGGTGCGGTGGAAAATGATGCGGTCGTTCTCGATTTTCCAGATGGAGGCACCTTGTTCCAGATCGCGGTTCTCGCCCGCGTCGAAGACGATGCCATCGCCGGCTTTGAGGGGAGGGGTTTGTTGGGAGGGTGGGGTGTCGAGTCGGATCCAGCCGTTCTGGGCTTCGATGATGGTGCCTAGGAAAGGGCCGCGTTTTTTACCGAATTTCCCGTGGGTCAGGTAAGGGTGGTTGGTGCCTGCCAACCAGCCGGTGGTGAGACCCCGGGAGAAGGTCATTTCTAGCGAATACCTGTCGGTGTCCGAAATGGTGGATTTTTGATTGCTGATTGTTGATGTCGCTTGGTCAATCGCTTTGCGATAGACGCGGGTTACGGCGGCTACATATTCGGGGGTTTTGAGGCGACCTTCGATTTTGAAGCTGACGACTCCGGCTTTGATCAGATCGGGGATGAGATCGACGGCGGAAAGGTCCTGGGGCGATAGGAGGTAGCGGTGCTCGCCGAGGTCTTGCTTTTCACCATCGACGATGAGTTCGTAGGGCATGCGGCAGGCCTGGGCGCATTCTCCGCGGTTGGCGGAGCGTTGGCCGAGGGATTCCGAGGTGAGGCACTGGCCGGAGTAGGCGACGCAGAGCGCGCCATGGACGAATACTTCGAGGGGAGTGGAAAGTGCCAAGTGATCAGTGATCAGCGGAGAGTTGAAACGCTGGATTTCCGAGATTGAGAGTTCGCGGGATAGGACGGCTCTTTCCATGAGGAAGATGGATTCTAGGAAAGCAAGGCCTTCGGGGGAGGTGATGGTCATCTGGGTGGAGGCGTGGAGCTCCACCTCCGGGACGATGAGTCTGGCCATTTTCGCGAGTCCGAGATCCTGGATGATCAACGCATCGACTCCGGCATCTCCGATGAGTCGGAGCTGGGCTTCGGCGGCTTCGAGTTCACCGGTGAAAATGAGGGTGTTCATGGCGATGAATCCCTTGACCCCGTGCTTGTGGAGGTAGGCCATCAGCTCGGGGAGATCCTCTTCGGAGAAATTGTCGGCGCGGAGCCGGGCGTTGAATTTTGGCAGGCCGAAGTAGATGGCATCGGCACCGGCGGCGACAGCGGCGCGGGCGCAGTCCCAGTTTCCAGCGGGTGAGAGGAGTTCGGTCATTGAGCGGAGAATTTGGAGCGGGGACAAAAACTAGGTGAATTTCAGGTTGGGCGCAACCGTCGTGGGTATGCGGGGTTTTGGAAGCTGGAAGGAGAATTTTTTATGTTACCGGAAGCGACAGGAAGTTGGACCAAAGGGGAAGCGAGGCATTTGCTCAATCGGGCGGGATTCGGAGGATCGCCGGAGGATGTGGTAAAATTTCATGCGCTGGGGCGTGAAAAGGCGGTGGAGTTTTTGCTGATGCCTGAGGAGAGGATCGAAACCTTTCCCCTGCCAAAATGGGCGGACCTGGCGGTGGCGATGGAAGAGGTGGGCGATGCGATGGCCGAACGGATGAAGATGCGCAGGGAGATGCGGGATATGACTCCTGCGGAAGCCGAAAAAGCGAAGAAAATGGCTGGCAAGGAGCAACGAATGGAACAGAGACGGCATGCGATCGAGGCGCAGGGCTGGTGGTTCCGGCGAATGCTGGTCACAAAAGCTCCGCTGCGGGAGAAGATGACGCTTTTCTGGCACGACCATTTCGCGACATCCGTTCAGAAGGTGAAGCAGCCGGTGCTGATGATGAATCAGAACGAGCTTTTCCGTGAGCACGCGACGGGAAATTTCCGTGAGCTGACGCAGAAGGTGGTCAGGGATCCGGCGATGATGCTGTATCTGGACACTCAGAGATCGAGTAAGGAAAATCCGAATGAGAACTTCGCCCGCGAGGTGATGGAGCTCTTCACTCTGGGCGAGGGAAACTACACGGAGGAGGATGTGAAAGAAGCGGCGCGCGCTTTCACCGGATACCGTTTGAACCGTTTGAACGGCGATGTGACCCAAAGCCGGAACGCGTGGGATGGCGGGGAAAAGAGCATTTTCGGAAACACCGGGAAGTTCAACGGGACGGACGTGGTGAAACTGATTTTCAAAAAGGAACGTTGCGCGGAGTTCATGGCGGAGAAACTCTGGGAGTATTTCGCGTATGAGAATCCTTCCACGGAGGCGGTCAAGGCGTTGGGGAAAACCCTGAGGGACGCCGATTATGAGATCGCTCCGGTGTTGCGTGAGATTTTCCTCTCGAAGGAATTTTACGGAGAGAAAGCGGTCGGGACGCAGATCAAGTGCCCGGTGCAATACCTTGTGCAGATGCTCAAGGAAATGGAGATGAATGAACCGCCCATCGGCTTTCCGATCTATGGACAGGCGCAGCTCGGGCAGGTTCTGTTCATGCCGCCGAACGTGGCGGGCTGGGACTGGGGCAAGGCCTGGGTCAACACGAACACCTTGCTTACGCGTTACAATCTCGCCGGGAACCTGACGAAGGGTAGCTTCGACGAGGGGATGGGTGGGGGAAAAATGCGGCAGGCGTTTCGCGACCGGATGAAGAATCGGGGTGGGAAGACGGGAGCGGAGCCGGTCTTCAGCGAGATCGCGAATGTGGTGGTGCGGAACGATACGGAGGCGCTTGTGGATGGATTGATCGCGCGTTTTATCAGCCTACCGATTCCGGAAAAAGCGCGGCAATCGTTTCTGGAATACGCGGAGTCGAAGAAGGGGATCAGCTTTACGGACAAGGAGCTGGGGGAACTATGTCATCTGATGATGAGCACGCCTTATTACCAGCTTTGCTGAATTCTAGAAATCAGAGACGAGAATACAGATACCAGATTGAGACTTATGAAAACGAGAAGAGACTTTTTGAGATCGGCTGTGCTAGGTGCTTCGGCGAGCTGGACTTTGCCGGGGTTTGTGGACCGGACATTCGCGGAGCTTGGGGAGGCGGCGCGGGATAGATCCGTGCAGATTTCTACAGGGAAGGACGACACGATCCTCGTGGTTCTGCAGATGGCTGGGGGAAATGACGGACTCAATACGCTCGTGCCGTTTGGCGATGACGCATATCGCAAGGCCAGGCCGAAAATTGGGAAAAGGGAAAAGGATCTGATCAAGCTGGCGGATGGGATCGGATTGAACGGAGCGATGCCTTTCCTGGGAAGTCTTTTCAAAGAAGGACAGCTCGGGGTGGTGCAGGGAGTGGGTTATCCGAACCCGAACCGGTCCCATTTCGTCTCGACCTCGATCTGGGAAACGGCGGACACGAACAACCGCTCGAACACCGGTTGGCTGGGGCGGTACTTTGACAATGCTTGCGAGGGCATCGATCCGACTGTCGGGATCAGTTTCAACAAATCGACCCCGGAGGCATTCGGAGCGATGCGGAATCCAGGGGTGAGTCTGAGTTCGCCGGAGCTATACCGGTGGATTCATGGCGGGGGGGAAAAGGCGCAGGCGGAGGAGTTTTTCTCGGAACTGAACCAGCCGATGGCACCCGATGACGAGGAGCCAGTGGCTGGCGGGTCGATCGACATGCCTGCGGGCGGGAAGGTGGGCGCTGTGGTCGGTGAATCGAATCTGGATTTTCTGGAGCGGGTGGCCCTGGACGCACAGGTTTCCTCGAAGAAAATCCTGGAAGTCGCCTCGAAGCACAAGACCAGCGTCCAATATGACGGCACGACAATCGCGCGGAATCTGAATCTCGTCTCCCGGATGATCGCGGGCGGGATGGCGACGCGGGTTTATTACGTGAGCCATGGCGGCTTCGATACCCACACGGGTCAGGTCAATTCCCACGACCGTCTGTTAGGTCAGCTTGATTCGGCGCTGAAATCATTTTTCACCGATCTCCGACAGCAGGGAAATGAGAAGCGCGTGGTGCTGATGACTTTTTCGGAATTCGGAAGAAGGGTTACGGAAAACGCCAGCGGGGGAACGGACCACGGGAAAGCTTCCTGCATGTTCGTCGCGGGCGGAGGCGTGAAGGGCGGGATGTATGGAAATTATCCGAGCCTGACCGAGCTTTCGCAAGGTGATCTGAACCACACGGTTGATTTCCGGAAAGTGTATGCGGATCTGCTTGGCGGCTGGCTGAAAGCTCCGGGAGTGGAGAGGATACTCGGCGGGAAATACGAAGGGATCGGGATGGTGTAGGAAGGGGCAAGTGCCGAGTGATTATGTTCAGGGCCTGTGATGAATGGCGCTAACTTAACCCGCTTTTGGGATTTCGGAGAGCGGTTTTCGCCGGGTCACTCCGGGCACTGATTCGAGGATCTGTGTCTGGGTGATTTCCCGCATTTTACGCACGATCTCCTCCAGGCGTTTGTGATTTTCGATGGCCTCGCCCATCTGCTTCGCCTGCTCCTCCGAGAGGGCGACACAGGCGGTTTTGCCCTTCAACTTGAACGTCCAGCGCCACGACTTCGGTGCCTGGAATGCCACGCTTCCCTGGCTCACCGGGCCGATGGCGGCGAGCCGCTTCTGTAACTCCGCGTAACGGCGTGCCTGAGTCGGTGTCATGGCTTTTTTTATCACGGTTTCCTCCTCTTTTGAAAAGAATTTCATTGTCTTCCAGGCTAGGTAGTAATACCTAGCGTGATGCGGCGCGACACTCCATTTTTCCAAGGCTTTTCCTCTGTTCTATTTGGCCGTCCGGCTCTTTCCGGGGTGGAAAAAACGCTCCGGAAGATCGCCGCTCTCAATACCCTTTCCGACTTTTTCGAGACCTTCGGATTTCTGATCCCGGATGCTCTCCTTCAACGCAGTTCCACTGGTGCCAACAGCCGCCAACGACGCTTTACGCCCCATGTCACTTTCTGGGCGTTTCTTTCCCAGACTCTTGCCCCACAGACCTCCTGCCGCGAGACTCTACGCAAGGTGCAGGCATGGTGGCTGTTACGAGCACCCGACTCCGTCATCGGATCGGCCTCGACTGCTGCCTACACCAAAGCGCGTCAACGCCTTGATCCGCAAGTGATTGACGGCATAGGATGCCACCTGGTTGAGCGGATGGAAAGGCGGGCAATGACTTCCCGGAAATGGCTCGGGCGCAACGTCAAGGTGATCGACGGCACGACTCTTTCCATGCCCGATACCCCTGAAAACCAAGGGATTTATCCTCAGCCAAGCTCGCAGAAACCCGGCTGCGGATTTCCCCAGATGCGTCTGGTCGGCGTGTTCTCCCTGGCTACCGGAGCAATGCTGGACTACGCCAAAAGCAGTGTCCACGTCAGCGAGAGCATCCTCTTCGGGCAGTTGATTCCCAAGTTTGACAAGGGCGATATCGCTCTAACTGATCGTGGCTTCGGCTCTTACCACGCCTTTTCACACATGGCTGATGCGGGTGTTGATGCGGTTATCCGTCTAAATGGTGCGCGCAAAGTGGATTTGGAAAAAGGCCAAAAGATCGGCCATAATGATTGGCTTGTGACGTGGAAAAAACCCGTCCAACCCCCCAAGGGCTGCACGCCGGAGCAATACGCAGCACTGCCGGCAACGATGATTCTGCGCCACGTCAAATTAACCGTCAGTGCGCGGGGAAACCGCAGCCAGACGCTCATCATTGTGACCACGCTGCTGGATCCAATCGCCTATCCGGCGGAAAAAATCGGTGAACTGTATTTGCAACGCTGGAGCGTGGAGCTTCATTTCAAGGAGATCAAAATCACCCTCGGAATGGACGTGCTGCGCTGCCTGACACCGGGGATGGTGGACAAAGAGGTGATGATGTACCGCGTTTCCTACAACCTCGTCCGGGCATTAATGCAGGAAGCAGCCGTGAGACACGATGTGGACCTGAGTCGCATCAGCTTGAAAGGAACCGTCGATACCCTGCGCCACTGGAGTGCGGGTCTGGAAGCGTTGCGAGGCAAACCACGCAAGCAACAGCGACTGTTAGATGCGATGTTCGAGATCATCGCAAAAGACCTGGTTCCGCCTCGCCCTGGCAGAGAGGAACCGCGAGCCAAAAAGCGACGCCCCAAAAACTACCAGCTCCTCACCAAACCCCGCTACGAAATGAAAACTCCGGGGCACAGGAATCGTCCGAAAACAGTCTTAAGTTAGCGCCATTCAGGACTGACCCCATTTCTGACCCCATTTCCTGACCCCATTTCTCTGACCCCATTTCTCTGACCCCATTTCTCTGACCCCATTTCCCTTGACCCCATTTCCCTCGGATGCACTTTGAAACGGAAGTCACCGGATAAAATCGAATTCCCTAAAATGTTGAAGACCATCCATTCCACCGCCCCCACCTGCATCGAGATCTGTTCCGGAGCCGGAGGGCAGGCGCTTGGGCTGGAGATGGCGGGGTTTGAGGCATTGGCGCATGTGGAGGACGACAGGCACGCGTGTGCGACCTTGCGGCAGAACCGGCCGGGTTGGAATGTGTTCGAGGGGGATGTGCGGGGATTTCCCGCAAAGCAATTCGAGGGGGTGGAAAAGGGGACCACACGCGCCGTCGCGTGTTGTTTGCGGCGCCCTCGCCGGAAACGTGGCTCGAACCTGCTGGCAGCGCCGACACAATATCCCAACGCGGTGCAAACCTTGAATCCGGCCGCCGGGCAGCGAGGGCGCAGCCCGGAACACGCGGCGGCGCGTGTGCTCCCCACCGGCTTCGCCGCCGATCTGCTCGGGGCCCGGAATTTCACCGCAACATTTCCCGAAGCCTCAATCCCCAATTCGAAACAACAACTTGACACAAGGAACTAAAACTGTTCAAAAGAACCCATGAAGCCCCTAGCCGAATCCCACCCGCTCCTTCTCAGGAACCCGGGAGCCTTGCCGGATCAGATGGAAAGTTTTCCACGATTCCGCTACATGGGCAGCAAGTTCAGGCTGCTTCCTTGGATTCACGACACGTTTCAGGAACTTGATTTTGAGACTTCCACAGATGCGTTTTCCGGTTCAGGAGTCGTTTCCTACCTGCTCAAGACGATGGGCAAGCAAGTCCGGGCAAACGACACCTTGGCCTTTCCATCCGTTCTCACCGCCGCGACCGTAGCGAACAGCGCGACCATTCTGAATGCTGCCGACCTAGATTTCCTTCTGAATTCGAAAGCCCGTGGTGCCGATGAGAAGTTCATCCAACGCACATTCGACGGAATTTTCTACACGGCGCCAGAGCTGCAGTTTCTGGATGACCTTTGGGCTGGAATCCGTGAGCTAGAATCGCCATTCAAGCGTGCTGTTGCTCTGGCTGCAATCCTCCGCTCCGCAATCAAGCGTCAGCCGCGCGGTCTTTTCACAGTCAGCGATCCGACCGCCTACCAGGACGGCCGCCGCGACTTGAGACTGACCCTAAAAGAGCATTTCATCGAGCAGGTGGAAGCCTACAACGCTTCGGTATTCTCGAACGGCATGCGGAACTCAAGCAGTTGCGGAGACGTTTTCGATGTGAAGCAGGGCAGCGATCTGGTTTACATGGATCCACCCTACGTCCCTCGCGCCGATGACAACTGCTACATCAAACGCTACCACTTCCTCGAAGGGCTGGCGTGTTACTGGGAGGGCAAGGAACTCATGATGAATACGAAGGTTCGTAAGATCGCGAAACCCTTCACCCCGTTCTCCTACAAAGGCACAGCCGAGGATGCTTTCGACAGGCTTTTCAGAAGGTTCGCCGATTCCACCCTCGTTCTGTCCTATTCCTCGAACGCCTATCCGGATCTTCCCACCCTCCGCAAACTGATGGGTCGCTACAAGACATCCGTGGACGTCCTGGAGAAAACCCATCGCTACCACTTCGGAACTCACGTCGCAGCTAAACGCAACGTAGTCCAAGAATACCTCATCATCGGCACATGAAGCGCGTCCGCCAAACATTCGAAGAAATTTCCGGGTCCCTTTCCAATTTGGAGGTGGACTGGATGGAAGACCCTCATGCGGGTGCGGTGATCAAGGCTTTCGAGTCGCTACCAACCGGGCAAGCTCCGATGACGCTCTGATTCTCATCGAGGTCAAAGCCTTCAATGCGACGGGCAGCAAGCAGACGGACGTTCTCGGAGACATTTACCGGATCGTCGAGCAGAAGCGGGATGATACTGCATTCATTCTCGTGACGGACGGGATCAGTTGGAAAGCACGCTCCAGCGACCTGAAGAAGATCATCGCCCTACAAAACGAAGGTAAGATCCGTAAAATTTACACCATGGCGATGGCGAAGGAATTGGAGGCTGATCTCAGGTCTCTAAAGAAATCGTTTTAAGAACCCATGAACCCAAACCCGATCAATCCCACCGCCCCCACCTGCATCGAGATCTGTTCCGGAGCCGGAGGGCTGGAGATGGCGGGGTTTGAGGCATTGGCGCATGTGGAGAACGACAGGCACGCGTGTGCGACCTTGCGGCAGAACCGGCCGGGTTGGAATGTGTTCGAGGGGGATGTGCGGGGATTTCCC
>Ga0105047_10008624_pt1 | contig 16953 bp, 20 predicted proteins | sample MAT04_FD_78384 | JGI IMG/M metagenome (GOLD analysis project Ga0105047, IMG submission 78384) | Freshwater microbial communities from Lake Fryxell liftoff mats and glacier meltwater in Antarctica - MAT-04 (megahit assembly) | ecosystem: Environmental > Aquatic > Freshwater > Ice > Liftoff...
AGCCGTCGGAATTCAGAGCGGAGCGACAGCCCCCAAATCGGTAAAGTTATTGATCTTGACCGACCCGTCTGGAAACCGCGCAATCACGTCCAGCTCACCGCCCATGGCCTCGATGTGGCTGCGCAGGGTGGACAGGTACATATCGGTCCGCTTCTCTATCTTTGCAATCGACGGCTGCTGCACATGCAGCACTTCGGCCAACATCTTTTGAGACAGGCCACGGGCTTGGCGCAGCTCATTGAGTGGCATTTCCGCCAACATCTGCCTGGCCATGCCGTCAGACTTCTCGCGTGCGGCCTGGCTCATGCCTGCGCGCAGTTCTGTAAATTTCTTAGCCATCAATCTCTCCTTCACGTCGAAGTTGGTCCAGGTGCTGGTCATACAGCCGGTCGGCAATCGGCACATTCACGTCATACCAACGGTTGTCACCCGTCTTGTCGCCACCAATCAAAAGAATCGCCATGCGGCGCGGATCGAATGCGTACAGCGTGCGAAACGGTCGCCCGCCGTGTTGGGTGCGCAGCTCGCGCATATGGCCATGCTTGGAGCCATTGATGCCGCTGCTGTGTGGATGCCCCAGCGACGGCCCCCGCGCTTCCAGCAACTTCACAGAGGCGGCCAACGACGCTTGCTCGTCTTCCGTCAGGCTGGCCCACCAGTCACCAAATTCGTCTGTGTATTCAACATCCCAAGTCATGCGCAAATATAACCTTTGTGGAATATTCCGTCAAGTGCATGTTTTAGAATTTACTGGGCCCATGAGCATGAAGCCTTGAGTAACTACGGCTCAGCCCCCCCCCGCTTCAAGCCGCTTTCAAAACCATATCGATGTGCATGGACGTATAGGGGCACAGCACGCCGCCGCCTTCGGTGCGCTCCAATAGGCCCAGCTCAGCCAGAATGCCCACATCCTCGTGCACACGCTTGACGTCGCGCCCCACCACACGCGCCAGCTGGCGCACCGATAGTTCACCCTTGCCCTGCGCTGCCCGCACAATTTCCCAGCGCTTTTCGGACAGTTGGCCAAAGAAGTGGCCGGGGCTCTCAAAGTTCAGCACCTCGCCCTGGTAAGTAGCCGCAGTAGCCGCCTTGCCCGCAGCACGCAGCGCGCCCCTCCAGTCGGGTTGCAAAGTGATCGTCAAAAATCGTTCGCTCATAGTGATCTCCTGGCGGCAACTGCCGCAATAAAGTCTTCCACCAACTGCTCCACACTGACAAAGGTGTAGGGCACCTCGGTGCCATCCAAATGGCAGTGGTCGCCCTTGCCGCGCTCATTGTCAAAGCCCACCACCCGCACGCCATTCACCACATACACCGCGCTGTACTTGTAGTCGTGCTCGGTGGGCGGCACTGGCGCTGGCACTTTCCACCCCACCAATTCCAGAATCGCCCCCTCGGGCGTGATGTTCTTGAAACGGGTAATAAGTTCGGCTGGCATGTTGGCAATTATGCCAACATGCAGGTGCATTTGCAAAAAAAGTTGGGGGAAAGGTTTTCGCCCAAATACGTTTACGTATGAGTTTTTTGTTCGAGGCCCGTCAAAGACGGACCAAACATGTCGCACATCCGTGATCTGATGGAATTGAAGCCGAAGGAGGCAACCGAACGGCAACCAGAGCGATGTTCAAAGCCACAAAGAAGAAAGGACTTAGAGCCTTTCGACTCTAAGTCCTTGATTCATATGGTGCGGCTGGCAGGAATTGAACCCACGACCCCTTGGTTCGTAGCCAAGTACTCTATCCAACTGAGCTACAGCCGCTGAGCTTCACAGTATAGCTGAAAATTCAAGCAGAACGCGCGCCGGGATGCGCTTTTGCGCCTTCCTCAAACCGGCAGCGATGGTGGCGGTGGCGGTGAAAAACGTTTGCCAGGCCTCAGTGCCCAGCGCTGCGCGCCAAAATAGTGTCCCGGGTCTGAACAAACACTGCATCCAGCGTAGCCGCGAACGTCTGGCAAGTGGCAGCATCGCCGACCACGCCAGCGGTTTCGATCTGCTCACATAATTCACCCAGGCTGAGCGCGCCTATCGCGCGGGCAGATGACTTGAAAGTGTGCGCTACCCGCGCTGCCTTGTTGGCCTCGCCCGCCAACACAGCCAGATTGATCACCTGGACCTGCTTGGCGGCATTGGTCAGAAACTTGGCGAGCAGGCGCTGATGCAAACCGGGGTTGTTGCCGACCAGTTGCCCCAGTGTGTCAGGATTCCAGATGGGCAGGCTCACTGGCAGCGGTGCGCATTGCGTGACATGGCTGGCTGGTGAGACCGCCGCCGTTGGCGCTGGCTGCGCATGCACGGTGCCTGGTGGCGACACGCTATTCGGCATCCGCAACCACTTGGCCAGCATCGGCCCCAGCTCTTGCAAGCGCAGCGGCTTGCTCAGGTAGTCGTCCATGCCGCAGTCCAGACAGTTTTGCGCCTCACCACGCATGGCGTTGGCGGTCACTGCAATGATGGGGCGTCGCTGCCCCGGTAGCTCCTCGGCGCGAATGGTGGCGGTCAGGGCAAAACCGTCCATCAGCGGCATGTGGCAATCGGTCAGCAGCAGGCCAAAGCGGCCGGTTCGCCACTGCGCCAGCGCAGCCACACCGTCTTCTGCCACCTCGGCGGCATAACCCAGCAGGCGCAACTGCTCGCGCAACACGTCGCGGTTGGTTTCGTTGTCTTCAGCCAGCAAGATCAGTTGCCCGCTGGCGGCAGCTTGCGCCACGCTGGGTGCAGGCGGGCGTGCGCGCAGGCGGCGCTCAGTGTGGTCGGGGGCTGCTGGCTCAAGTGGCGCCTCCAGCAAAGGCAGCGCCACCGTGAATGCCGAGCCCACACCCTGCGTGCTGCGCACCGTGATCTGGCCGCCCATCAGCGCCACCAGGCGCTGGCTGATTGACAAGCCCAGCCCGGTGCCACCAAACTGGCGCGCGGTGCTGGCGTCGGCCTGGGTGAAGGGGGTAAACAGCTTGGCTACCACCGCCGAGCTCATGCCAATGCCGTTGTCTTCCACGGTCAGTAGCAGGCCAGGCTGGCCACTGTCCAGGCTGCCAGCCTGCAGACGCAGCACCACACTGGCCGCGCGCCCAGGTGCCGCCTGGGTGAACTTGATGGCGTTGCCCACCAGATTGAGCAGCACCTGGCGCAGCCGGGTCGGGTCGGTGTAGATGGCACCGGGCAGCGCGGGGGCAATGGCAAGCGACAGCGTGACCCCCTGAATACTGGCCGAGCTTTGAAGCAGCTGCACCACGCTCTGGCACACCGGCGCAAGCGGTGTGGCCAGGCACTCCACCGCCAGCTGGCCGACTTCGATTTTGGAGTAATCCAGAATGTCGTTGAGAATGCGCAAAAGCGTTTGCGACGAGCTGGCAATGGTGTCGAGCATGCGCTTTTGCTCGGACTGAAGCGGCGTTTGCTGCAGGATGTCGACCATGCCAATGACGCCGTTCATGGGGGTCCGAATCTCGTGGCTCATGTTGGCCAGAAACTCTGACTTGGCCTGATTGGCAGCGTTGGCAGCGCTCTCGGCGCGTTTGAATTCGGTGATGTCGGCAAACGACCAGACGCGGCCCACCACCTCCTGGCCCAATTTTTGCGCGTGCGAGATGCGCCTGAACACACGCCCATCGGCCAGGTCGATAGTCTCATTGCTCGACGCCTCGGGTGTGCTCTCAAGCGCCAGTATCTTGACAGTGAACGGCTCGGGCTGCGCCAGTTTGCCAGCCACATAGGCCAACACCGCGTCGTTGGCCTGTCCGGTCAGCAGTTCTGGGGGAACACGCCACAGCTCCACGAACCGCTGGTTCCACAGGGTGATGTGATGCGCACGATCCATCACCAGAATACCGTCGCCGGTGGACTCCAGGGTGGCGGTCAGTAGCGACATGGCTATCTGCTGCGCTTGCTCGGCGGTTTTTCGCTGGGTGATCTCGGTGCGCACCGAGATGTAACTCTCGGGCTGGCCGGTAGCATCACGGAAAGCGTAAAAGGTGGTGTCGGTCCAGTAAAGCTGCCCGTCTTTGGCGCGGTTGCACTCTTGCACATGCCAGGGTTCGCCGACATTCACCGCGTCAAATATCGCCTTGAAAAAGGCCGGCGGGTGCACGCCCGAGCTGACCAGGCTGTGGTGGCGACCCAAAAATTCTTCTGGGGTGTAGCCGCTGATGGCGGTGAACCTGGCGTTACCGTAGGTGTAGAGGCCATCCACATCGGTGATGGTCACGATGGCATGCTCGTCAAGGATGAATTTTTGCTGCTTCAGCGCCAGCAGCGCCTGCTCCAGATGCTGCGTCTTCTGCTGCACCAATTCTTCCAGGTGGTCGCGGTAGGTTTGCAGCTCCAGCTCCACGGTTTTGCGCGTGGTGATGTCCTGGATGGTGCCGCGCAGCACGCTTGGCTGCCCCTGCGCACCCACAGACAACTCGCCCAGCGCCCGTACCCAGCGTGTCTGGCCATCCACTGGGCGGATGATGGGGTATTCCTGGTCAAATAGGCCATCCCCCTCAATCGTGCGCTGGTAGTGCTCCTGCATCACCTGACGGTACTCTAGCGCGATCATGGCCACCCAGCTGCTGATGCTCCTCTCGTGGGCAGGTTCAATGCCAAAAATATCGGCCAGCACGGCGGATTCTTGCCAGGTGGCCGCTGCAATGTCAGTGACATAGGTACCCACCCGCCCAATGCGCTGGGCTTCGCTCATGGCCCACACGCTGGCCTGCAGGGCACGCTCGTTGTCTGCGCGCAACGCCTCGCGAACCAGGCGCTCTGCCTCGCCAGCATCACGCAGCACCGCCTGCTCGCGCCGCTGCTGCGTGCGTAGCAGCAAGGCTGTCAACAGGCTCAGCAACAAACTCAGCAGCATGCCGGTAGCGCCGACCAGTGCAGGCCGTTGCTTGATGGCCGCCGCGCCAAACCCTGGCTTTGCCAGATAAGCCAGCGTCCACTGGCGCCCGCCAAAGGTCAGCTGCTGCGTCAAGCGCGCCGCACCCGCTGGCGTGCCGGTGTGCGGGCCTTCGGCGTCAAACATCAGGTTAGCGGCTGACACATCGCCGGTGTCGTAGATCGACAGACCCACCTCGCGCAGACCCTGTGGCAGCACCTGCGCGATCAGGCTTGCCATGCGAAAGGGTGCGTCCACCCAGCCAATGATGCTCGTCTGACGCTCGGCCAACGTCTTGGGGCGGGCGGCGCGCTGGTAAACAGGCGCATACATGACAAAGCCGGGCTGGCCCTGGCCTTCGTCCTGCTTCAGGCTGAGCTTGCCCGAGATCACCAGCTGCCCGGTGTCACGCGCCAGTGCCAGGGCAGCTCGTTCCGCTGGCACGGTGCTGATGTCAAAGCCCACCGCACGACGGTTGTTGCCGCTGTCAATCGGCTCGATGTAAACGATGGGCGTATAGGCAGCCCGGTTGCCATGCGGGGTGACGCGGTAATACGGCAAGCCATCACTGCGCACCCGGGCCTGGTGCTGCTGCAGGTTTTGCGCGCTGACCTGCTCCACATAGGCCACCCCGGCGAACCCCTGGGTTTTTGCGGCGGCGCTCAGCGCCTCAAAGTAGCCTCTGAAGTCTTGGCGCGTCACCTCATCCGAGGCATCAAACAAACCCGCAAAACCCATCAGCATCAACGCGTTGGCCTTCAGGTTGCGCTCAATGGTGCCGGTAATGTCGCTGGCCTCGCGCGACAACTCAACCTGGATTTGCTCTGCTGCTACCGTTCTGGCCTGGCGCCAGAAGACGCCCGTCAGCCCCAGCCCCAGCACCAGCACGCCGCTGGCCCACAGCAGAGTCGAGGATTTGCGCGCCGGGGTCAAGGGCGGGCCAATCGAGATCTGATGGATAACTGGCAAGCGCCGGCGTTGGTCAGCGCTTTTTTCAACAGACGGTCATCGTCACATGCCACCAAAAAACTGAATTGGCGAAAAACCTGACTGCTCATTCCCCCCCAAAATACTCTATATTTCATAGCTATCAGCGCTTTATACATAAGGGCTAGAAGCCATTTTTGCATAACGTTTTTGATCTTCTCTAGTCAGCTTCAAGGCTGGCCTTGCGGCAGCGCTGACTGCACCAAAAAACCGGTGCAGGCTGCCAGCGGCATAGGCCGGGCAAAGTGGTAACCCTGCACCATGTGGCCACCCCACAGGCGCACGAATTCGAGTTGCTCCTGCGTCTCGACCCCTTCGGCCACCACCTGCATGGCCAGGTTGTTGCCCAGCAAAATGGCCATGCGCAGCACCGACTGGGCTTTGTTCTCGGTGCTGGCGCGCTGCACAAAGCTGCCATCAATCTTGAGCTCTTTGAACGGCAGATCAATCAGCTGCACCAAACTGGAGTAACCGGTTCCAAAGTCGTCAATCGACAGCACAAAACCCATCAGTGACAGGCGGGTAAGGCTCTCCATGATCAGCGCGCGGTCCACCATCAACTGGCTCTCGGTGACTTCGATGATGAAGTCCGATGGCTGCAAACCCGCCTCGCGGACGATGCACTGCAGCTGCTCCGGCACGGCCAGGTCGAGCGCCGTGCTCATTGACAAATTCAGCGCCGCCTTGACAAAAATATGCTGCCGATGCCAGTCAGCCAGGTCTTGTGCCACCTGGCGGGCCATGACAAAAAACAACGCGTCGGCCAGGCCAGCCGCTTCCATGGCGGGCACAAATCGCGCCGGCCCGATCATGCCGCCCGCCGCACAGGGCCAGCGCGCCAACGCCTCCACCCCCACCACCAGGCCGCTGCGGATGTCCAGCTTGGGCTGGTACCAGGGAATGAACTCGCCGCTGGCCAACGCCTGCTTCAGGCGCTGCGCGGTCAGCTCAGGGGCCAGGTCTGGCCCGCTGGGCGCGCTGGCTGGCCGCAGACGCGACAGCAGCTGCTGCAGTTGCTCGTTGGAGCAGGGTTTGGCCAACACACCCAGCAGATTCATCTGGTGAGCGCTCACCAGCCGGGCGGCGCTGTGCAAAATTTCGCCCTGCGCGCCTGAGAGCAGGATAATGCCCGCCGATAAATGCCGCTGCGCCATATGCCGGATCAAGACAAGGCCATCCATGTCGGGCATCGACAGGTCGCAGATCACGGCGCCAATGTCTGGCCCCCAGGTCTCCAGCTCGGCCAATGCCTGGGCGCCGCTGGCAGCGCAAACTACCCGCTCGTAGCCGATGGCCAGCAGTTGCGCAGAAATCATGTCAAGGTGGAACTCGTCGTCGTCGACGAGTAGAACCATTGGATTGCCTGTTGTCATCGTCATATTTTCCCCGCATACGGCTAGGGTGCAAAGCCTTTGCACCCGCCTCGAAGCCGAAGGTTATCAGAGGGCGAAGCGGTCGTTCAAAATAATACAACCTGTACCCGTTGTGGATAGCAGCAGATGCAGCAGATAGGTCAAGACACTGACCCATAAAATGTTTTGACGCCACGCGTGGCCTTGCCAAAAGCAAGCATGGCCGCCTGGGCGACGTGCCCTGTTTCCTGACCCCGGAACCCTGACCCTTCACCCACCATGCCGCACGACATCAGTTTGATTGCCACCATTGCCGCAGGTTTCGGCCTGGCCATGGTCTTCGGCCTCGCCGCGGCTTATTTCCGCATGCCACCACTGGTGGGCTACTTGCTTGCAGGCATCGTCGTCAGTCCGGCCACGCCGGGCTATGTGGCCGACGTAGGTCTGGCGAGCCAACTGGCTGAAATCGGCGTCATGTTGTTGATGTTTGGGGTGGGTCTGCATTTTTCCTTGGCCGATCTGATGGCGGTACGACGCATTGCCGTGCCCGGTGCCATCTTTCAGATAACGGTAGCTACCTTGATGGGAATGGCCGTCTCCTCTCTTTGGGGTTGGGACTTGGGGGCCTCGATCATCCTTGGACTGAGTCTGTCGGTGGCGAGCACGGTGGTGTTGCTGCGTGCACTGGAAGCTAGGGGTCTGCTGCAGTCGGTCAATGGCCAGATCGCCGTGGGCTGGCTGGTGGTGGAAGACCTGGTGATGGTGTTGGTGCTGGTGTTGCTACCGGCCCTGTCTGGGCTACTCAGCGGCACCCAGACCGAACCGCACGCCGATGCTGCGGCCGCTGATGTCTGGACAACGGTCGGGATCACGCTGGCCAAGGTCACCGCCTTTATCGTTTTGATGCTGGTGGTGGGCCGGCGTGTGTTGCCCAAGCTGCTTTGGTGGGTGGCACGCACCGGCTCGCAAGAGCTGTTCACCCTGTCGGTGGTGGCCATTGCTGTCGGGGTGGCTTTCAGTGCGGGCATGTTGTTTGACGTGTCCTTTGCGCTAGGCGCTTTTTTTGCCGGGATGATGATGCGTGAATCGGAGTTCAGCCACCGCGCGGCAGCCGAGTCCTTGCCCTTGCGGGACGCCTTTGCGGTGCTGTTTTTTGTCTCGGTGGGGATGTTGTTTGACCCTGCCGTGATCTGGAACGAGCCGCTCAAGCTGCTGACGGTGGTCGCCATCATCATGGTGGGTAAAACCATGGCTGCGGTGGCGCTGGTGTTGCTGTTTCGCTACCCCCTGAACACGGCCCTGACGGTGGGCGCAAGCCTGGCACAAATCGGCGAGTTTTCTTTCATCTTGGCGGGCCTTGGGGTGGGGCTAGGGCTGCTGCCCAAGGAGGGGCAGAGTCTGATACTGGCAGGCGCACTGATATCGATTGCTACCAACTCGGCCATGTTTGGGGCCATCGAACCACTGCGACAGTGGGTGCTCAGACGCTCCGATCTGGCCCGGCGACTGGAGCAGCGCACCGACCCGCTGGCCGAGTTGCCGACCTCCACCGACCATGCCCTGTTGAGTGGTCAGGTTGTGCTGATCGGCTATGGACGCGTTGGCAAGCGCATTGCCACTGAGCTTGCCAGGCACCACATCCCCTATCTGGTGGCGGATCAAAATCGCGAGCTGGTTGATGCGCTGCGCAAAAGTGGTGTTCCAGCGGTCAGCGGCGATGCCATGACAGCAGATGTGCTGATTCAGGCACACATCCGCGAGGCAGCGATGCTGGTGGTGACCATCGCCGACACGGTGGATGTGCGGCAGATGGTGCACACCGCGAAAACCCTCAATCCGGGTCTGCGGGTTGTGCTGCGCACGCACAGCGAGGGGGAAGCCGAGCTGCTTCGCGCAGAGACCTTGGGAGCGGTCTTTCTGGAAGAACAAGAGTTGGCCAAAGGCATGACGTCCCACATCCTCGCCCAGTTTGAAAACCATAACCGGTCAACCCAGGCAAACGCCCCATGAAACAGACCGAGCACAGATTTTTGGCGAGGCAAGCAAAACCAGTTGTCCACTGCGGGTGCTGGCTTGGGCGCGCCCGGATGGACTTGCAGTGGTTGACGCGCGTGGTCACACTCCCCCGAATGGGTATTTACCCGGCGTTGCCAAGGTCCTGAAAAAAACCATAATCTACTGAGATGCGGCGTAGCGCTCTGCAGCACCGACCACAACCCACCGAAAACAACGAGGACGACACCATGAACGACGCCACCGGCCACAAGCCCCTGCCAAAAACATCGATAGCAGCCTCTGGCTGCCACCTGATGGAAGCGTTTAACCCGCCGGCCGTTCACATCGACTCACCGGCCATCCAGGTCATGACCGACCTGTCGCAAGTACCGGTCGCCAGCATCAATGCCAGCGCCACGCTGGACGATGCCAACCGCTCAATGATTGCGCGCGGCGTGCGCCTGCTGCTGGTGGTTGATGACAGCCGCCAGCAGGTTGCGGGGCTGATGACCTCGGTGGATATTCTGGGCGAGAAGCCGGTGCTGGCCGCCCAGCGCCGCCAAGTCAAGCGCCACGAGCTAAACGTGGCCGATGTGATGGTGCCGGTGGAAAAGATGGATGCGATGAATATCGAGGATGTGAAAAAGGCCCGCGTGGGCCACATTGTGGCCTCGCTCAAGGCAGACGGCCGCGCCCATGCCATCGTGGTGGGCCAGGACACTCATGGCAAACAGGCGCTGATGGGCATCTTTTCCGCGTCCCAAATCGCGCGCCAGTTGGGTGTGCATATCCACACGCATGAAATGGCCCGCACCTTTGCCGAAATTGAAGCAGTGATTGCCGGGGTGTAGCGGCACTGTTTTTTTCCCTCAGCCGGAACGCAATGGCTTGAGCAGGTCGGACAGGCCGTTGTGGTCAATCTCATGCATCAGCGCCAGCAGGCGGCCGATTTCGCCTTTGGGAACGCCCTCGCGCACAAACCAGCGCAGATAGTCGCCCGGCAGGTCAGCGATCAGGCGGCCCTTGTGTTTGCCAAAGGGCATGGTGCGCGTTACCAGCATTTGCAAGTCTTCAGGGTTCATGGCGTGGTCTTTTTCATGCTTAACCGCCTGCGCGCTTGGTCTTGTGGCCTTGCGCCTGCAGCAGCGCCATTACCCGCTCGCAGTGGTCACCCTGCACCTCAATCACGCCGTCTTTCACCGTGCCGCCAGACCCGCAGGCGGTTTTCAGCTGCTTGCCAAGGGCCACCAGCGCCGCGTCGTCCAGCGCCAGCCCTTTCACCAGCGTGACCCCTTTGCCTGCGCGGCCCTTGGTCTCACGCGAGACACGCACGACGCCATCGGTGGCCGCCTTGGGCTTTGCGGTGGCACACTGGCAGGCAGCTACTGAGTGGCGGCACGCCGGGCACATGCGACCAAGGCCGGTGCTGTAAACCAGGCCACCGCTTGAAGATTTGGGTTTCATCGGGCAGTTAAGTGAAAATGCGATGGTCGATTGTCCAATACCGCCGCAAATCCGCCATCGAGGTGGCCTGAGTCGCTTGGTAAATAACTATATTTTTAATAGCGGTTAGCGCTTTTTGGATAAGGGCTAGAGGCCAATTTCATTCACAATTTTCAAACCATCAGGAAAACACTGCATGTCACGTCCAAGCCTCTGGGCACCGAAGGTTCTGGCTCTCATCAAGGGCGGCAACGCGACCGCTGCCATCGCGCAAATCAAGGTGGCACCCACGGTGAAAGACTTGCAGGATCTGCGCAAGCTGCTGACCAGCGCGCGCTTGATGCAGGCCCACCCGAATGTTGATGCTGCCAGCAGCGACATGATTGCCGCCCTATCGGCGCCGCGGCTGCACCGCTCGCCCTGAACCCGGATTGACGCCTCAGGGCAGCAGATCCAGCGCCTGCATGTAGGCTGGCTGCACCATCAAATCGTCCCACAGCATGACGCGTTTTCGGGGTAGCAGCGCCAGACGGCGCTCCTGGCTGATATCCAGCGGCTCCCATTGGCCGTGGTAATGGGCGCGGGTCAGGCCGTCAATCAAGGCATCCACCTCGGCACCGTCACCCAGCGACTGGTTGCACAGCAGCACCATGTCGCAGCCTGCGTTCAGAGCGGCCAGCGCCGCTTGCGTAGTACTGACCGGCTGGCCATCGATGACACGGGCAGCCGCCATGGACAGATCGTCGCTGAAGATGGCGCCGGTAAACCCGAGCTGGTGGCGCAGGATGTCGGTCAGCCATTTTTTAGAAAAACACGCCGCGCGTTTGTCCACTTTGGGGTAGATCACATGGGCGGGCATCACGCCGGCCAGACTGTTGCCCAGCCAGCGGTAAGGCGCGGCGTCATCCTTCAAGATAGCTTTCAAGCTGCGCGTGTCCACCGGCAGGTCGGTGTGGGAGTCAGCGGCCACAAAGCCGTGGCCGGGGAAGTGTTTGCCGCAGTTTGCCATGCCGCTTTGCAGCAGGCCGTGCATCAGGCTCTTGGCCAGCAGGCTGACCACGCGGGCATCCGCATCAAAAGCGCGGTTACCAATCACGCCACTGGGGCCGTAATCAAGGTCCAGCACCGGGGTGAAGCTTAGATCAACACCGCAGGCACGCAGTTCGGCACCCAGCACATAGCCGCAGGCGGTGGCCGCGGCAGTGGCACGCATGGCGCCTTCACCGGCACGCCCGGCGCCCTCCTGGCGCCACATTTCACCCAACACACGCATCGGCGGCAGGTGGGTAAAGCCGTCGGTTTTAAAACGCTGCACCCGGCCACCTTCATGGTCGACGCAGATCAGTAGGTCAGGGCGGATTTTTTTGATGCTGCGGCACAGCTCGGTGAGCTGCGCGCGGCTTTCCCAGTTGCGGGCAAACAAAATCATGCCGCCCACCAGCGGGTGCTTCAGGCGCTTTTTGTCGGCATTTCTGAGGGTTGTGCCGGCAATGTCGATGATCAGAGGGGCGTGAAAGCTCATTGAACTGTCCTTATTATTGATAGCTACTTACGCTTATGCAGTAAGGGCTAGAGGCCTTTTTTATGCTAAATTAATCAGTGATTTCCACCACGCAGAAGCTGGCGGCGTAATCGGTCTCATCAGTCACCGTGATGTGCGCAGACAAATGTCGGCTGTCAAACCAGTCTTTCAACGCACCCTGCAGCAGCACCACCGGCTTGCCGCTGGGCAGCTTGCCAATTTCGCAGCTGCGCCAGGTCATCGGTAGGGTCATGCCAAGGCCAATGGCTTTGCTGAAAGCTTCTTTGGCGCTGAACCGCGTGGCCAGGTAACGCACACCGCGTTCGGGCCAGCGCTGGCTGCGCATCTGCCAGGTGGCGAATTCGCCGTCGCTCAGCACTTTTTTGGCAAAACGCTCACCGTGGCGGTTCAGGCTGGCCTGGATTCGCCGCACGTCGCAGATGTCGGTGCCAATGCCGTAAATCATGATGTGGGTTTGGCTTTGCGAAGCGCGTTGTTCAGCCCACCATGTGCAGCTGCTCGGCCTGAGCAATGCAGCGCAAATAGTCTTTGATGGTGGCCTCATAACCCAGCTCCAGCGCATCCGCAATCAGCGCGTGGCCGATCGACATCTCACTCACGCCGGGCACTTGATTCAAAAAGACGGTGAGGTTATCGCGGTTCAGGTCATGCCCGGCGTTCACACCCAAGCCCGCCGCCAACGCGGCTTGGGCGGCGCTGGCAAAACGCGCCAGCTGCGCAGCAACTTCCGGGGTGCCCCAGGCGGCGGCGTAGGGTTCGGTGTAAAGCTCAACACGGTCCGCGCCCACGGCTTTGGCCGCAGCCATTGAAGCGGTTTCAGCATCCATGAACAGGCTCACCCGCACACCCCAAGCATGCGCCTGCTCGATCAGCGGCTTCAGGCGCTGCGCATCCTGCGGAAAACTCCAGCCGTGGTCGCTGGTGAACTGACCCTCGCCGTCGGGCACAAAGGTGACCTGGTGCACCGGCAGTGTTTGCGCCACCAGGCTGCCGACCACGTCCATCAGGTTGTGAAATGGATTGCCTTCAATGTTGTATTCGCGGTCCGGCCAGGCCTGCAGCAGGCGCGCCAGCTCGGTCACGTCGCTGCTGCGGATGTGGCGCTCATCTGGGCGCGGGTGCACGGTGATGCCGTGGGCCCCGGCTTGCAGGCACAAGGTGGCGGCGCGGGTCAGGCTGGGAATGCCCAGGTGGCGCGTGTTGCGCAGCGTGGCGACTTTGTTCAGATTCACAGAAAGGACGGTGGTTGTCATAGATTTTGCAGGTCGATCATCACTTGCCGGGTGCGCAGGGCACTCACCCCGCAATGGTAATTGAGCAGGGTGCGCAGCTGCGGCTTGAGCTCGGATGCCACCTCAGCACAGGCGCGCAGCACGGCAGTAAATGGCTCGCGCTCGCCCAGCACGTGTTGCAGGGTGGTCCACTGCGCGCCGTTCAGGCTGGCACGGTCTGCCTCGCTGGCCTGGCGCAGGCCGCCTTCGGGTACCAGGCTGTAGCGCGTATCCGGGTGCAGCGCCAGCAGTGTCATGGTTTGCGCGTCCAGCAGCGGCAAGAGGCCAATTTCACGCAGCAGCAGCAGCTCAAACGCGCGCAGGGCAGACTCCAGCACTTCGCCGTGCTCGCTGGCAATCACCGCCACCACGCTGGCATACATATCAAACAGCGCCGGGTGCGGGTCTTCACGCGCCAACAGGTTCAGCAGCAACTCGTTGAGGTAGTAGCCCGACATCAGCGCGTCGCCGGTGGGCATGACATGGCCGCCTTGCCATTCGGCGGCTTTCAGGGTTTTGATTTCAGCGTCGCCACCAAATGCCAGATGCAGTGGCTGCAGTGGCAGCAGGATCGGCCGAAAGCTGGAACTGGGCCGCTTGACCCCCTTGGCCACCAGCGCCAGTCGCCCATGGTGGCGGGTGAACACCTCCAGGATCAGGCTGGTTTCGCTCCAGTCGTAGCGGTGCAGCACAAAGGCGGGTTCGTCAGAAATACGCCGAGTGGCCACGAGGAAAAAGCCCTAACAGAGTCATGGATAGAAACAAGCCCGCCCGGGCAACGCGCTCTGCCATCACTCGTAGCCAAAGGAGCGCACCCGCGCTTCGTCATCGGCCCAGCCAGAACGCACTTTGACCCACATCTCGATGAAAACCTTGCAGTCCAGCAGCTTTTCCAGCTCCACGCGGGTTTCCATGCCAATGCGTTTGATGCGCTCGCCCTTGTCGCCAATCACCATGGCTTTGTGGCCATCACGCTCGACAACGATGGTAGCGGCAATGAGCAGCAGGCGCTTTTGACCTTTCTTGGCGGGCGGTTCTTCTTCAAACTTGTCGATGATGACGGTCGAGGTGTAGGGCAGCTCGTCACCGGTCAGGCGGAACAGCTTTTCACGCACCATCTCGCTGGCCATGAAGCGCTCGCTGCGGTCAGTCAACTCATCCGCCGCATACCACCAGCTTTGCTCGGGCAAGTACTTGGCGCAGATGTCGAGCAGGCGCTCGATGTCTTTGGCGTTCTAGGCCGACATTGGCACAAATTCAGTGAACGCATGTTTGGCGTGCATGTCCTGCAGCCAGGGCGCGATGTCACCACGGCGATGAACGTTGTCGAGCTTGTTGGCAATCAGCAGCGTCGGGATGTTTTTGCCCAGCAGCGCCAAGACGCGGGCATCGGCAGGGGTAAAGCTGCCCGCCTCGACCACAAACAAAATCAAATCCACATCGGCCACCGCGCCCACCACGGTTTTGTTCAACGACTTGTTTAAAGCGTTGCCGTGAATGGTTTGAAAACCCGGGGTATCGACAAACACAAATTGCGTTGCGCCAACCGTATGCATGCCGGTAATGCGGTGGCGCGTGGTTTGCGCCTTGCGTGAGGTGATGCTGATCTTTTGCCCCACCAGTGCGTTCAGCAGGGTCGATTTGCCCACGTTGGGTTTGCCCACGATGGCGATCAAACCGCAGCGCTGGCCAGCGACCGGCGCATCTACCGGCCCGGCGGGGCGCATGTTGCGGTGCAGGCCAGCCAACATGGCTTCTACGTCATTTGGGGCTGTAGCCCCCGTATTATCTGCCTCAGCAGCTTCGTTTTTTGTAGTGGTCATGGAGGCCCTTTGGTCTTGAGTGTTTGCAGCATGGTGGTGGCGGCGGCTTGTTCGCCAGCGCGGCGGGAGTTGCCCGTGCCGCGTGCTGTCAGCTTGAGCTCGGCGATGTCGCATTCGACCTCAAAGGTTTGCTTGTGTGCCGCGCCCAGCGTGGCGGCCACTCTGTAACCAGGCACTTTCATGCGCCGGGCCTGCAACCATTCCTGCAGTTCGGTTTTGGGGTCTTTGCCCATGGCGGCCATGGCCGGGTTGATGTCCAGAGCGGCATACAGCCGGTTCACCAGCGCCTGCGCTGCAGAGAAGCCGCCATCCAGATAGGTGGCGCCAATCACGGCTTCCAAAGCATCCGCCAGGATGGACGGGCGCTTTTGCCCGCCGGAGCGCATTTCGCCTTCGCCCAGGCGGATCACCTCACTCAAACCCAGCTTCACCGCCAGCGGGTGCAAAGCCTCCTGGCGCACCAGACCGGCGCGCACCCGCGACAAATCGCCTTCTGGCAGCGCACTGAGTCGCTGGTAAAGCAGATCAGCCACGCAAACGCCCAGCACCGAATCGCCCAAAAACTCAAGCCGCTCGTTGTGGTCGGCAGAAAAGCTCCGGTGGGTGGTGGCCTGTGTTAGCAAGCTCAGGTCGGAAAATTGATATTGCAGGCGCTGTTGCAGCGCTGCCAGCCCCGCGCTCAAGGCTTCACCTGTGCTTTCAAACTACTTCGATCGCCCTGCATACTTCATCGTCAAGTAGGCGGGGCCGGCCAGGTGGATCTCGCGCTGGTAGGCAAAACTCACCACCACCTTGTCATTTTCTTTGGTGACTTCAATGTCTTTGGCGGTAATTGAGCTGATGTTGTCGATGGCCGATGCCTTATCAAAAATACTGCGCACCTCCACCACCGTATTGCCTTCAGAGGCTTTCTGGACCGCCTTCTGCACCGCCTGGTACTCGATAGCGGTAGGAATAATCTGCGCCACGATCACGCCCGACACCGCCAGCACAGCACCCACAAAGATGAAGCCGATGAATGAAAAGCCACGTTGACCTGATTTGACGACGCGCACCATAGAAAACTCCTGCTCAGTTGAAAGAACCAATACGCTTGAGGTTACCAAAGTTCATCCAGACAAAGAAGGCTCTGCCAACAATGTTTTTCTCTGGCACAAAACCCCAGTAACGTGAATCCAGCGAGTTGTCGCGGTTGTCACCCATCATGAAGTAGTGGCCTTCGGGCACCTTGCACACCACGCCCTCGACGCTGTACTGGCAGTTTTGCTTGAACTGAAATTCATCGGCACCCGGCACAAAGGCGGGGCGACTGTCGTCGTTGAGCAGGCGGTGCTTGGTGGTGCCCATGTCTTCTTCAAACTGCTTGAAGTAACGCATCGTGTCTTCATCAAAAAAATCGGGCAAAGCGTTGGTTGGCACTACTTTGCCGTTGAGGGTCAGCCGCTTGTTGAGGTAGGCCACCTCGTCACCCGGCACCCCGACCACGCGTTTGATGTAGTCCAGACTGGGCTTGGGCGGGTAGCGAAACACCATCACGTCACCGCGCTGCGGCGGTGTGCCAGCCGTGATCTTGGTGTTGAGCACCGGCAGGCGCAGGCCGTATTCGAACTTGTTGACCAGAATCAGGTCACCCACCAGCAGGGTCGGAATCATCGAGCCCGATGGAATCTTGAATGGCTC
>Ga0105047_10008625_pt1 | contig 16953 bp, 15 predicted proteins | sample MAT04_FD_78384 | JGI IMG/M metagenome (GOLD analysis project Ga0105047, IMG submission 78384) | Freshwater microbial communities from Lake Fryxell liftoff mats and glacier meltwater in Antarctica - MAT-04 (megahit assembly) | ecosystem: Environmental > Aquatic > Freshwater > Ice > Liftoff...
CCTCCTCCAGGTCGCCCGGGAAAACCTCGTGCCCACGGTAAAAAACCTTTTCCGCGAAATCGAGCCACCCGAGGCCAACCTGATCTGGACCCGCGACTTCCAGTGGCAGACACCCGCCGCCGAGCTCCCCGAGCGGATCAGCGTCACCGCCCTGCGCGGATACCTCGCCTGCCCCTTCCGATTCTATCTCAACAACATCGTCGGCATGGGCGCGACCGAGCCGGACCGCCGCGAAATGAACGCCCGGGACTTCGGCTCCGTCACCCACTTCGTGCTCGAGTGCTGGGGCAACGACCCGGAAGCCCGTCAGCTTTCCGATCCGGGAAAACTCACCACCTACCTTGACTCGAAACTAGCCGAAGTCATCGTCCGCGACTTCGGAAACAAGCCACCTCTCGCCATCCGCATCCAGGCACAGTCCATCCGCCAGCGCCTCGAATGGTTCGCCATCGAGCAAGCGAAATCCGCCGCCGATGGTTGGGAAATCATCCACATCGAGCGGAAATTCGGAATCCCGTCCAACGGATTCACCATTTCCGGAAAAATCGACCGCATCGACCGCCACAGAGAGACCGGCCAGCTCCGGGTCATCGACTACAAGACCGGCAAAGCCGAGGATACGGAAAAAGCCCACCGCCAGAAAATCACCGCCTCCACCCGCATCCCCGGCCATTTCGACGGTGAAACCGCGCCCTTTCAATCCACCGCCGACGCGAAAGGAAAACCCGCCGAATATTTCTGGAAAAACCTCCAACTCCCCCTCTACGTCCTTGCGGAAAGCATCGGTTCCAACGGAGAAATCCCCATCCCCACCTACATCTCCATCGGCCAGACCGAAGACAACGTCCGATTCACCAGCTGGGACAGCTTCTCCGCCGAAGACCTCGAATCCGCCAAAACCTGCGCCGACTGGATCACCGCCTCCATCGCCGCCCGCAACTTCTGGCCCCCCTCCGAAAAAGTCCAATACGACGACTTCGCCCTCCTCTCCCAAAACCAACCCTTGGCAGGAGCTTTCCTCCCAATCTGATCGGAAGAGGAACCACTACCTCCTACTTGAAAGTTGAATTTTGAAATTTGAGCTTTCAAACCTTGCCAAACTCCAGATCCCCCTTACCTTCCCGCCCGAGCAGGAGTCCCCTGAACTCTGATGTCCGCATCCGGCACCTTTTTTCTCCAAACATTCGTTTTCCTCCTGGAAGCGCGAATCTTTAAGGTATGCCAGGAAATCGGGGACCTTCTCGCTCACGGACGGCGGCGCGAATCGCCGGCATCCGGTCCTTCCAAGACCCTTTCCGCAACAGTTGCGGGGGCTTGGCCCGACACCAATAAGTCGGCGACCGGAAGCCCATGCGATCGCAAGCAGGTCCGTTCCTGCACCGCCGGGGAAACCACTCCGCTGCGCCGGGCCGTCCGTAACCCACAGACCCATGCGAAAACATGTCAAACGATACAGAAACATCCCGTAACTCGGATCCAGACCGTCGCCGCCGCTCACGCGGAGGGCAGAACCGCCGTAACAATAACAACAACAACTCCGAACGCCGCAGTTCAGACGGACGAAATTCCGATGGCCGCCAGTCCGGCGGAGTCCGGCGCGAAGGTGGCAGGACCGATGGCCGCCAAAGCCCCGGTTCCAGCTCAGGCTCAGGCTCAGGCTCAGGCAAGCCCCAGCGCCGCCCGATGCCCGCTCCCATCAAGCTCACTTGGTGGCAGAAACTGCTGAAAACCATCGGACTCTACAAGGAACCCGTCCGCCCGCCGCGCCCTGAGCGCCGCCCGGATCAGACGGATTCCGTGAAAACCCGAGAGCCGCGCCGCCCTAAAACCCGCGAACCCCGCTCCCAGTCCAACCGTGACGAGCGCGAAAGTCGCGATGTGCGTGAGGGACGTGACGAACGTACGGAGCGTGATGATCGCAACGACTCCAGGCAGGAGCAGGATTCCCCGCGCCGTGGCAAACAACGCCGCGAGCGCAACGACCGCGGCCCACGGGGTGGCGATCCGTCCACCGTCGAGAACCGCCGCGTCTATGTCGGAAACCTCTCCTACGACACCACCGAGAGCGATCTCGAGGAGTTGTTCAAAGGAGTCGGAGCCGTCCGCCGCGTGGAAATCGTCTACAACCGCAGCACCCACCGCTCCAAAGGCTACGGGTTCATTGAAATGATCGATATCGACGAGGCCAAACGCACCGTCGAAGTCCTTCACGACCAGTTCTTCATGGGTCGCCAACTCACCGTCTCCGGTGCGAAATCCCCGGATCACGAGACTGCCGAGAACGACGAGCAGGACGGCACATCGGATAAGAACAACAACGTCATGCCCGCCCTCGCTCCGATCAAACCGGAAGTGACCAACCTCATCGACGAGCCTCTCACCGAGATCGCTCCCGACGCGGAGACCACTCCTGAGATCGTCGCCGAAATCGAACACCCGGAGATCCCGACCGAGGAGTTTTCCCCGGAAACCGACATCCCGGAAGAAGTCAAAGAGCGGGTGAATTCCTAATCGAACGGTTTCTCAAAAATCATCCCAAGAGGCTCTCCAAACCGGGGAGCCTCTTTTTTGTGCTAACTTTCAAATTTCAAATCTCAAAATTCAAGCCGAAGCATCGAACACAATTCGAGATGATCCGAAGGCTCTCCCTTGAAAGTTGAACTTTGAGATTCGAAATTCAAGCCCACCCCGGAATCTCCAGCCTGAACTCCGGAATCCTCGTGAAGACCCACTCACCCTCAGCCGTTTCAGCGAAGAACGCCCCGGAAGCCGCAGCATCCCTTCCCACCACATGATAGCTGTTATAAGAAAAATGCTCGCCCGATGCGATCTCCGGCTGCTGGCCGACAACCCCGTCGCCCTCCACCACAGTCGTTTCCCCACCATCTTCCACAACCACCCACTTCCGTCCCCGGATCGTCACAGGCACAGCGGAGTCATTGAAAATCGAGATGAAATACACGAACGGATGCGGCCTGTCCGGCGGAGCGTCGAGGCTGGGCATGTAAATGACATCATCGACTTTCACCCGCAGCCCCTCAAATTCCTTGATGTCCTTCGCCATGAGGAAAGAATCGGAACAGCACTCCAAAGAATCAAGAAGCAATCCGGCTCTTCCTCTGCTTGAGGGTTGAATTTTGAATTTTCCATGACACCCATCCTCACCATCGCCGGCTCTGACTGCTCCGCCGGAGCCGGACTCCAGGCAGATCTCAAAACCTTCCAGCACTTCGGGTTCCACGGACTCACCGCCGTCACTTGCATCGTCTCGGAAACTGCGAATATCGTCCGTCGCGTCGATCCCGTCTCCGTTGAGATGGTGGAAGACCAGATCCGGCTCATGCTTTCCGCCTTTCCGCTCACTGTCGTGAAAACCGGGATGCTCGGCTCCTCGGAAATGGTCGGATGCGTTGCCAGGATTTTCAGCGACCATCCCGAAATCCGTCTTGTCATCGACCCCGTCATGGTCGCGTCCACCGGAGCCAGCCTCCTGGAGTCTGATGCCGTCGCCACCTACAAGGAGCAACTTCTCCCTCTCGCCACCATCATCACTCCGAACCTCCCTGAAGCCGAAACCCTCCTCGGCAGATCCATTCCATCACTTTCAAAAATGGAGTCCGCCGCCAAAGAACTCTCGGAGAAATACCAATGCGCCGTGCTCCTCAAAGGCGGCCACCTTGAAGCCGAAGATTGCACCGACCTCCTTTTTGAAAACGGAAAGCTCCACCACTTCACCTCTCCCCGCCTGGAAGTGAATGCCTCCCACGGCACCGGCTGCACCCTCGCCGCCGCCCTAGCTGCCAATCTAGCCCTGGGAAAATCCCTCCCCGCCGCCACCGCCGCCGCCAAAGCTTTCCTTAACCACACACTCGCCACCTCCTACTCCTTCCAATCCCCCAACGGAGAAACCATCCACGCACTCAACCAAGGCACGATATGAAAATCCAAATTTCAAAATTCAACCCTCAAAGGAAGAATTGCCTCCCACCCCCGCTTCACTTTCCATACGCTGCAACACGACTCTTCCTTGAGAGTTGAATTTTAAAATTTGAAATTTATGCGCATCGCAGTTTACGCCGGTTCCTTCGATCCACCGACCAACGGCCATCTCTGGATGATCGAGCGTGGTCTTGAGATGTTCGACCGCCTCATCGTCGCCATCGGCAGCAACCCGATCAAATCATACTCCTACAGCGTCGAAAAACGTCTGGAAATGCTCCGCGCCTCCGTCCCGGCTAGCGACCGCCTGGAGGTCGCCCATTTCGACAATCGCTACCTTGTCGATTATGCGAAAAAGAAAAACGCCATCTACATTCTCCGGGGCATCCGCTCCCCCAACGACTACGAATACGAGCGCGTCATGCGCCACATCAACGCGGACATGGCACCGGACATCACCACCGTCTTCCTCATGCCTCCGCGCGATATCGCGGAGCTATCCTCCAGCATGATCAAGTCCCTCACCGGCCCCGAAGGTTGGGAAGAAACGGTGAAACGTTACGTCCCCGCCGAGGTCTTCAAGGTCCTCAAGCAAGGCTTTCCCGCTACTTCCTGATCAGGTAAACGAAGGCGACCAGTTTCCCGTCGCTTCGCTTCACCGTCGCAGCGCCGATATGGGTGAAGTCCGCGATCATGATCGCATTCCACTGCGGATCCTTCGCCCAGTATTTCGGAAACTCCGCTCCACTTTTCACACCGCGGTGGGTCACGATCCCTCGCAACACCCCCACTTCGTTTGCGCCGAACTCTTTCCGCAGAGCCGTCACATCCACCGCGCCCGGCGCATTGACGACTTCCGGAAACCCGTTAGCCGCCCACTTGGAAAGCTCCATGTCAACCGCTACCGGGGCAACACCCAGATCGGTCCGCGCCTTGTTGATCGCTCCGATAAGGGCATTCGTTTCGCCGACAGTCGGCTCCATCAGCATCACCGGCTCCGCTACGAGAGCCGCCGGCTCCTGCGCATGGGAATGGATCGCAGTGAAGCTGAACAACAATGCGGCGAGGATCTTGGAAGATATTTTCATGGTGACTAAGGAACCGCTACGACCACGGGATAATCAAGCGAATATTTGATCACTCGTGATCCGCCAGATACCTCTCGGCTTCCAGCGCCGCCGCGCATCCCTGACCCGCCGCCGTGATCGCCTGGCGGTAGTAGTGGTCCGCGACATCACCTGCGGCGTAGAGCCCCGGAGTCTTCGTCGCCGTCCGGCCTGGCACCTGGATAATATATCCGTTCTCATCCAGATCCACCAGACCGCTCACGAAGCTGCTGTTTGGCACATGGCCGATGGCGACGAAAACACATTCCACCTCCAGTTCGCTTTCGGAGCCATCCACGAGATTTTTGAGTTTGATCGCGCGCATCTCGCCCTTTTCGTTCGTGAGGTATTCCTCCACGCCAGAATTCCAGACAGGTTCGATCTTCGGATTCTCCAAAGCACGGTCCGCCATGATTTTCGAGGCACGCAGCTCGTCGCGCCGGTGAATGAGATAGACCTTGCTGGCGAAACGCGTGAGGAAGCCCGCCTCTTCACACGCGCTGTCGCCACCACCGATCACGGCCACGGGCACATCGCGGTAGAAAGCTCCGTCGCAAGTCGCGCAAGAGGTCAGACCACGCCCGATGAGTTCCTTTTCATTCGGCAGACCGAGGTGGCGCGGCGCGGCACCCGTGGCGATGATGACCGTTTTCGACTCCAAAATCTCTTCACCGACCTTCACCCTGAAAGTGCCATCAACTTCCTTGCTGATCGATTCCACGGAACCATACTGGATGCGCGCGCCGAATTTCTCCGATTGCTTCTGCATGTTCATCATCATGTCCGGCCCCATGATTCCCTCTGGAAAGCCCGGGAAATTCTCCACCTCAGTGGTCGTCGTGAGCTGACCGCCGGGTTGCGTGCCTGAAAGAAGGAGCGGAGTGAGATTGGCGCGGGCGGTGTAGATGGCGGCGGTGTATCCGGCGCAACCGGTCCCGATGATGATGACGTGTTCCATGATGAGTTCGCGAAAGCTTTTCGCTGCGGCGATTATTCCGGCGGCTTCGCGGTGGAGTCAATCGCAGGGATGATAGAAGGGCTATTTCGCTGATAGGATTCCTGCGAATGTGTCGTAATTGTCAGGCGAAATTGCTCAACCAAACTTAAGCAATACGGTGGCATGTCCACTGCTCAGACCAACACGCACCCACAAGAAAACATGAACACGATACAAGACAAGCAAGCGTTCCCCGACCTCTACTCCCGCCCCTCCCTCCACAAGTTCGGTGGGAACTGGGACACCGTTGCCGTGGCCCGCATCATCCGCGAAAATTCCGAAGCCGGGCGCTCGCCTGCTTTCCTCTTCCTCGGTCGCGAGGAAACGGAATTGCTCCGCGCCCACCTCGGTGCGGCCTTCGGCGAAGAATCCGTCACCACCCTCCACGACACCTACTACATGGGACTGAAAGTCGTGACCGTGGATGCCGAGCAATACATCTGCACCGGCGGCAGCAAGGAAGCCCGCACCATCCAGGCTCCCGATTTCCGCCGCGCATCCTGATCCGGACGGTATTCAGAATTCAGAGTGAACAGCACGGAAACCCCTGTTCATTCCGAAATCCGAATCCCCTCCCCTTCCAACGCCGCTCCTGGTAACAGGCGCGGCGTTTTTATTTTTCAACCACGGAATTCTTCCCGAAGACAGGTTCTACGCCTCTGCGTTACCCCTCTTCATTGAAAGTTGAATTTTGAGATTTGAATTTTCCCCCGCCCTATTGAGTCTCCCCGCCCATGGCCAACGACTTCGCATTCGAATCCCTCAACCACGCCCAGCGCGAGGCGGTCGCCAATCTCGACGGCCCCGTCATGATCCTCGCCGGGGCCGGGACCGGGAAAACACGCACCGTCACCTGCCGGATTGCACACATGTTGGAGCGGAAAGTCCCGCCAGCGGAAATCCTCGCCGTCACCTTCACCAACAAAGCCGCTTCGGAAATGAAGGACCGCATCGGCGGCATGGTCTCCAAGCACGCCGCATCGCAGATGACCGTCTGCACCTTCCACTCCCTCTGCGTCCGCCTCCTGCGCGGCGGCATCGACAAGCTCGGCTACAAGAAGAACTTCTCCATCACCGCCTACTCCGACCAGGTCGGCATCATGAAACAGCTCCTCGTCCGCAAAGGCGGCACCGATGAGAAAGTCAAAGCCGAGACGGTTCTTTCGGAAATTTCCAAGGCGAAGAACAAAGGTATCGATGTCGCGGATCTCCAGGACGATTTCTTCGCCCAGCTCGCCGTCGCCTACCAGAACGAGCTCCGCGCCCAGAACGCCGTCGATTTCGACGACCTTCTCGTCCTCGCCGAGCAAGTCCTGCGCGAGCACGCCGATGTCCGCGACCATTTCCGGAAACTATATACCAGAGTCACCGTGGATGAGTTCCAGGACACGAACTCCCTCCAGATGCGCCTGCTCCAGCAGTTAGTCGGCCCGCCCTACCACGTCTGCGTCGTCGGCGATGACGACCAGTCCATCTATGGCTGGCGCGGCGCCGAGGTCGCGAACATCCTCGAGTTCGAAAAATTTTTCCCCAACCCGAAAATCATCCGCCTTGAGGAAAACTACCGCTCCACCGAGGCCGTCCTCCACACCGCGAACTCCCTCATCAAGCACAACACCGGCCGCCGGGAAAAAATCCTCCGTTCCACCCGGGGCGTCGGGGAAAACGTCCGAATCGTGGCCATGCCCGGCGATGACGAGGAGGCGGATTTCATCGCCGACGAAATGCTCGGGGAGAAGACCGCCCACGGGCGCGAGTGGGAGGACTTCGCCATCCTTTTCCGCACCAACGGCCAGTCGCGCAAACTCGAGCTCGCCCTTCGCGATCGGAAAATCCCCTACCGCATGGTCGGCGCGCAATCCTTTTACGACCGCCGCGAGATCCGCGACATCCTTGCCTACACCGCCCTCCTTGTCTCCCCGGACAACGACGTCCCACTCCTCCGCATCCTCAACGCGCCCAACCGCGGCATCGGCCAGGGCAGCGCCATTCTCGCCACCGACGACTCCCGGGAAAAAGGCCGCTCCGTCTGGGGTTCCCTCTGCGATCCCTTTTTCACCACCACCATCGCCGCCAAGGCCCGCAACGCCATCGAGGAATTCGTCGCCCTCATCTCCGGCGCGAAAAACCGCATCGACATCGCCAAGGAAAACCCCGCCGACGTCCTCTCCGATCTCCTCCGGGAAATGGACTACGTCCCCTGGGTCGAGCGCAGTTGCAAGAACGACTCCGAGCGCCAGCAGCGGGGCGAATCCATCAACTCCCTCGTTCAGTCCCTCCGCCAGCACATCGAGAAAGGGAAAAAACTACAGTCCTTCCTGGACGACAGCGCCCTGGCCTCCGACCGAGATGACGATGATCTGGAGAAAAAGAAAGGAGCCACCCTCATCACCCTCCACGCCTCCAAAGGATTGGAATTTCCCATCGTCTATCTAGTAGGATTGGAGGAAGGCTTCCTCCCCCACAGCCGCAGCATTTCCGAAGGCACCAAAGACGAGGAACGCCGCCTCCTCTACGTCGGCATCACCCGCGCCCAGGAATCCCTCACGCTCACCTATTGCACCGTCCGCATGAAGTGGGGCCAGAAAACCGGCTGCCAGTCCTCTTCCTTCATCCCCGAGCTCGATGACAAATACATCGACCACACCACCTTCGACGAAATCCAGAACACCGAGATGTCCGACGATGACCTGGACAACTTCTTCGCGAGTATGAACAACATCTTCGCGAACGAGGATTGAGCCGCTTCCGCTCTTCAACTCCAACGGAGTTACGTATTTCAGCCCGGGGTTGCCGCAGTGAAACGAAGGCTACCCCGGGACACGACCGAATTCATCATCCAACCCAAATCGGGGTTGCGTCCATGCTCGCCCCACCCTCAAACTCCGCCAAGCCCCAGTCGCTGTCCCGCGTTCCGATCCACACGGTTTTCCCGACGAAAAGCCGTGCACCGTTTCTCCGCGATCCGATGTTCCGTGATGAAATTTTCTCCTATCTCGGCGGATATGCGAAAACCCTCGGCTACCAACCTATCCGGATCGGCGGAACCGAGGACCATGTGCATCTGCTGACAACACTCTCCAGAACGCTGGCGATTGCTGATTTCATCACCGGAATCGTGCCGTCGCCGTCATTTTCCATAGGCGGGGACCTAGCGTGACGCAGGCGGTGAAAAGCCCCACCGCCAGCCCGCTCCATACACCCACCGCGCCGAAATCAAATTTCATGGAAAGCAACACGGCCACCGGCAGACCGACGATCCAGTAGGACACGAAACCGATCAGCGCCGGCATCCGCGCGTCGTGCATCCCCCTAAGCATGGAGACGGAGCCGACTTGCAGGCTGTCGAAGAGCTGGAAGATCCCGACCACGATGAGAATTCTCGCGGCCAGTGCGATCACCGGCCCCTCGCTCATGAAAAGCGATGCCACCCATTTTCCGAAAAGGAGGAAAAACAAGGCTCCCACCACAGACCAGGCCGCCCCAAGCCACCAGCCGGAAACGACGATCTTCCGCAATCTTTCCGGCTGGCCCGCCCCGCTGACGGCACCCACCCTCACGCTCAACGCCATCGCGAGTCCGAGAGGGATCATGAACGCGGTCGCCGCGCACATGAGGGCCACCTGATGGGCCGCCATCGCGGTCTCGCCGAATTTCCCCATCATCAGACCCGCCACGGAGAAGGCGGAAACCTCGCAGATCATCTGCACGCTGGCCGGGATGCCGATACCCAGGAAGCGCCTGATCTCTGAAACCGCCGGCGGCTTGAACCAGTGGTAGGGAATCCAAACCCGCATCCCCTTTCCACGATAGAGCCAGATGAACATACCTACTAGGATCGCAGTACGTGAGATGAGGGTCGCCCAGGCCGCGCCCTCGGTACCCATGGCGGGGCAGCCGAGCTTCCCGTAGATCATCACCCAGTTCAGGAACACATTGAGCACCACTCCCCCCAGGAAAATCCAGAACGGAGGCCAAGGGCGGTCAAGCGCGTCGGCATGGTTTTTCAGCGCCATGGACATCAGTCCTGGCACCAGGGAGGCCATGATTATGCGGAAATATCCACCTGTCCGCGCGACCACTTCCGGAGGCTGGCCGAAGGCTCCGAGATTCCATGAGACGAGAGCCATCAGGAGAAACAGGAGCAGCCCGAGCACTGTCGCGACATGCATCCCGTTGCGGCAGCTTGCCCGTCCCGCCGCCTCGTCTCCCGCTCCCTGCGCCCCGGATGTGAACACGGAAACGGAAGTCAGCACCCCGATCCCGAAGACGAAGGGGACGTAGAAAAGCGAGTTCGCGAAGGTCAGAACGGCCATTTCCGTCACTCCAAGACGGCCGATCATCACCGTGTCCGCCACCCCCAGCAGCATCTGGCTGAGCTGCCCGATCACGAGTGGAAAGGCCAGCTTCAGGGTCAGCCGTGATTCGGTCAGGAGGGACATGCGCGCGCAATTAGACCCCTGCGTGTCCGTCTGTCAGCTCCGAAGCGCGGCATTTTCATAAGGGATGAAAAAGTGGAGCATAGCGGATTCGAACCGCTGACCTTCTCATTGCGAACGAGACGCTCTACCAACTGAGCTAATGCCCCTTCCGGGATTTACCTGCATCTCTCTCATTTTCCACGACTCCAGGGCAACCGGAAAATTTCCGAGAATCCGGCAACAATGCTTTGCATCACCGTAGGATTGCCCCATGATCACCGGAATGTCTTTCGCTACCAGGAAAATGGCTCCCCTGCTGCTGCTTTTACCGCTTCTAACCCAATGCGGCACCCCAAGCGCACCCGAGACAGCCGCAGTGACCGGCCCCTTCGACAGCCGTGGAAACTACATCGAGGACTGGGTGGACCAGCCGGACAAATGGTACAAACCGAACAGCCGGGGCACGCAGACGAAGACTTCTCCTTTCATCGCGAAAAACGATACCCCCCCTTCCCGGAAAACCGAGACTTTCGTCCCGAATCCCGTCCGCCCTCCGGACATGTCGCCCTCCAGGCCGGAGCCGACCGTGGTGAAAGTCACTCCCAAGCCGACTCCCAAACCAAAACCCAAGCCGAAGCCCAAACCGGTCACCGTGCGCCACACCGTGAAAAAGGGCGACACGCTTTCCGGCCTTGCCAGCAGATACGGAAGCTCGGTTTCGAAAATCAAGGCCGCCAACAGGATCTCCGGCACCGTCATCCGCCTCGGCCAGACCCTCACGATCCCGAAATAGTCCGTTCTTCCTTGAAATTTGAACTTTGAGTTTTGAAATTTCCAAAGGACTTCCTCTTCGGCACCGCCAACGCGGACCATCAGACCGAGGCGTATGACCCCGCGAGAGAGGATGTATGGGATCTCTGGGAGCGCTGCCAGGGGCTCACCCCGCGCGGTCGAGCGACGGATTTCTGGAGCCGCTACGAGGAGGACATCGCCTCAGCCGCCGCGCTTGGCTGCAAGCTGTTCCGCTTCTCCATCGCCTGGGCGCGCGTCGAGCCGGAATGCGGGAGCTTCGATGAAGCGGCCATCGCCCACTACCACAAGGTGGCGGACTGCGTGAAAGACCATGGCATGAAGCTGATGGTGACCCTCCACCATTTCGTCTGGCCAATCTGGCTGGAGCGCGACCATGGCGGCATGATCGGAAAGGATTTTCCTGATCTCTTCGCTCGATACGCGGATCGCGTCGCCGCTTCCTTCGGCGAAAAGGTGGACTGGTGGATTTCATTCAACGAGCCGTCCCAGCTCACCTTCGGCTACATCAAACCGTGGTGGCAGAACCGCTACTACATGCCTCCGGGTCTGCCGCGCGGCGCTCCTGTCGATGCGGAGGCGGAGGCGGTGGGGAAACTGGTACCCAACCTTTTCCTAGCCCACGCACGCGCACGGGCGGCGATCAAACTGCGCCATGCCAACGCCCAGGTAGGGGCGAATCCGCTCGTCACTGGCTTTCCCACATGGCTGCAGATGCTGATGGACTGGGGCGCGTGCCACCAGGGCATGGCCGAGGCTCTGTTCAAATTCACGACCAAAGGAGCCCTCGTGAGCGAGCGCGGCGATGTCGATCTCGTCATAGGTGGCATCACCATGCAGGACCAGACGCGATTTGAATCCAGCGATCCATACCTCCGCACCGGCAAAGCCATCCTCGTAAGGAAAGACTACGAAGGCGGGGATGTTCCCTCACTTGCCGGGAGAAAAATCGGAGTCATCGCGATCGGGAACCAGCCGCAGGGATGGATGCGCGATCTCCCGCCGGGAACCCGGAAACAACTTTTCCGCAACTATGACGAAGCCCGTACTTCACTGGACAACGGGAAGCTGGACGCCGTCTATGGCGACGCCTTTTTCCTCCTTCCCCCCGAGTTGGAGAACCGCTCGCGATTCCGTTTTCTCGTAACCTGCCTGAGCGACGAGCACTACGTCGTCCTCGCCCCCCACGGTCACACCCCTCTGCTCGATCTGGTTGACATGGCGGTTGGCGATTTCCGTGATGATCTGGCCTGCTACTGTGATGTTTCCTGGCTCTCGGAGCCGAAGGAAATCATCAGCCAGTCGCCACGGCCCGTCTCTCTCCACGAAGTTTTCAAAGGAGCCGACAGCCTGCCCGGGAACCTCTCGCCTGCGAAAGAGCTGCGACGCGTGATGCGAAGGGGGAAAATCCGCATCGGGATCCGCACGGACGCTCCTGGAGTTTCCAAAAACTGCACCGCGGACGGGTTGGAGATGAAGCTTGCCAAGCGCATCGCGGCACGAGTCTTTGGCGACGAGACGATGCTTGAGATTATCCCGGTCGAGCCCGCCGAGCGATTCGAAGTCCTCGAGTCAAAGACGAGCTGGTTAAACTGGGCATGGCGCTTCTGGGGCACCACCAGCCTCATCGCGAACTCCAACTGGTGGTATCTCGGCATCAAGGGGAAGCTCGCACCGGAGCTTTGCCCGGAAGAAGCCATCGGCGCGCAGGACTTCGTCGGTCTTGATTACTACTGGGGTCTTCCGACTTCGCGATTGCATAGATTCCGCCTTCTGGAGGACGCGGCCCACGGTCGATTCCTCCGCGCACCGGTATGGCCGCGCGGACTCTACCACGCCCTTCGCCGCTTCAGCCGCTGGTTCCCGGGACAGGAGCTGTTCATCGTGGAAAACGGATGCACTCCAAGCGCCGGCGGTGTCTCCCGTGCCGACTACATGGCCGCCCACCTCGCCCAGGTGGAGGCGGCCATTGGCAAAGGCGTCCCCGTCCGCGCCTACAACTGGTGGTCCATCACCTCCAACCGAGAATGGGGGCATCCCTTCGATCCCAACACCGACTTCGGCCTCCACTTCATAGATCTCGACAACGACCCCGCCCTCTCCCGCCAACCCACTCCGGAGGCCGAGGTTTTCAAGGAGATCATCGCCAACCAAGGAAAATGAGATTGGCCACAAGAGGCACAAACGGCACAAAATTCCCCAATCAAAACTCATATCCGCAATCGACTCCACATCTCAAACCCGCGCCGAAATTCAAGGCATTCGCATGAATTCACTTTATGAATTTTGTGCCTCTTGTAGACAAATTTCCTCACCCTCAGACTCCCATGACCGACGACCAGATCAAATCCATGTGCGATACCATTCGAGAGCAAGCCTTCGCACTACACAAGTGGCTTAGGAACGGACACCTTGAAAGCGTCTATGAAAAAGGCATGCTCAATCGCCTGGCAAAAACCGGGCTAGAGGCTCTGCCCCAGCATCCGCTCACCGTCCGCGACGAAGACGGGACAGTTCTCGGCGAATTCTACGCGGATCTTCTTGTGAACGATGATCTCGTCATCGAATTGAAAGCCTGCAAGTGCCTGGTGGACGAGCACGTCGCCCAACTCCTCGGCTACCTCCGGGCATCAGGAAAACGCCACGGTCTGCTCATTAACTTCGGCGCGCCTAGACTTGAGATCCGCAAATATGTCCTTTAACGGTTTTTTCGAAAACGAAACCCACATTGTCCACCAGAGGCACAGACGCACAAAATTCCCCAATCAAAACTCATACTCCCAGTCGACACCCTTTCCCAAGTCCGATCCTCAATCCAAGGCATTCGCCTGATCGATTTTTGTGAATTTTGTGCCTCCTGTGGCCAATTCTTTCCACACTATCCCATTGACCACTTCCCCTTATCGAGGAAACCTATCCACATGTCCCGGAAATCCCTTTTTCCTCTCCTTCTCTGCCTCTGCACGGCTCTCACCTCCCATGCTGTGGAAACGGAACGCGCTTTCAAAAGCTCCACCGGCCAGGAGATCAAGGCGACTTTCCAAGCAATGAATGGAAAAATGGTAACGCTCCGTCGTGCCGATGGAAAATCCTTCGACCTGCCAATCGACCGCCTGAGCAAGGAGGACCAAGCATATGTCGCGGCGGCGGCGGCGGGCTCCGCGAAGGACGCGGAGAAGCTCAACGAAGCCGCCGGACAGGCGATCGCCAACGGCGCCACTTTCAGTGAACTCGAAGCCGAACCACTTGCAAATGCGCTCAAGCTGCGTCCGGAATCCACTTCCAAGATAGGCAAAAGTTGGCGGCACTACGCGGCCTACGCCGGGGATTACACGCTCTTCGGAGCCATGCCCTACTCGGTCGCGCTCTATTCGGATGCCGAAGGAAAAGTGGAGAACATCTCCATCGTCTATGCGAACAAGGGGGACTTCGGAAGCACGGCGGGCTTCGCACGTGATCATTTCAAGAACCTCGGCACCTCGGATCCCGGCACTCTCGAAGAGGCCATGGATCTGGATGACAAAACCATTTCCAAGGCGCTCACCTCCGTGTTCGGCGAAGGCATGATTCAGCGCTACGGCGAGGGCGATACCCGCCGGAAGATCACGCGCTGGGATTGGAACGGCCACGCTTTCCTCCTCTCGAACGAGACGGGGGAATACGTCTCGCTCGCCATCGTCTCCTTGGAAATGGCGGACAGCGGTGGCAAGTCCGCACGCATGACGGATTCCGCTCTCAAGCAACGTCTCATCACCAACGTCCGCCACGAGGACAACGGTGATGTGGTCATTTCCGAAATCCCCATGGTGGACCAAGGGCCCAAAGGCTACTGCGTGCCGGCCACTTTCGAGCGGGCGATGCGCACCATGGGCATCGAGGCGGACATGTATCTCCTGGCCATGGTCGGGCAGAGTGCCGCAGGCGGAGGAACGGTGGTGGAAATCCTTTTGGAAAACGTAAAATCCGCGGTCTATCGCAAGGGCCGTCGCACCAAGGAGGACGAGGTGAAATCCCTCAAAATCCGGGACGTGAAACGCTACATCGACCAGGGCGCGCCGCTGATGTGGACCATGCACTCAATGGATTCCTATAATGATCTGGCCGATGAGAACACCAGAGGACGTGAGAGCGGAGACGCCGCTTTCCGGGAAAAAATCGCTGCGGATGCTATGAAGATCGCCGAAAAGGAAAAGCCGGAAGACAACCGCCACATCTGCATGATCATCGGCTACAACGAGTCCACCAATGAGATAGCGGTTTCGGATTCCTGGGGCAAGCAATTCGAACTGCGCTGGATTCCCCTCGAGCTGGCCGACTGGGTTTCCGCCGGCAAGCTGTTCATGATCCTGCCTTAATCAGAATTTCCGCAGCGAGGTGTCTTTCAGAAATTTCCCATCACTCTCCGGATAGTCCAGGGTGTAGTGGAGACCGCGCGACTCACGGCGGCGCAGGGCACACTCGACGATCAGGCTCGCCACGGTGACGAGGTTGCGTAACTCGAGTATGTCGGCGTTCACCCGGTGGCCCCAGTAGAACTCGCGGACTTCCTTTTTCAAATTCCGCAGGCGGGCTGCCGCGCGACGGAGGCGGTTGTCCGTGCGGACGATGGAAACGTAGTCCCACATCAGGCGCCGGATCTCATCCCAGTTGTGATAGATGACGACAAGTTCATCCGGCTCCGCGACATCGCCGTGGTGCCACTCCGGAACAGGCGGCGGATCCATCGTCGGCCTGCCGGGCGGATGGAGCCGCATCATTTCCTCCAGTGCGAGACGGCCGACCACGTTTCCTTCGAGCAACGAATTCGAAGCCAGACGGTTCGCGCCATGCAGGCCCGTGCAGCCGACCTCGCCGATGGCGTAGAGTCCGTTGACGGAAGTTTTCCCGTTCACGTCCGTTTTCAATCCCCCGCACATGTAATGCGCCGCCGGAACGACCGGGATCGGAGTGACCTCGCAATCGACACCGAATTTCATCAGCGTTTCATAAATGTACGGGAAATGCTCCTTCATGTAACCTTTCGGCTTATGGGTCACATCCAGATATACGCATGCGGCTCCGGTCTTCTTGATTTCCCGGTCGATGGCCCGGGCAACGATATCGCGGGGAGCGAGAGATCCGCGCGGATCGATCTTTTTCGTGAAATCCTCACCCTTGGCATTTCTCAGAATCCCACCCTCACCGCGCACTGCCTCGCTGACCAGAAACGACCGTGCCTCCGGACCAGTCGCGGCAGGGTTGTAGAAACAGGTGGGGTGGAACTGGATGAACTCCATGTTCGCTATCTGCGCTCCAGCTCTCCAGCCGAGGGCGACCCCATCGCCGGTCGCGGAGTCGGGATTGGTGGTATATAGATAGACTTTCCCGCAACCTCCGGCACCCAGCACCACGCGGTCGGACCGGAACACGGTCACCTCACCGGTGTCGCGCTCCAGTACGTAGGCGCCCAGCACTCTGTCATCCGATACCGCGTCGAGCCGGGCTGTCGTGATGAGATCGATCACGAAATGATTTTCCAGCAGAGTGATGTTCGGCTCGTTGCGGGCCGACTCCAGCATCGCGCGTGCGACCTCGCGCCCGGTCGTGTCCCTCGCGTGGAGGATGCGCCGGAAAGAATGCCCGCCTTCCTTCCCCAGCATGAAGCGGTCGCCTTCCTTGTCGAACTCCACCCCGTAACCCA
>Ga0105047_10008626_pt1 | contig 16953 bp, 11 predicted proteins | sample MAT04_FD_78384 | JGI IMG/M metagenome (GOLD analysis project Ga0105047, IMG submission 78384) | Freshwater microbial communities from Lake Fryxell liftoff mats and glacier meltwater in Antarctica - MAT-04 (megahit assembly) | ecosystem: Environmental > Aquatic > Freshwater > Ice > Liftoff...
CCCGGCCCGAGCGGCCGTGGCGAGCGGATTGCGAGGCCCGGCCCGAGCGGCCGTGGCGAGCGGATTGCGAGGCCCGGCCCGAGCGGCCGTGGCGAGCGGATTGCGAGGAACGAGCAATCGAGGAGCCACTGGAGCGGGAACCACGAGCAATCGAGGAGCCACTGGAGCGGGAAACCTGGCCGGTGGAAAGGCGCCGTCTACGATCGGGACCGCATGGATCTTGCCCCGCAGTACCGACCAAACGCCCCCGCCGTGATCGCCGAGATGATCGACGGCGAGGCGGTGATCATCAATCTCGATACCGGCGCCTACTTCGCGATCAGCGGCTCCGGGGCCGACGTCTGGGAAGCTATCGAACAGGGCGTCCGCACCGCAGATCTGGCCACGAACCTCGCCGCCCGGTATCCCGGAGATGTAGCGGCAATGGGCGAGCATGGATCCTTCGCCGCGGATGTCACCGCGTTCCTCGTGCGGCTCACCGAACATGCGCTTGTCGTGGCCACCGACGACACGCCGCCTCCGGCACCCACGGTTGTGCCCCGCGACGGAGGGGCCTATGAACCTCCGGTGCTCGAGGTCTACACCGACATGCAGGAGCTGATCCTGCTCGACCCCGTCCACGACGTCGATGCCGTCGAAGGGTGGCCGCGCGCCGCCGCGCCGGCCGAGTGAGCGAGCCGAGTTCGCGGCCGCTGCCAGATTCTCCGTCGAACGACGAGACACGACACCGGCTCGCCTCCGAGTTCGCTTCCGCGGTTGAACGATCGGGTGTTCACACAGAACGTTTCGAACTGGCGGGCCTGGTCGTCGAGTTGCGGTTTGCGGGCCGTGAGTTGCTCGGCCCCCTGCACCGAGCGCTCGCTCACCACCGCCGGATCCCAGGTGTTCGGTTGGGCGAGGCAAGGCCCGTGCAACACGGTCCGGAACTCAACGTCCATGTTTGGGATGCACACGCTTGCGGGACGGCGCTCCCGGCGTATCCACCAGCAGCGATCGATGGTGGGGTCACCGGTGCACAGCGAGTCGGTCCGCGCCCGGATATGCGATGCCGGTACCAGCCGGAACTCCGGGTGCTCAGCCTGCTCGACCATGTCACCGGCGACGGGTGGTATTGCGCCGCCGACCACGCCGAACTTCCGTGGTGGGAGCACGCGGCGCCGATGCGCCACCTCCTGTCGTGGTGGTTGGCCGACCACGGCCGTTGGTTGGTCCACGGCGCGGCGGTGAGCCGACCGCGTCCTGCGTCCGACGGGCATGATGCCGTCCTCCTGATGGCGAGAGGCGGATCGGGAAAGAGCAGCACCAGCCTGGCGTGCCTCGAAGCTGGCATGGGTTTCCTCGGCGACGACTACTGCGTCGTCATCCCCGATCCCGCCGATCCCACCGTCCACTCGCTCTATGGCACCGCGAAGGTTCGCCACGAGCAGGTCGCCGCTTTCCCGGATCTGGCGGGCCACCTTCTCGACGTGGCCCCCGACGCCGACGGGAAATCCGTGCTGCTCGTGGCCGAAGCCCATCCGGAACTCATGGTGCACTCCGCCCGCCTTGCGCACCTCCTCGTGCCCGAGATCACCGGCCGCCCCGCCACCCGGCTGACCTCGCGAGCGCCGTCGTCCACCCTCACCGCCGCGGCGCCGAGCACCATCTTGCAACTTCCCGGTGCCGGTGCCGATGCTTTCGCAGCGCTGCGCGCCATGGTCGATGCCGTCCCCGGCCATACCTTGCACCTCGGCATCGACCGGTTTGGCATCGTGCGCACGATCGAAGAACTTCTCCACGGGCCACTGGTTTCGGTGATCGTCCCCGTCTTCAACGGAGAACGGTTCGTGACCGACGCGCTGCGGAGCATTGCCCTCGATGGCTACCGACCCCTGGAGGTGGTGGTGGTCGACGACGGGTCCACCGATGCCAGCGCCGAGTGCATCGAACGAGCGCGTGCCGAGTGGTTCACCACACCGGACTGCACACTCGTGCACCTCACGCAAGCCAACGGCGGCGTGGCCAACGCCCGCAACTCCGCGATGGCCACCATCACCGGCGTGTTCGTGGCGTTCTGCGACCAGGACGACGAGTTCACCGTGGGCCGACTGGCACGCCAGGTGGGGTACCTCCAGGGTCATCCCGATACCGACCTCGTGCTCGGCCGACAAACGTTGGCCTTGGAACCCCCGCTCACCGAGTGGCCTGCGTGGGTGCGCCACGACCCCGTGTTCAACGATCCCGGGGGCATACTCCCGCTGTCGATGATGGTGCGTCGCGAGGCGTTCGATCGAGCGGGGCCCTTCGACGAATCCATCTCCGGTGCCGACGACTTCGACCTCTGGGTACGGCTCCGGTCTGCGGGTTTCCGACACCACGTGCTGCCCGACGTTGTGCTGCTCCGCCGCATCCATGATGCCAACGCCAGTCACACGCAAGGGCTGATCAGCGCGGCGCCGATGCACGCCATCCGAAAACACCTGGCCACCAAACGTGCCGCCGCCCAAGCAGCAGCGGCACCAGCCTCGGTGGCCTCCAGTTCACCGGTCGACGCTCCCGCCGAAGCCTCGCACCCCGGACGGAGATCCACATGACCACCGTCGCGTCCAACGAGCCGTTTCGCATCACCGCGCTGGTGCCGATGTTCAACGCCGAGAAGTACGTGGCGGAAACCATCGACGCCGTCCTGTCACAAACGCTTCCGCCAGCCGAAGTTGTCGTGGTCGACGACGGCTCCACCGATGGGTCGGCGGGCATCGTTGCCGGATTCGGTTCCCGCGTTCGCCTGATCACCCGTCCGAACGGCGGTGTCAGCGCCGCCCGCAACACCGGGATCGCCGCCGCCGCTCATCCCTGGATCGCCGTGTGCGACGCCGATGATGTGTGGCTCCCCTGCAAACTCGAACGTCAGGTCGATGCCATTCGCCGGCACCCCGAGATCGGCGTGGCGCTCACCTGGCTCACGGAGTTCCTCAGCCCGGAACTTCCCCCCGGATCGATCACCACCCGTGCGCCGATGGATGTGGCCACCGGCCCGCTAATCACCACGATGCTGGCCCATCACGACGCCCTCCACACCGTGGGTCCGTTCGACGAAGAGCAGCGGGTCGGCGATTGGGTGGAGTGGTACTCCCGCCTGGTGGATACCGACGTTGTGGTCCACATGGTGCCGGAGGTGCTCGCTCGCCGCCGCCACCACCTCACGAACAACTCCCAGCGTGAGGCCGCCCACAACCGCGAGATGTTGCGGTCGATGCGGGCCCACCTCGATCGGCGCCGAGCAACATCGTGACACCCGACGCCAGCGGTACTTCCGGTCAGGCCGTCACGTCGATCGACGTGGTGATACCCGTGTTCGATCGCGCCGATCGCATCGGGGAGGCGGTTCGCAGCGTCCTCGCGCAGGCCACCCCTGCCGATGTCACCCTTGGCGTCATCCTCGTGGACGACGGCTCCACCGACCGCACCCCGACCACGGTCGCCGCCCTCGCCCGCAAGCACGCGCACGTGTCGGCAATCCTTCTCGATCACAACCAAGGTCCGTCGGCCGCTCGCAACGCTGCTATCCGCCAGAGCGGCGCCTCCCACATCACCTTCCTCGACTCCGACGACCTCATGCTTCCGGGCCGCCTGGTCTTCCAGGTGGCACGCCTCACCGAGTCGCCGGTGGTCGATGCGGTCACCGGTCTCGAGGTCTTGGAGGTCCAGCCCGGCGTGGTGCCACCCCCGTGGGTGCAACGCCTACCACCCGTCGATGTGGCTCCTCGCCACTACGTCATGTCGATGCTGGTAGGGCGTCATCACTTGCTTGCCGTCGGTGGATTCGACGCGACCATTCGGGTGGGCGAGGACTTCGACCTCATGGTTCGACTCCGCGACACCGGCGTGCGATTCGCCCACGAAGAGCAGGAGGTGGTGGTCCGCCGCATCTTCGGCGACAACCTCATCTACGACGACGAGGGCGTGCAGTTCACGCTCCTTCGCGCCGTGCGAGGGCAGATCGGTCGCGCCCGGATTCGGAGCACCTGATGCGCAAGCCGGGCCTCGCCGGTTCGTGCTGGCCGACCCCGATCCAGGAAGACGTGCTCCGCGCAGCCGTCCTCGACCCGGACGCTGCCGCGGCCGCGTGGCGGCGTATCCGTCCCCGCGTGCACCTCGACGACCTGTGGGATGGCGAGGTCTACCGTCTACTTCCTCAGGTGCAAGCCAAACTCCGGCTGGCGGGGGCCACCGATCCCGACCTGGCCCGGATGAAAGGGCTTCACCGTCGCACCTGGTATCTCAACCAGCACTTGCTCCATCGCGTGCAGCCGTGGCTCGACCGATTCGCCGACGCCGGCATCGAGGTGCTTCTTCTCAAAGGCGCACCCCTGGCCTGGGGCTGGTACGCCGACCCCGGCCTTCGCCCGATGGCCGACGTCGACGTTCTGGTTGCTCCCGCCGACGCCACCCGCGCCCTCGACCTGCTCGAGCAAGGAGGCTTTCGGGACGTCGGGAACAAAACACGCTCCACCCTGTTCGCCCTCCATCACGGCTCCGGCATGATCCACCCCGACGGTGCTTCGATCGACCTTCACTGGAACCTCGGTGCGCCGCTCTTGCTTCCCGGGGACGGCGCGAACCAGAGATCTTCGTCGACGTGCATCCCGCCCGGAACCGCGAGCATGGCCGCCTTTTGGGCCCACGCATCCCCGATCACCATCGCTGGTCGTGATGCCCGCGCCCTCGACGCCACCGACCTGGTGCTGCACCTGCTCGTTCACGGCGTGTGGGCGGGGTCCGGGTCGGCGGTCCGGTGGGTGGCCGACCTGGCGGCGATCCTCGCGACCAGCGAGGCCAGCAACGCCAGCGAGCCCGGTCCCGATCGCATCGACTGGGACCGTTTGATCCGTCGCTCCCGCGAACGCCGGGTGACCCTCGCCGTGGGCAATGCCTTGCGTTATGCGCTCGACACGTTCGACCTCTCCATCCCCCCTGGCGTGCCGCAGCTCCTTCTCGTCGCGCCCGTCCCGTTCGCGCAACGACTCGCCTTCGATGCGATGGCGGTCGATCTCGACCACAGCGCCACCGCCTTCGGTGGGCTCCCACACCTGCGGGCCTACTGGGCCTACAGCAATCGCCCGTGGACCACATCGGAAAAGGCGGCTCGGCTCCCCACCTTCCTTGCCGACCTCTGGGACGAACCGTCGGTGCTGGCCGTTCCTGTAGGAGCCGCTCGGCGCGCCATCACCAGGCTCGCCGGCCGGGGCCGAGTTGTTGGCCCACCCGTCCCCGGGTACATCCACGAAGGTAGACCGGCCCCACTTCCCCCGACCACCGTCTCTGTGATCGTCCCGGCCTACCGCCGACCGGACCACCTCCGCCGGTGTCTCCATGCCCTTCTCGACCAGCGCGCCCCCGCCGAGCAGATCGTGGTGGTACACCGCCACGACGACCACGAGGTGAGGTCGGTCGTGGATGAGTTCCGCCACCACGCAACGATCACCGCCGTGACCGTCGATCGACCGGCGCTGGCCAGGGCGCTTCACGCTGGCGCGTCCGCCGCAACCGGTGCCATCGTGGCCTTCACCGACGACGATGCGTGCCCTCACCCGTCGTGGGTCGGCACCATCAGGCGGCGGTTCCAACCACTCGACGTCGGAGCCGTAGGCGGGCGTGATGTATTGGTGGCCGACGATCCGCCGGCGTACCCGGAAGGGCGCGTGGGCCTCGTTCGATGGTTTGGCCGAGTCGACGGCAACCACACCCTCGGAACCGGTGGGCCCCGCACGGTCCATCACCTCAAGGGCGTGAACATGGCATATCGGGCGGACGTGCTTCGCATCCCCGCCAACCTTCGTGGGGTCGGTGCCGAGGTGTACAACGAAGTGGCGATGGGCCTCCACGTGAGGGCCGCACACGCGGAAGTGGTGTACGACCCCGAGCTGCTCGTCGCCCACGACCTGGCCCCCCGTTTTGACGTCGACCGACGTGATGCCCCCACCGCCGAAGCTCGCGCCGATGCGGTGTTCAATCAGAGCTTCATCCTTTTCTCGATGTTGCCGCCGTGGCGGCGCGCAGTTCGGCTGGGCTACGTGCTGGCGTGGGGCGATCGGGGCAACGGCGGTTTGGTGTGCTGCGCGGCGTTGGCGGCGCAGCGGGATCCCGACCTCCGGGGCCTCGCCCTCACCTACGCCCACGCCCATCTCCGGGCCTGGCGAGCATCACGCCGCGAGCCCCTTCGGCTTGTCGCTCCCGGGCAACGCTTCGACGCCCCCTCCCGAAGAAAGTCCGGCCCGCCGAGTTGATGGAGGGACTGGTTCGGTCTCCCCGCGTGCTCGTGGTCAGCCACCCGGCGGTGGTCGCGGCCAACCAAGCCGTGTACGTCGCGCTCGCCGATCGGGGCAACGATGTCCACCTCGTTGTGCCCCAGGTCTGGCAGCACGACTACGCCGACAAGCCCCTCCCCCCCGAAGTTGATCCACGGCTCTCCGGTCGAGTGCACACGGCACGCATCTCGGCCCCGGGGTCCGTGCAGCGCCACGTGTACCTCGCCCCTACCCCCACCGCATGGTTGCGGCGGCTGCGACCAGATGTCGTCTTCATCGAAGAGGAGTACTACTCCGTGCCGGCAGCGCAGTGGGGGCGGGCCTGCGCTCGCGCCGGCATCCCGTTCGGCGTTCAGGCCGACGAGAACCTCGATCGGTCGCTCCCCGCTCCGGCCCGTGTGCTCCGGCACCTCGTCCTCCGCGATGCTGCCTTCGTAGCCGCCCGTTCGCCCGACGCCGCTCGGCTCGTGCGCCGGTACACGCCGGCGCGATCGGCACCCCTCCGATCCGCCATCGTGCCCCACCCTCTTCCTTTGTGGGACGACGCCCCGCGGCCGGAAGTCGGCTGGGAACCGCCGAACCGCCACCACCCCTCGCACGTCCCCCGCCAGCCATCGGCCCCGGCGCCGCCGCTCACCATCGGCTACGCCGGACGTTTCGTGGCGGCCAAGGGCATCGACGACCTGTTCGACGCGATCGACCTCCTCGAACAACCGGTGCGGTTGCTGCTCGCCGGTTCGGGGCCTCTCGCCGACGCACTCCACGATCGCGCCGTATCGAGTCGGTGGCCCGTGACCTTCACCGGCCCGATCCCCCACCACGAGATGCCGACGTTCCTCACATCGCTCGATGTGCTGGTCCTCCCGTCTCGCACCACCGAAACCTGGGCGGAACAGTTCGGTCGCGTGCTCGTCGAAGCTGCATGGTCCGGCGCTCGGGTAGTGGGTTCGAGTTCCGGCGCGATCCCTTGGGTGGTGGACTCGTTGGCCTGCGGGCTCGTGTTCAACGAAGGTGATCCTCACGCCCTCGCCCAGGCCCTCACGCGGGTCGGGCACGGGGCCGAGCCGGACCGGCACCGTATTTCATTACTTTTCGGTGCACGAGGTGCCGCGAAGCGGCTCGACGACCTCTGCAAGTCCGCCACTTCGCTCAAGATCTAGGCGTTTCGACTCAGGCGCCCCGGCTTTCGCGGCGATACTGACAGGGACGCACGAGCGGTTCTCCTCCCCGTGCCCTTCCCTCGAGGTTGTCTTGTGAAACGACTCATCCCCCTCGCTCTGGCCATCACCGCATCGGTGTTGTTGCTCGCCGGCTGCATGACCACCATGGAGTTGGAGGCTCTGACACTGGTGAACCAGTCCCGGAACGACAACGGGCTCGGCACGCTCAGCGCCAACGAAACCCTCACCACCAAGGCCAAGGGCTGGGCGCTTCACCTCCTCGACAACTCGAACAACCAGTGCACCTCCAACACGCTGGTGCATTCGAACCTCACGAGCGGAACGGTGCCCGGCTCGAGCAACCAGCGTGAAAACGTCGGTTGTGCCATCGTCAACGGCGGACCCGAATCGGCCCCGGCCTCTCTCCACCAGGCCTTCATGGCGTCATCGGGTCACCGCACCACCATCCTGCACCCGTCGGTGAACATCGTCGGCATCGGCATGGTCGACCGCTACCTCGGCAACAACTCCTGGCTCGTCTACGAGGCCCAAGAGTTCGCGTGGATCTGATCCTCTCGAACGACGTCGATCAGTAGGCGCCGTCGCCGCGGAGAACCGCGGGGATGGTGCGCCACAGGATCTGCAGGTCGAGCGCGGGGGACCAGTTTTCGACGTAGTCGAGGTCGACCCGAACCGACTCCTCCCACGAGAGATCGGCCCGACCACTCACCTGCCAAAGACCGGTGATGCCCGGCTTCACCAAGAGTCGGCGTCGCGCATCCTCGCCGTAACGCGACACCTCTGATGGCAGCGGCGGCCGCGGACCCACGAGCGACATCGACCCAGAAACCACGTTGAAGAGTTGTGGGAGTTCATCAAGTGATCGACGGCGCAACGCCGCGCCGATGGGCGTGACCCTCGGATCGTCGCGGATCTTGAACAGCACGCCGTCGTGCTCGTTGAGATGGCGCACCTCCGCCAGCCCCTCCTCGGCGCCCACCACCATGGTGCGGAACTTGATGACACGGAACTCGCGTCCGTCACGTCCCACCCGTGGCTGCGTGAAGAACACGGGCCTACCCGAACGGAGCCGCACCGCCAGCGCGCAAACGATCAGCACTGGCGACAACACAATGATCAATCCCAATGCCCCGGCACGGTCGAACACGCCCTTGGCGAACCGAGCCCCGCCGGAGAGTTGCGGCTCCTCCACATGCACGAGCGGCAATCCACCGACCGGCCGCACCGAGATCCTCGGTCCGGCCACCTCCGTGAGCGCCGGCGCCACGAGAAGGTCGATACCAGTGCCTTCGAGCCCCCACGCCAAGCGGCGTAACGCCGCCGGTTCGACCGTGTCGGAGTCCGCCAGCGCGATGGTGTCGGCGCCGACGGCATCCACCAAACGGAGCGCGTCTTCGGGACTCCCCACGATCTCAATCGATGTTCCCGACACCATCGCCGTCGGCGCTTCGGCACGTGATGCGCCGGTGGGCGTTGGGCCGGTGAAGCCGCTGGCCGACGGGCAGAGCGCCGCCACAATTTCATACCCCACGAACGGCACCTGCTCGAGGTGACGGACCAACCGTGCGACGTGGTCGACCGATCCGATGGCGAGCACACGCCGTCGATACCGCCCGAGCGAGCGTCGGCGGTGGAGCTGTTTGCGCGCAACGTACCGCCCGATGAGCGACAACACCATGGCGGTCCCCACCACCGTGAGCACATAGCTGGGCAGCAGCGGCGCCGAGAACACGAACGCGGTGAGCGCGGCGAAGGCCACGAGCCGGAGCGCCGCAACCCCCACGAATCGATACTCGTCGGAGCCGAGCCCGAGCACGCGCGGCTCATAGGCCCGGCTCAGCGCCAAGGCCAGCGGCCAGCCCAGCACGAGCGCCAGGTCAACCACCGAACGTTGAAACGTCTCCCCCCCACCGAGGACCGACATCGTGAGCACGGGCCCGGTGATGGATCGCACGCCGAATGCGATCGCGAGCAGTAACCCCGCGCCGACCGCAACCACATCGATCCCGAGAAGGAGCCAGGCGAAGGGCCGCTCCCAGGTCGGTCGGACGCGTCGCGCCGGCACTCCCACCTGTTCGTCCTCCGTCGGCATCGGCACAGCGGCCATCCCCCTATTGTGCTCCGCCCGCGCACCCCCGCAACCACAGCTCACTACCGGCTCCAAGGAGAGCCCCCGGATAGCCTCACGGGCGCGTGGACACCGAATGATCGAGCACGCCGATCGCTCGCCCGAGGCCGGTTCCGCCCTCGATTCCGTGACCGTCACGCGCCGCTGTTCCCCGTCGTCTTCCTAAGCTTCGAAGCCCCGTGCCTTACCGCTCCCCACGGTCTCACACCTTTCACGCAACTCCTACGTGCCCCCCTCCTCACCGATCCGACCGCTCCGTATCGCCATGCTCACCCCGGAGCCGCGGCCCACGGGCGGCGTACCCGGCATGGCCCGGCTTACCGCCGTCACGCTCGCCGGGTTGGGGGCCGACGTCGATTGCTACTTCCCGGTGGAGAACGAGCCGCCCGAGTCCCATGAGGCCTTCGCCGCCCACCTCCCCAACCTCCAGTGGCTTCCCTGCGATCTCGGATGGCGATGGTCCGGCTGGTATGCCGACGCCCACCGCCGACCGTTGCTCACGAACGCCAGCCAGCTCCTCAATCGTGCCGGAGCCGCCAGCGTGATCGGGCGACGTTTGCAAGTCGAACATCACCGCCGCCCGTATGACGTGGTGTACCGCTTCTCCACGATCGAGCTCATCGGGCTGCGGCACCGCCTCGCCCGGTTGCCCCCCGTCGTTCTCCACCCGGAGGTGCATGCGGCCGGCGAGTGGGCATGGTTGGTGCGGGAACGGGCCGACATCGACCGCTGCACCACCGCCGCGAAACGGCGGGCCGTGGAGCTCCTCATGCGACGCCGGGCGTCTACCCAACACGGCGACCTCCACGCCGTCGCGCGGGTGATCACACCGAGTGACCGGTTCGCCGAGCACCTGTCGCTCGATCACGGTTTGTCACCCCGCTCCATGTCGACCGTCGCCAACCCCATCGACCTCGAACGATTCCACCCCCGAAACCGCGTCGGGCTACGGCCCCGCGGCAACGTGGTTTTCGTCGGTCGGATCGCCGTCCGAAAGGGCATCAGCGATCTGGTGGATCTCTCCCACCGATTCGCCACCGACACCGACGGGTTCGCCACCGCCGACGACGGGTTCGCCGCCGCTCGGCCTTTGGCCCCGATCGGTCGCCAACTCCATCTCGATCTCATCGGGGGACCGAGCCACTGGAGCGATCTCCGTCCGCTCCTCGAAGATCTTCATCCCGACACCGCCACCTATCACGGCTCTCTTCCCCTCGATCGGGTGGCTGAAGCATTGGCCGACGCCGACCTCGTCGTGCAGCCGAGCGCCTACGAACCGTTTGCCCTCACCGTGGGGGAGGCGCTGGCCTCCGGCACGCCGGTCGTCGTCACCACCGAGGTAGGGGCGGGAGAACACCTTCATCCCGACGTGTGCCGGCGGGTGCCACCTCACGATGGCGAAGCGTTCCATGCGGCCGTCACCGCGCTGGCCGCCGAGATGGGTAACCCGGCCCGCGCCGCGACCCTTCGAACGTTGGCGCGCCGTGAAGCCGAGCGCCTATTCGCTCCGGCCACCGTCGCCCAACAGTTGCTCGACGTCTTGGGGTCGGTTGTGGGCAAGTCGTCCACCCACCCAACCTCGGGCCCGCCCTACGACCCATCGGAACCCGACCAGCCGATGCCGGCGCGAGCGGCCACACCATGACCGCACCCACACCCACCCGACCCGTGCGTCCGCGCCGAGCACCGCGCCCGTCGGCAAGCGCGGGCACCAACTCGATCGCGACCACCGTACGCGCCATCCGCCATCCCGCTGTCCCTTCGGCACCGCCACGCATCCGAGAGTGCGTCCCTTCACTCGTCGTCGCCCTCGGGGCGCTGATGCTGAGTGTCGTCCTTCCCGACGGAGCGGCCGGGCGGGCCCTGCTGGCCCTGGGCCTCGCCCTTGCCCTCGCCGGCTTCAACGTGCGGTTCCCGCGCCAAGGCGCCACGCTGACGTTGATGTGGTTGGCCACGGTCGGGGGCTTTCGGCGACTGGTGTCGACGTTCCAGGCCGACCCCGGATCCGATCCGCTGCTCCTCGTCGGACCGGTCGGCGTGATCGTCCTCACCTACGTCTCACTGCGCACCTCACCGCTTCCCCGCTGGCTGCGCGACATGCTCGCGGCGCTGGTTGCGTCGTTCTCCGTCCTCACGCTCGTCGGGGTGCTCAACCCCAACAATCCAACCCTTGTGGCGGCAGTGCAGGGGCTGCTGTTCTGGCTGATGCCTTTGCTGTGGTTCTGGGTGGCCCGCGCGGTGATCGGGTCGGAGGGTTGGACTCCCCTTCTGCGGTGGATCGCCCAGGTGTGCACCCTCGCCTCGGTATACGGCTTGCTGCAAGCGTTCCTTGGCTTTCCCCCGTGGGATGAACGATGGCTCACCGCACGCGGCTATCGAGCTTTGGAAGTGAACGGCCCGGACACGCTCCGGAGTTTCTCGTTCTTCCCGTCGGCGGCGGAGCATGCCCTGGCCGCCAGCATCGGCATCGTGCTGTGTGCGCTGTTCGCCGCACGCGCGGTGAAGCGGCGCAGTTGGGTGCTCGCCGGATTGTGGATCGTCGAGGCCGGCATCGGGCTCACCGCGGTCACTTTCTCCTCGGTCCGCACCGCCTTTGTGCTCACCGCCCTGGCGCTCAGCGTTGTGTTCATGGCATCGCGAGGCTGGCGTCTCGGCCGCATCTTGCTCGTGGGGCTGGCGTCGCTCGTGTTGCTCGTCGCCGTGGCCGGGCGCGTCGACGTCACCAAGATGAGCGACCGAGGACTCTCCGGCATGGTGCGACGAACGGTGAACGGGGTGGCTCATCCCTTCGACAACCAGGCCTCCACCCTCGGCGCGCATCTGAATCTCACCCGCCGGGCATTCGGTCAAGCCGTCGAGCATCCATTCGGGAAGGGCACCGCCACGGCCACCATCGCGGCCGACAAGGCGGGCGGCACGAACGACGGCGGCGAGAACGATCTCGCCAACGCCCTGCTCGCCTTCGGATTCCCCGGTGCGATCCTCGTGATCCAAACCATCATCGTGGGTCTCGTGTCGGCGTTCTGGGTGGGGCGGCGCGATCGCACACTCGGTGCATTGGGGGCGCTGGGGTTGCTCGTGCTCGAGCTCCGGTTCTGGTGGGCCGGCGCGCACTACTTCGCTGCCCCCCTCGTGTGGGCCGCCCTCGGCTGGGTATCCACCCAAGCGCACCCGCGGGCCGACGTCACGATCACTACCGATCCCGCTATCGACCCCGCGTCCTCCGGCGAACCCGCCGCCATGGCCGACCGGGCCGACCGCACCGAGGTCCCCGATGCCGACCGGGCCGACGGGCCCGATGCCGACCGGGCCGACGGGCCCGATGCCGACCGCACCGACGCGCCCGATGCCGACCGCACCGAGGGGCCCGATACGGCCGCGGTGGTCGGGTGACCAGCAACCCCGATCCGGCTGGCGCCCCCACTCGAACGCCTCGACCCCTCATGGTGGGGTTGGGTTGGTTTCCCGATCATGGTGGCGGACTCGAGCGTTATACCGCCGACCTGCATCTCGCGCTCGGAGAAGTCGGCGACCAGATCCCCACCACCGTGGTACTCGGCCCGGTAGCCGACCCGCCGCCGGGGGTGGTGGTGGCGATGGCCACGCACAGCGGGGCCCCGTGGCAGCGCGTCGTGGCGATGGCAGCGACCGTCACCCAGAACCGCGATGGTCATGATCTCGTGGATTCGCATTTCGCCCTCACGGGATGGCTCGCCACCAATCGGACGTTGGTCGAGGGGCGGCCCTTGGTGGTGCACTTTCAAGGTCCTTGGGCGAGTGAACAGCTCGACGGCGCCGCACCCACCGAGGTAGGTCTTCGAGCACGTGCCGGTTTTCTTCTCCGCCGTCACATCGAACGATCGGTGCACCGGCGAGCCGACCTCGTGATCACCCTCTCGGCGGCGTTTGCCAACATCGCCATCGAGCACAGCAACGTGTCGCCGTGGCGCGTGGTGGTCGAACCACCTGGGGTGGATCTCGTTCGTTTCTCACCGCCGAGCGGCCCGGCCGCCTCCGCCGCCCTTCGCCAACGATTTGGGATCGCCCCCGACGTGTTCGTCGCCGTGTGCGCCCGTCGGCTGGTTCCCCGAACGGGCGTCGACGTAGCGATCGATGCCTGGGCACGGCTTCGGGAACAGCTTCCCGCTGATCGGCCCACCCCCGTGCTCCTCATCGCCGGCGACGGGCCGGAGCGCGCGGCCCTCGATGCTCAGGCCCTCGATGCTGGCCTCGATTGTCCCGACGCGATTCGTTTTCTCGGTCGCGTCGACGACCACGAGCTCGTCGGCCTCTACCAACTGGCCGATTGTTCGCTCGTGCCCACTCGCTCCCTGGAGGGGTTCGGCCTTGTCATCCTCGAATCGTTGGCATGTGGCACCCCGGCGATCGGCACCGCGACCGGCGGCATTCCCGAGGCGTTCGCCGGGCTCGAGCGCCATCAACTCGTGGTCGAACCCGGCAACCCCGACCGTCTGGCCGAGCGACTCCTCGCCGCGATCGACGGCTCCCGAGCCCTGCCCACCACCGACGAGTGCCGCACCCACGCCGAGCGGTTCTCGTGGACCGCGGTAGCAACGCGCCACCTCGCCCTCTACACCCGAGTGGTTGCGGAGGCGACTCCACACCCCTTGGACCCGTGGACCGGGCCTGAGCGCCGTCGCCGAACACCGCACGAATTGTCGGAGCGTCTTCGGGTCGTGGCCCTCGATCATGTGGCGCGTTGGTCGGGTGGCGAGATTGCGTTGGCCCGCACGTTGCCGCATCTTCCGCGCTCCCACGTCCACACGATCGTGTTCGAGGACGGTCCGCTGGTCGGTGCTTTGGCCCGGTCCGGCCTCACCACCGAAGTGCTTCCCCTTGCGCCCAAGGCGCGCGATCTGCGCCGGTCTCGCACCGCATCGCCAGGCGCCCTGTTGGTGTCCGCCTTCGAAGCCGGCCGATTCACGGTCCGCTTGGCCTGGCGGCTCCGCCAGCTGCAGCCCGATGTCGTCCACGCCAACTCCCTGAAAGCGGGGGTGCTCGGAGGTGTCGCGTGCCGGCTCGTCGGTGTCCCGATGGTCTGGCATGTACGCGACCGGATCACCACCGACGACTTGCCCGCTCCGGCCGTACTCGTCACTCGGGCCGCAGTACGACATCTGAGTGCAGGAGTGGTGGCCAACTCCCATGCCACCCTGGCCACGCTGGGCCCGGCTCGCCCCGCCCAACCCCGTTTGGTGTTCCCCGATCCGTACCTATCGTCGTCCAACACCCCTGCCCATCCCGCCAGCAGCGCGCCGTTCACCATCGCCATGGTCGGACGGCTCACGCCTTGGAAGGGCCACGACGTGGCGCTGCGGGCATTCGCTGAATGCGCAGAGGTGCTTGATCGCGCCGACGGCACGACCGGACGGGCGCGCCTCCTCATCGCCGGTTCGGCGCTGTTCGGGGAGGATCGTTACGCCCGAGAACTGCACCAGTTGGCCGAAGCACTCGGCATCGAGGATCGCCTGACATGGCAGGGTCAGGTGGAAGACATCCCCGGACTGCTCGCGGAGTCGCACGTGCTGGTCCACGCGTCCGTGCAAACTGAGCCGTTCGGCCAGGTGATCGTGGAAGGGCTCGCGGCCGGCGTGGCAGTGATTGCCACCGACACTGGCGGTCCAGCCGAGATACTCGTACCTGGAGTCACCGGAATTCTCGTTCCTCCGGGCGACCCCCACGCCTTGGCCGACGCGCTCACCGCCCTCTCTGCCGACCGGGAGCGACGCGAGCTGCTCGCACAGAACGGAATGCGGGCCGCCCGCGCCTATCACCCCGATCTTGTGGTGCCCCACCTCGCCGACTTCCATCGCCGGGTGGCGACGGCGTCTCGACCAGTTCCCCGCCGATCTGCCATGCCCACAACCGGCGACCCCAGAACCGGCGACCCCACAACCGGCGACCCCACAACCGGCGACCCCACAACCGGCGACCCCACAACCGGCGACCCCACCGCGCGCCGGCCGGCGGCTGGGGGCCCGTCGGGGATCGCCACTCCGGCGATCGAGCAATGACCCGCACCGAACCACGCGACCCCCCGCCGACCGTTCGGCCGGCACCCTCGGTGGCCATCGTCCACGACTACCTCACCCAACGGGGCGGCGCCGAACGGGTGGTGCTGGCGATGCACACCACGTTCCCGGCGGCGCCGATCCACACGAGTTTGTTCGACGCCGAAGCCACGTTCCCGGAGCTTTCGGGGGCGGGAGTCGACCTCCGCCCATCGTGGCTCCAACGGGCACCCGTGCTGCGCCGGAAACATCGCCTCGCCTTTCCCGTGCTCGCTCCCACGTTCAGCCGGCTACGGGTTGAGGCCGACGTCACCATCGCGAGCTCCAGTGGTTGGGCCCACGGGGTACGGGCATCTGGCGCGCTCGTGGTGTACTGCTACGCGCCGGCCCGATGGCTCTACCAGACCGAGCGTTACCTCGACGGCGCGCCCGCCTGGGCACCAACGGCGTTTCGTCCCGCCGCAGCCCTGCTTCGTCGATGGGATCAGCGGGCAATGGCGCGGGCCGACCATGTCCTCACGAGCTCCCGCCTCGTCGCCGCCCAGATCACCGAAGTGTACGGCCGCGTGGCCGAGATCCTGCCGCCGCCCACGACGCTCGACGTCAACGGTCCCCTTCGGCGTCCCGACCGTGCGTTCCCTCGCTCGCATCGGTCAGATGCAGGAACCTCTCCCCGCATCGGTGGTCCTCCTTCGGCCGACGTTCCCGCGGCCGACCTACCGTTTGTTCTCTGCGTGTCGCGTCTGCTCGCCTACAAACACGTCGACCTGGTGATCGATGCCATGCGATCGTTGTCCCACCTACGGCTCGTGATCGTGGGGGACGGTCCTCACGCCGATCGCCTCGGGGCCATTGCCGGCCCCAACGTGGTGCTGCTCGGACGGGTCGACGACGCGGAACTGCGCTGGCTCTACACCCACGCCGCCGCCCTCGTGGCCGTCGCCCACGAGGATTTCGGGCTGACGCCGATCGAGGCAAACCTTTTCGGGACACCCACCGTGGCGTGGAGGGGTGCGGGGTATCTCGACACGGTGGACGATGGGGTGAGCGGACTGTTCGTCGACCAACTCGACGCCGACGACGTGGCCGCAGGAATCGAGGCTGCCGTCACTCGATCATGGGACACCGCCGCCATCCGGGCCCACGCCGCCACCTTCGGCATCAGCCGGTTCACCGCCCGCCTGCACGAACTCGTCTCGGACCTCACCTGATCCTTGCCCCGCCGCCCCGCCGCCCCGCTGGTCGCCGGCATGACGATCCTCGGCCCTCAACCATGCGGCCCTCAACCATGCGGCAACCAGACCCCCATACGGGGTGCCGTTGCC
>Ga0105047_10008628_pt1 | contig 16951 bp, 14 predicted proteins | sample MAT04_FD_78384 | JGI IMG/M metagenome (GOLD analysis project Ga0105047, IMG submission 78384) | Freshwater microbial communities from Lake Fryxell liftoff mats and glacier meltwater in Antarctica - MAT-04 (megahit assembly) | ecosystem: Environmental > Aquatic > Freshwater > Ice > Liftoff...
TGATGCGTAACGTCTCGCTGGTCGCCGGCGGGGATCGTCAAAGCCACACTGGCTGGCGACAGTTAGAACGAGCGCTAGGGCAGCAAATGACGCCGTCGCGCGCCCGAGTGAACATCTGGGGCGTCGGACTCTCGCTGGCCGCCGTCACCGTTGCGGCCGTCACCGCCTGGTTCGCAGAGCAGAATCACCAGTTGATTGTCGCGACGTTGCGCGAGATCTTACCGTTCTAGCCGTTTCAGCCGTTCCGCGGCGCAGGCTGCAATTGCTCGCGACGCGGACGCTCTCCCCCACCTTGGACGCGTCGTTTGACGTGGATTACATGTTTGCGCGAATCTGCGTCCTCGGTGCGCTCTACTTGGCGTTGCTCAACTTTGCTCCGCGGACGGTATCCGCCGCCGATGAGCTCACCCGGTTGAAGTTCAACAACCCCGGGTTGGCCGTCGACCTCGGCGTGGGTCTGTGGGCCTGGCCCATCCCGTGCGACGCCGACGGCGATGGCGACTTCGATCTGATCGTCTCCTGCCCTGACCAGCCGTTCAACGGCGTCTGGCTCTTTGAGAACACGACGGGCCCCACGGCAGAGGAGAAGTTTCCGGTCTTTCAACCTCCGCGCCGCTTGAGCAAGACGGTCCACTACGTGCTGCCTAGCTATGTGGATGGCAAGCTCCGCGTATTGACGCCGGGCAAGGAGTACGCGGACTTTACCAAATCAGGTTTGGACAAGCCGCAAGCGATCGACGTTCCGCAGCCCATCCACGCGCCGCTTGGCTCTGCCCCGCGTGGCAGGACGAACAAAATCCGCCACAACGAGTGGCGCTACGCCGACTACGACGGCGACGGCGCAACGGATCTGATCGTGGCGATTGAAGATTGGAGCGATTACGGCTGGGATGATGCCTGGGATGAGCAAGGTCGCTGGAAAAACGGTCCGCTACACGGCTTTGTCTACTGGTTGCGCAACACAGGCACAAACGTGGCGCCGGTCTACGCTCAGTCTCAAGCTGTACAAACCGCCGGCGTTCCGGTCGAAACCTACGGTTGCCCAACGCCCAACTTCGCGGACTTTGACGGCGATGGCGACTTGGACCTGCTGTGTGGCGAGTTCCTCGATTCGTTTACGTATTTCGAGAACACCGGGACACGCGTCGCCCCCAGTTACGCCGCAGGCCGCCGACTGAAAACCGCCGACGGTCAACCTCTGGCGATGGATCTGGAGATGATCGTGCCGATCGCATTCGATTGGGACACCGATGGCGACCTGGATTTGATCGTGGGGGACGAAGACGGCCGGGTGGCGCTCATCGAAAACACAGGCAAGCTGGCGGACGATCGCTCGCCGCAGTTTTTGAAACCTCGCTACTTTCAGCAAGTGGCCGAAGATCTGAAGTGTGGCGCCTTGGCCACGCCGTGCGGTTACGACTGGGACGGCGATGGCGACACCGATCTCATCTCCGGCAACACGGCCGGCTACATTGAACTGTTCGAGAATCTGAGCGGGCCGAAGGTCGAGTCTCCCAAGTTCGCGGCGCCGCGACGGTTGGAAGCAGGCGGAAAAACGTTCCGCGTCATGGCTGGCCCTAACGGCAGCATTCAAGGTCCGGCCGAGGCCAAGTGGGGCTACACCACGCAGTCGGTTGCGGATTGGGATATGGATGGCCTGCCGGACATTGTTTTGAATTCGATCTGGGGACGCGTCGAGTGGTTGCGGAACGAAGGAACGCCCACGGCGCCGCGTCTGGCCGCCCCGCAAGCGGTGGAAGTCGAGTGGCCCGCCGCGCCTCCCAAGCCTGTGTGGACGTGGTGGACTCCAAACCCGCGCGCACTGGTAACGCAGTGGCGCACTACGCCGTTGGTGCATGACTTCGATGGCGATGGCCTGCCGGACCTGGCGATGCTCGATCCGCAGGGCTATCTGGCGCTCTTTCGCCGAGCGCGGCGCGACGGCCGTCTGGTGCTCCTGCCGCCGGAGCGCGTCTTTGTCGACAATCAAGACCAGCCGCTACGGCTGAACGAAAAAGACGCCGGCGGCAGCGGGCGACGGAAACTGTGCGTCACGGATTGGAATGGCGACGGACTGGTTGACCTGCTGCTGAATTCCAAGAACGCCGAGATTTTATTGCAGACTCCACCCCAAGAAAGCGACAAGCAGGGCGCGCCCCGGCGATACCGGTTTGCTTCGGCAGGGCCGATTGCCAAACAAGACATCGAAGGGCACGACGTCAGCCCAACCGTCGTCGATTTTAATGGGGATGGCCGGTCGGACTTTGTTGGCGGCGCGGAAGACGGTCATCTGTATTATCGCCGCCATCCGTGATTCGTCCACCGCTCGCTGGTTACGCCAGTGAATCGCGCTCGGCGATCTCCGTCACGAACGAGTTACCCATTTCGAGGAACTCTTGCGCGTCTCGCGGCGCTAGTAGCAGGCTTGGCGCCACCGCCGGCTTGGCGCTCGGTGAGTGCGTGACCAGCATCGTTTGCAGATCGCAGACGCCGTAATAAACCGGCAGCCGGTTGCGGCTGGCGGCGGGCATTTCGCGCTCCAGGTCAAACCCGGTGATCGCCGCGTTGAGGTAGACGGCCGTCTCAATCAGCGCCGTCCGAAACCGCGGATCGTGCGCCGGCAATCCGGGCGCGAGCCGCTCGATGGACTTCGCCGCGCCGCGGACGGAGAGCATCACCCGGTCGACCAGCGATCGAAGTGGGTAGGAAAACTCAGCGTCGGGGTAATCGTTCGGACTGAGGTACGCGTTCACCGCGGCGGTCACGGCCCCGCAGCCGGTATGCCCTAGGACGACCACGGCCCGCAGGCTTTCGCACAGATTGCGGGCCGCGTAGTCAAAGCTGCCGAGCGCCTCGGTCCCCAGCACGTTGCCGGCGATCCGCACCACAAACAGGTCGTTAAAGCTGCGGTCAAATACCGCCTCGACCGGCACGCGAGCGTCCGAGCAGCCCAAGACCATGGCAAACGGAGACTGATCGAGCGCCGAGCCAGGCCAGAAGGGCAGGCCCATCGAGAGTAAGTCGACCGGGACCACCATCTCCGGCTTGGTTGTATCGCCCAGTGTCGCCAACTGCATGTGCTGAACAATATCGACGAGCCGCTGATTGCCGTCGATCAAAGTCTGAACGGCTTCCTGCGCGTTCTTAGGGTGCGACGGCGTGAGCGGGGCGAACGGATCGTAGCGGTAGATTAGGTCCACGTGGATGGCTCTTTGAAGGCGTATGAGATTAACGAATTAGTAAATTGTCGCGCTCCGCCGCCGCCACGACGGGCGCAAGTCGAGCGAGAACTTCGAGCGTTACCTGGCTCACCGCGGTGGCCGGGTCCGAGAGTTTGACTTCAAAGCGCGCTCCATGCGGCAAGAGCTGTCCCAGTTTGACCCTGGCCGCCGGCCCGGCAATCTGGCGAAAGTCGAGCGCCGGAACGCGCGCAAACGAAGGGCAAAACGCTACGTGAATTTGCGCGGTGGTCTGCCCGACGTCCAATCGCGTCGAAAGGGATGCCTGCAAATGATCGCCGCCGTCGATCGCCTGGGCGCGAACAATCCGCTGCACGCAGTCGTCCGCGGACGTTTGCGTTTCGCGCACGGTGTTGGGACGTTCAACAGGCCCAGTGGTTTGGCGCGCAGTGGCTGGATGGGCGGTCGTTGGACCGACTTTACGAGGAGCTGGCTGCCATGCGCGAAACATCGCCCAGCCTTCGGTGAGTCCGCGAAGGCTTCCGTGGCGCAAAATGCCCATCACGGCCAACTCTTCAGCCGCCAGTAGAATCCAGGCGAGCGCGATCGGAAAAAGACTGGCGCCTGTCGTTGCAATACTTGCCGCTGTGATCGCCGCAGCGGCCAGCGGTAGATATCGAACCAGGGCATCCGCGGCGGGAGGGCGCCTTTCATCCGCAAACCAAATCCAGCGACTCGCGGCGGCCAGCAGCGCGATTGCCACGGCCCACACGAACAAGGCGACGCCAATTGCGCTGGTTTCCCTGCCGGCGTTCGTTTCGCCGGCCCTGGCCAGGGCAAAGGCCCAAGCCACGCTCAAAAGCGCCAGAGTCGCTTGCAGCGTCAGCATCAGGGCAACCAGCGGCGCGCGGAACTCGGTCGCCCAAAAGAATAGCGAAGCGCTCGCCGGGGGTGTTGCATTTTTCTGTAGCAAGCTCATTCGATCACGTCCGTGTTTCGACCATCGCGGGATTTGCCCCAGGCGCGCTCCCTCGGTCTCGTCAGAGACTGGGGGTCAGAGATTGGGGGTCAGAGATTGGGGGTCAGAGATTGGGGGTCAGAGATTGGGGGTCAGTGATTGGGCGACAGTGACTGGGTCACTGGGCATGGTCGCAATCGTAGCGTCAACCGCCCCAGGGTCCAAGGTAAAAACCAGCCCTGGGGCTACGGACGTGAGAGGTTAATCGTTCCAGCTCGCCGCCCAACCCTACGGCAGCGCGCAAAAAAGGGACGCATGACTGCGTCCCTTGGGGCTCTGATTTCAGCGAGCGGCGTTTGCCGGGCTCGCAGACTACTCGGCGGCCTGGCGCCCCATGTCGCACATGGAGTCCATGCCCAGCCGGGTGCGGAGCTCTTCGAATTGTTGAAAGTACTGGTCGCTCGACGAGTGGACGTGTTCGGCCTCGGTGATGAACTTCATTTCATCGTCGCAGCGAACGCCGCACTCGGCCATGATCCGCTCGAACGGCTTCAGGTCTTCACCATAGACGATCAACAGCTTGTGCTCATCGAATTGCACTTCCAGCGGAATGCTGGGGTTCAGCACGGCGATCCCGATGCAGCCATCATTGAGCAGCAGGTCTTCATAATCCCAGAGCATGCTTTTGAGCACGGGCATATCAATATGCTCGCGGTACAAGTCCACGTGGCCGCGTTGCTCGCGGTTGTGGCTAGTCTCCAGAACGACATCGACCTCTGTTCCCAGCGGGTCGAGCAAGTCCATGAAAACTTCGAACAGACGATGCTTCGAGGCAGCGCCCATCAGCACTGGCACCGAGCAGCGGTTCTCAGCGTCGCGGTACGTGTCGTGGCGGTAGCCTTGGCGCGGGACGACTTGCAAGTCGTACGAGGGCCGGATCGCATCGGTGAGTTGGAAGTCGCCGTAGCGGCTTACGCCCAGATGCGCGTCCAGTTCCTCATCGCTGAGGCGTTCGAAGCTGCTCGTGCCTCCATTAGGCACAGCGCCGTCGCGGAACACATTTCGGAATAGCTTTTTTAGAAAGCCCATCGATCAATAATTCCTGGGTCAGGTGTTTGGGCGTCCATCCATGATCCAGCCGGCGAAAGCTCGATCCATATGCAACCGTAGGTCACTGTATGGAACGGCCAATTCCGGAATGTGCAGAATCCCTGCTCAATTACAGCCCAAGTCGGTAGAAACGGCACGATCGGACTGGTGTCCCCGCGTAATCACCCCGGTTCTCCCCACAGCGGGGGAACAGGGGCCAAACTGCTTGATCTTCGCCCCACAAAAACACGCCCACTTTAGACCACCAACTACCGCCCCGACGGCCTCTGAATTCAGTCTAGCACTCCCCTTCGTATTTGCTGCCGGGACGAACCAACGTTCTTAGTTTCCTCGTATGGGCCGTGGCAAACCTTGTGCTTGGCGTCGACTTTTCGCACGGTCCATCCGGCCCAGGCCCAAGAGTGCGGGCGCCGGCCACTAGCGACCAAATACGACTGGCAAAAACGACGAGCGTTTTAAAGGTGCAAAGTTTGGACTCCGGGGTCGTGGTTGCGTGTTACATCTACAAAAAATGGGAAGCCATCTGAGATCGCGACGTATCGCGGACTAGAATGACTTCCCTGATCAAGTCGCACGCTGGCCACGGGGGGACGCCCCATCCAGGGCCGGCCTCTTCGCGGCTACCAATAGGCTACGCCGGCCGGTTATATTTCGTTCGAGACAATTCATGGGAACTAAGCTAGCGACGCGCGCGGGCATGCAATCGCGCGGTCGCCACAGGTAAATGGGCAAAATGCGAGGCGTTTGATGACCTGCTGGACCAGTTGCAACATTCGCGCGCGAGGTTGGATCGCGTTGTTGGTCATCGCGCTGCTACCTGGTTGCGAAGCAGAACAGGCAACGGCGCCAGCAGCGGAGCCTGCCGCGTCAACTTCTCCTGCTTCTGTTGCGGCGCCTGACGCGAGCGCCGAACCGCGAACGGCCGCGGCAGAAGAAAACTGGGATGTCTTTTATCTTGGCGACGCTCGTATCGGTTATGGCGTTACGCGCCGTCGCCCGTCGCCCGATGACGCCGCGCTGATCGAGACCGAAACCCACATCCGGCTGAAGATCCGTCGGTTCGACGAGCAAACCGAGAGCGAACTGAAATTCTCCACCGTCCAAACCGCCGCCGGCGAACTCCGCCAGGCGCGCGGCGTTGCCGAGATGGGGGGGACGCCCATGACCTTCGTAGGAGTCGTCGCCGGAAACCAGCTGCGCGCGAAGACGACCGCCGGCGGCAAGTCGGTTCAGAGCGAGATCCCATGGAATGCAAAGTGCCACGGCTTTTTTGCAATCGACGATAGCCTCCGGCGGAGCCCAATGAAGGCCGGCGAGAGCCGATCGATCCGGATGCTGCTGCCGGTCCTCAATTCGCTGGCGGACGTGGAACTGCGCGCCGTCGAGGAGGAGACCACCGAACTCCTGAGTGGGCGCAAGAAACTGTTGCGGATTGAGTCGGTCACCACGCTGGCTGACAAACAATCGATTGCCGACACCCTGTGGACGGACGCCAGCGGCCGCACGCTCAAATCCGTGAACGCGGCGATGAAGCAAGTCGTCTATCGCACGACGAAGGAAATCGCGGAGCAAACCCAGCCGGGGGCCGTGCTCGATATCGGCAAGCTGACCCTGGTCAAGACGCCGCAGCCACTCAATAACCCTCACGGCCGCAAGCAGATTCAGTACCGCGTGGAGCTAAGCGGTGGCGATCCGGCCAAGGCGTTCGCCTCGGACATCGGCCAGCAGGTGACGGCCACGAGCGATGGCAAAGCCAAACTGACCGTCCGTGCCATCCGGCCAGACGACCCTCGGGCGGACAAGCTCGCGGACCTGGGCAAGCCTACTCCGCCCGGCGACGATGAACGACTTCCGAATTCCTACCTTCAGAGCGACGACGCCCAGGTTATAAAGCTTGCGCAACAGGCCGCTGGTGAGGAAAAGGACCCATGGCGGACCGCGTTGGCGCTTCAGCGTTTTGTGAACCAGAAGATCACCAAGAAGAACTTCTCAAAAACCTTTGCGACTGCGTCCGACGTGGCGGCCAACCTCTCGGGCGATTGCACTGAGCACGCGGTGCTGCTGGCCGCGCTAGCCCGCGCGCGAGGAATTCCATCGCGCGTGGCGCTGGGCTTGGTTTACGTGCCGAGCGAGCAAGCCTTTGGATTTCATATGTGGACCGAGGTTTATATCCGCGATCGCTGGATCGGCCTCGATGGGACGTTAGGGCAGGGGGGCCTGGGCGCCGGCCATCTGAAGTTGACCACGACCAGTCTGAAAGAGGGGGACGCTATGAGCAGCTTTTTGCCCGTGGCGCAGGTCCTGGGGCGATTGAAGATCGAAGAGATCACGCCGGAATAGTCGCGGCGACGACAATTCAATACGTCGGGCACGCGCTTCACCGGCAGGAAATTGCGACGTTCCGCGACCCACGACGCTTCTGCGACTCACCGGCGGCTATCCACAGATTGGCTGCGCCGCAGAATCGGAATCGCGCGTTGTCGAAACTTCAGATTCGGTCGCGCCATCTGTCGAATACGCTGAAAGAGCTATTGCCGCCGGCGCGTTAGAGACCTCAGAATATAAGCCTCGGGGCGCACTTCTCACATTTCGTCTTTTGAGCGCTAATCATGTCCGATCTGGGTCACTACGTCTGTAGCGAGTCAGTGGCCGCCGCGCGCGCCCACGCCATGCTCACGATCTGTGAATTGGGCGAGCATTTCGTCGCCAGTTGGGAATGTTCCTGCGGCGCCGAAAACCTGGAGAACTTAGAGGCGCATACAATCGGCATCGCGGTTCAACTCGGTCGGGATAACTTCCGCGAGCACTGCGCGGCCGAGCATCCCTGAGCAATTGCAGCGACGCTCCGCGATGACGAGCGCCCCATCATTACGCCGCCGGTTTGCGCTTGGAACACAAATCCAGCGCAGCCGAGCCCCGGTTTGCATTCGACCTTGGCATCTGTTATTCGTGCTGCTACTAAATTCTCGCGCAGTTCGCCAGGATTTGCCGGGCCGTTTGCGTATTGCCACGCCGCACTTAGCTTGAGGGGTCGATGCATATTGGGGAAGAACACCGGGGCGCCGCCGGGCCAGCGGATGACGACACGCCGCTGATCGCTGCGCGCAATGCGCGGACAGGCATGCGGTTGTTCGCCATCTATCTGCCGCTCTACGCCGCCTTTGTGTTGATCTGCGCGTTTGCGCCCGGCTGGATGGCCCAACGCCCATTGGCCGGCATCAATCTGGCAATCTGGTATGGCTTTGGACTACTGGGCGGAGCGCTGCTGCTGGCGCTCGTCTATAGCTGGCTCTGCCGCGCCCGAGAGGCGTTATGATTTACACGCCTGCAGCGCTGGCCGTGACGGTCTTTGCGCTCTTCGTTGCGCTGACATTGGGTCTGAGTTTCTACTTTGCCGCAAAGACTCGCTCTTCGAGCAGTTACTTCGCCGCTGGCGGATCAATCCATTGGTTTGTCAACGGCGTGGCCTTTGCTGGGGACTATCTCTCCGCAGCCTCGTTCCTTGGCATCTGCGGCATGATCGCCTCGTATGGCTACGACGGCTTTTTATATTCGATCGGCTACCTGGCCGGCTGGATTGTTGCGCTATTGGTCATCGCCGAACCGCTCAAGCGGCTGGGGCGCTACACGTTTGCGGACGCGCTCGATAGCCGCTTTCAATCCCGCGCGATCAAGCTCTCGGCCGGCATCAGCACGTTGGCGGTCAGCCTGTTCTATTTGATTCCGCAAATGGTCGGCGCCGGGGCGCTGGTCAAACCGTTGCTGGGCCTCCCCCACTGGGTGGGCGTGAGTATGGTGGGCGCCGTGGTGATGCTGATCGTAGTCACCGCCGGCATGGTTTCGACTACGTACGTGCAATTTCTCAAAGGCGCGCTGCTAGTGATCTTTAGCGCGATCCTGACGCTATTGATCCTCAACCGCGGGTTCACCACCGACCCACAGAACGCCGGCTACCGCGCGCCGCGGAGCACGGCGGCCGTCGAACCGGGAAGCGCTACCGCCGAACTAATGCAGAGCGTCGATAGCGAGATCCTGCCGGCCGAAGGCCCCTGGAAAAATCGCCCCTATCTACGCACCAAGGACCGGACGACCGGCGCCGTGACTATCTGGCGAGAGACGCCCGCCGACGCCGGTCTTGTAAAGTATTACGAAACGCAAACGCTGACCAAACTCGCCGACGGCAAGGAACTGGTCAATGGTTTGCCGCACGGCACGGGAACGGGTGAGACGGACTTCTATCCAGTTGGCAACATCACGCGACTTCCAGACGGCGCCAGCTCGACCGGTCCGTTGGGACCGATGCAGTTCTTCAGCACGCTGGAGGAGAGCGAGCTGATGCTGTGGTCGAAAGATCCGGCCAAGATTGTCGAGCCCGATGGCGCCGCCACGACGTTCTTCTACCCACAACTCACTAGCGGTAGCGACGTTCTGTTGCCCGGCAAGAGTCCCACGTTCTCCGGCATCCGCGGGGACGCCGCCTGGCCCAAGCTGAATTTCATCTCGCTAATGCTAGCGCTCTTTGGCGGCACGGCCTCGCTTCCCCACATTCTGATCCGCTATTACACCGTCAAGGATCAGACAGCGGCCCGCAAGAGCACCGTGGTGGGCATCGCCACGATTGGGTTCTTCTATCTGTTGACTCTGTTCATGGGCTTGGGCGCCATGACCAGCGGCGTGATCGACGTCAGCAGCGCCAACAACAATATGGCCGCGCCCTTGTTGGCCAAGAGCTTTGGCGAGTTGTTGTTTGCAATGATCTCGGCGATTGCCTTTACCACGGTGCTGGGAACCGTCAGTGGGTTGATCGTCGCCGCCAGTGGCGCCGTGGTGCACGATCTGATGACGAGCGTCGGTCGCATGCAGATGACCGACCACGAGAAAGTCCGGGCCGGCAAATGGGCCGCCGCCGTCGTGGGTTTGATGGCCATTGGACTGGGCATTGTCTTTGAGCAGATGAACGTCAGCTTCCTGGTTGGCTGGGCCTTTAGCGTGGCGGCCTCGGCCAATCTGCCGTCGCTGGTGATGTTGCTCTTCTGGAAGAAGACCACCCGGCAGGGAATCACCGCGGCGATCCTGGTCGGCATGACCGCGTCGCTCGTCTGGATTCTGTTGAGCGGCGATACGTTCAAAGACGTCTACGGACTTCCGCCCGAAAGCGCTTGGGCGCCGTTCAGCCAGCCGGGCATTGTGACAATCCCGCTGGGCTTTGTGGTGCTGACTGTCGTCTCGCTGTTGACGCAAGAGCACGAAGCGCGCGCCGTCGCCAGACGTTAACGGCGACGAAGGTGTCGCACGAGTTTCGCTTCCGCTGTTACGCGGCCATCGCCAAGCGCGTGAGCAACTGATTGCAGGCCGCGTTGACGTCTTCGATGGAGATCGCCTCCATTGATTCTGGACCGGCGCGTCGCCGCTCGCGGCTCCGTCCGGTGAGGAGCATCTTTTGCACGGTCACGTTTTGCTCGCCATACGGACCGTTCCGTTTCTCGGATACGGGACCGAACAGCCCGACCGATGGCGTGCCAACGGCGGCCGCCAAATGGAGCGGACCGGTGTCGCTGCCGACAAACATCCTCGCTCTGCGCAACACGGCGCCCAGTTCCACGAGCGAAGTCGGCGGCGACAGACTCGCGTGACCTCCGGAGACTGCAACGATGGTCTCCGCCCAGGCTTTTTCTTGCGCGCCGGCCCAAACAACCAGGCTCGGCATGCCGCAGGCCTTTCCTAAATGTCGAGCGACGCCGCCAAAACGCTGCGCCGGCCATAGCTTCGACGGCCAGCCAGCCCCCGGGTTGAGCACGGCGAATGGTCCGGTCAAGCCAGCCGCGGCAATCATCTTGTCGGCCGCCTCTTCCGCCGCCGCCACGCGCGGCATGTCGAACCGCACGCTGGGATTCTTGATCCCCAGTGGTTGCAACATTTCGAGCGCGCGGGTGACTACGTGCGGTGTCTCTGGTTCGACCAACACGTTATTCAACCAAGGGCTTAGCTCACGGCTATCGGCGCCGCCGTAACTGATACGTTGTTGGGCGCCTGTGAGCCAGGCGGCGATGGCGCTCTTCGAAAGCCCTTGTAGATCGATCGTGGTGTCAAAGCGGAGGGCGCGAAGTTGTTTGCGCAAGTTCCAAACCGCTTTGGCGGACTTAAGCCAGCCGCGCGGCACGACAATGACTTCGTCGAGCGCGCCATGGCCGCGCAGGAGCTCGCCGGTGCGACCTTCGACCACCCACGCCAAAAAGGCGTCCGGAAAGTGACGCCGCAGCGCACAAGCCGTGGGAACGGCGTGCAGCACATCGCCAATGGCGCTCAGTCGAACGATTAAAATACGCGGAGCAGGCATGGCCTTCGCTTCCTGGTTTTACAAAGCCGATGGACTGAGCGGTTGGACTGCTACCTCGCCCGGGATGGCCCGCGCCCTGCGGCGCCATCGCGTCGGAGAGTCTCCCTGGGGGGCCGCAATGATAGCTGCCCGGGCAAAATGGGCCAAGATTGCTTTGCCGCGGGGTCTGCCGGGCGGGTATATTTGGGGCATGGGCCGCCACCGTGCCCTATTCTGCTGCCCGTCTGCTACCTGACGACCGCCTGTCCACCGCTTTCGGAGAACCCCCAGCGTGAAACGTTCCCTGCCTGCTTCGCTGTCTGCGTACCTGCTCTTTGGGGCGATCTGCTATCTCTCTTTGTTCGCATCCTCGGCGTCGGCGCTACCGCCGCCGCGCGAAGGCGAAGCCCGCTTCGAACTGACGGACAAAGAGCCGCAAGTCGCTGAAATGTTCCACCTGGAGCCACATACGTTCCGGTTCAAGCAGACATTTCAAAAGACCTCGTCGACGGCGATGGAAATCTCGCTCGTCACGTTCCCTTCGCCAGTGACCACGCCGCACGAAGTTAACAACACCGTCCACACGGAATATTTTCGGCCACTCTCGCCCGGCAAGCATCCCGGGGTCATCGTGCTGCACATCCTGGGGGGCGACTTTGAACTGTCGCGGCTCTTCTGCCGTCAACTGGCCCAGAACGGAGTCGCCGCGCTCTTTTTGAAGATGCCGTACTATGGCGAGCGCAGCCCACCGGGCGTGAAGACGCGGATGATTTCCGATAACGCGGAAGACACCGTAGCCGGCATGCGGCAGGCAGTGTTGGACATCCGCCGCGGCGCAGCGTTCCTCGCCAGCCAGCCAGAGATTGACCCAGAGCAGCTGGGCATTTTTGGCATCAGCTTGGGCGGCATCACCACGGCGCTGGCGTCGACTGCCGAGCCGCGCTTCGGCAAGATTTGCATGATGCTGGCCGGTGGCGATATGGCCAAGATCGCCTGGGAGTCGCCGGAAGTGGCCGACGTCCGCACCCGTTGGCTGGCAAAGGGCGCCACCAAGGAGCAGTTTTACGAAGCGCTCAAATGCATCGACCCAGTGACCTACGGCAAGAATGTCAGAGGCCGCAAGATGTTGATGCTGAACGCGTCGCACGACGAAGTGATTCCCAAGGCCTGTACGGAATCTCTGTGGCACGCGTTTGGCGAGCCGGAGATTGTCTGGATGGACGCCGGTCACTACTCGGCCATGCGATTTATTTTCGATGGCCTGACGCGCGTCACCAAGTTCTTTCAGCCTGAAAAAGACAAGCCGACCGCGTCGGCTACTTCGTCCGCTGTTGAGAAGCCTGCGGCGAAGCCAGACGCCGACTCCGCCGATCAGAGCGCAGCCGAAAAACCTGTCGCGGCGCCGACCAATAAGTAACGCGGATCGCCAAGCGGCGCCGTGTGTCTCTCGCGCCGCGCTGCATGATGCAGGCGGACCCGTGGGAAATCCATCAATCTCAAGGGCGGCTCACGATGAAACGTTCCGTAGGATTCCTCGCGTGCTTGCTGATGAGTGCCGCTGCGGCGCCGGCGTGGGCGCAGTCCGCGCTCGACCGGTTGGAGCGGCAAGTTCGGGCGGGCGAACTCCCGGTCTCCGAGGCCGAGGAAGCCAGCCACCTGGGCGCCACTGCCGATGACGCCAACGAGCTGGGATTCGGCGTGCGTCTGCTGGCGCTGCAACCAGGCGGCCCGGCCGAGAAGCAGGGATTGAAGGCGGGCGACCTGGTCACGTCTGTCAATGGCGAGGCGGTCGCCACGCTCGACGAATTTGCAACGCAACTGGGCCGGGCGCCAGTCGGCGAAAAATCGCTGTTCAGCGTCCAGCGCGGCGAGAAGACGCTCTCGGTCGCCGTGCTGCTGGGCAAGCGCAAAGCGCCCGCCCCGGCGCCTGGACAAGACGCCGTGCGTCCGGCGCCACTGGGGATTCGCCTGGCGCCGGTCGACGAAGCGACGCGCATCGCACAGGGTCAACCGACCCTGCGCGGCGGCGTGATCACGTTCGTCGCCGCCGGTTCCGCCGCCGAGCGAGCAGGCCTGACGCTCGACTCCGTGTTGTACGCAGTCGACGGCGCCAAGATCGACACGCCCGACGACGCCGTCCGCAATCTCTCCCGCGCCAAGGTCGGCCAGACCGTGAAGCTCTCGCTCTACCAGCGCGGTGAACGGGTCGAGCGTCCGCTGACGGTCGAAGCCGCCGCCGGCGCACAAGCCCCGGAGCGCCGCGTCCCGCCACCCGCAGCGGCCACGCCGCGCCCCTTCAGCGAAGGCCCAATTGTGGGCGATGACACGCACGCGCGGATGGCGGAGATGGAGCGCAATCTGGCCGACCTGCAAAAGCGCCTGGCCGTTCTCGAAGCCACGCTCCGCAAATTCGACCGCGACTCCGGAATCACGCCGGCCGCGCCCGATGAGAAGAAGCCAGAGTGAGAAGCGTGCTTGGCGGTGCAGGCTCTGCCGAGAGCGGCCACGCATTATTTGCCACAGGCTACGCGCGTCGCCGCGTTGAGATACTCTACCGGCACCGGGTAGTTGCCAAATCGGATTGAGTAGAATTCGTCGAACCAATCGGCGATGTCGGCTTCGCTCCCGCGATCGTAGTCGGGTTGCACATAAATCGTGCGACCGTTAACTGGATCGCGGATGTCTCCTTCCTCCACGATCATTTCGCCTGCCTTGATCACGTAGCGCGGCAGCTCGAACATCGTCTCGGCATTGTCGTTGGGCGTGTAGATCGTTATGTCCGCGTCCGCGCCCACGCCCAGATGTCCTTTGTGTTTCAGTCCCAGCATTCGCGCCGGGCCGGCGCGGGTGATGATGCAGATTTCGTTCAGCGTGTATTGGCGATCTAAATCGGCCAGCACGCCGCGCTCGCGGACCGCGGGGTGGGCCTCGGCGATGCAGTCTCGCCGGTAGGTCCGGTCCATCAGCAGGCGAATGATCTGCGGATAGGCAAGAAACGATCCGCCGTTGGGATGATCCGTGCTCATGGCGATGCGCCACGGATCCTCCACCAGCAGATACCACTCCAGCCCGATTGACCACTGCAACGAATTGATCAGACTTTTGTTCTTGTATTCAATCGGAGCAATGCCGCAGCCGGCTTCCATCTCGGTGTCCGCGCTAAACCAGCGGGATTTATAGACCTTGCTCAGAAAGTATCCGAGTGGTCCGTCGCCCGTCATGCTCGTGGTCCGGCCGAACAGAACCTGGCCCACGTCCACGGTCAGATTCTTGTGTTGATTGACGTAATCGGCCAGCTCCGGGACCTTGGAGTTGAATGTGTTCTCGTCCCCATCGCCGCCGCCGTAGCTGTGGAACTGGATGTGCGTCATATGTCCACGATGCCCTTCCAGGGTGCGCATCGTGTCAAGCGTGGTGGTCCAGTTGCCCGGCATGCCGAGGTTATTGCAATGGACGTGGACCGGATGGGGCAGTTGCAACTCGTCCACGCTACGGGCCACGGTCTCCAGAATTTGCCGCGGCGTGATTTGGTAGGCGTCGACAACGTCATCCAGCGCGCTGACATTGCCGGACGCGCGACTCTTCCATTCTTCCACTCCGCCTGGGTTGACCAGCTTGGCGGCGTAGCCCTTGGCGCCGCTCAGCAGCCAGCCGACAAACGCGCGGGCTCGTTCGTGCTCGCCCCGCTGGATGGAGCGCATGATGTAATGGTTATTGCCCATCAGGACGTAGAAGCCCTTGTCGATGCAGGGCGTGTCGGCAAATTCCTGATGCGCGTGCCGCGCGGCAAGCGCCGGAATCGCCGCGTCAAACGCGGTGGTATAGCCCAGCGCCGCGTACTTGTAGCCCGTGGCGAAAGTGCTGGGGACGCTCCCCATGGTTCCGCTGCGAGTGCGCGCGGTGCGGAGGACCGGCGTGGCCTTGCGCTTTTCTTCCGGCAACATCTTGCGGGCGAGATTCACCTTGGGCCCGGCGATGTGGCAGTGCATGTCCACGCCCCCCGGCATGATGACCAACCCTCGGGCGTCGATCGTGCGCGTGGGACGAACGCTGGCGTCCGAGGGCGCGGGGACGATTCGTCCCCCTTCGATCCACAGATCGCGAGACTGTCCATCGATGCCGTTGGCCGGATCGTAGAGCGTTCCACCGGCGATTTTGAGTAGCGACATGCGCAGGCGAGCGGGTAAGAAAGGAAAATTCAGGCGCCGAGGGAATAATACTACGCCACGGTGGCGCCAATCACCTGGTCGGAAAAACACGGTGGGATGGTTTGACGCCTGGGCTCCGGCTGGGCGGAGAAAACGCTATTCTGGAGGCGCCCGGCGGGCTATTACAGATTCGCCCGCCAGGGCAGGTTGGTCAAGCCCAGCGGCAGTAAGTAGCAGGCGCCGCATCGCGCCCTCAAGAAAAGGAAATCGAATGACTCAGCGGGACGAGGCCTTGGCCTCCATGCGGATGGCGCGGGAATACACGCTCAATCTGCTGGCGGACGTTGGCCAGGACGAATGGTTTTGGATGCCGACCGAAGGGGTTACGCATCTGGCGTGGCAACTGGGACACCTGGCAATCGCGCAGTACATGCTGACCATGTTCCGCGTGCGCGGGGCCGTGCCGAGCGACGCCGAACTGATCGATCCCAGCTACCCGGACCTGTTTGGCCGCGGATCGGTCCCAGACCCGGACGCGACCAGGTATCCGCCGATGTCCGAAATCCGCGCAACTTTCGATCGCGTGCACGCCCGCGCGCTGGAAGAAGTTTCGCGTTACACGGACGAAGCGCTCGAGGCGCCGCTCGAAACGCCGCACAGATTATTCACGACCAAGATCGGCGCCATCAGTTGGGCCTCTCGGCATGAACTGATCCATTGCGGTCAGATTGGACTACTGAAGCGCCTGCGAGGGCATGCGATCAAGTGGTAAGGAAGCCTGGATCGCGTAAGACGCTGGCATCATGGCGCGCGGCGGTAGGCTTCTCGCTCAAACGGGTTGTCCCAATAGCCATGTCGTCCCTGGAGCCGCAGCAGTAGCGCGCACAGGAAGTAGGCCGGTATAAAGGCGGGGCCCCAGCGCTCGTATTGTTCGACGTGGACCAGTTCATGATTGCGTGTCGCGTCGAGTGCCTGAGGGCTCCCTCCGAGGACTACGTGCCCCAGCGTCATGGCGGCCGCTCCACCTGGCAGTGGCGTTAAGTGTTCCAGCAGCCAGGTAACTCCACCGCCGTAGCATTCCAAGACGCGCCCACGCCGTCGGATGCCACCACCCGTCGCCAGGCCAATCGCGCAGGCGATCAAGCCTAGCGCGCTGGCGGGCGATGCCCACACGATCAAGCATGTGGTGAGGAGCGCTTTCATGCTTCGGTATGCGGCGGAGTTGTTCTTGCGATGCGCA
>Ga0105047_10008630_pt1 | contig 16949 bp, 18 predicted proteins | sample MAT04_FD_78384 | JGI IMG/M metagenome (GOLD analysis project Ga0105047, IMG submission 78384) | Freshwater microbial communities from Lake Fryxell liftoff mats and glacier meltwater in Antarctica - MAT-04 (megahit assembly) | ecosystem: Environmental > Aquatic > Freshwater > Ice > Liftoff...
GCGGGCCTGCCGCTGGTGCTGAAAGGCGCGCTGTGACCCGGCTTTGGTGGGTGCGGCATGGCCCCACGCATCAAACCGCAATGACCGGCTGGCGCGATGTGCCGGCCGATTTGTCGGATACCGACCGGCTGGCGCGGCTGAACGCCTATCTGCCCACGGGCGCGCTGCTGATCTCGTCGGACCTGATCCGCGCAACGGCCACGGCGCAGGCCCTGTCGGCGGGCCGCCAGGCGCTGCCGCCCGCGCCGGCCCTGCGCGAGTTCGACTTTGGCGACTGGGACGGCAAGCGGTTTGACGAGGTGGCGGCCAGCCACCCCGACCTGTCGCGCACGTTCTGGGAACAGCCGGGCGACATCGCCCCTCCGGGTGGGGAAAGCTGGAACGCGCTGGCAGCGAGGGTCTCGGTCGAGGTGAACCGGCTGGTCGCGTCGCATCGGGGCCGCGATATCATCGCCGTTGCCCATTTCGGCGTGATTTTGACGCAGGTGCGGCAGGCTTTGCGCATCACACCCTATCAGGCGTTGTCGCACCGGATCGAGCCGTTGTCGGTCACCTGTGTGACGCATGATGGCTCTGCGTGGCAGGCGGGCGTGATCAATCACGCTCCGTGATGCGCCCGCCCACAAATCCGCGCTTTCCGCGATGGTTTGCGGGGCGCTAAACTGGGCTGACCACAACCGGAGCCCCCATGACCTATGATCTTGCCATCGGTGACCGTGCCTATTCCAGTTGGTCCCTGCGGGGATGGCTGCTGTTCGATGCGTTCGGCATTGCGGTCAAAACCCACACGGCGCGGCTTTACACCGATGAGCTGGCGCAACTGCTGACCGGGTTCTTCCCCGGCCGCACCGCACCGACACTGCGCACGCCCGATGGCACCGTCATCTCCGAGACCATCGCGATTGCCGAAGAACTGGCCTCCCGCCACCCCGAGGCAGGCATCTGGCCCGCGGACCCACGGCTGCGCGCCACGGCCCGGGTTCTGGCGGCAGAAATGCACGCGGGCTTTGTCGCACTGCGCAGCCATTGCCCGATGAACCTGCGCGTCAGCTACACCGACTGCGCCCCAACCGACGCCGTTCTGGCCGATCTTGCCCGGATCGACGTGCTGTGGGCCTGGGCGCAGGATGCCTCGGGCGGGCCGTGGCTGTGCGGGGCCTACTCCGCCGCTGATGCATTCTATGCCCCGGTGGCCGCCCGGATCGCTGCTTACAACCTGCCCGTGTCACCCCGCGCGTTGGCCTATGTAACGCAGCATCTGGCGCATCCGTCGTTCCGGCGCTGGCGGGCGATGGGCCATGCGGACGGCGAGGACCAGGCGTTCTACCGCCGCGATTATCCGCGCCGCCCCTGGCCCGGACCACAGCCGATTGCCGCCGCGCCGGTCGACGGTCCGGGGTCCGAGAACGATGCCTGCCCCTATTCCGGAAAACCGGTGACGCATTTTGCAATGATCAGAGGCCGTCGTTTTGGCTTTTGCAACGCCTTCTGCCGGGACAAAACCGTAGCTGACCCCGAGGCTTGGCCAAAATTCATCGCCCTTTACCAGTCGTAAACCATATTGCCACTATCCATTAACACGTGTGAACGGGAGCGGTGGCATGGTGGCACGGGCCTATACGGTGGCGTTCGAAGGGGTCGAGGCGCGCATCGTCGAGGTGCAATGCGCGCTGTCGGCCGGGGTGCCGTCGTTTTCGGTGGTGGGGCTGCCCGACAAGGCGGTGTCTGAAGCCAAGGAGCGGGTGCGCGCGGCGATGTCCGCGATGTCGATTGCCCTGCCGTCGAAACGTATCACCGTCAACCTGTCGCCCGCCGACCTGCCCAAGGAAGGCTCGCATTTCGACCTGCCGATCGCGCTTGCGTTGCTGGCGGCGCTGGAGATCATCCCGAAGGATGCCGTCGAATCGACAGTGGCTCTGGGTGAGCTGTCGCTTGACGGGCGGCTGATCGCGGTGATCGGCGCGTTGCCTGCGGCCATGGCGGCGGCCGAAGAAGATCGCAGCCTGTTGTGCCCCAAGGCCTGCGGCGCCGAAGCCGCCTGGGTGGGGGCCACGCAGGTGCTTGCCGCCAACTCGTTGGCCGAGGTGGTGCGACACTTCACCGGCCAGCACCCGATCATCCCGGCCGAAGCGGGCGAGGTCACCGCGGCCCCCCTCGGCCGCGATCTGCGGGATGTAAAGGGTCAGGAACGCGCCAAGCGGGCGCTCGAGATTGCGGCGGCGGGGCGGCATCACATGCTGCTGGTAGGCTCGCCCGGGTCCGGCAAATCCATGCTCGCCGCGCGGCTGCCCGGCATCCTGCCGCCCCTGTCGGCCCCAGAGGCGCTGGAAACCTCGATGATCCACTCGCTGGCGGGGCTGCTGTCCGACGGCGGCATCTCGCGCCGCAGGCCTTACCGCGAGCCGCACCACACCGCCTCGATGGCGGCCATCGTCGGTGGCGGCAAGGGTGCAAAACCCGGCGAGATTTCGCTTGCCCACAATGGCGTTCTGTTCATGGACGAGTTCCCCGAATTCGCCCGCGCCGTGCTGGAAACCCTGCGCCAGCCCATCGAGACCGGCGATGTTGTGGTGGCCCGGGCCAACGCGCATGTCCGCTATCCCTGCCGGTTCCTGCTGGTTGCGGCCGCCAATCCCTGCAAATGCGGCTATCTGACCGACCCCGCTCGCGCCTGCGCCAAGGTGCCATATTGTGGTGAAGATTATCTGGGTCGCATTTCAGGCCCGCTGATGGACCGGTTCGACCTGCGGGTCGAGGTGCCGCCGGTGGCCTACACCGACCTCGACCTGCCGGCCTCGGGCGAAACCTCGGCCGTGGTCGCGGCCCGTGTGCAGGCGGCGCGCGACCGGCAGAGCCTGCGCTTCGCCGATGTTGCGGGCGTGCGGGTGAATGCCGACATGGAGGGCAGCCTGCTTGAACAGGTGGCGTCGCCCGATACCGAAAGCCGCGAGCTGCTGGCCCGCGTGGCCGAGCGATTCGGTCTTTCCGCCCGTGGCTATCATCGGGTGTTGCGCGTGGCCCGGACGATCGCCGATCTGGACGGGGCCGAGGTGGTGCGCAAACCCCATATCGCCGAGGCCGTCAGCTATCGCATCGCCGTTGGGGCCAAAGGCTAGCGGTTCAGGCGCGCTTCGCCTCGATCACCTGCCAGATGCGCTCGGCGGCGTTGATGCCGTCAAACCGCTCCAGCTCCTGAATGCCGGTCGGCGATGTCACGTTGATTTCGGTCAGATAGTCGCCGATCACGTCGATGCCGACAAAGATCTGGCCCTTCTCCTTCAACACCGGGCCGATCGCGGCGCAAATCTCGATGTCCCGCGCCGAGAGCCCGATCTGTTCGGGCCGCCCGCCGACGTGCATGTTCGACCGGGTCTCGCCCGCCTGCGGCACGCGGTTGATCGCCCCCACCGGCTCTCCATCGACAAGGATCACCCGCTTGTCGCCCTGCGCCACGGCGGGCAGGAATTTCTGCACGATCAGAGGCTCGCGGTTGATGCCCATGAACAACTCGTGCAGCGACGACAGGTTGCGGTCATCTGGGCCAAGGCGGAACACCCCGGCCCCGCCGTTGCCGTAAAGCGGCTTGAGGATGATATCGCCGTGCCGCGCCTTGAAGGCGCGAATCGTCGCCAGATCGCGGGCAATCGCCGTCGGGGGTATCAGGTCGGGAAAGCGCAGCACCAGAAGCTTTTCAGGCGAGTTGCGCACCCAGAACGGGTCGTTGACCACCAGGGTGCGCGGATGGATCATCTCCAGCAGATGGGTCGTGGTGATGTATCCCATGTCGAACGGCGGGTCCTGCCGCAGCCAGACCACATCGAACTCTGCCAGATCGACCTCGGTCTCGGGCCCGTAGCTTACATGGTTGCCGACCTCGCGCCGCAAATCGACAGGCCATCCCCGCGCCATGACCCGGCCTTCGACAAAGGCCAGCCGGTCGGGCGTGTAATAGAACAACCGGTGTCCGCGCGCCTGCGCCTCGATTGCGATGCGAAAGGTGCTGTCGGCATGGATGTTCACGGCACCGATCGGGTCCATCTGCAGGGCGACATTCAGCGGCATTGGCGGCTCCTGACCAAACGCCTCAATCAGGCGCCCGCCCTAGATGCCGCAGCCCGCGCCCGGATGCAATTGATCAGGCAGCAAAGGCATTCTCCAGCACCTCGATCTGCCCGGTCGCATCGACCAGTGCGACGTCGAATCGGGCCTCAGTCAGCTGACCCAAGGGTTCGCCTCCCAGATATTCCGCCGCAGCGTCATAGATGCGGCGCATCTGCCGTGCGCTCAGATGCTCTGCCGCCATCGCATGGGTGGTGCTTTTCTTGACTTCGATGAAAATGACGCCGGCCCCGTCGCGGGCGATCAGGTCGATCTCGCCGGAGATGCCACGCCAGCGGCGTTCGGCAATCCGGCGGCCAGACCGGGTGTAAAGCTGCGCAACCTGATCTTCGGCGGCCAGTCCGGCCCGGTAGGACACTGCGCCGCTCATGATTTGTCTGCCAGGGACAGCGCCAGCTGATAGACATCGCGACGCGGCAAGCCGAACTTCAGTGCCACCTGAGCCGCCGCATCCTTCACCGTGAGTGTCGCAAGTGCCGTCATCAAAGCCTCTTCGACAGTGGCCGCGTCCGCCACGGCCAGCGTGCCACGGTCGACCACGATCACGATTTCGCCCTTCACGTCGCGGTCTGCAAACCGGGCCGCGAGATCGGCCAGCGTGCCACGAACGACCTCTTCGAACCGTTTGGTCAGTTCCCGGCAGACCGCCGCCTGCCGCCCCCCGCCAAGCATCTTCACCATATCATCAAGGCAGCGCCCAAGTCTCTTGGGAGATTCATAAAATATGATCGATCCCGGCACATCCGCGACCTCGGACAGCGCCCGGCAGCGCGCGGACGAGGTGTTGGGCAGAAAACCCGCGAACAGAAACCGGTCGGTGGGCAGTCCCGACACCGTCAGCGCGCACAGCAGGGCCGAGGGTCCGGGGGCCGCGAGAACCGTCAGGCCTTCGGCTATCGCCGCGCGGGCCAGCTGGAATCCGGGGTCAGCGACCAGCGGGGTGCCGGCTTCGGAGGCATAGACCACCGATTTTCCGTCCTTGAGCGCCGCGATCAGCCGGGGCCGGGCCGCCTCGCCGTTGTGGTCGTGATACGACATCAGCGGCCGCCCGCCGAGCGCGATGCCGTGGATCTCCATCAGATGCCGCAGCGTGCGGGTGTCTTCGGCCGCCAGCACATCGGCGGCCGCGAGAATATCCAGCGCACGCAGAGTGATGTCGCGCGCCGCCCCGATCGGAGTCGCAATGAAATGCAGACCCGCAGGCAGTGGCGCCGCGCCGGGTCGCGGCGTCAGGCCGGATGGCTGGGGGTCCTGGCTCATGGATTTGCGCCTCTCAGTTCAGATTTACTTCCCACCGCGAACCGCCTAGTCTGCCCGACGTTCGCCGCAGCATGGGCTGCACCGTCAGAGTGAGGAACGCTGTATGTTGTCCGTTTTGCGCCGGGCCCGCAAGTCGCTGGGCCAGTTTGTGTTTGTCGTGGCGGCGGCGGTCGTGGCCGGCTGCTCTCCCGTGGCGGGGCCGTTGGCGGGCGGACCGCAGGTCGACACCGGGGCGGCCGTTCCTGTGGCCCTGCTGGTGCCGGGCGGGTCGGGGCAGGCCAGCGACGAATTGCTGGCACGGTCGCTGCAGAACGCCGCGCGGTTGGCAATCTCGGATCTGGGCAATGTCAGGATCGACCTGCGGGTCTACAACACCGCCGGCAGCCCGGCACAGGCGCAGGCCATGGCGATCAAGGCGGTCGACGAGGGCGCGCTGATCATCCTTGGCCCGGTCTTTGCGCAAGAGGCGAACGCGGCCGGCGTCGCGGTGGCCGGGGCCGGGGTCAACGTCCTCAGCTTTTCAAACAACTCCGACATCGCCGGGGGCAACGTGTTCGTCCTCGGGCCAACCTTTACCAACACGGCGCAGCGGCTGGCCAGCTATGCGGTGCGGCAGGGCAAAGGCCGGATCATGATCGTGCATGACCGCAACACCGCCGGCGAGTTGGGCCGGGCGGCGATCCAGCGCGGCGTAGCGGCAGCGGGCGGGTCCGTGGTCGGCACCGGCAGCTATGAATTCTCGCAGAACGGAGTGGTGCAGGCAGCCCCCGGCATTGTGGCGACGGCCAGGTCGAACACCGCCGACGCGGTGTTCCTGACGGCGGATACCGCGGGGGCGCTGCCGCTGATCAGCCAGCTATTGCTGGAAAATGGTCTCAGCCCCGAGGCGACGCGCTATATCGGCCTGACGCGCTGGGACATTCCGGCGGCGACTCTGGCCTTGCCGGGCGTGCAGGGAGGCTGGTTTGCGCTGCCCGACCCCAGCCTGTATGCGCAGTATCAATCGCGCTATCAGACCGCGTTTGGCGAAGCGCCGCATCCGATTTCGGGGCTGGCCTATGATGGCATCGCGGCCATCGGGGCGCTGGTCAAGCAGGGCAAATCCAACGCGCTGACTGGTGCCGCGCTGACCCAGGGGGCCGGTTTTGTCGGGGTAAACGGCATCTTCCGCCTGCGCGGCGACGGCACCAACGAACGCGGCCTTGCCGTGGCGCAGGTGCGCGGCGGTCAGATTGTGGTCATCGATCCTGCGCCCCGCAGCTTTGGCGGTGCAGGCTTCTGATCGGGCCGGGGTGCTGCCCCGCGCCGACTCCATTGGCCCGCCGGTTGCGTCCATGAGCTTTGCCGATACCGACCTGATGGTGCAGGCCACCGTCCTGTCGCGGATCGCGGCCGACATCGGCACCGCCCACGAAGCCCGCGCAGCACGGGCAATTGCCTGCAAGCATCTGACCGAGGCGAAGGCCCACGCCAATGCCGCCCTGGAGGCTGCCTTTGCCCGACATCCGCTGACCGCACGCGCCCTGGTGAGGGCGCAGTCGGATCTGACCGATAACCTGCTGCGCATTGCCCTGACAGTGGCGCAGACCCACCTGCACCCCCTGCCCAACCCGACCGAGGCCGAACGCATCGCCGTGCTGGCGGTGGGCGGCTATGGCCGGGCCGAGATGGCCCCCCATTCGGACTTGGACCTGCTGTTCCTGACCCCGTGGAAGCAGACGCCCTGGGCCGAAAGCGTGATCGAGAGCCTGCTTTATATGCTGTGGGACCTGAAGCTGAAGGTCGGCCACTCCAGTCGCACGGTCAAGGACTGCCTGCGTCTGGGGCGCGAAGACATCACCATCCGCACCGGTTTGCTGGAGCATCGCTATATCGCCGGGCATCAGCCGCTTGCGGTCGAGTTGGGCGACCGGTTGTGGTCCGACCTGTTCCGGGGCACCGGGCCCGCGTTCATCGAGGCCAAGCTGGCCGAACGGGCCGACCGGCATAAACGGCAGGGCGGTCAGCGCTATGTGCTGGAACCGAATGTCAAAGAGGGCAAGGGCGGCCTGCGCGACCTGCAGACCCTTTACTGGATTGGCAAATACCTGCACCGCGTGCCGTCGGCCGAGGGGCTGGTTCAGGCCGGCCTGCTGTCTCGCGACGAGTATGACACCTTTGCCCGGGCCGAAGATTTTCTTTGGACCGTGCGTTGCCATCTGCACTACAGCGCCGGGCGGGCGATGGACCAGTTGACCTTTGACATGCAGGTCGAAGTGGCCGAGCGCATGGGCTACCGCGATGCCGGGGGGCGCCGCGCCGTCGAAATTTTCATGCAGGACTATTTCCGGCAGGCGACGCGGGTGGGCGAGTTGACCCGGATTTTCCTGACAGAACTCGAGGCGCGGCACGTCAAGCCCGAGGCGTCGATCATCGGCATGTTCCGCCGCAAGAAGACGGTCAAGGCGGGGCTCAAGCTGGTGCAGGGCCGGCTTGACGTGATCGACCCGCAGGCGTTTGCCGCCGACACGCTCAACATTCTGCGCGTGTTCGAAGAGGCGTTGCGGTCGGGCTACCTGCTGCACCCCAACGTCATGCGGCTGATCGCGGGCAGCCTGCCGATGATCGACGACGAGATGCGGTCGAACCCCGAGGCGGTGCGCATCTTTCTTGATCTGCTGCTGAAACACGGCAACCCGGAACGTGCGCTGCGGCGGATGAACGAGTTGGGCGTGCTGTCGGCCTTCATCCCCGAATTCGAACCCATCGTCGCGATGATGCAGTTCAACGTCTACCACCACTACACGGTGGACGAACACATCATCCAGTGCATCAGCACGCTGGCGCAGATCGAACGCGGCGAACTGGTCGAAGAACTGCCCATCGCCAGCCGCATCCTCAAGGAGGGCGTCAACCGCCACGTGCTGTATCTGGCGCTGTTCCTGCATGACATCGGCAAGGGGCGGCCCGAGGATCATTCAATCCTGGGGGCCCAGATCGCGCGGCGGGTCTGCGGGCGGCTGGGCCTTCCGGCCGAGGAAACCGAGACCGTCGAATGGCTGGTGCGCTATCACCTTCTGATGTCCGACATGGCGCAGAAACGCGACATCGGCGATCCGCGCACGGTGCGGGATTTCGCCAAGGCGGTGAAAACCAGACGGCGGCTCGATCTGTTGTGCGTGTTGACGGTCTGCGACATCCGGGGCGTCGGGCCGACCACCTGGAACAACTGGAAGGCCATGCTGCTGCGGCGGCTTTACGCCGAAACCGCGTCGGCGCTGGAAGGCGGGCTGGAAAACGTCACCCGCGAAAACCGCGAGGACGAGGGCAAGTCGGCGCTGCGCGAGCGGCTGGCGCGCTGGCCCGCCGCCGACCTGCAGCAGGAACTGGCGCGCCATTACACGCCCTATTGGCAGGCGCTGACCACCGACACGCACGAGGTGTTCGCCCGGCTGCTGATCGGGTTGCCCGACAACGAGATCCGCATGGACCTGCACCCCGACCCGGCCCGCGACGCGACGCGCGCCTGCTTCGCGCTGGTCGATCACCCCGGCATCTTTTCGCGGCTGGCGGGGGCGCTGGCGCTGGTCGGGGCCAACGTTGTCGACGCGCGCACCTATACATCGAAGGACGGCTTTGCCACGGCGGTGTTCTGGGTGCAGGACATCGAAGGCCGGCCCTATGAGGTCAGCCGCCTGCCCCGCCTGCGCGGCATGATCGAAAAGACCCTGAAAGGCGAGGTTGTGGCGCGCGAGGCGCTGAAGGACCGTGACAAGATCAAGAAGCGGGAACGCGAGTTCCGCTTTCCGACCCACATCACCTTCGACAACGAAGGTTCGGAAATCTACACCATCATCGAGGTCGATACCCGCGACCGCGCCGGGTTGCTGTATGACCTGACCCGCACGCTGGCCGCCAGCAACATCTACATCGCCTCTGCCGTGATCTCGTCCTACGGGGCGCAGGTGGTCGACGCGTTCTATGTCAAGGACATGTTCGGGCTGAAGCTGTATGCCAAGGGCAAGCAGGAAAGCCTGGAACGCAAGCTGCGGCAGGCCATCATCGACGGCGCCGAACGGGCGGCGGTATGAGCCTGATCCGCAACATCGTCACCGTGGGCGGCTGGACCCTGCTGTCGCGCGGCGCAGGCTTTGGCCGCGACATCTTGATGGCGGCATACCTCGGCACCGGCCCGGTGGCCGAGGCGTTTCTGATCGCGTTCTCGCTGCCCAACATCTTTCGCCGGTTCTTTGCCGAGGGCGCGTTCAACATGGCCTTCGTGCCGATGTTCGCGAAAAAGCTGGAGGCAGGCGAGGATGCCCAGGGGTTCGCGCGCGATGCGTTCAGCGGGCTCGCGGGGGTGCTGGTGGTGTTCTCGGTGCTGGGAACAATCGCGATGCCCTGGCTGGTCTGGGCGATGGCCAGCGGATTTGCCGGCGACGCGCGGTTCGATCTGGCGGTGCTGTATGGGCGGATCGGGTTTTCCTATATCCTGTTCATTTCGCTGGTGGCCCTGCTGTCGGGGGTGCTGAACGCCTTTGGCCGGTTTACCGAAGCGTCCTTCGTGCCCGTGCTGATGAACCTTATGTTCATCGCCGCCATGCTGCTTGCCGCGTGGCTGGGCTGGGACATGGGGCTGACGCTGGCCTGGACTGTGCCGGTGACGGGGGTGGCCCAACTGGCCTTCACCTGGATAGCGGCGCGTCGGCAGGGTCACCGCTTTCCGCTGCGCTGGCCGCGGCTGACGCCCGACCTGCGGCGGCTGGCGCTGATCGCGGCTCCGGCTGTGCTGGCGGGCGGGGTGGTGCAGATCAACCTGCTGGTGGGGCGGCAGGTGGCCAGCTTTACCGAAGGGGCCGTGGCCTGGCTGTCCTACGCGGACAGGCTGTATCAACTGCCCCTGGGCGTCGTGGGCATCGCCATCGGCACCGTGCTGTTGCCCGACCTGTCGCGCCGCCTGCGCAGCGGCGATGCGCAGGGGGGGCAGGACAGCCTGAACCGGGGCGCAGAGTTGGCGCTGGCGCTGACCCTGCCCGCCGCCGTTGCGCTGACGGTCATCGCCGGGCCGCTGTGTTCGGTGCTGTATCAGCGGGGTCAGTTCACTGCCGCCGATGCCACGGCAACCGCCCTGGCGCTTGCGATCTATGGCGCGGGCCTGCCTGCCTTCGTGCTGCAAAAGGTGCTGCAGCCGCTGTTCTATGCCCGCGAGGACACCCGCCGCCCGTTTGCCTATGCCGTGGTCTCGATGATCCTGAACGCCGCGATCGCCGTGGGGCTGATGCCGCTGATCGGGTTCGCCGCCGCCGCCCTTGCCACCACGCTTTCGGGCTGGATCATGGTCTGGCAGCTGTGGTCCGGCTCGCGCCGCATGGGGCCGGAGGCCACGACCGACGCCCGGTTCCGCACCCGCGCGCTGCGCATCGTCGGGGCCTCGGCCGCGATGGGCGCGGTGCTGTGGGGCTGCGCGTGGGCCTTGCAGCCGATGCTGGCCGCAGCGGGCCTGCGCTATGTCGCCCTGCTGCTGCTGATCAGCGCCGGTATCATCAGCTATTTCGGGATCGGCACGATGATCGGCGCGTTCCGTCTGTCCGAGTTCAAACAGGCCCTGCGCCGTCAGCGCTGACGGATGCGGTCCCGCACGCGGCCCAGCCCGCCGGGACTGACCACGAACGACAGAATAAAGCCGGTGGCAAATCCGGCAAGGTCCGCGACCCAATCCCAGCCACCGCCAAACAGCACGCCGAACAGCAACTGAAACGCCAGCAGCGTCCCGATCAGCGTGAAGGCGCGCAGCTGGTTCGCCCCCTTGGCCACCAGTCGCACCCACAGCAGAAACGTGAACGCCCCGATCAGCCCGTAAGCGGCCGGATAGGCCCCGAACAGCGGCGCCTGCACCCCCGGCACCGCCGTATAGACCAGCGCCCCGACAATCGTAGCGACCGCAACAACCGCCACCACCGCCGCCCAGTGAAAGATTTCGCCGACCATCTTGCCAAGCGCCAGCACGATCACGACAGCAAACAGCGCATGGGTAAAGCTGCCATGCACCAGCGGGTAGCTGATCAGCCGATGCATCCCGTCCAGAGGAAACTCGCCCATGGTCAGCATCTGGCGCATCCGATCGGGCGAGAAGGCAAACCGCTGAAACGTCTCGATCCGCCATCCCACGCTCCCTGCCCCGCCCAGAATTCCCCGGTCGGCCAGCGACAGCACCACCTCCATCGCGATCATCGGCAGGGCCAGAACCCAGACGATGGGCGGCAACCTGTTCAGGGGGGGCGCGTTACGGTCCATGATCTCTCCTGTCGGGCCTGCCAAGGGCGCTGATTGACGCCCCTGCGCGCCAGCGATAAGCGAGTGCAGCCGCTATTTCCAGATGGAGATCCCATGTCACAGCCGGTTCAAACGCCTGGCGACTTCCCGACCCGCATCTTTTCGGGCATTCAACCCTCGGGCGGGCTGACCTTGGGCAACTATCTGGGCGCGCTGAAGCGCTTTGTCGAAAAGCAGGACGAAGGCATCGAGACGATCTACTGCATGGTCGACATGCACGCGATCACCACCTGGCAAGACCCGGCTAAACTGCGACATGCCACGCGCGAAGGCGCAGCCGCCTTCATCGCCGCCGGCATCGACCCTGCCCGCAGCATCCTGTTCAACCAGTCACAAGTGACGGCGCATGTCGAGTTGGCCTGGATCTTCAACTGCATCGCGCGGATGGGCTGGATGAGCCGGATGACGCAGTTCAAGGACAAGGCGGGCAAGAATTCTGAAAATGTCAGCCTCGGCCTCTACGCCTACCCCGCGCTGATGGCCGCCGACATTCTGGCCTACAAGGCCACCCATGTGCCGGTGGGCGAAGATCAGAAACAGCACCTTGAACTGACCCGCGACATCGCGATCAAGTTCAACAACGACTATGGCGTGACCTTTTTTCCGGTGGTCGAGCCGATCATCGAAGGGGCTGCCACGCGGGTGATGTCCCTGCGCGACGGCACGATGAAGATGTCGAAATCTGATCCGTCCGATCAATCCCGCATCAACCTGACCGACGACGCCGATACCATCGCCAAGAAGATCCGCAAGGCCAAGACCGACGCCGAGCCGCTGCCTGACACGCTTGACGGCCTGCGCGACCGGCCAGAGGCGCGCAATCTGGTGAACATCTACGCGGCGCTGTCCGGGCAAACCCCGGCGCAGGTGATCGCCGACCACCATGGCGCCCTGTTCGGCACGTTCAAGCCCGCTCTGGCTGATCTGGCGGTGGCCAAGCTGTCGCCGATCACGACCGAAATGATCCGGCTGATGCGGGACCCCGCCGAAATCGACCGCATTCTCGGCGAGGGTGCCGACAGGGCCGAGGCCATCGCCCGCCCGATCGTCGATCAGGTTTACGACATCGTCGGCATGATCCGCTCCCGCCGCTGAGGATTGCGCGAAATCTTCTGTGGATAAACCGGGTTCCGTCACGGAATCGATTCCTTGTCGCGGCAATCCTGCACGCGGGCCTATCCCCGCCCTGTCCACGCCGGGCTGTCCCCCTTGTCCACGGGCGGCCTGCCGCCTGTCCCGGCCAGACACATGGCCCCTGAACCCATCCCCGGTTCAGGGGCCGCTTTTTATGCCCCGATCGCACGGCACCTGTGCGGCGTAGAGCCTGTCACTGGTCTTTCGCCTCCCCTAGATTGGGGTCACCGCACCGCAGGCACACCACCAAAAGCACACCACCACAGGAGGCCGCCATGTCCATTCTTCCCGCCGAAACCCGCATCGGCCACGTCCACTTGAAAGTCGCCGACCTCGACCGGGCCATCGCGTTCTACCACGGCCTCCTCGGGTTCGACGTGGTGCAGCGCCATGGCACGCAGGCCGCGTTCCTGTCGGCGGGCGGCTATCACCACCACATCGGCCTGAATACCTGGGAGTCGAAGGGCGGAACCCCGGCTCCCCGCGGCCACACCGGCCTTTATCACACCGCCATCCTGTTCCCCGACCGGGCCAGTCTGGGGGCCGTGCTGAAACGGCTGGTCGAGGCCGGCTGGCCGCTGGACGGCGCGTCAGATCATGGGGTTTCAGAGGCAATCTATCTCTCCGACCCCGATGGTAACGGGGTGGAGATCTACCGCGACCGGGCCGAGGCTGACTGGCCCCGCACCGCCAGCGGCGAATTGTCGATGACCACCGGCAGGCTCGATCTGCAGGCGCTGCTGGCCGAAGCCGCCTGAGCCTTTCATTCTGACACAAATATCCCCGCCGGAGGCTCCCGTCCGGCGGCCTGGCCCCATCTTGCGGTGGCTTGCGCCGAATGCTTTACCTCGCAGCATCAACGAAAGGGCGGATCATGGCATTCGGCACCAACATCAGAACCTTCTGGCAGGGCGCCTGGCATGACGGCGATCTGGCCGTGATGCGGGCGGCCGATCACGGCATCTGGCAAGGCTCGTCGGTGTTCGACGGCGCGCGGCTGTTCGATGGCATGGTGCCCGATCTTGCCCTGCACTGCGCCCGCGTCAACCGCTCTGCCGAGGCGTTGATGATCACCCCCACCGTCGCCGCCCAAGAGATCGAGCGCATCATCCGCGAGGGGCTGGCCCCCTATGGCCGCGGTCAGGCGGTCTATATTCGTCCGATGTATTGGGCGATCGCGGGGTCCGATCTTGGCGTCGCCCCCGCTGCCAATTCCACCGCGTTCTGCATCAGCCTTGAAGAGGTGCCGATGCCGGACTTCTCGAAACCCACCACCGTCACGCGCACCCGGTTTCGCCGCCCGGTGCTGGAGGACAACGTGTGCAACGCCAAGGCAGGCTGCCTTTATCCCAACAACGCCCGCATGCTGGTCGAGGCGCAGTCGAGGGGCTTTGGCAACGCGCTGGTGGCCGACGCCATGGGCAACCTCGCCGAAAGCGCCACGGCAAACGTGTTTCTGGTCAGGAACGGCGTGGTGTTCACTCCCATTGCGAACGGCACCTTCCTGGCGGGCATCACCCGGGCGCGGCATATTGCGAACCTGCGGGCGGATGGGGTGGAGGTTGTTGAAACCGTGCTGACCTTCGACGATGCGATGGCGGCGGACGAGGTGTTCTTGTCGGGCAACTTCGCCAAGGTCACGCCGGTGCGGGCCTTTGACGACCGCAGCTACGGCGATGCCCCGATGACGCGCCGGGTGCGCGGGCTTTACCTGGACTGGGCGGCCTCGGAACCGGTCTGAGCGGCAGGCACCGCACTGTGCGGATGACGTTGACGCAGGCCACCCGCGCGTCGGGCTCGATCGTCAGCATCCGCTTGACCGACAGACGCAGCCGGTCGGCCAGCCGCTCCATCTCGGGCGAAAGATCGACCGCCACCATCAGGATCGCGGCCTTCTGCAGTTTCGCCCGTAGCGACGGAGGCGGGGCAAACCGGCGGCGGCGGGGCAGCTTGCGCCAACGCCCCATCACCACCAGCCGCCCGCCGCGCCGGATCTTGTGGGCCCGCTCGGTCAGGCGGACCGGCCTTTTATGCGCCAGATCGAACACCATCTGCGCCATGGTCTGGGTGCGGCGGGCGGGGCCTACCTCCAGCGCCGGCAGGATGATGTCCTGAAACCATTCGGACAGCGCCGGCATCAGCGCGCGCGGCGGCACCGGATCGCGCCACAGCCGCTGCCGGATACGTTCCCGCGTTTCGGGCTGTCCGAACGGCATCCGCCCGGTCGCCAGTTCATAGATCATCGCCCCGAGGGCATAGATATCACCTGCGGCACATGCGGCCCGCTTTGACGCGGCATGATCATCTGTTCCACCTTGAAGCCGACGATGGTCGGGCCGTCAAACCCGTCAAGGATGGTCGGAATCTTCATCACCATCGGGGTGCGATACATGGGATGCGGGCTCCAGATCGTTGCAAAGCCGCCGCGATGCAACCGCGCCCCCAAGAATGAACCCGTCGATCTCGAGTCCCCGCTGCGGGCGGTTCATCATCGGTCAGACTCCGCGCATCAGACGTGTTGCCAATGGCTTGGGCAACCCGGCCGCCCGCAGTTTCCGCACCGTTTCGGCAACGTCATAGGGCACGCGGCGAAAGGTCAGGTCGTTGGTGTCGGTGTCCAGAACGGCATAGCCCGCCTGCGGCGAGCCGTCCCGCGGCTGCCCCACGGCCCCCACCACCGCCAGCCACCGCCGCGACCGCAGCAGCGGCGCGGGCTGGCCGATCACCACTGCCTGGTTGCGCACCGTCCCGGTCTGATCGCGGCTGTAAAGGGCGGGGCTGTGAACGTGGCCGCACAGGATCAGCCGCGCCGCGCAGGCAAGGAACGACGGCACCGCCCGCGTATGGCCCGAAACATAGGTCCAGTCCCCCGGATTTTGGGCGCTGGCATGCACCAGACGCAGGTCATCAAGGTCGGCCTGCATCGGCAACCCCGCCAGAAACCCCCGTTGGGCCGGCGACAGGTGGCCCCGTGTCCAGAGTATGACATCGCGCGCCATCGCCTTCATCGCCGGATCGAGCACTTCGAGCGCCTCGTCATGGTTGCCCTTGACGCAGATCGCCCCCTCGGCCACCAGCCCCGCGGCCCGGTCGGTGCACCAGCCGGGGTCGGGACCATAGCCGACGATATCGCCCAGGACCGCAATCCGGTTGATCTGGCGGGCCGAAATATCGTCCAGAACAGCCGTCAGGGCCTCGCGGTTGGCATGAATGTCTGTCAGAACCGCAAGGCGCATCTGTCGTATCCCCCCAGGAAATCGCATCAGCGAACCCGGATCCCGGGTCGGCCTTGCCAAAGCGCGCCGGCTTCGGCCATGATCCATGTCAGGGGGACGACAAATGCGCAAGTTTCTGGTGGTGCTGGACGACACCCGGGAATGCCTGAACGCGATGCGGTTCGCGGCGTTGCGGGCGGCTCATACCGGCGGCGGCGTGCAGATTCTGTCGATCATTCCCCCCGAGGAATATCAGCACTGGATGGGCGTGGCCGACCTGATGCGCGCCGAAGCGCGTGAGCGGATCGAGGCGCATTTCGAGGTATTCGCCAAATGGATGCGCGACAAGCTGGGCGTCAATCCGGAACTGGTGATCCGCGAGGGCGATCCGGTGGCGGAAATCCTGTCGCAGGTGCGTGAGGATTCGCAGGTGGGCGTGCTGGTTCTTGGTGCATCTTCCGAGAAATCCGGCCCCGGTCCGCTGGTGACGCAGATGAGCCGGACGGCAGGCACCCTGCCGATCCCGATCACCATCGTGCCCGGTGACATGTCGAAAGAGCGGCTGGAAAGCATCACCTGACCCTCGAATCTGGTGCCAGCCTTGCAACGGGCGCATATCGCCATTGCTGCGATCGCGCTTTCACCGCGGCGCTGCGGCCTACATGTCTACGGCAGAAGGCGCAAAGAGGCACACCATGACGATTGCACAGATCACCGCCAAACAGGGCACCATCAAGCGGGCCCCCACCACCAAACCCGACGCCAGTTGCGCCGGAGGCGCCGGCAAACTGCCGCAGTCGCCGCGTGGTCTGCACCCGCTCGATCTGATGTATGCCTATTACGACATCGAGTAACTGCGCTTAGAACAGTTCCAAACTTGACTTCGGGGCCGGCACGGGGCATATCCTA
>Ga0105047_10008631_pt1 | contig 16949 bp, 18 predicted proteins | sample MAT04_FD_78384 | JGI IMG/M metagenome (GOLD analysis project Ga0105047, IMG submission 78384) | Freshwater microbial communities from Lake Fryxell liftoff mats and glacier meltwater in Antarctica - MAT-04 (megahit assembly) | ecosystem: Environmental > Aquatic > Freshwater > Ice > Liftoff...
CCATGGACTATGAACAGGCCGCCCGCGTCCGCGACCGCATCCGCGCCCTGTCGGCCATCGCGATGGAGAATTCGGTCAGCGCCGACGGCGTGGCCGAGGCCGATGTCTTCGCCCTGTTCAGCGAGGGCGGCCAGGCCTGCGTCCAGGTGTTCTTCTACCGCGCCGGCCAGAACTGGGGTGGCCGGGCCTATTTCCCGCGCGTCGACAAGTCCGACACCGACCCGGAAATCCTCGGTGCCTTTCTGGGCCAGTTTTATGAGGACAAGCCGATCCCGCGCCTGATCCTGTCCAACGTCCGCCCGCATGAGCTGGAACTGCTGGAGGCCGCCTTCTCGATGAAGTCCGACCGCAAGGTCGAGATCGCCCGGCCCCTGCGCGGCGACAAGGCGGCTCTGGTCGACCACGCCCTGACCAACGCCCGCGAAGCGCTGGGCCGCAAGATGGCCGAGGGCTCGGCCCAGGGCAAAATCCTCGACGAGGTCTGCGAGGCCTTCGGGCTCGACGCCCGGCCCGAGCGGATCGAGGTCTATGACAATGCCCACATCCAGGGGACCAACGCCGTCGGCGGCATGATCGTGGCCGGCACCGAGGGCTTCCAGAAGTCGCAGTACCGCAAATTCAACATCCGCGGCGAGGACCTGACCCCCGGCGACGACTACGGCATGATGCGCGAGGTCATGCGCCGTCGCTTCGCCCGCCTGATCAAGGACGAGGAGGGCGACGAACAGGTGGTCCGTCCCGACCTGCTGCTGATCGACGGCGGCGCCGGCCAGCTGGCCGAGGTGCTGGCGGTGCTGGCCGACCTCGGGCTGGACGACATCCTCGCCGTCGGCGTAGCCAAGGGGCCCGACCGCGACGCCGGCAAGGAGCATTTCTTCATGCCCGGCAGGCCGCCCTTCATGCTGCCGCTCAAGTCGCCCGCCCTCTATTACCTCCAGCGCCTGCGCGACGAGGCGCACAGGTTTGCCAACGGTGCCCACGCCAAACGCCGCTCAATGGATATCAAGCGCAACCCGCTCGACGAGATCGAGGGGGTCGGTCCCGGCCGCAAGAAGGCCCTGCTGCACGCCTTCGGCTCGGCCAAGGGCGTCGGCCGCGCGGCGGTTGTCGATCTGGTCAAGGTCGACGGGATCAACCAGCCGCTGGCCGAACGGATACACGGCTTCTTCAGGAAGGCCTGACGATCACCATTCCAGCAGTTTGAGCCCTGGAATGTCGCGGAAGTCCGCTCCATTCAGGGTCACCAGCGTGGCGTCATCGACAATGGCCTGGGCAGCGATCATCCGATCCAGAACCTTGCGTCGGGAGAAGCCCAGCGCCGCCATTATTTTTCCATAGGCCGCCACATCCCGTTGATCGAACGGGCGGACCTCAATGGATTCAAGTAGTGCGTTGAGGCGCGCGCGTCGCGTTTCGCTTTCCGGCTCCATCAGACCGGCTTCGAGTTCCACCCGGGTCACGATGGAGAAGGCGGCGTTGTCATCGACCGCGCGCAGCCGCGCTATGACATCGGCATCGGCGTCCCGGAGATGAATAGCGATGCTGGTGTCCAGCATCAGCAAGCGTCAGAGACCCTTTCTGATCGGCGCGATGAAGAGCGGACGCTTCTGGATGCCGGACGGCTTGGGCAGGGCGTCCAACTTGTCCAGCATCTCCTGGATTGACGGTCGCTTCCGGACCATGGTCACCACGTCCCCCTTGCGCTCGATCTCGACCTCCACGCCGGGGCCGAAGGTGATCTCCTTGGGCAGGCGTACAGCATCGCTGTTTCCGCTGCGGAAGGTCCGGCTGGTGACGGGCATGACACGCTCCTTGTGTTGACGTGTATACACGGTTTTGAACACCGGCTCAAAGACTTAAGAAGCTTCCATGCCCCAAAGATCCCGTGCCGCCCTTCTCTCTGGCTACAACCGTTTCCGCGAGGGCCACTGGCCCGAGGCCAGGGCCCAGTACGAGGCGCTGGCCGAGGAAGGCCAGAAGCCGCATACGATCGTGGTCGCCTGTTCCGACAGCCGCGCCGACCCGGCCCTGATCTTCGACACCGCCCCGGGCGAGCTGTTCGTGGTCCGCAACGTCGCCAACCTGGTCCCGCCTTATGAGCCCGATGGTCTTCTGCACGGCGTCTCGGCGTCGCTGGAGTTCGGGGTCAAGGTGCTGAAGGTCGCGCGCATCATGGTCATGGGCCATGCCCGGTGCGGCGGGGTCGACGCGATGTTGAACGGTGCCCCGGCCGACTGCCAGGACTTCGTGGCGCCTTGGGTGGCGCAGGGCGCGCCGGTCGTGCGTCGTGCCTGTGAGACGTGCCTGCCCGAGGAGGTTGAGCGGGTCGCCGAAGAGGCCGTAGTCCGCCTTTCATTGGAAAACCTGCGCACCTTCCCGTGGATCGCGGAGCGCGAGGCTGCTGGAATCCTCGTGCTCAGTGGCCTGCATTTCGGCATCGCTGACGGCGTCCTGCGCGCGCTGCGCGGCCCCGGCCGGTTCGAGGCGCTGGATTGACCTAAGGCCGCATCGCTCGCTTCATGCAGCGAAGCATGGCAGATCGCGTTGAAGGCAGCGGAGCCCTTTCATGACACCGACCCACCACGCCAATCCCATTCCCAACATCATAACCGGCCTGCGCCTGATCGCGGGTGTCATCATGTTCCTGATCCTGGCCGGGGCCGCACCGCAGGGCGTTCCCTTCCTGTCCGAATATCTTAGCCCAGATGACCAGTTCCGCTTCGGTCGCACCGCCTTCGTCATCTTCGTCGTCGCCGCCTCGTCAGACTGGGTCGACGGCTATCTGGCGCGGCGCTGGCATGCGACCACCCGCTGGGGTGCCATCCTTGATCCGATCGCCGACAAGATCCTCGTGACGGGCGCCATCCTCGGCGTGCTGGCCTGGGGTGCCCTGCCGCAAATCGCCATCCCCTGCGGCCTGATCCTGTTCCGCGAGTTCGCCGTTTCCGCCCTGCGCGAGACCGTCGCCGGCAAGGTCAAGCTGCAGGTCACCTTGCTGGCCAAGTGGAAGACCACGCTGCAGATGTTCGCTCTTGGAGCGCTTCAGCTGGTGCTGCTGTGGGACGGCTTTGGCCTGCCGCTGGAATGGCAGCCGCCGTTCCAGACCTTCGCCTATGTCCTGATCTGGGCTGCCGCCATCGTCACCCTGTGGACCGGCTGGCAGTATTTTGCCAAGGCGCAACAGAAGATGAGCCAGCTCTGACGGTCCCTCTCCTTCCCCTTCATGGGGAGGGATGTCTGCGCGAAGCGACGACAGGGCGGGGTTCGTCTGGCGTGCCCCACCCGGCCTCGCCTGCGGCTCGGCCACCCTCCCCATGAAGGGGAGGGAAAAGGTCTCACCGAACCCCGAGCTCTCGAACCAGCCCGTCCATCCCATACACATCCCGCAGCGCCGCCGTTACCGCGCCCGTCGTCACGATCACCGAGCGGTTGACGTTGCGGTCATAGCCGTAGGCGTTGCGCTGGGTCAGGACGGTGGAGTCGAAATTGGCCCCGACGATCTCGCCCGCTGCATTGACCACGGGCGAGCCGGACGAGCCGCCGATGGTGTCGGATGACAGGGTCATGTTGAGCACCGTGTCGCCGTCGATCCGGTCCTTGGCGGCCAGCAGTTTCGGTGCGACATCGAACGGGGCCGCGCCCGTCGCCCGGCCCCACAGCCCGTCAAAGGTCGTGAACGGACCCCAGCGCTGGCCCGGAACGTCCGAGCCCTCGATCTTGCCGTAGGTCAGCCGCAGAGTGCCAGTCGCGTCCGGATAGACGGCGTCGCCATAGGCGGCGAAACGGGCCGAGGCCAGTCGCCCGGACGCCCGGTCGGTCGGGGCCTGGACGCGGTTCTCCCAGTCCGAGCGGACGGCGCGGGTCTCATCCTGGATCGACAACAGATACTGGATCATCGGGTCGTTTGAGGACTGGACGGCGGCCAGACCGCCCTCCCACAAACCTCGCCGCACCGCCGGATCGGCCAGTGTCGTGCCGCTGACCAGCCGTTCCGACAGGCCCTCTGGCGATTCCCTGCCCAGCAGGCCGCGCACGGCCGCATTGTCGACCGTCAGCCATTCGCGAGTCTTGGACAGCCACCATTCCATCCGCACCTGCTCGAGCGCCGGATAGACGGGACGCTCGGCGAACAGGCCCGACTGCAAGGTGGCCAGCCGGCTGTCGGCGAACTCCGGAAGCCGTTCGGCAGACGGTTTGGCCCGCTCCTGCGCGCCCCGCACGATCGCCCGCGCCCACAGGAATAGCTGCGACCCGCCGGCGACCGGGGTTGTACCCGCACCCGTCCCGCCTTCCAGCAGGGCGACGGCCGCATAGGTCTCGCGCATGATCGGCTGGACGGCGGCCAGATTGGTCCACGGGTCGGCGCCGGTGGTGTCGGAACGCGCCGCATAGCGCTCGCGGAAGTCCGCCTCATTGGCCGCGCGTGTCGCCATGAAGCCCGGATCGACCAGCGCCCGCATCCGGCCCAGACCACGCTTGTAGGTGTTCTCCAGACCGACGATCGGGTCCATGGCGATGAAGGCGTTCTCGTCGCTCTCTTCCGAAAACCGGATCAGCCGGCCACGCAGCTCGGACGCGATCAGTTGGTCCATGGGCAGGACCACGTCGCGGATCGTGAACAGCTGCTCCTGCGTCAGCAGCCGTTGCGTTGCGCCAGGACTGCCGGTGACGAAGACCGGCGTGCCTTCGACCGGATTGGCGGCGTTCCATCTGAAGTGGGTCGGCGTCGCCGCCGGGGCATTGTTCTCGTACAGCCGGACAAAGGCCGCATCGATGGCGAAGCGGGGGAAGCTGAAATTGTCCAGATCGCCGCCGAAGGTCGCCGCCCTGTCTTCCGGGGCCCAGGCCAGACGCACGTCCGAATATTTCTTGTAGGTGTACAGTTTGAACTGGCCACCCCGGTACAGGGTCACGACCTGGCAGCGCTTGTCGGCCGCACCCCCGCAGGCCTCCTGCTCGATCCGGCCGGCCTCGGCGTCGCGGGCCCGGGTGAAGGCCTGGCCTTCCAGGCCGGCCCCCGCCGCCTGCATCCGCTCAGTGACGTCGGCGATGTCGGTCAGGATCTCGGCCGTCCCGCCCGGGCATTTGACCTCCTCCTCGCGGCTGCGGGGGGTGAAGCCTGTCTCGGCATAGTTGATCGCCTGGGTCGACAGATTGGCGACGCAGGTCGCGACACAGTGGTTGTTGGTCATCACCAGCCCCGCACCGGAGACGATGCCCGCCGAACAGCCGCCGAATTTTACCGACGACAGTCTCACCTTGTCCAGAAAGGCCTGGTCGATGTTCGTCCCCAACGTCTGGTTGGCGCGCGCGATGGGGAAATTATCGAACGTCCACATGCCTTCTTCGGCCTTTGCGGCTGAGCCGGCGGCGAGGGTCAGCAGGGCGGCTGCGAGGGCGGGGGCGAGGTGACGCATGGTGATCTCCGGAACGGCGCGGTCGCGCCACCTTACCCTTCTCCCCTCGGGGGAGAAGGTGTCATGCGCAGCATGACGGATGAGGGCGCTGGCAGACGAGGCTCCCTGCAGGGCGGGCGCGGCAGGCATCCCCTTCATCCGACCGCCTCGGGCGGCCACCTTCTCCCCCGGAGGGGAGAAGGGCTGTTGTCTACCGAACCCCCAGCTCTTCCAGCAGGTGCGGGCTCGGATAGATGTTGCGCAGGGCCTCGGTGATCGCCGCGGTCGAAACCGACACCGTCCGGTTCAATTCACCGTCATAGCCATAGGCCCCGCCCAGCGAGTGGATGTTGCCGTCAAAGGCCGTGCCGATGACCTCGCCCGCCGCGTTGATCACGGGCGAGCCTGAGTTGCCGCCGATGATGTCGTTGGTCGAGGAGAAATTATAGACCGTCTCCTTGTTCACCCGGCTCTCGTGGTCGAGGAAGGCCTGGGCCGCATTGAACGGCTCGGCTCCGGTGGCCCGCTCATAGAGGCCGCCCATACGGGTGAAGGCCGGCACCGTCACGCCGCGATAGGTCCAGCCCTCGACCTGGCCATACGACAGGCGCAGGCTGAAGGTGGCGTCCGGATACTGGTTGGTGCCATAGACCGCGAACCGGGCCTGGGCGACCGTTTCGGCGGCGCGGGCGGTCGGGGCGTTGACCTCGGCGGCCCAGCGAGCGCCGATCGCGGTTGCGGCGGCGTCATTGGCGATGATGAAGGCCAGCAGGGGATCGGCCTCGGCCAGTTGCTCGGTCGTCATGGCCGCCGCCTGGGCGCGGAAGGCGGCATCGGTCATCCGGGTGCTGGAGATCAGCCGCTCCGCCAGGGCCTCCGGGCTCTCGCGGCCCAGCATGGCCTTCACCTCGGCATTGTCGACCGTCAGATATTCGCGGGTCTTGGACAACCAGTAGCGCAGCCGGATCTCTTCCATGTCCGTCGAGATCTGGGTCTCTGCCCCCAGGGCGGTGGCCATCCGTGCGCGCTGCGCCTCGGTCATCGCCGGGTTCTTGGACGCACGCACGAGGGCGCGGGCCATCTGGTACAGGGTCGAGCCGCCACCTGCGGCCTGCTCCAGCTGACGAACGGGCAGAAACAGCTCCCGTGCCGTGGCCTGCACCCCTTCAAGCTCGGTCCAGGGGTCGCCGATGCGCGCGACAAGCGCCGGATCGGCCGCGACTCGGCCTCGCAGCTCGGTCTCGGCATCACGGCGGGCACCGAGGAATTCAGGATCAAGCAGCGCCTGATGCTGGCCGTACTGGGCCTTGAACGTGTTCTCCAGGCCGAAGATCGGATCGAACGAAGTCCGCTTGGCCTCGTCGCCGGTCAAGGAATATTCCAGCAGTCGTCCACGCAGTTCCGAGCTCTGGATCAGGGTCAGCGGCAGCTGCTGGTCGCGCAGCCGCTCCAGCTGGCTCATGGTCAGCAGACGCGAGGTCGAGCCAGGGTTGCCGGCCACGAAGACCGGGTCGCCCTCGGCGGGGGCGTTCGGGTTCCAGCGCAGGAAGCCGGGGCTTTCGATGGGGCGACCGTCCTCATAGGCGCGCAGGAAGGCCCCATCGAGGGCGTAGCGCGGGAAGTTGAAATTGTCGGGGTCGCCGCCGAAGAAGGCCGCCTGGTTCTCGGGCGTGAACACCAGCCGGACGTCTTCATACCGGCGGAATTTATACAGGGCGAAACGACCGCCGCGATAGAAGCTGATGACCTGGCAGTTGAACTTCGCATCGCCGGCGCAAGCCTCGGTCTGGATCGTATTGGTCTCGGCCGTGCGGGCGGCATTGAAGGCCGCGCCTTCCAGTCCGGTGCCGGCACCCAGAACCCGATCGGTCACATCGACGATGTCGACCAGCACCTCGGCCGTCTGACCCGGGCAACGCTTTTCCTCTTCGCGGTTGGCGGTCATGAAGCCGTTCTTCACATAGTCCTGCTCGGGCGACGACAGCGCCTGCGAGCAGCCGACCACGCAGTGCCAGTTGGTCAGGATCAGGCCCTGGTCCGAGACGAACGAGGCCGAACAGCCCTGGATGCGGACGGCGGCGTTGCGCACCCGGTCCAGCCACGCCTGGTCGATCCGCGTGCCGTATTTGTCGTTCACCGTCTGCATCGGGAAATTGTCGAACGTCCACATGCCTTCATCGGCGCGGGCCGAGGTCGGGGCGGCGGTCAGGGCCACGGCGGCGGCGGCGAAGACGACGAGCGAGGCCGTCGCCGAGACGGCGGCGCGAAGCGAACGAAGCGGCATTCTACGAAATCTCCCATGTCCGGCGTCGATCGCCGGCTGTTGATGTTGTCCAGACCCCATACCTAGACCCGATGAACCGATCCCGTCCATCGTCTCGGTCCGAGCCATTGAAAGCGTAACATTGGTCGCCTTACCCCGATTTAACTTGGTTCTGACCGCTGGCGTTGTCACATAGCAGTAACGTCCCGGGGGTGTGTCCGTACCAATGTCGCTCGCTCTATCCACGCTGCTGTACGAGTGGCGGCGTTATATGGCCGCCGTGATGGCGCTGGCCCTGTCGGGTCTGCTGGTGTTGGCCATGACCGGCGTTTTCATGGGAATCGGCAAGGGCTTCACCGCTCAGATCGATCGTTCCAGCGCCGACATCCTGATCCTCGCGCCCGGCGCAAAGGCCTTGGGTCAAGGGCCCTCGGGCGTGCCACGGCGGTTCATTCCCCTGGTCTATCGACACCCCGACGTGGTCGAGGTCCGCGCCCTGGCCGGCAGCGGGGGCCAGTTCCAGAGCATCAAGGAGTATGATCCGACCGAAACTCCGGCGGAGCGGGCCCGACGCGGCGCACCCCGCGCCGAACAGGTCGCGGTCAACGTGATCGACACGACGCCGGGTGCGGTGACCATTCCGACCGACTATTCCCAGGAACTGATCGAGGCGCTGCGTCAGCCCTATTCCGTCGCCGTCGACGAGAGTGCCATGGGGCGTCTGGGGGTCAAGCTGGGCGACCGGGCGCTCTATAACGGCCAAACGGTTCGCGTTGTCGGCATCACGCGCGGCTATCCGAACCTGATCGTGGCCACATTGGTGATGTCGCGCGACACACTGCGCACGCTCGGAGGGACCAGTGACTCCAGCCCCCGGGTCGGGCCCCTGATGGTCAGGCTGGCCAATCCGGAGCGGGCCGAGGTCGTTGCGGCCCAGTTAAACGAGATGGGTGGAGGCCAGTACAGGGCCTGGACGCGGCCGGAGCTGGCACTCGCCAATCAGGGAGCCATCCTTGAGAACGGCGTTCTGGTGGTAATCCTCGGGGGTGTCACTGTCATGGGGATCGTCATCGGCGTCGCCATCACCTGGCAAACGCTGCAGGGAGCGGTGATGGCCAATATCAAGGAATTCGCCTCCCTGCGGGCACTGGGTGCCTCTATGGGCTCGTTGCAGAGGATCGTGGTCGAGCTCAGCTTCTGGGTGGGCGTCACGGGTCTCCTGGCGGCGGGTGTGCTGACGTGGCTGGTCTCGCTTCTGGCCGGAGCCAACGGCATCCTGCTGTATTTCCCGATGCTGCTGATCATAATCGTTTCAGGCGGCCTGATCGCCATTGCGATGCTGTCGGGGTTTCTGTCACTTGGAACCCTCAAGAAGAGCCAACCGGCGGACCTGCTGCGATGAGCGACCTCCCGCCACCCGTCCCGCCACCGGGCCATACCAAGGCCCATGGCAAGCAAGGCGATTTCGCGATCGAGGCCAAGGGCCTGCGCAAACGATTCAAGTCTGGAAAGGCCTTCGTCGAGGTCCTGAAGGGTGTCGATTTCGACGCCCGACACGGCGACCTCACCATGGTCATGGGGCCCTCCGGGTCGGGCAAGTCGACCTTGATTGCGGCCCTGTCCGGCCTGCTCCGGCCGGAAGAAGGCGCGGTCGACACCCTCGGGGTGAACGACCTGTGGAAGCTCTCGCCCGACAAGATCGACAAGTTCCGCCTTGATCACTGCGGCTTCATCTTCCAGGGCTTCAACCTGTTCCCCGCTCTCACCGCCCTGCAGCAGGTCACGACGGTGTTGAAGTTCCAGGGCCTGACGTCGGCCCAGGCGAAGACGCGCGCCACCCAGGCGCTGGAAGAGGTGGGCCTGGGTCCGCGCCTTCACCAGCGGCCGTCGGCCCTCTCGGGCGGAGAGAAGCAGCGCGTGGCGATCGCCCGCGCCTTGGCCAAGGATCCCCAGATCCTGTTCGCCGACGAACCGACTTCCGCCCTCGACGGCGAGAACGGCCAGATTGTCATCCGCCTGCTGCGCCGCGCCGCCACTGAACACGGTGCTGCAGTCATCTGCGTGACCCACGACCCACGTCTTGAGGAATGGGCCGACCGGGTCATCAAGATCGAAGATGGCGTGATCATCGACGATCAGCGCCGCACCCCCAATCCCGACGCCAGACTGGCGTCGCACTGACGATCCCAAGGACCTTCGACATGCCCGCCTTTCTGAAGAACAAATGGCTCTGGATCGGCCTTGTGCTGCTCGTCGTGATCGGCGTCGGCTTCACCGTCATGCAGGATGCCGGCAAGGCCAGGAAGGCCGAAGAGGACCAGGCCGCAGAAGCCAAGGTCGAAAGCCCTTATGCGGCCATCGCCAACGGCAAGGTCGATGTCGAGGGCGGCATTATCCAGGTCGCGGCCCGTCGCGGCGGCATTGTCCGGGACGTCCTGGTGCAGGAAGGCGACCGCGTCGTCAGTGGCCAGATCCTCGCCCGTCAGGAGGACGACGAGCCCCGTCTGGCTCTGCAGAGCGCCAATGCCGACGTCAATCAGGCCGAAAGCCAACTGCGCCTGATCCGGGTCGACATCCGCACCGCCCAGCGCGAACATGACCGCCTGCAACAGCTGGTCGCCACCAATTTTGTGGCGGCCCAGCGCATGGATCAGGCCCGCGACACCATCGCCCAGGCCCAGGCCCGTCTCGGCTCTGCCCAGGCCGCCGTCCAGACCGCCCGCGCCCGTCGCGATCAGGCCGCCTACAATGTCGAACTGACCGTCATTCGGGCTCCGCAGGACGGCCGCATCGTGCGCCGCTACGCCAACCCCGGTGCCGGTGCCTCGACCCTGAACGTGTCGAACCTGTTCGATCTCGAGCCCGATGCTCCGCGTATCGCCCGCGCCGAGATCGTCGAGAGCGATCTCCCCAACATCACCCCCGGCCAGGCCGTTGAAATCACGCCCGAGGGCGACCCGTCCAAGGTCTATGTCGGCACCGTGGTGCGCCGTGCCGCGGTCTTCGGCGCTCGCAAACTCGCCTCGGACGATCCGTCGCAACGCTCGGACGAGCGCGTGGTCGAGGTGGTCGTCACCGCTGGCGACGCGCCGCTGCTGATCGGCCAGCGCGTGCTGGTCAAATTCATGAAACCCGGCCAGACCGCCGGAGCCCCCCGCGCCGCCACCGTCGGCGTCCCCGCCGGCCGCGCCATGCGGGTACCAGCCACGGCGGGGTAAGGAAGGGTGATTGGTGGTCGGTGGTCAGTGAGTGGGACGTTCTCGCCGCCAGCGCGCACGGCTAACCACTGACCACCAATCACTATTTACGGGCTGCGTCCTACCGCCCCGTGAACTCCGCCCTCCGCTTCTCCAGCACGGCCGTCACGCCTTCCAGATGGTCATCGGTCAGGTGCGCCAGCGCCTGCATCGAGGCGGTCATCTCCAGGATCTGGTCGAAGGTCGCGTCGCGACCCCGGCGCAGCAGGGCCTTGGTCATGCGCAGCGCCCGGGGCGCGCGGGGGGCGACCTCGTCCGCGATCGCCATGGCCTCGTCCATCAGCCGTTCGGGCGCGACCACCCGGCTGATCAGCCACCACTCCATCGCCGTCGCGGCGCCCAGCACGCGGGCGGTGAACAGCATCTCGGCGGCGCGCGTAGCCGATTTTGCGCGGCATCAGCCTCGCTCCGCCGTCGCCCGGCAATAGGCCCAGTTTCAGGAATGGCACACCGAAGCTCGCGGTGTCCGAGGCGATGCGGATGTCCGCCAGCCCGGCGATATCGCAGCCCAGCGCCATGGCCGGCCCGTTCACCGCCGCGATCAGCGGAACCTCCAGCCCGTAAAGCGAGCGCACAATCCGGTGGACGACCCGACGATAGCGTTCGCGGATCTCGGTGCCCGAGCCGGCAAACATGTCGCGCCGGTCCTGCATCGCCGTCAGGTCGCCGCCGGCCGAGAGGGCGCGCCCGGCACCCGTCAGGACCACGCAGTGCACGCCCTGATCCGCATTGACTGCTTCGCAGGCGGCGGCGAAGGCATCGCCGTCCTCGAGATCGGGCAGCGCGTTAGCCGGTCGGGCCGGTCCAGCGTCCAGATTTCGACATGCGCGCGGCGCTCTCGGCGGATCAGGGTGATGCATCCGCTGTGCCGCAAGCGCGGCCCCTCGGCAATCTCGGTCGCTGGCGTACGCTCACGCTGTGGGGAGAATTGAAAAAGCCCCGGCCGTTCGGACCGGGGCTCTGTCATTGGGTTCGAGCCCAACGCCCTAGCGGCGCTTCTCGATCTTGATTGGCACGAAGTTCGACGGGTGGCTGATCACGCGATCGCCCGCCCCGTTGGTGTTCTTCGTATTGACCAGCATCCCGCCCCACAGGGCGAATGACATCATGGCGTGCTGGAGGTTGCGGTCTCTGTCGTTCATTCTGGCGTCTCCTTTCGATGGAACGATGAAAAGAGGCGCGTCGTGCTTTTCCGGAATCTCACCGTCATAGTCGTTTCGCGTCATGGTCAAGCTAGGCCAAACGTATCCGAAATGCAATAGTTTTTACTCCGACACCGGATCATATTTCGTATTCATGTCATCGACTGTCCCCCGCACCCCACAGACCCGGCCGCCGAGCATCGCCACGCCCTGCATCAAGGCATGCGTCGTCGACGGCGCGTCCAGCCTCTGCCTGGGCTGCTTCCGCACCCTGTCCGAGATCGGCGGCTGGAGCGGCCTGAGCGAGGACCAGCGCGCGACGATCATGGCGGAGCTGCCGGGGCGGGCTGCTCAAACGGGCCGGGTTCCGGGTTCCGGGTGAGGTCGCCTGGCCTCAGCTCCGGGCCCCCGGAACCTCGAACCTCCCTTTAATCCCCCGCAAACCATCCCCCTTCACCGCATCCCAACCCCCGCGTGCGATACCGGAGCCGTCGCAGAAGCGGCGCTTCAGAACGAGTTCGTATGCGCTCCGACCTTTCCTCTCTCGGCATTTTGGCCGTTGCCGTCATCTCGGCGCTGACCACGGTGTGGGGCATGGATCAGGCTGGCCTGCGTGGTCAGGCCCAAGCCGCGACCGTCCCCGTCGTCGACACCTTCGCCCCCGCGCAAGGCACCCCCGCCCAGGTGCTGAAGGGGCTCGACGGCCACTATTGGGCCGACGCCCTGGTCGAGGGCCGCGCTGTCCGCATGATGGTCGATACGGGCGCCAGCGTGGTCGCCCTGACCCGCAACGACGCCGCACGTCTGGGCTTGCGCCTCGAACCCGCCGACTTTTCCGGCACCGTCATCACGGCGTCCGGCCCGGTCCGTGCCGCACCGGTCGAGCTCCAGACCGTCGCCGTCGCCGGGGCCCGGGTCGAGCGTGTTCAGGCCCTGGTGGTCGAACAGGGCCTGCCGCACTCGCTGCTGGGCATGAGTTATCTGGGCCGCCTCTCGGCCTTCACTGCGACTCCGGCCAGCCTGACCCTGCGGCCCTAAAGCGCCTTCACCACCACCGACAGGGCCGTAGCCAGCAGATAGATCGCGAAGGCCCTGCGCAGCACCCGTTTGTCTAGCGAATGCGCCAGCCTGGCCCCCCAGGGGGCCACCGCCGTGGTCAGGATCCCCATCACCATCGCCGCCGGCACATTGACATAGCCCAGCGAGAACGGCGGCCGTCCGCCCGTGTCCCAGCCGAACACGACGAACCCCAGCGTCGCCGCCGCGCCGATGGCGACGCCAAACCCGGACGCCGTCGCGACGGCCTGATGGATCGGTCGGCCGCACAGGGTCATCATCATCCCGCCGAAACTGCCGCCGCCGATCCCCATCATCGCCGACAGCCCGCCGATCAAACTGCCCACGCCGCGCCGCGCCCAACCCGTCGGCAGGTCGGACCGGAGCGTGAACCGCTCGGGCAGCAGTCCCAGCTGCGCCGCGATCACAACCAGACAGACGCCATAGACGATCGCCAGCCCCTGCATCGACGTCACGCCGGCCACCCCGGCGCCGATCAGGGCTCCGATCCCAACCCACGGCGTCCACGTCTTCAGTATCTGCTCATCGACGGCTCCGTGGCTGCGGTGCGCTTTCAGCGACCGCCGGCTGGTCGCCACAATGGTCAGCAGCGAGGTGCCGATGGCTGTGTGCAGATTGCTTTCGCCCCCGACGCCCAGCACCTCGAAGGCATAGAACACCGCCGGCACGATCACCGTGCCGCCGCCAACCCCGAACAGGCCGGCGACGATCCCCCCCACCAGCCCGGCCGCGACCAGGGCCACGAGCAGAAGCAGCAGGTCAGGCAAGGGCAGGTCGGTCATCGGCCCTGTCTAGGCTGACTCGCGGTCAAGGGGACCAGGCGATCCCGGCAACCTTCCCCGACGAGCCCCGTTCTTTCCGCACAGGGACACACCCGGAAAGACACCCCCATGATCTCGATCAAATGCCTCGCGTCCTCGGCCGCTGCCCTCACCCTGGTCGCCGGCGCGGCCTCCGCCCAGACCCCCTACAGCTCGACCCCGTACGGGCAGCAACCCTATGGTCAGCAGACCCAGTCCGATCCCATCAGCGCCATCCTCGGGGCCCTGTTCGGCGACCGCCTCGGCGTGTCGGGCACGCTGGACAGCGAATGGGCGCGCGGACGCCGACCGCTCAACACCAACCGCACCCAGTTCGAAAGCCGCCTGAACGCCGACGTGCGCTCGGGTGCCATTTCGTCTTCAGCGGCCAACAGCCTCAACGCTGAATACGGCGATCTGGTCCAGCTGGAGGCGCGCTACACCGCCGATGGCCGCGTCACGGCGCAAGAGCGCGCCGATCTGTCCGAACGCTATCGCGCCTTCGCCACCCGTTATCAGGCCGGTGGTCATGGTGGCGGGTATGACGACCGGGATCGATGGGAGCCGTTGATCGAAGGTCGAGCCGCCTTCGACGCCCGCATCGACGCCGGCTATCGCAACCGCACCCTGACCCGCACCGAGGTGACCCGGCTGCGCTCGGACTATGCAGCCTTGATCCAGCTCGAGACCTCCTACGCCCGCGACGGGATCAGCGCGCGCGAACAGTCCGATCTGCAACTGCGCCTCGACGACCTGAACCGTCGCGTCGGCGATGACTATGACGACGATTACGGCTCGGGCGACACCTACGGCTCCGATCCCCGTGGCGCACAGATCGAAGCCCGAATCTCGTCCGGCGAACGCACCGGATCGATCAGCCGCACAGAGGCCGCCAGCCTGCGCCTCGAACTGCGCGACCTGACTCGCCGCTGGACCGAGCTCGAAGCCCGCGTCGAACAGGCGCGCCGCTAAATCGACGGGCAGGGGGCGCCGCTCAGACCAACAGCGCCCCCTCGTGCCGCAGCAGCCAGGTCTTGCGTTCCAGTCCGCCGCCGAAGCTGGCCATGGTGCCGTCGGCTCCCACCACCCGGTGGCAGGCCAGCACCAGCGGGATGGGATTGCGGTTCAGCGCCGTCCCCGCCGCCTGGGCCGCGCCCGGTTCGCCGGCCCGCCGGGCCATTTCGCCATAGCTGAGGGTCACGCCCACTGGCACCTCGACCAGCGCGCGCCAGACGCGGGCCTGAAAGCCGTCGCCGGCCGCCGCGCCGTCCAGCGACCACGGGACCCGCTTCAGCGCCTCGCGGTCGCCGTCGAAATAGGCCGCCACAGCGCGCTCGACCGGAACCGGTTCGATGCCGTCGATCAGGGCCGCACCCGGATACTCCCGCCGCATGGCCTTGATCAGCCCGTCGCTGAACGACAGCCCACGCACCACGCCTTCCCGTCGCATGCCAGCGCCAGCGGCCCGATCGGGCTGTCCAGCCGGGACAGGGTCAGGGTCGACGGCGCCCCGCTCACCGGGTCATCAGGGCGTTCAGCGCGCCATAATCCATCGCCGCAGCGATCTGGGCGTCGGACCGCCCGTCCGCCAGAAAGCTCCGCGTCAGCGTGTCAGCGGTCTCGTAAGCCGCCGCAGCGATGTTCGACCCAGCGCTGAGGCGACGCACCGCCAGCGCCTCCAGGCCCGCCGCATCGGCCAGGCCCGGTCGCGCCAGCAGGTTCAGCGGCAGGCCCCAGCCGACCAAGGCGTGGATGGTGTCCGGCGCGGTCACGCCCGGCATGAACAGGCCGTCGGCCCCCGCCTCGCGGTACATTGCGGTGCGAGCTTCCGCCGCCTCCAGCCGCCCCTCGGCCGGGCCAATCCCCCGCAGCCACAGGTCGCAGCGGGCGTTGATGAACAGGTCGGGTCCCACTGCCGCCCGGACCGCCGCGATCTTGTCGGCCAGCGCCTGCGGCGCATTGGACCCGTCCTCTATATTGATCCCCGCCGCCCCGACCTCGACCACGCGGCGCACGAAGGCGGCGGCCCCGGCCGGCGTGTCGGAAAAGCCCGCCTCGCAGTCGGCGCTGACCGGCGTCGTCCCCGCCGCCCGCACCATCCGCGCCAGCGCGCCCAGAAGTTCGGCTTCCGGCGGCTTGCCTCCATCGGGCCAGCCCAGCGCCCAGGCCACGCCCGCGCTGGTCGTCGCCACCGCCTTCGCCCCCGCCGCCACCGCCAGCGCCGCCGAGGCCGCGTCCCAGGCATTGGGCAGGATCAGCAGGCCGGACGCGTGCAGGGCGTGGAAGGGGGTCATGACGGCGTCTCCGATCGCACCGCGATCATGCCCGCCGCGCCCGTCGCCGTCTCGCGGTTTTCGGACCGGAACACCGCCCGGTCCCCAGCGTTGCAGCAGGGCTCGCCCCCGGGCGTCAGGAAACCGATCCATGACCAATCGTCGCGGCAGCTTCGCCCTCACGGCCCCGTCCGTGCCCCTGTTCGCCGTCGCCGTGCTGCTGGCCATACTGGCGGCCCTGGCCCAGTACGCCGATATGTCCCTCCCGTGGATCAGCGAACATGTCGTGGACACCTTCGCCATGGCCTTCGCCATTCTGACCGCCGGGGTGCTGGCGCGCGGCATCTGACGGCGCGGCGACCGGCCCCCTAGCCTGCGGTCGCGTCGCGCCCTACCTTGCCGTTCATGGCCCGTTCCCCTTCCGCGTTCCCCAAGACCTATGGTGCCAAATCCGCCAAGCCGACCCACGTCCCGGGCCAGTCGGCGGAGATGTCCGCCGGGCTGTCGGAGGCCCATGTTCCCTTCATCTTCGACGCGGCGACGGCGACCAACCGGATGCCGATGTTCGCGCCCGTCACCGGTCCGCGGCTGACACCGGAGGAGGCCCCCGGCAAGCCGTCCGACTGGGTCCCGCACCGCCCTGATCGCCCAAATTCTGGAAAGGGGGCCGGCCGCAAACACATCCCCTTCCGGCTGGAGACGAAATACACCCCCGCCGGCGACCAGCCCGCCGCCATCAAG
>Ga0105047_10008632_pt1 | contig 16947 bp, 9 predicted proteins | sample MAT04_FD_78384 | JGI IMG/M metagenome (GOLD analysis project Ga0105047, IMG submission 78384) | Freshwater microbial communities from Lake Fryxell liftoff mats and glacier meltwater in Antarctica - MAT-04 (megahit assembly) | ecosystem: Environmental > Aquatic > Freshwater > Ice > Liftoff...
CCCCAGCACAGGGAGGCGATCTCCTTGGCCCGGAGACCCAGGTAGAGGGAGAACATCAGTGCCAGTTCCGACCTCGCCGCCATGCGGGCTCGAATCTTGGACAGCTTCAGAACCCGTTTGATTTCGTGTGATTTGAGGACGGGAGCCTGTCCGGACTTTCCGACAGGCCTCCCACGCAGTTTCTTGCCCATAAAATGACTCCTTTCGTCAGTCTACGGACTACTTTATATCGTTCTCCTGAAACGTACACCGTGAAATGCGAAGACGTGCTGCTACTATTCCCGTGCCTGGATCCTCTTTCAGAATCGAAGACGAGTATGACACCTCCCAAGGATCCAGACTCACGTCGTCCTTGGAACAAATCGTCGAGGATGACCGTTTTGGGGCTGGTTGTCAGTCGACCAGCGGCAACCGAAGTCTATGGCTCTGGAACCACTAATGGCTTGCCCGGCAATGCTCGCTTGAGCTATTTGAAACTAACTTTACATCAATTGATTCACTTTAGGAGGTTTTGTAATCGGAAATCTTCAGGAGCCGTTACAGAGGAAAACGGCTTTGTGAACTGCGCCGGAATCTTTTGCGAGTTTTGCAAACACCGATGGAGCCTCGACAAGCGTGAATTGTGTCCCGGCCTCTGGATAACGAATCTTACCTGAGGACAACAACTCAAGGCTTTCAGGAAAGCACGCCGTCGACGCCCGAGAACCAACGATTGTCATTTCCTTTCGGGTAAAGTCCAAACCAGGGAAAGTTTCAAGCGCTCTGGCCACACAGCCAGATAGCCAACTATCAGAATGAATCTGGCCTATTTGACGGACGCGCGAAGGCTGGTGTTTCATAAAGACACCTCGCCACATCGCGGACATCTTCGTTGAGGTCTTTGGGAGTCTTGCGCTGCGGTGGTTTGGACAGCATTTTTGCTTCAAGGGGCATGGACCGCGATCATGAGTGCTGTCCGTAAGTGTGTCTGACGGGATACGCCCAAAACGAACTAATTTGGCTTATCGGCTGCAAAATTAAGTCATGTTAAACGTGATGGCGACAATCATAGGTGCGCAAAAATCATACAAACCAATGGAAGTGACCACAAATGATTTAGATTGGTCATTATAATTCATTTCCGCTTTTGTGTGTTAGGAAGACATAGAAACCATAGGCCGGGATGTCCGCTTTGGGCCGATATTGTTGATTTAGTCGTTTTTGGACAAAGCATCTGTGTCTGCTTTTGACAGAAGCAGACGTTGCGTTCGGGCTGTCAGGCCGATTTCGACGTTGGCTGATGTTTTGATTGATGTCCTGCTTGGTTTCTCCGGTTTTCTTATGCTGGTTGAGGTGGCGATGGCATTCTTGGTCTGAGCTTGGCAAGCTTTCTGAGGTTCTGGGCTGTTGCTGCAAGGAGGAACTCATCGCGTGCCCCACTGGGGCCGCGCAGCCGAAGTCTTCCAAGTTTGAGGATGCGCTTGAGATGGGCAAACAGCATCTCCACCTTCTTACGCTCGCGCCGTGACTGAGCAAAGGCAGGTGTTTCATAAAGAGACCTCGCCACATCGCGGGCATCTTCGTTGATATCTCTGGGTATCTTGCGCTGCGGCGTGTTGGGGCAGCATTGCGGCTTCAGGGGGCATGGGCCGCAATCATGTGTGCTGGCGAGATAGCGGTAAGTGTTATCTGATGGGATACGCCCGCTCGTCTTCAAGATTTTGCCTTGCGGGCACACGTAGATATTACGCTTTTGATCGAAGGTGAAGGTGGCCCGCGAGAAGGTCCCATCGTCTCGCTGTGATCTGTCAAAGACCGGGATATGTGGTGCTATGCCTTTTTCCTTAACCAGCCAGGCCAGCATGGGCGCCGCACCATAGGCCGTATCGCCTGCCAGTCGCTTAGGCTTAAGAGCAAAACGTTCTTCTGTCCGCTCAATCATAGTGCGGGCCGCCCCCACTTCTGCCTGCCGGATTGCACGTGAGGCTTCAACGTCGACGATGATGGCATTGTCGGTATCGATCAGATAATTGGTGGCATAGGCAAAGAAAGCTGCTCCCCTCAACGCCCCTGTCCACTGGGCTGCCGGATCAGATGGCGAGATGAACTTCGGCGTTACCTCGCTGGCGGCTCCAAAGGCTGCATCATCCAGTGTCGCCAGATAATCTTTGACTGACTTGCTGGCATGACCTCGAATGTTATCCACGCTCCACTCATCACCTGGCACCGAACGTCGTCTGTTGGCATCGGCTTGAATGAGGCTGGCATCAACTGCGAAGCTATCGCCACCGACTAAGCCTTCCGCCAAACAACGCTGCACGACAGTCTCGAAGAGATGACGCAGAATGTTGCTCTGCCGGAAGCGGCCATTGCGGTTCAGCGAGAAGGTTGAATGATCCGGCACTTTGCCATCAAGCCCCAGCCGGCAGAACCAGCGGTAAGCCAGATTGAGATGAACCTCTTCGCACAGCCGACGTTCGGAGCGAATGCCGAAGCAATAGCCGACCACAAGCATTCTGATCATCAAGGCAGGATCAACCGAAGGGCGGCCTATCGTGCGGTAAAATGGCTTTAGCTCCCGTCGGATATCATCCAGATCAAGAAAGTCATCGATCCGCCGTAACATATTATCGCCGGGCACATGATCCTCAAGGCAAAAATCGTAGAAAAGCTGTTCCGGCGCTGCCTGCATCCCCATCATCGGCTCATCCTCCTCCAAAATCACAAGAGAAATGGAATCACCCCATAGAGGCATCTTCATGGCCGACTAAATCAACAATATCGGCCAGAAGCAGAAGTTGAGTTTCGACTTCGGGCTCAGCTCAACCAATGTCTGTGCATCCGACCCAATGCCCACGCAGCTCATTCGTTGTGCGGACATTTCTGTTTCAGTCGTGCGCAGCTCGTCCCCAAGTAACCGTAATGGTGTCCAATCGTAACCAGAAGGCTTTCACGCCAAATGTGGTTTTATCGATAGGCTCGACCAGGCAGCGGATGGCCTCGAGACGAGTCGTTGGCATTGGCCCTACCCTTCAAACGGCCCAAGATCAACCGGCGTTGTACGGGGGCTTCCGTTCATGTCCTGAACGGCGTCCATCAAAAGCATGCCCCCGTCAAGATAGGGCGATGTTGAACGGGGCGCGAACCCCGCCACACCGCCATCGACGGAAACCGGAAATGCCGTGAACCAATCCATGGAGAAATCTGGAACCTCCATTTCGCTGCTGTTGGGATTGCGGCCTTCGATATATCCGTCTCCGTAAAAATTCGACGCAAAGAGATTGTCCTTGCCTGCCTCGTCAATTTCCATGAGCAGGGCCTTGGGTACCTTGGCAGCATTGCCACCTGAGACCGCAACGCCGAGCAGCACGTTGTTCTTGAAAATGTTGCGTGTGGAATTGTTGCTGAACTGCACGCCGTGTTGGTCCTGTGACAGGAACAGATTGTGCAGGATCGCGTTGTCGCTGGAGCCGAGTTTCGGATTGTCGGTCTCCTGCCAGAACGACACATTATGGCGCTGTTGCAGGCCGAAGACATTGTTGCGGATGATGCTCCGCCGCACACTGGTGAAATTGGGGCCCACAGAATCGTGGTGAAAATAGTTGTTCTCAACGAGAAAATAGTCGCTGGCCCCCCGACCACCTTCGCCCGTGCCGGCATAGGCATCGCAGGCCTGATCATCGAAGGCAATACCGTCTTCAGCACAGGCCGATGCCGGATCAGCGTTGATCTGAAAACCGCTAGAGGTATTTGAATGGGTTTCATTGTGGCGGACAATGTTCCAGTCACTGCCATTGCTGATGTAAAGCCCATGGCCATCGCCCTTCTTGGCGCCGTAAGCGAGATTGCCTTCCCAGATGTTCCAGTCCGACTGTCCGGAAAAGAAGGGATCCCGTTCTTGGTCGTGGCCTTTGTTGCCCGTGATCGCCATGCCACGGGAGTGTTCGCTCGCAGCATAGCCGAGACCGACGACGCGCACCCCATAGGAACCGCCGATGAATTCAAAACCCCGGATGGCGACGTAATTGGCACCCTCGAGGTTGAAACAGGCTTTGCGCTTTCCGGCATCGCAATTCATCTGGACACCGATTCCGCCACCATCGGCGGGCTCGCCCATGACGACAATGGGATCGTCAAGCGTGCCGCTTGTCTCAGACGTGAACTCTAACCCGCCAGTATAGGAGCCACGGAGAAAATAGATCTGGGTCCCGGGCTTTACGGCGATGAATGCCTTTGCCGGGTCCAGGGGCGACTCCCGCGTCGTGCCATCACCACCCCCTTCAGGACTGACGAAAAGCTGGGCAGAAGGCGACCAGGACGCATCTGTGTAGGAACGATTGAAGGCTTCCCTGAAACCCAGATAGGCTGCACCGCGTGACACGGCACGGTCGATCGCAGCCGGTGGCGCTGGCGGTTTTCCACTACCGGCAGAAGCGACCGGGGTGTTGACTTCCTGTGGAGCGGTCGCCGCGGTCGGTCGTGTGGGTGCTGCAGCACCAACATCCGTTGCTAGTGTTGATGGGTCGGCCGACGGCAGATTATCGGCTGCAAAGTGAATGCGAATGGTGCCGTCGCCATAAGCTTGCTGCACACGCGAAGATAAGACATCAACGGCAATTTTGTCACAGGGCGTGGCCGAACCGCAAATGGCAGCGAAATCGGCGTCCTTGGCATTTCCCCAGAAAATTGAATTGCTAAAACGGTGTTGATCGCGGGGATTGATCTCGCCGTTTTCGATCTGCACGCCCACACCTGGTGATGCGCAATCAAGCGATAGCGCGAAGACATTCGTGATGTGATCGAAGGTTGATCGCGTGGGGTCAGAGCCGTCTGATCCGCCATCGATCAATACGTTGCCACCGCAATTTCTCTCGTAAACGTCATTGGTCACATTGCAGACGGCGCCATCGTCGCAGAAGAATCCACCGCCACTGTCACCCGCCCGGTTGCCGCGAAAGATGTTATTCGAAATGGTCGCCGTCGTTGGCTGGTTGCCCGGCGTATAGGCGCCGACATAGAGACCCCCGCCCCATTGTGTCACGGAATTATTGATGAAGGTGTTCCCGGAGATTTGCAGCGTATTGCCAAAAAAATAGAAGCCTCCGCCGTGTGAGCTGTCCGGCTCTGTCCCCGCATTGGAGTCCACCAAGTTATTGCTGACGTTCACCGCGTTTTGGTTTGTGCTATCGTTGAGAAACCCTGCGCCACCCCGGCCGCAGGAATTGTTGCGGATGACATTACCCGCTATTTTTCCGGAAACATTGGCAAGCGAAAAAGCTCCGCCGACCAGAGTTTGGTCGGCACAGACGTTGTCGTGAATGAAGTTATTTGTGATGTCAAAGTGCTGCGACTCCCAGTAGTCCCGAATGATTGCCTGTGAATAGCCCGCTATTTCAAACCCATCGATCGCAGTAAGTTGGTCGCCTGTCGGTGCGGCATCAGCGATGCGAAGAAATGAGCCTCCATTTCCAAGCGCCTTGCTGACATATAGCGCACTGTCCCTAACCTTGAAATTGCTGCCGCTCTGGAAGCCGCCAGCGAGCGTGAAGAACTTCTCTCGCGGCGTCAGTTGTTCCAGATAGGAACCTTCCGCCACGCAAATGATGGCACCGCTTTCTACGGAATCGACCGCCTCGCCAATTCGTTGCCAAGGACTGGCCGATGAACCGCTGCCCCGGGCGGATGCATTGCTGTCAACATAGGCCGTACACGAAGGCAACTCTGTAGCACGGGCGACTGTTAGGGGGGCTGCGGACGACAGTGGAACCAAGGCTGCGAGACCGATTGCACCCGTAAGAATTGCTATCGCACGGCGGACAACTGACCTGACTCTCATAATGCCTCTCGATGCTTATTGAATTGAGAGTTTACAATCTTTGGGAAAGGTCTCAATGCTGACTTCTCCGCCCGCGGGCATTAACGCATCTATATAGCGCCGTTTGATTTCGACTATGACGCCCTCATCTCCAGGCAAAAGTCCAACTCGCACCGTGGCTTGAATTTTGACATCCACAGGGCCTAGCTCGGTCTGCGGAATACAACCCATCAGTGCCATGGCTTGCATGTCGGCGTCATCCTTAAACTCAGGTTGAATAGTTTGGGATGCACACGCAAGCAGTGCCGAAGAATCGGGCATAGTTGACATCGTTTCGCCAGAACCAACTATGCTGACCGCCCTCACTTCCGCGCCATCGACCTCACCACTTCTCTCGGTTTGTGAGGCAGGTAAGATCAAATCAATGTGCGCAGACTTGACGGACATCTCCCCTTCTGGCCCACCCGAATACGAAATGGTGAGCGGACCATTCCATCCTGCATTGATCACGTCTTCACTTACACAACTCACGTTCACCACTTCCGCGTTAGCGCTATGAAACGGAAAGAGAATCGTTGTAAGCGCAACGAATAAACGAATTCTAAGATTCATTGCGCGACCAACTCAACGCGCCGGTTCTTCGCCCGTCCTTCTTCGGTATCGTTAGACTCAATTGGGCGGGAAAAACCCGCCCCTTCAAACTTCAGCCGAGCCGGATTAATTCCGTAGCCACCGACCAGCGCTGCAGAAACATTGGCTGCACGGCGCGATGACAGATCGAGATTGTAAGCCTCACCGCCGACATTGTCGGTATGGCCAATGACTTTGAGCAACAAGGCCGGATTACCGTTCAGCACTGCGGCAATTTCATCCAGCGCCGGTTTGGACTCAGGTTTTACTGCGTCTTGGTCATAATCGAAGAGGATACCATAGACGTTGGCACGTCCGGCAGCCGCAAGGGATGCCGAAAGATCCTCCACTGGGGCTGGCGGTTCCGCCGCTACCACTTGGTCGTTGTCCATGGGCTGTTCTTCGAGCACGCGCAAGAATGCCACTCCTGCTTCCTTGACTTCCCCGACCAATATGCTGGCATGGACTCTGCCCTCAGGTCCCTTTTTCCCGGCGAACACATATCGCGCGTGATCAAAATATGCTGTCGAAATACCATTGGAGGGATCAAGCAGTTCACCCATAACGTAGATATCGCGAAATGTTCCGCTGAAACAGTCTTGATCATTGCACTCAAATAGAAACTGGAAGCCCTTTGCGGAAAGCTCTGACTTGTAGTTTGCCATAACCTCTAATGAAGACCGGTTGGACGGCAGCTCATAGCGCAATTCCGTGGCCTTGCCCTGCAACTTCACCCACTCCGACCCCGATTTATCAGTTGTCGCATTTCTTTCCAAAAGTGCACCGTAGTTGACAGCCGTACGCATAAACGCGAGCTCGTCGAACTCTTTCACCTTGCAATAAGAAATGGTCGCACCGGTAAACCTTCCGATAATGTGATTGTCCTTGCAGCTCTCTGCGTCTTCAGCTTGCGCTGGCATACTGGCATACAGCGACATCGCCAACACCGGACCAAAGAGAGGTCTGGTCACCATTTTAGTCAGCAACACATTGGTCTCCCTCGACATGGAAACCCTCTTTGCATGGCACACATTTGCCGTTCTCGAAGTGATCATTGTGAGAACATGAGAAGCAAACCCCGGTATTTGGGTCCAGGTTCTGCCCGTCAGGGCATTCCTCTATTTCTGGAAATTCGGATTTCTGGCATTGACCTTCCCTCAGCTCCGTTCCCTGCGGGCAAGCATTCAACTTCTTTTTCTGCTTTTCATTCTTGTTCTTATTCACATCCTTTTTCTTGTTTTTGTTCTTATTCTTGTTGGGAACACATTTGCCATTTTCAAAATGATCATTGTGGGAACACGAAAAGCAAACACCAGTATTTGGATCGCGATTTTGCCCTGCGGGGCACCCACGCAACTTGAGCTTCTTATTGTTGATTATAATCTCGAAGGATCCCGCGAGTTGTTCCAGAGCAGGACGTTTGGCGGGGGCATGCTCTGTGCCGAGGAATGGCGGGCCGTTGCTCACGCTCGCATGGCCAGTGACGGGAAGCAGCAATGTGGCGAACATCAGGCTTCCTAACAAAATTGCGGCAATTCGTATCATCTATTTGAATCCTTCCACAAAGTTTTGGTCGTGTGGCCGCTAGTTAACTCTATCAATGCATTGTCCATCGACCATTTCCTTATTGCCACCGCATTCCGGTGGTGGTGGTGTTTGTGTTGGTGGTTCTGCTCCAGGCTGAGGAATGGCATCACAGTAGTTGCCATACTTGTTTGGCGTTGTGCGCGTAATGTAGCCTTCACCGCAATCGCGCAGCACGGGCTTGTCATCGGGGCATTGGGTATATTGTCCATACACCACCGAGCCATCCGGGCAGGTCTTTGTATTAGGCGCTTGACCGTCATTGGTGTCTGGCTGCTGTTCCCGCTGAATACGACGGCACTTACCACGCGCATACTGATATCCATCCGGGCAACAATTAGGATATACGCCGTTCGGGCGATCACCACCGCAGAATTTCTCCTGCTGTTGCTGGGGCGGGCGACACTTGCCATTTCTGAATTCCGTTCCTTGGGGGCAACAGTTGGGATAAGTGCCTATTGGCCGGTCTGCTGGGCAGACTTGGGCAGGCTTCTTCCGTCGGACACACTTGTTGGTCTTCTTGTCCAATACCTGGTTGTTGCCACAAACAACTGGCTTGGCCTTCAGTGCTACGCACTTGTTGGTTGCCTTGTCCAGAACCTGGTTGTTGCCACAAACAACTGGCTTGGTTGTCAAAAGGGCGCATTTACCCTTGGAGAACAAAGTGCCTCGCGGGCAACAATTTGGATAAGTGCCAAGCGGACGATCTGCCGGGCAGACCTTCGCGTTTACCGGTCTGGGCGTGTCGGGAATGGGAGCTGACATATTGATGCCGCCTGTTCCATCGCAAATCTTGCCGTTCCATTTCGTGCCGCCCGGGCAGACACAAATGCCGTTGGTGAGTACCATGCCACTGAAACAGGCGGCGGGCGCCTTTGGAATCGCGATTTTGACTGGAATGGTTGCGCAGTCAGTGGCGAAGCCGGGGCGAATGCCCTGGAGGGTTGCACAATTTTCCACTTCGGTCGCCGTGTCGAGGGATCCGGGCAATGGTTGCAGGACGAGCGTCAGATCAACGGAAGCATTCACCGCCAGCGGGCCCGGGTAGGAACACTGCAAGCCTGGAGCGGCCGAGGCGACGCACGCCCACGGAGCAGCAGCACCGCCCTTTAGGGCAATTTGCGTCGAGGGCACGCCACCAATTGTTGTGAGATCGTAGATCACAATCGGCCCCGGCATGACCTGGCCAAGGGTATTTGTAATGGTGACCTTGAACTCGCAAGGATCGGTTTCATTGCAACTCGCCGAAACAGCAGTTTTGGCGATCGGCTTTAGTCGCATCGCCGGCAGGGTGGTTACTGTAGCGCAGGATTGTTCTGATGCTTGACCGGAGTCATCCGACGCAGTGGCACAGTTGGAGAACTGTCCGGCACTTGCATCGTTAGGCAAACGCACGACCATGTCGAATATCTTGGCGGGTCCGGGCTCGCCATCCGGACCCAGCATAAGGGGGTAGTCTCCGGGCGACGTGCACGTGAACGGAATCTGCGTAGGGGCCGGCACGCACGGGAATGGATCAGCGGCTGAAGCCGGGGTGATCGAGACGATCTGCGCTGAACTGAGGCCAGTAAGTTGATCGGTGATGGTGACAGGTGCCACATGATCAATTGGGCCCTGATTGAATAGCGAGATTCTGAAGTGGCAGTCGCTGCCCGGTTCACACGTCTGGTCGCCTGTCTTGGTCACCTTGACGGCAAAGGGATCCAGCTTGACGGAGGCGCACGACTTCTTGTCGGGGGCTGAATCACCAAAATCGGCAGTTCGAACAATTTCGGCGCAGTTTTGGAGCTTGTTGGAGCCTTTCCATGTGGTCCCTGCTGTGACCGCTACCTCTAGGGGAACAGACGTGCCGGGAGCCATCGTAAGCGACGGCAGTTTGCAGGAGATGGACGTGAAGGCAGCAAATCCGCCTGCGCCATTCTGTGCCCTGGTGCACTCCCATTTAAATGCCGGTGAACTTCCCGGGCCAATGCTGATGAACTGAGGAACACCCAACGAAACCGAGTCCGTGATCTCCAGTGGGCCCACGTAGTCACCAGTGCCATTATTTGTCACAGTGATCTGAAACCGGCAGGAATTCTTGAGATCGCAATGCCCCTCACCGGCTCCTTCAGCATTGGGGGCCTGCTTCTTGATCACGAGATTTGGCCGCTTGGGTGCCGTGTCCTTGATCGTGATGCAACGGCCCGGGAAGGCCTTGTCGAAGGCGCTAGGGGTGCCGTTGGCGGCTGGGTTGTAGTCCAGACAATTGGTATATTCTGGCGCAGGCGCCGCGCCATCGATTTTTATGCGACCGGTGATTACTTCTCCCGGACGAAGTACGTTGGTGGGCGAAATGCAAACGAGGCTACCATTGTTTGCTTTCCCGCAATTGAACGCGCCATCAATTTCTTCGAACTTCAGATTGGTGGTCTCTTGAGTAAATTTATCCTGGAGAACGAAAGGTCCTATGGCGTCTGCATTGCCAATATTACGGAGATTGATTGCGAAAGCGCAAGTTGGAACGCAAGTGTTCGCGGCGCTGATTTTCTGGGCGCGCAGCAGCGGGCCATTGACGAAAGGAATGGTGGCACAGGGCTTTTCCGCGACACCCTCAATTGACACACAGTTCTTGATGGCGGTGGAGCCGGCTGCTGCCCCCGGCTTCATGCTCATCAAAACTTGAATCGTTTTGCCTGCCGGGATTCTGGCGGGCACCACGCCGGTGTCGCAATCGAAACCATTGGCCGAGCGCCTGCACGAAATCGGCGCTACCCCGCCTTCAGGCAGAATAACAGCAGGGTCGTTGTCCAGGGCAACGCTGAACAGGCTTTGCCCATCCGCTGTCGTCACGGTGTCAGTGAATTTGAGTGGTCCAACGAATTCACCTGGTCCTGGATTGGTGATGGAAATCCGGAACGCGCAGCCGCCGCCCAGATCAGAACACTGCTCAACCTCGGGATTCTTGGCCAGAACCAGATTGTTCGGCAGCGTTGGTGGCGGCTGAGGAGCCGACAAGATTGTCGCTGTGGCGCACGACTCGGCGGGTTGTGCGTCTGCGCCTTTCGGTCCCGCGCAATTGCGCATAACCGTCGCTGTCGTGCCGGCGCGCGGCGTTATGCCGATGGTCATAACAAGCGCACCGCCCGCCGGGACCGGACCCGGGTGGGTGCATGTCGGTTGCGTGCCCTTAGTGCATTGCCACGGGGCGGGCGGCGAAACGCCAATGTCATCAAAGGAAAATTTCAGCTCGCCGCCGATGCCGGTCGGTGTATCGACGACTTCAACCGGCCCGGGGATGTCCGCAGCGATGGTGTTCTTGACGGTGACATTGAACATGCAAGGTTTGCCGACTGCGCACGATTGCGGCGCCGTCGCCGTCTTCGTGATCTCCAGACCGTTTGCTGTCTTGGCCGGCTTGCCGTTTCCGCCTTTTCCGTCACCGCCACCGGGAACACCGCCATCCGCGACAGGTTTTTCGCCCGGCGGCGTTTCGTGATCAATCGGCACGACCGCACACTGCTCGGGTGTAGGTTCGGCAACTTTGTCGGCTTGCGCGCCGCCGCCCGCGCCGTCGTTGGCATTTGCTTGTTGCGCTTTACAGACATTCATGAAGATATCGAGCGTTTCGCTGATCTTCTCGACACCCGCTTCCATACAACGCGCGTGCAGATCAGCGTTTAAGAGTGCACCCCCCAATGGTAGTTCATCGCACTTCAAACGCTTGAATTCTTCAACCTTGGGCTTGGCCTGGGTTTCAAATTTGGCACACCCATCTGATAGAGCAATGCAGGTGTCTAAACGCTGCCGCTGAGCCAACTCTGCGGAAGCGATGAATTGATTGTAATTTGTATCTCGCATGCACATTGCTTGCAGACCCGGGCCATCGAGCGTCACAATCGGCGGGCCGTCTTCGCACTGGTGCGCTTTGAAATCCGCGCTGATGACCGCGCCCCTTCGCCCGAAATCTGTGCAGGCGTTGACCTTTTCATTGCAAACGGCCATCTCTGCGTCACGTGCTGCAGCTTCGGAGGCGATGGCGGTGCTGTCCTTGGTCCTAGGCTGCGCCATGCACCAGTTGCTATGGTGCTCGAAGTTCGTCGACCAGCGATCCTTGTCAGGTCCGCATTGGTTGATGGCAAAATCCTTGGCGAGCTTCGCAGCCCGAGTGGCGTAGGCGTCGCAAAACACGTCGCGCGCGCATCTCACTTTGCTTTTGGAATTCACCTCAACGGCGGCGCCTCCTCTTAGATCTCTGGTTTCTCCGTTGAAAAAGCCCCCTGGATTGACTTCCGCGGTGTAATAGCCTTGCGATCCATTCAACCAATCAACTTGGACGATCATCTTCGTGCCATCAAAGTGGCCAACTGAAATTGTGCCGGTCACATCGCTATTCCAGATTTTGGCCGTACCGCGAACGGTACCGTTGGCCTCAACCGAAACGTTGGAAAAGATGATCAGGATTTCCCCTTTACTCCCCTGTTCCAAACTGAATCGTGGCGCGATGTCCCAAGTCAGACAGCGTCTATCAGCTGGAATGTCAATGTTTTCAACGCCGCTGGTCAGATGCAGCAGGCCTTGATTGAAGGGCGGTTTAGAAGAGGCGCGGTGTTTGCCTTCAGGTTGAAGACCCGGCAAAACTGGCCGAAGTTGCGGCAACACGTCCCGCAGCAATTCGGCTTTTTTCTGCGGTGCGCTTGGCGGATTTCTGACGACGGCGCAATTCTTCAACTGTTTGATCTGCACTGGCAAATTTGGAATGAACGATAACGTCAAATCTATCGTTGCATCGGGGAGTAGAGGACCAGGATGGCTGCAGGTGAACGGCGCGGCTTTATTACACGTCCAAGGTGCATTAGGTTCGCCGACAGGCGCCGCTTGAGGGGCATCGATCTGCTCGTCAATGACAATCGGCCCGTTGATGGGGGCATTTGTGGTGTTTTGTATGGCAATCGAAAACGTACAAGGTCCCTTGGCCGTGCACTTTGATGCTCCCTTCTTTGTGACGAAAATTGGTCCGCTTTGAACTGGTGCATTTGGATCGAGGGGAATCGTGGCGCACCGAGGTTCGGCAGCGGCTACTGGACCAGGAGGACCTGCAGCGGGATCGGCGGGTGGTAAGGCAACCGCTCCACCAGCGTCGAACTGCGAGAATGTCATGGACTGGGCTGACGCCGGATCCGGCAGCGGTTCACCGATCTTTGACGAGAGTTTTCCAAGTTGAATGCTCGAATTGGCCTGAACAGTCGAGACCGCAGAGTTGGGTTTACCGGGAGGTGGTGTAAGTCCAAGTTTGAACGAGAATGTGGCACTCGCGTTCGGCGCGAGTGACATTCCTGGATTTTTGCAACTCAACTGTTGGGCAATGACCTGGCACACCGCCCCTGGTGGTAAGCTTGACGACACGATTTCGGTTTTGGCTGGGTTCGCGAGAGTACCAAGGTTATCATCACTGAAACTAAAACTGACGTCGAATTGCAATTCGCCCGCGATCGGCGCGGCACCAGAATTCGTCAACGTCACATCCCAACCACAGGCCTCCGTAGCGCGGCAGGTTTGAGGCGTGGCAACGATTGTCGACTTCAATCCCTTGCCATTATCCATATTTTGCGAGGCGCGCACTGGAGGCGTTGGGACTCCAACACCAACTTTTCCGGGTAAGGGTTTCGGCGTATCTGCCAAAGAAGCGCAATTGCGGACTTCCTTGGTTTCTAATGGTAAGTTTGGCGCGAACACCACGCGCATATCCAGTTTTCCGTTGGCCGGCACGGGACCCGGATGAGTGCAGACGAAAGGTGCTACCTTGCTGCATTTCCAAGGTGCGTTGGGCTCGCCCGTCAGTGCGGCCTGGGGCGCTTCGATCAATTCAGTGATGACAATCGGGCCCGCGACCGCGGCACCGTCATTCCTGACTTCGACATTGAAGGCGCAACCACCATTAGGCGAACATTTTGGAACAGCACCCAACTTGACAAGGGAGAGCTTGCCTTTTTTGCCGCCACCGCCCCCTAACAAGTCAGGAAACGCTGGTGCATCATTCTCACCAAAGCCAGTACCCTGCTCAATACCAGGTAGTGCACCGCCGGCGTCGACGACACCAGGGAACCCCGGTTGGTCTGCGGCCACTTGTGGGAAGCCAGTTTCGCCGACGCAAGGGGCCATTACAGCAATACCTCCGGCGTGGCCACGCGCGTCCCCAGAATCTTGCGAAGGGTCCAGCGCCGTGAAAGCGGCTGCAAAAGGAAGTCCACTGCCGGGTCCAAACTGATCAGCAGCACCAATCTGAACGCCATGAAGGGGCAGTTGCGGCCCTAGCACGTCACCAGACGCCAGCAATGTTCCTTGACATGATGCGGTATCGAGGCTGCCGTCAGGACGATAAGAATACTGCAATGCCAAACCACCGCTCGCATCGCGACGCTCTGCCGATTGGCCTACATGGTAAGTCTGGATTTCAGGACTCCAAATGGATGTGGTCTGTGGATCGTCCGGACTTTCCTGGGAAAAGCGGATGACATCGGCAGGACCGCTAATGACGAAGGCAGAATAATCTCCGTTATTCTGAACGGCATTGCGTACCGCGGCAATCATATATCCAGATGTATCAAAGTCGATGGCCGTTACGGTTCCGGGCTGAGGTGTAGCTATCCTTACCTCCATCCGGGCATCCTGAAGGAATTCACCATCTTCAGACAGTCCGACCGACCAAATTTCTGGCCCCTCAGCGACAGCGTAGTAAAGCCTTCCGTCATGAACGGCCAGACCGTCTACGCGCCGCTCAACCTGAGTAAAACCCCATGTCAGTGGTGATGCTGTACTGAAGCTGCCCGATTTAATATCGAGCCGCAAGCCGTCGTCTACAACCTCAGTCTTTCCGTTTAAAAGCCGGCCCTGTAAACCATGATCGTACTGGGTAATTTCGGAACCCGTCGCCGCGCCTTTGAACTGATGGATTAAACCGGTGTCAAGATCAGATGCATAAAGTGAACGACTGACAGGATCGAATGCCAGTCCGCCAATGCCCGGGCCACTATTTGTTACACCAACGCTTGCGAGTTCCGCATAAAGGCCCAGCGTTCCAGTAGCTGCGTCAATTTTCCATATCGCCCCAGGGCCGCCGCCATTTGTTGTTCCGAACTGCCCTTCCATGAAGGAAGCATCTACAGCGCCTGTACTAAGCCGGTCAGGCAGGCCATCTCCATCTTGATCTGGACCCGTTATATGCAACCCAAATGCGGACGTTGCGCCAGCGTACAGCCCCGGGCTTCCGCGCTCGTCCAAAGGAAGGTTATCAAACGCCAAGCTAAAAACTTGACCTATGTCGTGCGCCTTGAAACCTGTTCGCAAAGGCGGATCAAGTTGCTGTCCGGCAAAAGGTACGGCAATGAGGGATGCATCAAGTATCCGTAAGGAAGTGCCGTCCGGATCAATGACCGTTTTGGAAACCGGATCGATCCCCAGTGGCAGGCCCTCCGTTTGAAGCTTAATTCCAGAAAAACCTGAGACCGCTACGTCGCCCAGTCTCATAACACCGTAACCTGTACCATCCTGGGCGTTGGAATTTTGCGGCGACAACAGAATGAGAAACACGAGAACTAGTGCGGCAAGTTCCAGGCCTAACATAGAAAATGAGGTGCCAAATGAATTTCGACAGGCAATGTGGGGGCTATTATCCGGAGGGACGCATGCAACAGCAGTTCCACTTATTCGAACGCCAGGAGTGCTAAACATGCCGACGACCTGAGTATCTTTCATACACCCCCCAATCCGAACCCGCGCTGAATTTGTATCGGGGAAATGCGGAAACGCAAACTCGAACTAAGTGGGACTGTTCATAAACCCTTGATTTTCCGCGTAGTGTGGCTTTTGAGCCTCACACTCCTTAAATCAAAAGTTGCGAATGATAGCAATTGCACGCCAATACAAAGTGGAGCGCTCGCACCATCCAATAAGCGAATCCCAGGATTCGCGCCCGGAACCGGAAAAAGCAACGAAGCAATACCTATGTCTCGCCATTACGCGCCAAAGTCGTGACGTCCGTTTTGGGTCACAAGCTGATTATTAGGGACCGAAGCCCGGGGTCCGCTTTGGGTCATTTGCGGACGTTGCTGGTCAGTCACCCATAGTCCGCTTTCCACTCAATTGAAGACACGTCGACAGGAATTCAGCAGAGACGACGCAGAAATGAATTACTCTGGCTATTCTAATTCATTCTCAGTCAAATCGAATGGTTTCAAAGGGTTCTAAGGGATTCTGATTTTATGGACTGCAATTCAATTGATTTATTTGTGCACGTAGTGGCAAACAAATATTCTTATTCCCAATATGACTGCTGTGAATATCAGTCTGCGGCAATGCTTTAAAGTAGTCACCATAATTCAATACCTACTTTTAAGCAGACCCTGCCTCGGCGAGATAGCTCCGGTAAGAAAATTCAATTAGATCACGCACCAGTTCAAGTAACTCGCTAATTGGCAGCCCCTTCTTGGGCGCTAGGCTTTATGCGGGGCTTCGACCAATTTCTTATAAAACTCAACCATTCCAGGCAAAGTCTTGCGAAGCTTTGCAATGCATCGATAGACCTCATCGTGGTGACCCAGGGCAAAAAGCTTTTCCAGCAAGTGTTTAAGTTTGTCATCGAAGTCGAAATTAGGTGTAGATGCGTCAAGCATGCGCTCAAGCACCTCTACTGTGGTAGCAGAATTTGTTTCAGACAGCCGTGAAAGCTGTTCAATCATATCGTCTGTGGAATAGTTAATGTGTGAGTACGGAGCCACAGCAAGCAGCAATTCTCGTGCACGTTCATCAAGTACGGTCAGATAAGCCGCAAGACGACCAAGCGTTGAAAGAAAGGTCGCTGGCGCTATAGCTTGCGCCTTGGCCCAGTCCAGGCCCTTTGACCAGAACGCCAGCACTTTTTCGATTTGCTCTGGTCTAAGCTTCTCACCCTGAACCCGCCA
>Ga0105047_10008634_pt1 | contig 16945 bp, 14 predicted proteins | sample MAT04_FD_78384 | JGI IMG/M metagenome (GOLD analysis project Ga0105047, IMG submission 78384) | Freshwater microbial communities from Lake Fryxell liftoff mats and glacier meltwater in Antarctica - MAT-04 (megahit assembly) | ecosystem: Environmental > Aquatic > Freshwater > Ice > Liftoff...
CGCGGATCGTCCGCTACAAGATCCGGTCGCTGGGTATCGGGTACGGCGCCATCTTCGGCGCCGACCTGCCGGCCGGCGACGCCGACCCGGACCGGCCAGCGCCGCCCCGCCCCCGCGGCCGAAGAGCCCGGTGAGCGCCCGGTGAGCCCCGACGATCCGCGGACGTGCAGGGAGACGTGCCGCTGGCGTTCCCGTCCCAGAAAATGGTTGGCCCCCAAAAGCAAGATCGCCCGGTAAAACCGGGCGATCGTCTCAGATCTTTGCCGCACGAGGGGGTTTAATACCCCCAAGGGGAGTCGAACCCCTGTTCTTCGGCTGAGAACCGAATGTCCTAGGCCACTAGACGATGGGGGCGTCTCGTGCTGTGGTGAGGGGGATTATGCGCATCGGGCGGCGCGGAGTCAAGGGGGTCGTTTGCGCGCGGGGGCAGGGCGACAGGCCTCAGTCGGCCTTGGGAATGAGCCGTTTGCCGTGCGAGGTCTGGATCTTCAAGGCCCGCAGGAGGCGGCGCCGCAGCGTCCGCCGGGCCTTGTCGATCTCCGCGGGCGAGTTCACGTTCAGCGGAACGAAGCCACCCGCCTTCGTCCGGTGCCCGCCCCGCTCGCCCAATTGCCGCAGCAGTCGCCGGACCAACTCGGCGGCCGGGAACTTCGGGTCGCTTGTGCGGAGGCTCAGCACCAGTGCCGTCGCGCTGACGGCCGTCACGAGCACCGTCCGCACCTGGTCGAACCGCAGGAGGAAGTCGGCGATGACGGCGGGCGTCTCCGGGGAGACGGTCGCGTCGAGGTGCGCGACCATGGCGTGGTCGTAGAAGACCGCGCTGGCCAGCGCGCTGGCGTGGGCGATGTAGAAGGCCTGCGGCAGATCGACGTACCGCATCTTGTAGAGCCGGCGCGTGTCGGCCAGCAGCGTCAGGCCGGAGAGGGCGACGTTGTCGAGTTCGCCGGGGGTGCCGGCCGCGCCGGCGAGGTCGGTCTCAATGGCGAAGAGCAGCGTGGCGGCCAAGGCGCGGTCGATGGGCACCTCCAGCTCCATGAAGTAGCTGAAGATGATGGAACTGGTCGCGCCGACCTCGGTGCGGATGTCGCAGAACAGGCACTCGAGCTTCTTGTCGCGCGTGCGGTGGTGGTCGATGACGACCGTGGGATGTACGCCCGGCGGCAGGGGGCTGAAGCGAAACGTGGGCTGGACGTCGAGCAGGATGATGGCGTCGTAGGCGTCGAGCGTGCCGTCGTCCCACGGCGCGAGCTCGAGCTGGGCGTGCTGGACGAACGCGGCGTTAAGGCCGCCGCTGGTCATATTCTTGACCGCGACCGTGATCTTCGCCCCGGTCAGCTTCGCCTCGAGCAGCCGCTTGATCGCCAGCGAGCTGGCCAGGGCGTCGGGGTCGGGGTACTGATGGGTGGTGACCAGGACGTTCTTCTTGCCCGCCAGCACCCGCAGCAGGCGCTTGGCCCGGGGGCGGTGACGGGCGTGGCGCTCGGCGGCCCCTGCGGAGCCGACGACGGTTCCCACGCAACTTTCGACGAATGAGGTCATGGCGCGCACGGTGCCCGGGCCGGGCTCAACGCCTTTCGCGCCGGCCGGGGCTGCCTTTGCATCGTCCCGCCCGGGACTGGACATAAATCGCGCCATCGCTGACAGATAATAGCGGCCCGTGCCCCATTGGCGGAGCGCGGAACCCGGACGCGGAACGGGGATGGCCGCTCGCGAAGGGGCCCAGGGCGCCGGAGGGCCGGAAGCAAGCCTGCAAAATCCGCCCCGCCCGTTTGACATACTAAACGTCCAGTTTACGATTTCCCCGTGACCGACATCACGTTGCCCGGGAAGGCCGTGACCGCCCGTGCGTCGCGCCGAATCGCCCCGGAAGGAGCCGCCCCGATGAGCACGAAAGCATATGCCGCCGCGTCCGCCGCCAGCCCCCTCGCCCCGTTTACCCTCAAGCGGCGCGACCCGCACCCGAGCGACATCGTCATCGACATCCTCTACTGCGGCGTCTGCGACTCCGCCCTCCACCAGGCCCGCAACGAGTGGCACAACACCGTTTACCCCTGCGTCCCCGGCCACGAGATCGTCGGTCGCGTCGTCCAGGTGGGCTCGGCCGTGAAGAAGTTCAAGGAGGGGGATGTCGCCGCCGTCGGGTGCATGGTCGAGTCCTGCCGCACCTGCGCCAACTGCAAGCGCGGCCTCGAGCAGTACTGCGAGAAGTTCCCCACCTTCACCTACAACGGGCAGGACCAGCACTTGGGCGGCATGACCTTTGGCGGATACTCGGAGCGCATCGTCGTGGACGAGGCGTTCACGCTGAAGGTCCGGGCGAAGGAGAACCTCGCGGCCGTCGCCCCGCTGCTGTGCGCCGGCATCACGACGTACTCGCCGCTGCGGCACTGGAAGGTGGGTAAGGGCCAGAAGGTGGGCATCGTCGGCCTCGGCGGGCTGGGGCACATGGGGCTGAAGTTCGCCCACGCCTTCGGCGCCCGCACGGTGCTTTTTACGACCTCCCCCGGCAAGACGGCCGACGCCCTGCGCCTGGGCGCGGACGAGGTCGTGGTCTCGAAGGACCCGGCCGCGATGGCGAAGCACAACGGCAGCTTCGACTTCATCCTCGACGCCGTCTCCGCCGACCACGACGTCAACGCCTACCTGAACCTGCTCCGCACGGACGGCACGCTCACGCTCGTGGGCGCGCCCGAGCGCCCGCAGCCGGTGGCGGCATTCTCGCTGCTGATGGGCCGGCGCAGCTTCGCCGGATCCGCAATCGGCGGCATCGCCGAGACGCAGGAGATGCTCGACTTCTGCGCCGACCACGGCATCGTCTCCGACATCGAGATGATCGGCATCCAGCAGATCAACACCGCCTACGACCGCCTTCTCCAGGGAGACGTAAAGTACCGTTTCGTCATCGACATGGCCTCGCTGAAGCAGGCCGCCTCGGCCTGACGCGCACCCGCAGCAGAACGAGGGGGGGCGTGACGGACGCGACACGGCCCACGTCCGGGCCCCCATGGAGGTGATCGCGCGTGTCGTCCCCCGCACCCAGACGCCCCCGGGACGGCGGGCAGCCGCCCCGCGGCCGTCCGCGGTCCCGCGCCGCCGAGGACGCGATCCTCAAGGCCACGCTCCACCTGCTCCGCCGCAAGCCCCTGTGCGAGATCACCGCCGACGCGATCGCCAGCCGCGCGGGCGTCAGCAAGGCCACGATCTACAAGTGGTGGCTCAACAAGAACCGCGTCGCCCTCGACGCCTTCCTGTCGGAGATGCGCGAGCCGTCGCCGATCCCCGACACCGGCTCAACGCTTTGCGACTTCGTCGAGCAGCTCAAGGCCGCCACCCGCTTCTACGCTGGCCCGGACGGGCGCGTGCTCCGCCAGTTCCTTGCCGAGGGGCAGGGCGACGCCGAGTTCCTCGCCGTCGTCCGCGAGCGCTTCCAACAGCCGCGCCGCCGGGCCCTCCGCGTCCTGTGGGACCGCGGCCTCGCCCGTGGCGACGTCCGCCCCGACGTCGATTTCGAGCTCGTCCTGGACCTGATCTTCGGCCCGATGGTCTACCGCCTGCTCGGCCGCCACAACCCGCTGACGGACGCTGCCGCCGAGGCCATCGTCCGCACGGTCTTCCAAGGCGTTGCCTGCGATCCCATGCCCCCAGCGCCGTAAGCCATTGTCCCCGCTCATCTTCCCTGAACCACCGCTTGAAATGCCCCACAAGCGACGTCCGAAACCGCCCGGTCATCCGTCGGGATGACCCGGAGAACTGGGTGGCGGAAAAAAGATCGAATCATCCGCGGAAAATTTCCCCGTTGCCCGCCTTCCAAGAATGCCGCTCATCGACCATATTGCATAAGTGTCTTACTTGTAATCACTTATGCGTGGTTCCAGAAAGGCCTGTTTAAAGGGGATGAACCCATCCAAAAAACGGAGAAAGCCATTGACAAAGCTAAAGGACTTAAATATCCTTTTTGGACCACCTATACGGGAAAGGGTTCGGTTTATGACTAAGCTTCTCGGTAAATCCAGATCGGGCCGGTCGAGCATCGCCTACTTGGCGCTTCTCGCGGCATTCTTCCTCGGAGCGTACTTTGTCCTGCCAACGCAGGGGGCTGATCCCTCCGCCGCGGCCGGGACGACTGTGGGGGCGGTCGCACCGCAGCACCACGACTTCACGGACTGGTTTGCGCCCTTCTGGCACAGCCACTACAGCACTGGCGAGCGGGTTGCGCTGATCGTCGTGTTGCTCACCGCCGTCCTGGGCCTTGTCTACGCGGCGATGCTCGTCAAGCAGATCAAGGAGGCCGACCAGGGCACGAAGCGGATGCAGGAGATTGCGGCGGCCGTCCGCGAGGGCGCCAACGCCTACCTGGCCGCCCAGTTCCGCCGGATCGGGCCCTTGATCCTGATCATCACGGTCCTGCTCTATCTCTCCAAGTGGAACACGCCGGCATTCGCCTTCGGGCGGGCGGGCGCGTTCTTCGTCGGCTCGCTGTTCTCCTGGGCGGTCGGGTTCGTCGGCATGCGGCTGGCGACCACGGGTAACCTCCGCGTCGCCGCCGCCGCCAAGCGCAGCTACGGCGAGGCGATGCAGCTCGGCTACCGCACCGGCACCATCACCGGCATGCTGACCGACGGCCTCGGGCTGCTCGGCGGCACCACGATCTTCCTCATCTACGGCGAAAAGGCCTACGAGGCCCTCCTGGGCTTCGGCTTCGGCGGCACGCTCCTGGCCCTGTTCATGCGGGTCGGCGGCGGCATCTACACCAAGGCAGCCGACGTCGGCGCTGACCTGGTCGGCAAGATCGAAAAGGACATCCCCGAGGACGACCCCCGCAACGCTGCCACCATCGCTGACAACGTCGGCGACAACGTCGGCGACTGCGCGGGCATGGCGGCCGACATCTTCGAGAGCTACGAGGTCACCATCGTGGCCGCCATGATCCTCGGGCTCGCCAGCTTCGGGCACATCGGCGTCATCTTCCCGCTGCTCGTCCGCGGCATCGGCGTGCTCGGCTCGATCATCTCGACCTACACGGTCAAGGCCGGCCCCAACGACACCTCCGACACCGCCCTGCACAGCGTGCATCGCGGCTTCTGGATCGGGTCGCTGATCTCGATCGTCGGGTTCTTCATCGTCGGCTTCTTCTACCTCCACTTCACGCCCGAGTACCTCGCCAACTACAAGATGGCCGCCGCCGGTTTCCCCGGTGGTGACCCTGGCAAGCTGGGCTGGTGGGCGAACCTCGGCTCGTCGGTCCTCGACCTGCGGCCGGCCTGGACGTGCCTGATCGGCGTCATCCTCGCGATCGCCCTGAACAAGACGACCTCCTACTTCACGCACACGTCGCACAGCCCGGTGAAGTCGCTCACGAAGAGCTGCGCCACCGGCCACGCGACGAACATCATCCAGGGCTTCGCGGTCGGGTACGAGAGCACGGTCGTGACCGTGGTCGTGATCGCGACGGCCATCCTGCTGTCGGTCTTTTGCTACACCGGCACGCCCGCGATCTTCATCGCGTACGGCGTCGCCATGACCGGCATCGGCATGCTGACGCTCACCGGCAACACGATCTCGATGGACGTGTTCGGGCCGGTCGCCGACAACGCCAACGGCATCGGCGAGATGGGCTACGACAAGGACGAGATGGAGAAGACGGAGCCGGGCAGCTACGTCAAGGCCCGCCAGATCCTGTCGGACCTCGACGCCGTCGGCAACACGACCAAGGCCGAGACCAAGGGCATCGCGATCGGCTCCGCCGTCATCGCCGCCGTCTCGCTCTTCGCCAGCTACATCGCCACGATCGCGGTGGGCAGCGAAGAGAACATGCACCTGATGCAGCAGGACCAGTACACGCACTTCGCCGGCAAGCTGACGGTCGCCGACCCGATGGTGCTGATCGGCTTCCTGCTGGGCGGGGCCGTCCCGTTCCTGTTCAGCTCGATGCTGATCCGGGCGGTCGGCCGGGCGGCGTACTACATCGTCAAGGAGTGCCGCCTCCAGTTCCGCGACAAGGCGATCTGGGCGGGCACCAAGAAGCCCGACTACGGGCGCGTCGTGGACATCTGCACGAACACCGCGCAGAAGGAACTGGTCGGCCCGGGCTTCCTCGCGATCCTCACGCCCATTGCGGTCGGCTTCCTGCTTGGCCCGTACGCCCTGGGCGGCTTCCTGGCGGGCATGATCCTGACCGGGCAGCTCCTGGCGGTCTTCATGGCCAACGCCGGCGGCGCCTGGGACAACGCCAAGAAGGCGATCGAGGACGAACCCCGCGACCTGGCGAAGAACACGGGCAAGGGCTCGGAGCGCCACAAGGCCGCCGTCACCGGCGACACGGTTGGCGACCCCCTGAAGGACACGGCCGGCCCGGCGATCAACCCGCTGGTCAAGGTCATGAACATGGTCAGCCTGATCGCGCTGCCCCTGGTCCTCCAGTACAACGTCGCCGGGGTCAACCCCAAGAGCGGTCCCGGCACGACGATCCTCGACTGGGTCCAGGACAAGCCCACGAACTGGGGCATCGGCCTGCTCGTCGCCCTGATCTGCGTCGCGGCGATCGGCTGGGCCGTCGCCAAGAGCAAGGCGGACGCCGGCGACATGACCGCGGACGACATTGATGTCGTCGCCGATGTTGCCACCGCCCAGAAGGAAGTGGCCAACACCAAGTAACCGCTGACCTTACCTCCTGACACGTACGGGCGCGAGGCTCTCACCCTCGCGCCCGTACTGTTTTTTACAAAGGGAGAACAGGGCGAGGCGCGGCCGGGGTGGACGGCAACGGCGCGACCGCGGAACGACGGCGGCGCGCCCGGGGCGGGGGCAGGGGTGGCGAGCGATGCGGGGAGTAGGGGGGGCGGGGACCGGGCGAGTCGCCGGCACGGAGGGGCAGCCGCGTCGGGCCGCGCTGCGGGCGACGACGACGACGACGACGATCAATAGGCCCAAGGCGCGACGTGCGGGCGGGAGAGGTAGTCGGCGAGGGTCATTACGAACAGGATGCCCAGCCAGAAGAAGGCCGCCCCGGCGAAGACCCAGGTGAGGCGGCTGCTGTACTTGACGTGCATGAAGTAGAGGATGACGAAGACCGCCTTGATCGTCGCGATCGTGAACGCGACGATCAGGCCGCCGACCGCCCCGCCGATGTCCACCTTGGCCGCGACGATCGTGGCGATGAGCAGGACCATCAGCACCGAGAAGACCAGCAGGTACGTGCGCACGGGCACGATGTGGTGCTCGTGGCCGGCCCGCGTCCCCTCGGGCGTCGCGGCGTGGCGGGTGTCGGCGTGCGGCTTGTTCGTGGTCTCGCTCATGGGGGGGTTGGGTTAGTGACGCAGCAGGTAGGTCATCGGGAACAGGAAAATCCACACGATGTCAACGAAGTGCCAGTAGAGCCCGGAGATCTCGATGGGCGTGTGGTACTCGGCCGAGAAGTGCCCCTTGTGGGCCCGCCAGGTCAGCCAGCTCATGACGCCGATGCCGATGATCATGTGGCTGGCGTGCAGGCCGGTCATGCAGAAGTAGAAGACGAAGAAGAGCTGGAGCTGCTGCTCGAGCCCCTTCCGCCGGACCGGGTCATCGTACGCGGCCTTCACGCGCGGGTTGTGCTCGAGCAACTCCTTCATGTGCTCGCTGTGGGCCGGGTCGGGCAGCTCGAACAGGAGCTTGGGGATCAGCTTCTCCTGGTACTCTCCGTAATACTCGCTCGCCTTCACCCCCAGGAACGCGAAACCGAGGATCAGGGTGCCGATCAGGTAGCGGACGATGCCCTTGCGGTTGCCGGTGGCGGCCGCGTGGACCGAGAGGGCGACCGTGAGGCTGCTGAAGAGCAGGATGAAGGTGTTGACGGTGCCGTGGGTGAGCTTGAGATGGTGGCTGCCGATGAGGAACGCTTCGGGGTAGCGCTGGCGGTAGATGGCGTAGCCGAGGAAGAGGCCGCCGAAGAACAGGACCTCGGTGGCGAGGAAGCACCACATGCCCAGGGTGGCGGCGTCCTTCTGCTGCTCGGCGTCGTCGAAGTGGTGGGCGACGTGGGCCGGGTGCGAATGCCCGTGCCCGCCCTGCGCGGCGTCGCCCGCGTGCGCGTGGTCGTCGTGCAGGGGGCCGGCGTGCGGGTCGGGGATACTGGCGGTGCTCTGGGTCATGGCTTCTCAGCTCGCTGACGGGTGCGTGGCGGACGCATTACGCGCGCCCGGGGCGGGCCGCGCGCGGGCATCCGCGGGTCAGTTGGGCGTCGGCTCCTGCTCGTGGTAGTTGTAGGCCTCGTGGTTCACGACCGGCTTCTCGAGGAAGTTTTCTGGCGGGGGCGGGGAGGAGGTTTCCCACTCCAGCCCGGTCGCCTGCCAGGGGTTGGGTCCGGCGATCTTGCCGTGCCGCAGCGACCAGATCAGGTAGACCAGCGGCATCAGGTAGCCAAAGCCCAGGATGGTGGCGCCGGCCGACGACATGACGTTGAGGAGCTGGAACTCCTCGGGGTAGAAGTGGTAGCGTCGCGGCATGCCGACGTACCCGAGGATGAACTGCGGGAAGAACGTCAGGTTAAAACCCAGGAACACGATGACGGCGGAGACCTTGCCGGCGGTCTCGTTGTAGAGCCGCCCGGTGATCTTGGGCCACCAGAAGTGGATGCCGCCCAGGTAGCCCATGATCGTGCCGCCCACCATGATGTAGTGGAAGTGGGCGATGATGAAGTACGTGTCGTGAATGTGGATGTTGGTGCCGAGGCTGGCGCAGAAGAGGCCGGTGAGGCCGCCGACGGTGAAGAGGCCGATGAAGCCCAGGGCGTACATCATGGGCGTGGACCAGACGATCGAGCCCTTGTAGAGGGTGGCGGTCCAGTTGAAGACCTTCACGGCGCTGGGGATGGCGACGAAGAAGCTGAGGAACGAGAAGATCATCGCCCCGTAGATGGATTGTCCGGAGACGAACATGTGGTGGCCCCAGACGAGAAAGCCGACGAAGGCGATCGCGAGGGAGGAAATGGCGACGAATTCGTAGCCGAAGATTCGGCGGCGTGAGAAGCAGGCGATCAGCTCGGAGATCACGCCCATGGCGGGCAGGACCATGATGTAGACGGCCGGGTGGGAGTAGAACCAGAACAGGTGCTGGAAGAGGATCGGGTCGCCGCCCAGGCGGTAGTCGAAGATGCCCACGCCCCAGAGGCGTTCGACGACGACCAGGCCCAGCGTGATTGCGACAACGGGGGTCCCCAGGACCATGATCAGGCTGGTGGCGTAGTTGGCCCACACGAAGAGCGGGAGGCGGCCCCACGTAAGGCCCGGGGCGCGCATCTTGTGGACGGTGACGATGATATTGAGGCCGGTGAAGATCGACCCGAAGCCGTTGATGAAGATGCCGACAAGGGCAAGGATGACGTTGCCGATCGCGAACTGGGAGGAGTAGGGGGTGTAGAACGTCCACCCGGTGTCGAGCCCGCCGAAGATGATCGAGACCAGGACGATCGTCCCGCCGGTCATGTAGAGGTACCAGCTCAGCAGGTTGATCCTGGGGAACGCCATGTCCTTGGCGCCGACCATGATGGGGATGAGGAAGTTGCCCAGGACCGAGGGGATGGCGGGGATCAGGAAGAAGAACACCATCAGCACGCCGTGCATGGTGAACATGCGGTTATACATTTCCGTCTGCATCAGGTCGGCCTTGGGCGTGGCAAGCTCGAGGCGGAGCATGATGGCGGCGAACCCGCCGAGGAAGAAGAACAGCGTGACGGTGATCATGTAAAGCACGCCGATCCGTTTGTGATCGAGCGTGAGCAGCCACGACTTCACGTCGTAGCTGACGTTGAGGTAGTTCTCCTCGACGACGGGGGCAGATTCTGGGTAGTTGATGGCGGTCATGGCACCACTTCCCGCTGGGCGGGCGTGTTCTTAAGGCTCTTGATGTAGGCGATGATGGAGATCAACTGCTCTTCCGTGAGGCGGCCGCGGAAGCTGGGCATGATGCCACGGGCGTAGGGCTTGCCGTCGGGGGCGACGGCGAGCTGGTCGTTGGGGTCGAGGATCGAGCGGCGGAGGTATTCGTCGTTCACCTGCACGTCCTCGATCTTCCCGGTCCCCCCGTCGGCGACGCGCTCCTTCCGGCCGTAGAGGCCCGACATGGACGGCGCCTGGGCGCTGTGGCAGACCGCGCACCCGTAGGCGTCGAAGAGCGCCTTGCCGGACCCGAGCGGGGTGTCGTCGGCCTTGACGCCGTTGAGCCAGGCCTCGTACTCGCCCGGCTCCATGACGATGACCTTGCCGACCATGCCGGCGTGCTGCGTGCCGCAGTACTGGTCGCAGAACAGGTGGTACTCGCCCGTCTTGGTGGCGGTGAACCACTGTTGGGTGTACTTGCCCGGGACGGCGTCCATCTTGAACCGGAACGCGGGGATGCCGACGGAGTGGATGACGTCCTCCGAGGTGATCGTCAGGACGACGGGGCGCCCGCGGGGGACATGGATCTCATTGATCTCGCGGCGGCCCTCGGGGTGCTGGACCTTCCACATCCACTGGCGGCCGACGACGTAGATCTCCATGGCGCCCTCGGGGACGCGCTTCATGTGGACGAAGACCTTGGCGCCCCAGACGAAGATGACCATGGAGATGATCAGCGGGATCACCGTCCAGGCGATCTCCAAGGTGTAGTTGGTCTTGGTCTCGGCCGGGCGCACCTCGGATTTGCGGCGGTACTTCCACGAGAAGTAGATGATCAGCGCCGCGATCAGGATGGTGAAGAACGCGGTGAGCAGCGTGAGAAACAGGGTCAGCGCATCGACCTGGCTGGCTGCCTCGGACGCCTGTTCAGGGATGAAACGGAAACCTTTGTCCATGGCTAGATTCGCTCCGGCTTCCGGGCCTCCGTGGTGATCGCGCCCTGGCCGCGCCGGTTGTGGTCGCGGCGGTGCATGAAGAAGATGAAGGTGCCCAGCGCCAGGACGGTCAGGCCGCCGCCGACCTGGAGGAGCCGGGCGACGGCCCAGCCGTACTTCGACTTGCGCATGTCGTAGGCGTAGCAGAACAGCTCGACCTTGTCGGCCAGCGTCCCGATCTTCCCCTGCGAGGCCTCCATCAGGCACAGCTTGAGGTCGCGGCCGCTGAAATCGTTGCCATACAGGTAGCGGGAGAGTCGGCCCTCGGGCGTGAGGATCATGAGCCCGGCGGCGTGGAAGTACTGCCCGCTGGCGGGGTCGAAGCGGTAGCGGAAGCCGATCGCCTCGGTGAGCTTCTTGATCTGATCCTCGTCGCCGGTGAGGAAGTGCCAGCCCGCCTCGCCGCCGGCCCGCGCGTACTCGTGGGCGGCGCTGGCCTTCTTCTTCTTGGCCAGCGGCGGCTTCTCGCGGGGGTCGAAGCTGAACGCGACGACGTCGAACTCCTTGCCGACCGTGAAGGGGATGACCTTCAGGTTGATCAGGAGGCTGGTCAGCTCCATCTGGCAGAGCGAGGGGCACTCAAAGTAGATCGGGAGCAGGACGACGGGCTTGCGCCCGAGGTAGTCGCCGAGCTTGACGTCCTTGCCGTCCTCGTCGCGGAGGCGAACTTCCAGCGGCACCTGCTCGTTGAGGCGCTGGTCGATGCCGATGCCCTGGAGGATCTCGGGGTCGGCCTGCCGCTGGCGCGGCTGGGCGAGGTTGGGCTGCGCGGCCGCCGGCGCGGCGAGCGCGAGGCCCAGGCCGAGCAGGACCGTTGCGAACAAGGCGATCGTGGTCTTGCGTGACGGGTTCACTGGTCACCTCCCGCGCCGGCGGGGCGCGTCGCGGCGGGCTGGGTCTGCGAGCGGCGGTTGACCGACGCGGGCAGGGTCGTCGCCCCGGCACCGGCGGCGCTGCCGCCGATCAGCGACGGGTCGCGGGCGACCAGGTCGAGCGCGCGCTCGATCGGGATGCGGACCTTGCCGTCGGCCGTTCGCTTGTACGTGTTGAGGAGGCCGATCCCCTCTTCCCGCTTCACCTTTCGCTCCGCGTAGTTGCGGCCGGACCCTTCCCGGTCGTCCATCTCCTTCATGTCTTCCTTGTCAGAGTTGCGGTGGACCGGGACCATCTGCTGGATCGGCGGCGGCGGGGCGACGTGGATGCCCTTGTTTTCTGGCCGGGCCATGAACGCGTTCTGCGGGCGGTCCTCGTTGACCCGCTCCCGACTGGCGAGCCACTCGGTGAAGTACCAGAGCCCGAAGTGGTAGGCGACGGCGAAGAGGATCGTGACGACGACGACCCAGACGACGACGCGGAACCGGATGTTGTTCCCCTCGTGGCCGCGGGCGAGCGCCTCTTCGATGTTGACGGTCTGTTCTTCACTCATGGGTGGGCGCCCTCCGGATGGTGGTGGGCTTCGGCGGACTCGTCGGCGGCCTCGGGGGCGTTGACGGGCAGGATCGGGCGGGCCTTGAGCTTGCGAAGGAACATCGAGATCCAGATGCCGCCGATGCCGACGGCCAGCGCGACGTCGAACAGGCGGCCCCAGAACTTCGCGCCCACAAGGGCGGGCTGGGTCAGCCAGATGATGTCCATCAACCGCATGACGATCACGCCCAGCGCCACCCACACGATCGCGCGGGGGTTGCGCTTGACCGGGCGGGCCAGGAGCAGGGCGAAGGGGACGGCGAAGTGGAACACGATCAGGAAGCCCGCGAGGTATCGCCACCCGGTGTGCAGGCGGTCGTGGTACCAGTGGACCTCTTCAGGGATGTTGCCCGACCAGATGATCAGGTACTGGCTGAACGACATGTACGACCAGACCATCACCAAGGCCATCATCAGGTTGCCCAGGTCGTGGAAGTGGCCGGGGTTGACGATGTTCGACAGCGGCGCGCGGCGGGAGAGGACGACGAGGCAGGCGATGAAGAACGCGAACGCGGAGAGGGCCTGCCCGGCGACGACGAGGAATCCGTAGATCGTCGAGTACCAGTTGGGCGTGATCGACATCATCCAGTCGTACGAGGCGAGGGTCATCGTCACGACGTAGATGACGATCGCCGGGCCGCTGAACAGCCGCAGGCGGCGGGTGACGTGGGGGCTGGCGTCGCGGTCCTGGTGGAGGGACATGCGGTTGAGGACCGTCGCCAGGACGTACCAGATCGCGAAGTAGATCGCCGCGCGGACGGCCCACCAGGTGACCGTGTAGTAGGCGAGCTTGTGCGAGCCCAGGTTCGCCTTTGCCCAGTCCCGGTCCGACCACGCGTAGATCGTCGTCACGCCCAGCAGGAGCGGGAGGAACAGCACGGCCATCACGGGGATCATGGAGGCCCCGGCTTCGAGCGGGCGGCGGATGACGTAGCCCCAGCGACCGCCGACGAGGTGGTGGAGGGAGACGATGCCGATCGACCCGAGGGTGATGCCCGTCCAGAGGAGGAAGGCGGCGAGGTAGGAGTAGAAGAACTGGGCCGCCACGCCGGGGATGAAGGCGAGGAGCGCACACGTGACGATCGCCCCGGCGCCCACGAGCAGCGCGCGCCGCTGGAGGCGGTCGAGGTCGATGTCAAATCGGTCGATGGCGGTCGTCGTCTCGCTCATTGGGCGTTTCTGGTCGTCGGGGCCTGGGAGATCTTTGCACGGTCGGCGTCGGTAAGGACGCCGTCGGGCGCGTCCTGGCTGAGCTGGAGCGTCTTGACGTAGGCGGCGATCGCCCACCGGTCTTCGGGGGTGATCCGGTCGGCGTAGTCGTACATCGCGCCGAACCCGTTCGTGATCGCGCTGAAGATCCGGCCCGGCGGGGCGGCCCGCAGCTCGGGCGCGTGGAAGCTGGGCGGCGGCTTGAACCCGCGCTGCACGATCATCCCGTCGCCGCGCCCGCTGTACCCGTGGCACACCGAGCAGAAGATGTCGTAGCGTTCCTGCCCGCGGCGAAGCGTGGCGTCGGTGAGCTCGAAGGGCTTGGGGAGGTCCGTGACGAACACACCGTTGCGGGTGCCGCGGAAGAACGCCTCGTCCGTGCGGAGGTGGCCGCGGGCGATTGTCCCCTCCATCAGGGGCCGCGCGAGTGAGCCGTCCGGGAAAAACTTCGCCGGCTCGTAGGGCTTGTAGTGGGAGTCCTCGGCCATGTTCTCCCGGTCGCAGCCGAGCACGGCGGCGCCGACGGTGGCGGCGGCGACGGTCGCGAGCAGGCCGCGGCCGGCGAGGCGGAGGAGTCGGGTGATGGTGGGCGACTTGGAAGCCATGATCTTCTCGTGAGCGGGCGCGGGCGGGTTACGCCGCGACGACGGACACCTCGAGCGGGGTAAGTTGCTGGAGGAACGCCTTGGTGGCCTCGGGGTCGAACTTGGGGTCCGTCGCCTCGATGCAGAGGAAAAAGTGGGTGCGGCTGGCCAGCTCGAACCGCGGGACGTTGAACACGGGGTGGTACGGCTGCGGGAGGCCGTTGAGGGCGAGCATGCCGAAGACGGCCGCCCCGGCGGCGCACAGGACGGTGGTCTCGAACGTGATCGGGATGAACGCGGGCCAGGAGTAGAACGGGCGGCCGCCGATGTTGAGCGGGTAGTGGAAGACGGCGGAGTACACCATCATGCCGAAACCGGCGATCATGCCGAAGATGCCGCCGCCCAGGACGATGAGCGGCAGGTGCGTCTTGTGGAAGCCGATCGCCTCCGCGAGGCCGTGGACGGGGAAGGGCGAGTAGGCGTCCATGCAGGTGTAGCCCGCGTCGTTGGCGCGCTGGGCGGCGACGACGACGGCGTCGGCGCTGTCGAACTCGGCCATCAGCCCGTAGGTTTCCACTTTCCGTTTCATGGCAGACTCGCGTTCGTGTCCTTCACGTCGTCACTATTCCACGGTCGGGGTCGGGTGCGTCTGGGCCGGGCCGTGGCCGTGGCCCTCCTTCGGATGCTCGCCGGCCTGCTCGTGGACGAGCTCGCGCATTTCGAAGATCGAGATCATCGGCAGCGAGCGGATGAACAGGAGCAGGAGGAAGGTGAACAGGCCCATCGTCCCGATGTAGGTCGCCCAGTCCCAGATCGTCGGGTAGTACATGCCCCACGAGGACGGCAGGTAGTCGCGGTGGAGGCTGGTGATGACGATCACGAAGCGTTCCAGCCACATGCCGATGTTCACGACGATCGCGATCGCGAACAGGACGGGGATGTTGTGCCGCACCTTCTTCAGCCACAGGAGTTGCGGGATCGCGATGTTGCAGAGCATCAGGGCCCAGAATGTCGGGGCGTACGGGCCGGTCATGCGGTTGCCGAAGATCACGTAGGACTCGTACTTGTTGTCCGAGTACCACGCGATAAAGATCTCGGTCATGTACCCGTAGGCGACGATGAGGCCCGTGGCGAGCATGACCTTGGCCATGTTGTCCAGGTGCCGCATCGTGATGAAGTCCTGGAGGCCGTAGAGGGAGCGGAGCGGGATCGCGAGCGTGATGACCATCGCGAAGCCGGAGAAGATGGCCCCGGCGACGAAGTAGGGGGGGAAGATCGTCGAGTGCCAGCCGGGGACCTGCGACACGGCGAAGTCGAACGACACGATCGTGTGGACCGACACGACCAGCGGCGTCGCGAGGCCTGCCAGCAGCAGGTAGGCCATCGTGTAGCGGCTCCAGTGGCGAGCCGACCCGCGCCAGCCCATGGCGAGCAGGCCGTAGATGTGCTTGCCCCACCAGTTCTTGGCGCGGTCGCGGAGGGTGGCGAGGTCGGGGATGAGGCCGACGTACCAGAAGAGGAACGAGACGGTGGCGTACGTGGAGACGGCGAAGACGTCCCAGACCAGCGGGCTGCGCCACTGGGGCCAGAGGGACATGCGGTTGGGGTAGGGCATCAGGTAGTAGAACTTCCAGATGCGCCCGAGGTGGAGCAGGGGGAACACGCCCGCGCAGGCGACGGCGAAGAGGGTCATCGCCTCGGCGAAGCGGTTGATGCTCGTGCGCCAGTCCTGGCGCAGGAGCAGCAGGATGGCGGAGATCAGCGTGCCGGCGTGGCCGATGCCGATCCACCAGACGAAGTTGACGATCGCGAAGCCCCACGCCACGGGGACGTTGATGCCCCAGATGCCCACGCCCTTGATCAGCAGCCAGGCGACGGCGGTCGTGAAGATCATCACGATCGACAGCGAGATGCCGACCGCCGCCAGCCACCAGCGGGGCGTGTGCGTGGTGAGGACGGCGGCCGAGATCTGGTCCGTGACCGAGGCGTACGTGTGCCCCGGCCGCAGGACGGTGAGGACGGGGGCGGGCTTGTCGGGCGTCTCGGACGACATGGCGTGGGTCAGCCTTTGATCTCGGGGTTGGGGTTGCGCAGCAACACGTGGTAGGTCGTCCGCGGGGCGGTGTTCAGTTCCTCGTGGAGCATGCCATAGTCGGCCCGGGCAAAGGGCTGGGCGTTCTTCATCTTGGCGAGCGTGCCGGCGGTGTAGTTCATGTCGCCGAAGGCGATCGCCTCGGTCGGGCAGGCCTGCTGGCACGCGCTCTGGAGCCGCTCGAGCATCTGCCGGTATTGCTCGTTGCCGCCACTCACGATCGCGTCCCGCTCGACCTGCGACCGCTCGCCGGCCTTCTCGGCGGCCTTCTTCGTGTCCAGCCGCAGCCGCTTGAGGTCGGTGCGCGTCGCGTTGATCCGCTGCACGCAGTAGGTGCACTTCTCCATCACGCCGCGGGCCCGGACGGTGACGTTCGGGTTGTACATGAGCTGGAGGCTGGGCGTCTCGCGGTCCGTGTAGGTCAGGAAGTTGAAGCGGCGGACCTTATAGGGGCAGTTGTTCGAGCAGTACCGCGTGCCGACGCAGCGGTTGTACGCCATGTCGTTGAGGCCGTCCGCCGAGTGCGCCGTCGCGGCCACCGGGCACACGATCTCGCACGGCGCCTTCTCGCACTGCTGACACGGCACCGGCATGAAGAACGTCTTCCCCGCGTCCGGGCTGTTCACCGGCCCCTCGTAGTACCGGTCGATGCGGATCCAGTACATGTCGTGGCCGCGGGTGATCTCGTGCTTGCCGACCGTGGGGATGTTGTTCTCGCTCTGGCACGCGATCATGCAACTGTTGCAG
>Ga0105047_10008635_pt1 | contig 16945 bp, 14 predicted proteins | sample MAT04_FD_78384 | JGI IMG/M metagenome (GOLD analysis project Ga0105047, IMG submission 78384) | Freshwater microbial communities from Lake Fryxell liftoff mats and glacier meltwater in Antarctica - MAT-04 (megahit assembly) | ecosystem: Environmental > Aquatic > Freshwater > Ice > Liftoff...
CCGCGCTCTACTACACCATGGAAGTCGGGGCCGCCGAAGTCGAAGCCGGCGGGCTCTTCGAAACCCTCATCGGCACCGGTTACGTCATCGGACCCGGCTGCGGCCTCGTCGCCGTGGGTCTGGCCAGCGGCGGCTTCATCTCCGTCGGCCAGCGCGAACCGCTCATGATCGCCCTTGTTAGCGCCGTCGCCGCCATCATCCTCGTGTTCGCTATCCGCCAAGCCCGCCGCAGCCGCGTCGCCGTCACTTGAGCAAGGCCGAGCCGTCACTGTGAACCGGTCGGGCGATTTGGCACAAGCCGAACCGACCGATATCCTGACAGGCGTGAAGACCGACCCCTTCCTGACTCATCCACAGGCTCCACTCGCCCGATTCCCCCGCCCGAGTGCATCGCCGACCGCCTGATGGGCGTATCACTGCTGGCGAACTGACGGACCGGTCCCCAGGATCCTTTATGCTCAAGCTCGAACTTCGTCGTGGCCTCCTCGCGCTCGGATGCGCCTGCATGATGTTTCTCCCCGGCCTCCCCGCTCGCTCCATGGGGGCGGTGGGGGCAGGCCGCGATTCTCCGCCGCCGATTCGCCTGGCCGACTCGGTTTGGACCGCCGCCCGCACCGCCGGCAAGGACGAGGCCTCGTTCCTCGCCCCGCTCCACAACGCCGACGTCGAAAAGTCCGGCGCGATGCTTGCCCTTCTTAAAGGCGCCATCAGCGACCTCGAAGCCAACTTCGCCAAGCGCGAAGCCGCGCGCACCGAGCAGATGACCAAGGTCGAAAAGGAACTCGCCGAGACCCTGGCCGCGGAGCAGACCCCCTCCACGCTCTCCAAAGCGCTCCGCCAAGCCGTCGAGATCCACGAGCTCTGCGCCGACAAGCCCGCCTTCGTCCAGCAGGACCGCATCCAGGCCCTCATCAAGCGCGCCGACTCCGCCGCCCGCACCGCCGAGAGCACCGGCGACTGGCTCATCGCCAACGAGCTCTACGTCCGCCTCAACCTCCTCCTCGAGGAGGAGGCCACCTACAAGCCCGACGCCCGCCGCCAGGCCGACCGCCTGGGCATGATCCAGCTCTACGTCCCCCGCCGTCTCTGGGAGATGCGTAACACGCGCCGCCTCGCCGAGGGCCTCAAAGAACTTCCGCCCTTCAACGCCTTGGGAGAGGACTTCAACGCCAAAGTCAGCGGCATCAGCCAGGGCGTCGTCATGGCCGCCATGCTCCGCGCCACCGAGAGCCACATCGAACGCCGACCGCTTCGCGAGCTCCTGGTCTCCGGCTTCGACAGCGTCAAGACCATGGTCACCACCAAGGATCTCGCCGCCGCCTTCCCCGGGATCGACGACCTCGCCGCCCGTGATCGGCTCATCGCATGGATCGATTCCGCCAACGCCCAGCTCCGCCTCAAGGCTCAGGACATCGATCAGCTCGACCTCAATAATCGCGTCTCCGCCCTGCTCGATCAGTCCCGCCTCACCGTCAAGATCCCCGTGGGCGCGATCCTCCACGAGCTCGGCAACGGCGCCTTTGATCGCCTCGACGAGTTCTCCCAGATCATCTGGCCCGACGAGCTCCCCCGCTTCCGCCGCATCGTCGACGGCGACTTCATCGGCGTGGGCGTCCAGATCCAGCTCGACGAAGAGTCCCAGTTCATCCGCATCGTCTCGCCACTCGAAGGAACACCCGCCTTCCGCGCCGGCGTCCGCTCCGGCGACCTCATCAAGAAAATCGACGACCAGTCCGCCCTCGGCATGACCCTCAACCAGGCCGTCGAGCTCATCACAGGCCGCGCCGGTACCAACGTTAAGCTCACCATGGAACGCCAGGGTCAGGACGTCGACTTCGACCTCACCCGCGCCCGCATCCCCATCCGCACCGTCAAAGGCTGGCGCCGCGAGGGCCTCAAAGAAGACCAGTGGGATTGGTACATCGACCCCGCCGCCCGCATCGGCTACATCCGCCTCACCGGCTTCCAGGAATCCACCACCCGCGAGCTCCACGCCGCCATCAACGAGATGAAGAGCAACGGCCTCCGCGGGATCATCCTCGACCTCCGCTTCAATCCCGGTGGCCTCCTCACCCAGGCCGTCTCCGTCGCCAACACCTTCATCGACAACGGTCTCCTCGTCTACACCGAAACCCCCGAAGGACGCCGCGGCGAGGAACACCGCGCCCGACCCAAAGACCAGCTCATCGGCAAAAACACTCCCCTCGTCGTCCTCATCAACGAAGGCTCCGCCTCAGCCTCCGAGATCGTCTCAGGTGCCATCCGCTACTACGCAGACAAAGGCGTCGTCAACGCCCTGGTCGTCGGCAAACGCTCCTACGGCAAGGGCTCCGTCCAGAACGTCCTACAGCTCTCCTCCGCCGCCATGCTCAAGATCACGACCCAGTACTACTTCCTCCCCGACGGCCGCCTCATCCACCGCCGCGACCACGCCAAGCAATGGGGCGTTGATCCTCACCTCATCGTCGACATGCTCCCCAAGCAGATCTCAGACGCACTCACCATCCGCCAGGACGCCGACACGCCTAACCAGTTCCTCCCACCCCTACCCCCCATACCCGCTACGAACAGCAAGCCGCTCCCCCATACCGTCGAGGGACAGGGTGGGGGGGGGCTGACGGCGGGGGCCGCCAAGCCCACCCCCGACCCCAACAAGCTCCTCGAAGACGGCGTCGATCTCCAGCTCCAAGCCGCCCTTCTCCTCCTCCAAACCCAAGCCGCCGCCCGCCAACAGGCCAAGGCCGGCTGAGCCAACTTCGTCTGTACCCCCGGTCTAGCGGCGTTGCTCAACCACCCCGTCGTCCCTATCATTCCGCGAAGACCGCAACCAGCCAAGTTTCTCGGATGGTTGCATTGTGTTCGGGGAATACCGCTCGTTAGGATTATTCGCCATGTCCACCATCGCCCCGCGCGCCGCCGACGCCCCTTCCAACGGCACCTCCAGCCTCTACTCCAAGGGCTCCGCCTGCTTCACCCAGCCCGAATCCCTCCCCACCATCACGCCCCGCAACGGCCCCTCCGCTGCCTTGCCCGACGCCACGCTCATCGGCTGGCTCCGCGACATGGTCCTCATCCGCGAGTTCGAGAACCGCTGCGCCCAGGCCTATCAGCAAGCCAAGATCGGCGGCTTCTGTCACCTCTACATCGGGCAGGAAGCCTGCGCCGTCGGCACCATCCAGTCCGTCAATCATGATGACCCCATCGTCACGGCCTACCGCGATCACGGCCACGCCCTCGCCCGCGGCATGTCCCCCCGCGCCTGCATGGCCGAAATGTTCGGTAAAGCCGCCGGCTGCGCCAAGGGCAAGGGCGGCTCCATGCACATGTTCGACAAGCCCAACTGGCTCTTCGGGGGCCACGGCATCGTCGGCGCCCAGACCCCCCTCGGCGCGGGCCTCGCCTTCGCCGCCAAATACGAGTACGACGTCCTCAAACGCGGCCTCGACGGAAGCCCCGCCAAAAAGAAAGTCTCCCTCTGCTACCTCGGCGACGGTGCCCTCAATCAGGGCGCGCTCCACGAAGCCATGAACCTCGCAGGCCTCTGGGATATCCCCGTCATCTGGATCGTCGAGAACAACCGCTACTCCATGGGCACCGCCATCGAACGCGGCACCACCATGGCCCATGACCTCATGTCCAAAGCCGACGCCTACGGCATCGAAGGCCTCGAGATCTCCGCCAAAACCTGCGCCGCCTACCCCGGCGCCGAGATGAACATCCTCGCCGTCTACGACCTCTTCAAGCCCTACGCCGACCGCTGTCGCAACAACAGCCGCCCCGGCTTTGTCGACCTCAACACCTACCGCTACCAAGGTCACTCGATGAGCGACCCGCAGAAGTATCGCTCCAAGGACGAGGTCGAGAGCATCCGCCAGCGCGACTCCATCGAACTCCTCGCCCAACACCTCATGCACGAACGCAAGTGCCTCTCCGAAGGCGCGTTCCAGGCCTTGGTCGACGAGTGCAAGGCCATCGCCACCGACTCACTCGAGTTCGCCGAAAACGCCCCGGTCCCCGAAGCCGAAGAGCTCTATAGCGACGTCTACGTCAACCCCGCCCCCAACCTCAGCCCCACCCGCGACTACGTCATCGGCGTCAAGAACCCGCTGCTCTGACCCGCCCCGCGGACCCCCGCGCACCTCCTGGGTATCCCCATACTTCGCGTGGGGCCTCTCCCTGCAAGGCCCGATGGGCCGCCGGAATGTAGCCACGGGTACACCGAGTCCGCGAGCGCAACCTGTCGATTCGACGTCAAGCTTTCTGGAGCCCCGGAGGGGCGAAGGTGTCCGATCGTCACTTCGAACGCCACACCAACCGCTCGCGGTTAACGCGGCTCGCTCGTGCCTGCCACGCTGAGTCTCAGCCCCTCATCGGCGTAGGGCTCAACAGCCCGCGCGTGTCCTTGACACCCAGGTTCATGAAAATCTCCCGCGTGGCGGTCGACTTGTTGAGCGTGTAGAAGTGGATCCCGCGGACGCCATGATCGAGCAGCTCCGCGCACTGTTCGGTCGCATACTGCACGCCCACGCGCCGTACCGCGTCCGGGTCGCCACCGGCGCGATTGAGCCGCCGCAACAGCCCCGCCGGATACCGCGCCCCCGCGGCCATCTCCGCCATCGCCGCCATCCCCTTCACGCTCGTCACCGGCATGATCCCCGCGATCACCGGGATCTTGATCCCCGCCAGATCGCACCGCTCGCGGAAGTCGTAAAAGTCATTGTTGTCGAAGAACAACTGCGTGCAGATCCAGTCCGCCCCCGCGTCCACCTTCGCCTTCAGGTGGTCCATCTCCTTCATCCGATTGGGCGTCCCCGGATGCCCCTCCGGGAACCCGGCCACGCAGATGCCAAACCCTCGCGGGTCACGGTGCCCCTTGAACGACCGGATGAACCGCACCAGGTCGGCCGCATAACGGAACGAATCCTGCCCGCGGTCCCAGTTGGTCTTGTCACGCGGAATGTCGCCGCCCAAAGCCAGAATGTTCCCGATGTTGCTCTGGGCATACTGCTCCAGGATCACCCGGATCTCGGCCTCCTGATGGCACACGCACGTCAAATGCGGCACCGGCTCCAGGTTCGTCTGCGAACGCACCTTGAGCACCAAGTCCCGCGTCACCTCGCGCGTCGAACCGCCGGCGCCGTACGTCACCGAGACAAACGATGGCTTGAGCTGCTCCAGGTCCGCCATCGACTCATACAACGCCCCTGCCGCCTCCGGCGTCTTGGGCGGGAAAAACTCGAAAGAGAAGGTCGTGGCGTGTTGGGAAAATATGTCGCGGATATGCATAGTGCGGACCGGCGCAGGGGAGTCTGAGAGGGCTTTATCGGCGCACGGCCCAGACGGGTCGCGGCCAACCAATATAGCCATTCATTCGGATGAACGGATGATACCCTAGAGAATGTGGAAAGAAAAACCCCTTGGAGCCGAGCTCCAAGGGGTTTGATTGAGACTGAGTTGGCCGAACCGCGATTTAGCGGCGACGGCGAGCCACGGCGAGACCACCGAGGCCCAGCAGGGCGGCCGCGCCCGGGCTGGGGATGATGAAGAAGGAGTACTCGACGGTCACATCGCCGAAGGCGGCGAAGTCGGAGATCGAAATGGTCGCGTTACCAGCGCCCGAGACCGTGAAGCCGCCGGTCACGGTGCCGGTGACGGCGAAGGTGTCGCCGGGGGCGCCGTTGAAGAAGGCCAGGGGCGCACCGGCCACGGGGCCGAGGTTGTTGGTGTCGCTGATGAGGCCGAAGTCATGGGACGCGCCGGGGGCCAAGGCGGGGGACGTCTCGCTGTCGAGGAAGTTCGACACGATCACGTTGCCGGGGACGATGAGGACGAGCGTGCCGCTGAGGTCGACGGTCAGGGTCGAGATGGCGGCCGCGTCGTTGGTGCCGATGATGGCGGCCTGGACGGTGCCGATGCCAGTGAACGACACGCCGGTCAGGACGCGGAGGCCGCCCTGGGTGTCGAACTTGGGCAGGCTGATGTTGATGCCGGGAACCACGTTGGGAACGCCGGAGTTGAACGGGGTGGTGAACGACTCGACGGCAGCCGAAGCGGTACCCGCGGCGGCCAACAGAGCGACGATAGCGAAGTTCTTAACCATTCTCAGTCTCCTCAAAATCAATCGAAAAACAGTTCTCTCTCTCAAATCGACGGCTCAGCCCACAAGGGCAAGCTCCGATGAGGAACTATAACACACCCTCCTCGGGGTGCAAGCTAAAAGCCGCTTTTTAACGAGATTCAAGGTTGATCTCAGCTCCTAGAACGCCGCCTGTACGTATTCTGAACGGTTCGTGCTCATTAAGAGTCCGCTAGACCCCCACAGTGCCCATGAAAAAACCCCTCGGAGCCGGGCTCCGAGGGGTCATTGGTATCTTCTCTAGATCGTCAAAGGCGAACTTAGCGGCGACGGCGAGCGACAGCGAGACCACCGAGGCCGAGCAGGGCGGCCGCGCTCGGGGTGGGGATGATGTCGAAGGTGTACTCGACGGTCACCTCGCCCAGGGCGGCGAAGTTGGAGATCTCGATGGTCGCGTTGCCAGCGCCCGAGACGGTGAAGCCGCCGGTCACGGTGCCGGTGACGGCGAAGGTGTCGCCGGGGGCGCCGTTGAAGAAGGCCAAAGGCGAACCGGCCGCGGGGCCAAAGTTGTTGGTGTCGCTGATGAGGCCGAAGTCATGGGACGCGCCGGGGGCCAAGGCGGGGGACGTCTCGCTGTCGAGGAAGTTCGCCACGATCACACTGCCGGGGACGAGGAGGACGAGCGTGCCGCTGAGGTCGACTGTGAGGGTCGATTCGACGATAGCGTCGTTGGTGCCGATGATGGCGGCCTGAACGGTGCCAATGCCGCTGAACGACACGCCGGTCAGGATGTGGAGGCCGCCCTGGGTGTCGAACTTGGGCAGGACAATGTTAATTCCGGGGATCACGTTGGGGACGCCGGAATTGAACGGGACGGTGAACGACTGAACGGCGGCCGACGCGGTGCCAGCAGCCACGACTAGGGCCAAAGCCCCGATAGCGATACGCATATGAAATCCTCCCAATCTCTCTAGACACGAACTCTCAGCGCGACCGAAACAGTCGGCCACGACACTCTGAGATCAGTATAGCTGTTCTTCTTCGATTGGCCACCCGTCAAGGCAAGAGTTCACCATTCAAGAACATTTCCCGCATAATGCCGACCCAGAACGGGGGCCCTGACCAACTTGATTTTTCTGGTACGCTGAGATCCGCGGATCGCCCCAACCCCATTGTTTGCAGGAGCTTAAGCATGTTGCCCCGACTTCAATCCACGTCGATCGCCGTCGGCGGACTCCTGATTGCTTCGCTCGCCTCCGCCGCCATTAAATTTGAAACAATCGACTATCGCGTCGGCACCACGGCCATGCGCGGCTATCTCGTTTACGACGACGCCGTGACCCAGAAGCGACCGGGCGTATTGGTCTGCCACGAATGGTGGGGCAACAACGAGTTTGCCCAGGACCGCGCCAAAAAGCTTGCGGCTGAGGGCTACGTCGCCTTCGCCGTCGATTTGTACGGCGCTGGCCAGATCACCACAGACCCCAAGCAGGCCGGCGAGTGGGCCGCGCAACTCTTCGCCGACCCGCAGGTGGTTCGCGACCGTGCGGCGGCCGGGCTCAAGATCCTCTCTGACCATCAGGCCACCGACCCCACCAAGCTCGCCGCCATCGGCTTCTGCATGGGCGGCACCGTGGCCCTCGAACTCGCCCGCTCCGGAGCCGAGCTCGACGCGGTGGTCTGCTTTCACACCAGCGCCCTCGCGGCCGAGGTGCCCGCAGACAACGCCAAGATCAAGGCCCGCGTGCTCGTCTGCCACGGCGCCGCCGATCCGCTGGTGAAGCCCGAGGTCCTCCAAGAGTTCGGGAAGCAAATGGAAGAGGCCGAGGTCGATTATCAGGTCCTCTTCCTCGGCGGGGCCAAGCACTCGTTCACCAATAAAGACAGCGACAAGTTCGGGATCCCCGGCGTGGGATATCAGGAAAAAGCCGAGCAGCGGAGCTGGACAGCCATGAAGCAGGTCTTCGCGGACACCCTCGGCCCCGTCAAGAAGTAACCGCCGCCGCCACCAGCTGTTTGAAGAGCTCGATCCCCAGCCCCGCGTCGCGTGTTCGCTCCGGGTGCCACTGCACGCCCACATAAAACGGCCGCGACGGATCGCGCACCGCCTCGATCACCCCATCATCGCTCAGCGCCAAGACCTCCAGCCGCCCCGGATCGACCACGCCCTGATGGTGGTTGCTCGTCACCTCACCCGCTGGCAACAGCGACGAACGCGGCACCACCGCATGCACCGCGTCCCGGCGGTGCCGATCCGCGTCGGCCCGGCTGTCGGCCAAGTGCTGATCCAGCACCCCCCCGGCGTTCAGCGACATCAGTTGCATCCCCAGGCAGATCCCCAGCGTCGGTTTGTGCCGCTGCTCATCGAGCGCGGCCAGCAACGCCAGCTCATACGCTTGTCGCCGCGGGTGCATCGTCTCGGCCTTGGGATGCGTGGGCTGGCCAAAGGCTTCCATACGCGGATCAGCCCCGCCCGTCATCACAATCGCGTCGCATCGTTCGACGTGGGCACGCGCACTCTCGGCCCTGGGAGCCAGCAACACCGGCACCCCCCCCGCTTCCGCCACGGCATCAAAATACGCCGCCGCACAGACGGCCCGAAACCGCGGCGGCTGCCCCGGCGGGCCCTCCACCTCGACGACGTCGGTCGTGATCCCGATGAGCGGCGCATGCGGCATGAGCCGAGGATAGCGCCCCCTCTGGCTATCCCCGCCCGACCCGCGATTTGGCGTGCGTGGCCGCCGCGCGTCGATAACCTTGCGTATGTCCAACCGTACCCTCATCATCGCGCTCCTCGTCACGCTCGCGCTCGCCCTGGTGACGGTGTTGGTCATCCGTGCCAATCGATCGCCCATCGTGGGATGGGTGCCGATCGGCGAGCGTCTGGCCGAGCTCGACTCGGGCCGCGTCCGCCTCGTCCGCGTGGCCACGCCCACCGGGCCGGGCCAGTCGGAGATCGCCGAGATGACCCGCGACGCGGCGGGAATATGGATCCTCTCGCTGACCACCCGCTCCGCTCAAGGCGGCACGCCCGCGGACCAACGCTGGCCCACCACCTGGCGTGTCGACGCGAGCCGGCTCGTCAGCGCCTTCCGCCTTATCAACGACACCCGCGCCGCGGCCACGCCCGACGCCAAGGCCACGCTCGGCACCGACCCCGTCCGCGTCGAGTTCGTCCTCGACGATGGCTCGTCGCTGGCGCTGGGCCTCGCGTCTCGTCGACTGGGCGGGCAGGGGCTGGTCGAAGTATCCACTACCGACCCTACCACCGCCCCCAGCGGCACCCCCAGCGGCGACAAGCCGCCCGAGCCAACGCGATTGGCGGTGGTTTCGGAATCGTTCCACGCGTTCTTCACGTCGCCCGGACCGCGCTCGTGGCGCGATCCGACGCTTCTGCCGGACCTGGCCACCGGCACGCACACACCCTCGCGCGTGCGGCTCATCGGCAAGGAGAGTGCCGTCGCGCTGAGCAAAGTCGGCTCGCGCTGGGCCTTGCAGGAGCCGGTGCCCGCCCCGGCCGAGCCGGAGGTCATCAAGAGGTTGCTGAGCACCCTCGAAGGCCTCCGCGCCGTTCGTTTTGTCGACGACGCCCCGGGCACGCCCCCGACGCAAGCGGGCTTTGACACGCCGCTGGCACAGATCATCGTCGAACGCGACGACCCGGGTGCCGAGGGCCGCTCCCCCGGGACCATCCGCCGCGAGATCGTGATCGGCGCGGCGGCCGATGCCGGCGGACGCGAACTCTTCGCCACCGTTGACGGGGGGAACTCCGCCGTGATCGTGGCCTCCGAGTCGCTCTCGAAGCTCCGCACCGACGCGGAGCCGTGGATCGCCCTCGCGGCCAGCGGGGTAACCAGCGCCGATGTCGGCGCCATCCACTATCAGCCGGTGACCACGCCGAACGCAACGCCCGCCGCGCCCGCCCCCGGCGCTCCCGTCCCGACGAGCCCGCCGGCGCTGGCCACACTCTTCAGCCGTGATCTCGACGGCTGGTCCGAGACGCGGCCCGATGGATCGAAGGTGAAGCAATCAAGCGACCGCGCGGACCAGATCGCCGCGCTGCTGGCCTTCGTGAACGCCACGCCCGCGCGATCGGTGACACTCAGCGAACCGCCGGGCTACGCCCTCGCGGGGACACTAACGCTCCGCTCCGGCGCCAGCGATCCGCTCGAAGAGTTGACCGTGGCCCGAGCCGCGCAGCCGGGGATCGTGCTCAAAACGGGCCGAGTGTTCCGGATCTATCCGCAGCCGCCGGAGCTGCTCCGCGTGCTGCTGGGCGTGGCAGACGCGACAGCGGAGCCCGTGCAGCCTGATATCAGCAAGTGAGGGGACGGGGGCACGCGAGGTGGGACGCGCTAGCAGCAATCCTGGGATTCGTTCGCGGAGCCGACCTCTACCTTGGCGTGGGAAACCAGTATTGCAGCGATCGCGGAAAAGATGGCATTGAGTGCGCGACGCCGACGCCCGCCTCACGGGTGCTCGCGTTTCCAGCGTTGCACGAAAGCCTCGTACTGCGCAGGCGTATCGATCCCCTGCGGTGCGTTGGCCACCTCGTGCACGCCGATGGCGAAGCCCATCTCCAGCGCACGCAGTTGCTCCAGCTGCTCGGTCTGCTCCAGCGGCGTCGCTTCGGCGGCGCAATACGCCGCGAGGAACCCGCGTGTGTAGGCATAGACCCCCAAGTGCCGCAGCGGGCGGGCCCCATCAAGGCCCAGGCCCGAGCGGTCGAAGGGGATCAGCGAGCGCGAGAACATCAACGCCCGGCCGTCCCGCGCCCGCACCACCTTGACGAGGTTCGGGTCGCGCGGGTCTTCATCGGGCCCGAACCGCGCTGCCACGGTGCCCATTGACGCCCCGGGCGTATCTTGCAACGCCGCCAACGCCGCGTCGATGATCGCGGCCTGCATCTCCGGCTCGTCCCCCTGCGCGTTGACGATCACCGCGTCATCCACCAGCCCCAGCACGGCCGCGGCTTCATTGAGCCGGCTGGTCCCGTTGGGGTGGTCCCGGCTGGTCATGACGACCCGTGTGCCGAAGGGCGCGAGGGCCGCGGCCACGCGTTCGCTGTCGGTGGCCACACATACCAGCTTCGCGCGGGCGGCGGCCTTCACCGAATCGACCACGTGCTGCACAAGCGGTCGTCCAGTGCGATCCGCCAGCACCTTTTCGGGGAATCGCGTGGAGCCGAGGCGCGCGGGAATGATGACCGTGGCCGCCGACCGGTTGTGCGACGCCGCGGGGCTCACGCTGACGTGCCGGACTTGAGCTGCGCCACCAGCGCCTTGATCTGGTCGCGACGCACGCGGATATCGCGGTAGTTGATCTGCTGCACGGCGATCTGCGACGCCAGCCGATACGCTTCCTCGGCGCTGGGCAGATCACGCATCTCGCCCGCGCGGGCCTGCAGCGCCATCAAGAGCCCGTAGCGCAGGTCCATCGTCAGAAGCTCGCCATCGAGCCCGCTAGCGCTCCCGCCCGGGCTTTCCATCGCCTGGCGGAAGCTGTCGATCGATTCGTCGTGCCAGCCCATGGCCAGGAACGACTTTCCCAGAAGGTGCAGCACATTGCCGCGGTTCTTGGCGTCACCCTTGGCGACCTGCAGCATCTCGATCGACTTCTCATGGTTTCCCGCGTCGAAGTATCGCTGGCCCAGTTGGTACTTAAGGCCCAGATCAGTTGGATAGGCCGCGACTCGGGCCTCGAACTCGATCGTCTCGGACGCCACCAGCTCGACGCTGGCCGTCTCGTACGCCGCCTTGGCCGTCGCGTCCTGTGGGTCGGCCTCGGCCGCTTTCTTCAGCAAGACCACGCGGCGCTTGAACTGCCGCATGCGGATCTCGCCCAGCACCTTGCGGAAAGTGAACTCGCTCGTCTCGGCGAACCCCCGTTCCAAGACGCCGATCGCGACGGCCTCGTCAGCGGGCGTGCCGCGCTCCAGCAGGATCTTCACATACTTGTTCAGCGTCGGACGGTCCGACGGCTTGGCCTCGTGCTCCGCCTTGAGCGCCACGATCAGGCGCTCCATCGTGTCCTCGCTCTTGACCAGCCGGCCTTCCTCCTCGACGCGCTGCTGCGCGTCGAGATTGCGGATGTTCTGGCGAAAGCCGCCCGCCTCGCCGGTCTTCTCGTAGCCGCCCTTGTTCATCGTCGACTGCGCCGACAGGTTCTTGGCGTCCGCCGACAGCGACGAATCCGTCGGGTCGATCTTGAGCCCCTCGTCGGCCGCCCGCGCGGCGTAATCAAACTGCTCAAGCTTGACGAACACATCCTTGAGCTTGACAAACGTGTCCTTCCTCTGCCTCTTGTCGCGCAGTGCAACCTGCATCGCGATCGGCGCGATCAGCTTGCCCGATTCGGTCAGCCCCAGGTCCGCCGCCGTCGACGCGGCCTTGATGGCCAGGTCCGTCGCCTGCGTGTTGCAGCCCCACTGCAAAACCGCGTTCAGGTAACGATCCACCGGCGTGTTGCCACTCACCGCCTTGACGATGTCCTTCGCCGGCGGCTTGCCGTTCATCGACGCGTCCTTGAAGAACGCCTTCAACGCGTCGGTGTTGTTGGGATCGAACCGCAGCCCCGACAGCCAGCACGTCATGGCGTACTCATGGTTGCCCGATTCCGACGCCACCTTGGCGTGGTTGTACCACGCCTTGGCCTTCTCAGGGCTGAACTCCAGCCCGCCGGCTTTCGTCTCGGCCGGTTTGCCGCTCTCTACCTCCGCCTTTTTGCCCCAGCCAAAGATCGCCAATGCCTGCCCCTTTCGGTCGTCGCACACCCTTCCCGCCGGACTTGAACGCCCCGATTCTAGCGGAACGCGCCGCGACCGACCAACCCGGCCCCGACCCCACTTCCGCCCCGCCCTATGCTCTGCCCAGATGAGCATCGCGGTCAACGAACTGGGCCTGATCCACTATCCCGACGCCGTCCTGCGCGCCAAGGCCCGCCACATCGAGTCTGTCAACAACGATGTTCGGGCCGTCGCTCGCCGCATGATCGAGATCATGCACGAAGAAGAGGGCATCGGCCTGGCCGCCCCGCAGATCGGCCTCTCCTGGCGTCTATTCGTCGCAGACGTCCCCGAGGACGATGAAAAAGGCCGACACGCCGCCGGCCACCTCCCCACCGCCACCACCGGGCCCATCGTCTACATCAACCCCGTCATCCGCCAGCTTGAGGGCCCCGTCGAGCCCTTCAACGAAGGCTGCCTCTCCCTCCCCGACATCCTCGGCGAGGTCCTCCGCCCGCCCATCGTCACCCTCGACGCCCTCGACCTCGAAGGTAAGCCCTTCTCCCTCCGCGCAGGCGGCCTCCTCGCCCGCTGCTGGCAGCACGAGCTCGACCACCTCGACGGCGTCCTCATCCTCGACCGCATGTCCCAGGCCTCGCGACTCAAGAACCGACCCCTCATCAAAAAGCTCGAACGCGACGGCTGAGCCGACACGCGATCTTGTGCCCCCCGGAGACGCACGGATGCGCATCCTCTTCCTCGGTGCCGGAGCCTTCGGCCTGCCCACCCTCCAATCCCTATGCCTCGATCCGCTCACGCACCACATCGTCGGCGTCGTCACCCAGCTCGACCGCCCCGCCGGCCGCGGCCAGGCCCTCGCCCCCACGCCCATCGCCCAGTGGGCCCAAGCCGCCCAGCCCAGCCTCCCGCTCCTCAAGTCCACCGACATCAACACGCCCGACGAGCTGGCCTGGATCAACCTCCTCGCGCCCGACCTGCTCCTCGTCATCGCCTTCGGCCAAAAGATCGGCCCCGCCGCCATCGGCACTCGCCCCGCCATCAACCTCCACGCCTCGCTCCTCCCGCGTTGGCGCGGCGCCGCCCCCATCAACGCCGCTGTCGTCGCCGGCGATCTCGAAACCGGTAACTCCATCATCACTGTCGCCGACCGCATGGACGCCGGCCTGGTGCTCGCCCAATCACGCCGACCCATCGACCCCCTGCAAACCGCCGGCGAGTTGCAAGACCTCCTCGCCCAAGACGGCGTCGCACTCGTCCGCTCCACCCTCGCCGATATCGCCGCCCACGGCGTCCGCGGCCAGATCCAAAACGAATCCCTCGTCACCAAAGCCAAGAAAATGTCCAAGGCCGACGGCTGGATCGACTTCACCCAGCCCGCCGCCCAACTCCGCGCCCGCGTCCACGGCCTACTCCCCTGGCCCGGCGTCACCGTCCAGTTCCGCGACAAAACCATCAAACTCCTGCGTACCGACGCCCAACAACTAGACGCCCAACACGCCAACGCCGCCCCCGGCATGCTCATCGACCCCGCCTCCGGCCTCGTGGCCTGCGGCTCATGCACCGCCCTCCGCCTCTTGCTCATTCAGCCCGCCGGCGGTAAACCGATGCCCTGGCGCGACTTCGCCGTCGGCCACCGCCCCCAACCCGGCGACCGCTTCCTCGGCCGAACCTAACCGTGCGCACCCTCTGGGATCATCTTGGCAGTTGGCTCCGCCCCTTCATCGGGGCCGGGCCCCCCGCCGCGCCAGCGAAGCAGATCGCCCAGCCGACGGCCCGACGCCGCCCCCCCACCGCTCCCGCGCCCCTCACGCCGTTAGCTCCCTCACTATTCGAACTCGCTCCGCCCGCACCCAGCCCACCGCGTCGCAAGCCCTCGGCCAGTCGCTCCCCGATCGCCGCACAAATCACGCCGCCCGCCGCGCCGCGCACCGCGACCGAGTCCGCCGCCGAATCCGCCGAGGCCCGTTACGACCGCGTCGCCCGCGAGTTGCTCACCAGCTACGACATCCGCGTCCGCAAGTGGCGCACCAGCATGAGCGGCCTCGCCTGGGAGGTCTACTACCGCGACGGCCGCACGCAGCGACTCATCGAATCACCACGCCCCAAGGGCCCCATGTCCGCCGCCATCTTCCTCCACGAAGTCGGCCACCACGCCATCGGCTTCAACCGTTACAAGCCGCGCTGCCTCGAGGAATACCACGCCTGGAAGTGGTCGCTCCAAGCCATGCAGCAGCACGGCCTCAACATCACCGACGCCGTGCGTCACCGCATGCACCTGAGCCTCTGGTACGCCGTGGCCAAAGCCCAACGCCGCGGCCTGCAGGCCCTGCCGCCGGAGTTGCTGCCGTTTGTGGACCGGCCGGCGCGGCGGGCACGCCGCAGGGCGGATGCTCCTGGTGCAAAGTCACGCTGAATAGCCCACAGCCACCAATATCCCGGGCAGGACTCGAACCTGCAACCCTCGGTTCCGAAGACCGATGCTCTATCCATTGAGCTACCGGGACAGTCGCTCAACGCTATCCCCGGCCGCCCCGCGACGCCAGTCAGTTCTCGCAGTTGAGCGATCCTGATTCATCCGGATTCTCTTCGAATCTCGCGCTGGATGGAGTTGCATCCCGGGCTCCCGCCCGGGGCTCCGACAGGCTCAGCTGCGAGCCCCCGGCTTCAGCCGGTGGTTTGGCGTGCCGTCGGCACCCGCCGAGTGGGCTCTTTCCTCCTCTCCCGACGCACAAGGTTCACAGAGAATCCGTACTTCCCGGGGCGGCCTCGCCCGCTGATCAAACCGCACCCTCCCAAAGTGCGACCACACCGCGACCCGCTCGATTGACTCTCGCCGGTTTCTGGCGCTGGTTATCAGTCCAACGTCACTCAAAAGACGCACCCAATCCGCGTCTTCCTCCGGACCGTCGAACGTGGGGAGGCAAGGCCCCGCTCCATGACGCCGATAGCGGGTGCCAGCACCCATATGTGTACCCACCCCCGCCGCGGCTCCGCGTTTACCCTGATCGAACTGCTCGCCGTACTCGTCATCCTCGCCCTCATCGGCGGCGTCGCCACATCCCGCTACTTTGACCACCGCCAGCGCGCTGTCCAGGCCGCCGAGGCCGGCGCCGTCCGCGCCGTCAGCGCTGGCATCGCCCAATACCTCTACAACGCCTCCCTCCACGGCCGCACGGGTTATCCCGATCGCCTCGACGCCGTCGCCGCCAGCGTCGCCGCGAACCTGGGCACCCCGTTCTTCGATCGCGTCCTCTCGCCCGCCATCACCGCCGATTGGCGCAAGGGCACGACCACCAACCAATACGTCGGCCCCACCGGCACCGTCTACCTCTACACCCCCGCGCTGGGAACCTTCGTCCGCAGCACCACCACCGTCGCCGACCTCGCTAACCCCCCGCCCGCCTCCCCCACCCTCGCGCTCACCTCGGCCCAGTCCTGGACCGCCGGCGGCCCCAGCTCCCCCGCCCTCGCCCCCGGAGTCTTCGTCGGCTCCGGCTACCAGCTCGCAAACGGCATCATCGAGATGACCGACTCCTCCAACTCCTTCACCGAGTCCGCCCGACGCACCGTCATCACCGGCGTCGACATCAGCGCCGGCTCCTTCACCCTCGGCCTCGACACCCGCCTCACCAACTACTACAACCAGCTCAACTACTGGCAGGTCTATCTCGTCCAGCCAGGCACCAACCTTGCCCTCTCTGGCAACGCCCTCAACTGGGGCACCGCCCCGCCCGGTGCCAAGCTCGTCACCCGCGACTACGCCCCGCCCGAAAAGAGCAACGGCAACTGGTTCACCTACAACAACCAGTTCACCGTTTCCGCCCAGGACGCCGCCATCTACAGCCAGATCGTGGTGGTCATGGCCGGCAGCCGCTTCCCGGGCCAGACCCTGTCTTGGCGCAATATCGCCATCAACAAGAACTGATCCCCCGCCAGTTCGCTGTTTCGCCCACTATCCCGAAATCGGGACCGCCGGCCAAACAGCGGCCTTCTGGCGCAACAGCGGCCTTCGCCAAAATCCGCGCACAATTTGTGAATCCGCCCGCCGCCGGCATCGAAAGTATGGTTACGCCTCCTCTTCAAAGGACCACCATGCTCGCTCTTTACCGTTCCGCCAACCTGTC
>Ga0105047_10008637_pt1 | contig 16943 bp, 15 predicted proteins | sample MAT04_FD_78384 | JGI IMG/M metagenome (GOLD analysis project Ga0105047, IMG submission 78384) | Freshwater microbial communities from Lake Fryxell liftoff mats and glacier meltwater in Antarctica - MAT-04 (megahit assembly) | ecosystem: Environmental > Aquatic > Freshwater > Ice > Liftoff...
CGGTACGATGGATGCCAAAGTATTCCTGGCTCCCATCGCCCGTGGAAATCTGCAGGTGCATTGGCCAGAGGGGAATGTGATTATTCCAAGGGACATCGTTGACCCGATTGGCGGGGTGCCGGACTACAACGTGTTCGTGCGGATTGAAAAGCCGTAATAGGTTTAAGAAAAATTAAGTCGCTCGACCTTCAACCAAGCCGCTTTCTTACGTGACTCAGCGGATTGAGAATCGCTCCGCCGATGTTGGCGATGCTCAGTTCAGGCCGACTCATTGTCCCGCTGCTAAACATCGACTTAAGTATTCGCCATGGTGCGAGCAAGCGATCAGTCAGCGGAATTGACGACCCCAATCCGTTGGGGCGAAACAGCAGGGTGGTCACATCGTCATCGGATAAATTGCCCGGATGAAGATGGCTGATCGCTTCCAGGAGCGTATGTACGAGGCGGGCAGGGTCGGTGACGTTGATCTTCGCAATCGTCTGCAACAGTCCGCCTGTCCCCAGAAAATCGCCTGCCTGGTCCTTGGATTCGATCAGACTGTCGGTGTAACAAAGCACCAGATCGTTCAACTCAAGCCGGGTCACGAATTGGGCGTAGTCGTCAAGATCGAGAATGCCCAGCGGGATGTTTCTGCCAGTGTCTTCGATGGTTGTGGGCTCAAGCATCAACCATGTGCCGGTCTTGGCGCGATAGATGAGTGGCGGGGGGTGGCCGGCATTGCAGAGGCTCAGTTCCTTCGTCGGGCCGAAGAAAGTCGTCACCAGAGCTGTCGCAAAAAGTCCCTCCTTGGCCAGCTCGACAAACTGGTGATTCATCTGCTTCACAAAGCGTGTCTGATCAATGAAGTTGACATATTTCCGCATCAGTGTGCGAAGCGTGATCGCCAGTTCTGATACGTCCTCCCCGTGCCCGCTCACGTCGGCCACCAGCAGCCGATTGATTCGCCCGGTTGCGCACGACGACACGTAATATACATCGCCGCCCCCTGCAGCATCCATGTAAGGCTTTGAATAAACCCAGGCGTCCAGGCCCGCCATCACCACGCCACTGTCTACGAGCGCATTCCCGCCCCAGACTTCCATGCACTGCATTGTTTGGAGAGGAGTGGACATTTGGGGGGCGAGTGGACAGGGGACAGTAGTGAATGGGTGTGGTGACGGATGTGTTTAATCATCAATCATCAATTGAACTCCAGCGTAGATTGAAGGATGAAGACTTCAGATTTGACACGAGTCGCTCCTTTACACTTATTCCCTAGCGCATCGCCCCTAGCCCCTGCCTCCTCCCCACGGAATATCTTCCACACCCGTAAGTTTATTGGCCAGCCTGGCCATAACGAAAATCCAATCACTTAGGCGATTGAGATACGTCAGGATGATGGGAGAGACCGGGCGATCTTGGGCAAAGTTCACCAGCAGACGTTCAGCGCGACGGCAGATCGTGCGGGCGAGGTGCAACCGGGCCGCGCACTCACACCCGCCCGGGAGAATAAACTGCCGCAGGGGTGGGAGGTCGCCTTGAGCCTCGTCGATCTGCATCTCCAAGCGCGTAACGATTTGCTCGTCGAGATCCGGGAGATTCGCGCGTGAAACATCGTCCGGGGCTGCCAGGTGCGAACCGATCACAAACAGCTCATTCTGAATCGTAAGGAGCGGATCGCGCAGCTCGGTTGGCGAAGCGACGATGGCAAGTCCGAGCGCAGCGTTCAGTTCGTCGACGGTTCCGTAGCATTCGATGCGCGCGTCGGACTTGGGGACGCGATCGCCACCGATTAATCCAGTCGAGCCATCGTCTCCAGTGCGGGTGTAGATCTTCATGACCAGTGCATTGTAGCATCGGGCGAGTGGTTGCGGCTGAGAATCGACCGACTTTGATGCCCTGTAACGATCCGTGGTTCGCTCGAGGGGTCGCGACCGGTTGAGCTTCCAGCTCCGATCGCTCAAACCCGACGGAATGTGGAAAAAGTGTCTCAATCCATTGGTGCTGTAGCTGGCACCGGTTGCAGGTCGTGCGTTGCATATGGCCGCATATCGTCGGGCCAATCTTTACTGAGAACACGCACAGGCTCAGGGTCCATCTCGCCCTCGCCTGTGATGCGATAGAGCATTACGTCGTACACCAATCGCTTTCCAACGTCTCGTGCGGGGTGCTCGGGCGTCACGGGTGGAACGAACGAAAAATGCTCCGCATCTCGCCACGCCGGCCACATGGGGAGCTTTGGATACTGCGACAGGTCGCGCAGGCTGTGCGGGTCGGAACCGTTGGCATTCATCACTGCAAGCTCGCGTTTCTCTTCCGACGTCTCGGTGGCTGGGGTGATGCGCTCGTACAGGATGTGCTTTCCATCGGGCGATAGGGTGAACAGCGGTCCCACCGATTCGGCAACGACGGCCACCGCGCTATTGGCGCGGGTGTATTGGAAGAGTTTTGGAAAGGTTTCGACTCTCCCAGAATCAAGAATTGGACCGGGTAATTTTCGATCGACCGCAGTGAACAAAAGTGCCTCCTCGCCGACGGCCTGAAAGAAGGTGGTCTCCTCCGCATACACGGCGAGCAGCGGATGACGTGCGGGGGGTACGTCCTTGGATGACAGCGTCAGTTCGACAATCTGCCCCGTGACACCGTTGCTGTCGAGCTGCACATAGGCCAACCGATCATCCCCCGTGAATGCGATTGGCAGGCCTGCGGTGCGACTGATGAGATAGGTCTGGCCTGTTGCGATCAAGTGGACGATCACCTGCATAGCGGGGTGACCGGGTGCGACAAGAGCAAGCCACGCACCGTTCGGGCTTGCGGTCATATAAAACGCGGGGGGCACTTCGACGACGTGTTGCACACTATCGGCTGTGATCGCTGTCAGATAGGTCGCCTTCTCTGCCGAAGAGGTTGTTGGTTCGTCGCCAAGGTCGGATCGCTTGATCTCCGTCGGATCGCACCAATCTTCCTGAATGGTCGACAACTTCTCGCCTGGCAGACGCGCCCCCACGATCACGGCATACAATATTTTTGAATCAGACGAGAAGGCAAATCCTCCGCCTGACTCACCGACTTCGCCGACCAGCTTGCCCTGATCGTCCATGAGATGCGCTTTGTCGCCCACGCGCCAGACAGCCTTTGACCCATCGGGCGACCACACCATCTGCGCGGGCAGGTGACAGCCTGTTGTGATGAAAATTGCGAGAGACGCTAAGACGGATAAGAATTGTCGCATGTGCGTTCGCCCCGTGTTTGCGGCAGGTTAAGTCCCGGTTAACGACTTGACACTTCCGGCTTGGAAGTCAACCTACCGGCCAATGTCTTCGAGTATAACATGGCAACGGCCGGTGGCGCTGCGATCCACCCCAAGAGCTGAACCGCTGACGTTTCAACCGCGGAGTAATGCAATGTCTCGAGCGAACGATACCCTGGCAAAATCTCCTGCAAAGGCACCGGTTTCATCGGCACCGGCGCGAAATCGGAAGAGCGTACTTGTCGTCGATGACGAGCGCGACCTTGTCGACCTGATCACGTACAACCTGCAACGCAACGGTTTCGAACCCCTCGCAGCCTACAGCGGAACCGAGGCTCTCGAGGTCGCCCAGCGCGAACTCCCTGACCTGATCGTCCTTGACCTGATGCTCCCTGGAATCGACGGAACCGAAGTTGCCCGCCGACTGAAGGCCGACGCCCGCACCGCCCAGATTCCGATCGTCATGTTGACTGCGAAGGGCGAGGAGACCGACGTTGTTGTGGGTCTGACGCTCGGGGCCGACGACTATGTCACCAAGCCCTTCAGCATGAAGATTCTCCTGGCGCGACTGAACAGCGTGCTTCGCCGGGGTGAGGCTTCATCCCCGTCGACTGAAACGGGAATCCTTCGTGCCGGACCGCTCGCGATGGATGTGTCGAAGCATGAAGTCACGGTCAACAACGATCTGGTCAAGCTGACGCTGACAGAGTTCAAACTTCTGTCGGCATTGCTCAACGCTCGCGGCCGCGTCCTGACGCGCGATCAGTTGATGGACAAGGCCATGGGGGCCGACGTGTTTGTCACCGACCGCGCAATTGACGTGCACGTGACGGCCATCCGTAAAAAACTTGGGACCGCAAGCTGGCTGGTGCACACTGTGCGCGGCGTCGGATATCGCCTGCAAGAGACGCCCGGAGAATCCGAATGAGACGTCTGAAACCGATCAACACGACTTCCAATTCAGGACGCGCCCCGCCAAGTGCTGACATTAACTGACCCAGAAAAGTGGTTCGCGGCGGTTCCTGTCATTTCTCTCTGACTTCTCGGACAATCTCAGCGCGTCCAGCATCGAAGTTTATGACGCGTGAAGCCCTATGAAAGCCCGCCCAAAGTTCGCTCGCCTCATCGCGCCTTTCAGCCTGGCAGTTGTCGTCACCCTCGTCTTGGCGGGATTCGTCCTACATGCCATTGGGCGGGACTCAATCAGTGTTGGGAAGATCTGCCTTGTACAGGTTGTCACGGCAGCGCTGATTGTCTTCGTTCACGCGATGATCTGGCGTCGCTCGTCAATCGCGAGAGCAAATAAATTGTCGTCGTTGGTCGACCGCATGGCAGCGGGGGAGTGGTCGTTGCGTGCTGCACCTGCTGACGCGCGTGAGCCGTCGCCATGGGAAGAGTTGATCGACACCCTCGCAGCCGGCGCCGAGCGTCAACTGGCTGACCTCGGCCTGCAGCGGGCGGACCTGCAGGCGTTGATTGATTCGCTACCCGATCCGATCCTGGCAATCGATGCGCAGCGACGCGTCATGCTGATCAATCGTCCAGCAACGCAACTGTTGTTAGTGACACGCCCACAGACCCTGGGGAAAAATGTTGTGAGTGTGGTGAATGAAGAATCGATCCTCCAGCTTTTGGACGAGGTGCTAGCGCCCACCGGCTCAGTCAATCCCAACGTTTCCCCCTCGGCTGCTTCGGGTATAGGCGCATCTCCACAGAGCGACTACGAACCCGTGACGCGCCCCCGTGAAGTGCGCCTGATGCGCAACGGGCAACGGGGGACTTTCCAGGCGGTGGCGCTCCGCGCGGCACGGGGGGGTGTCCTGCTGGTGTTGCGTGATGTATCAGCCTTGTCCGGTGCGATGCAGATGAAGACCGACTTCGTCGCCAACGCATCACATGAATTGCGCACACCGTTGGCAGCCATTAAGATCGCCTTCGAGACACTGCGCGACGTCTATCGCGAAGATGCGCATCAGACGCAGAAGTGCATCGTGATTATTGATGGGCACATCAAGCGCCTGGAAGAGATGCTGCGGGATTTGCTCGACCTTTCTCGCGTCGAAAGCGCCGACCTGAAGCCGCATGTCCGCGCGATTGCACCTGCGGATATTTTTGGACAGGTACGGGCAGGGCTGGGATCGATGGCGCGGCAGAAGAATCTCACGCTCACCTTTGAATCACCGACCGGGGACCATCAACCGATGTTCACCGATCAACGACTGCTCATGCTTACGCTCAAAAATCTCGTGGAAAACAGCATCAAATACACCCCCGCCGGTGGGAACGTCAGCGTGTCGTTGACGGTTGATATGTCGGACATACCACCCGATGTGCATCAACGGATAATGGCGACCGAGGCCAACTCAAAACTCGATCAGCCACCCACGCGCTGGAGCCTCCTGAAAGTCGCCGACACTGGCATCGGCATCGCGCCCGAACATGTAGACCGGGTATTCGAACGTTTCTACCAGGTAGAAGCCGCCCGCACCGGTGCAGCTGGCCGAGGCACGGGCCTGGGCCTTGCGATCGTCAAGCATGCAGTGCACGCGTTGGGGGGACAGATTTGGGTGGATTCAACATTAGGCGCAGGCACGACGATCACCTGCCTGTTTCCACAAATCCCTCCCGAGCAATCTGTGGAGTGAGCGATTCACCATCAGCCTTGGAAAGTAAACTCAGAAAAAATGCTGTTAGCCGACGGTTTGAAGAACGGTGCTGGGGTGACCAAGCAACCTCGACCGCAAGACGTGTCGCGAATGTTGCATTCGAGTGTCGAATCCACGATTGTCACCTCACATACATTCCCCCAATTTCGCTCGCCACAATGCGTGCTGAGTCGTTTCCTACTGCCTGCCTGAATCGCGCAATCGGCTCATTCATCGGCTCGTGACTCAGACGAAACGTCGAATGATGCATCGCCAACACGCGACGGGCCCGCATGTGATCGGCCATGGCCAGTGCTTGCTCGGGTGTGGCGTGGGCTGCGATGTAGGGGTCGTAGGCGCCGATGCCCAGGATCGCCAGATCGATCGGTGCGACGTCCGTGAATAGCTCGTGATACGCACTATCGCCGCCGAACAAAACGCGAGCGTCGGCCGATTCAATCAGGAATGCGCCGAACCCGCGTGTGGAGTCGAAGAAAGTTCGCGCCCCCCAGTGTCGTACTTCTCGGCTGGTGATATGCATGTCGCCAAAGCGCGTCGATGCACCCCAGGCAAGCTCGCGGACGTTTTTGAAGCCCATATCGTCGATCAGGTCGCGCACGCCTGCTGATGCGATCACGGGAATCTGCTTCGAGAACTGTCGGAGGCTCGGCCGATCCAGGTGATCGAAGTGCGCGTGTGATATCAAGATCAGGTCGATCTGCGGCAATTGTGCAATCGACAACGCCGGCGCGACGTACCGCCTGGGCCCGCCGGTCATCAAGCCGAGGCTCAATCCGATGCGCGTGGAAAAAACTGGATCGGTCAGGATCGTCAACCCGCCGACGCGCAAAAGCACCGTCGCGTGACCGATCCAGATAGCTGCCAGCGCGTGACGGTCCCAACCGGTTAGATCAGGACGGAAGCGCGGGCGAGGCAGGGGGGCGGTCAGGTGGTCAAGCGGGCGAAGTCGTCCCTGCCCACGTCCCAGTCTGGCCGCGAGGCGGAGCATGGCGGGGCTGCGTTTCGCCCAGTCGGTCACGTGTCGCCAAGTCGTCTGGGAGGGTCGACGCATCTATTCTGCAGGCTCGATCGTCACGGTCAGACTCTTGGATTCAAACTGATCCTTGTACAGTTCCGCACGTTCCTTGTGTGTGACCAGCAGCAACGCCACGCCGGTCTTGTCGGCCTCACTCATGCGTCGCTCGGCGTCCTGCTCGTTGAGGGGGGTGAGCATCACGATCGTCTCGATGACGTACACCATCGAGTTTTTATCGTCGTTGTGCAGCAGCACCTTCCACGGGGGAAGCTGTTTGGGTGGGGTGCGTTTGGGTTGATCCTTGCTCTTGGGCTTGAGGGTTGCCGTGCCACCCTGATTTTGATTGGCATCTTTTTCAGACATCGAAGGCTCCTGCTGTGCGGTCCATCGATCATATCACGGTTTTCATTCGGCGTGAATCGGTTAGATTCCCAAATCAAAAATGACGGCATCCCGTTTGATGATCGGTGCGATGAGCGGCACGAGTGCCGACGGCGTGGACGTTGCGCTGGTCGACGTGACAGGACACGGGCTCGAGATGAAGGTCCGACTGTTATCGCATCTGCATCACGCCTACCCCGCTGATCTGCGTACGCAGATTTTTTCGATGCGCGAGGCCGGTGCGGTCACACTGGCCGTGCTCGCTGACGTGGGTCGCGCGATCACATTGATTTATGCCCATGCGATCCGCGCGCTGCTCGCGCGCGAAAATGTGGACACGCGGTCGGTCGCTGGCATCGGGGCGCACGGCCAGACGCTGTATCACGCCCCGCCTGCGACGATCCAGTGGTTTGATCCATCACTGCTCGCTTACGAGACGGGGATTGCGGTGGTCAGCGATTTCCGCCGTGCCGACTGCGCTGCCGGCGGTCAGGGCGCGCCGCTAGTCCCGTTTGCGGATTTTTTACTGTTTTCGCATCCGACCAAGTCGCGCGTGCTGCTCAATCTTGGGGGGATTGCGAATATCACTTATCTTCCAGCCGGCGGTGCGATGGAGGCCGTGATGGCGTTCGATACCGGGTCCGCCAACTGCGTGGTAGATCACCTCATGCGGCAAAGCGGTACGGGTGAGATCGATTTGGGCGGTCAACAGGCATCCCGTGGCCGGGCAGATCATGCAGTTGCCTTACAGGCGATCCGCAACTGGAACGGCTTTCTGCCCTCGCCGCCGAAGTCGGCTGATACACCTGAGATGATCCGCGCTTTTGAATCCGCTGAGATCGCATCGAGTCGCCCTGCGCCCCTCGCAGATCGCCTCGCGACCGCGTGCCTGATGTCGGCGTTGGGCGTCGAGGCAGCGCTGACACATCTGCCGGCGCGTCCGGACGAAATCATTGTCAGCGGAGGTGGGATCAAAAACCTTGCCCTGATGAAGCAGATCGAGGTAACGCTCGGGCAACCGGTGCTGGTCAGCGATTCATTCGGCATGCCGACTGAGGCGAAAGAGGCGGTCGCATTTGCGATTCTGGCGGCTGCAACGCTGGATCATGAGCCGTCCAACGTGCCGTCAGTGACGGGGGCGTCGCGACGGGTGGTGCTGGGGTCGGTCACGCCCATTCCTTAGGATAGACGAATGAACAATCGCGCGCATCTTCTGACCGAGCTTCGGTTGCCCGAATCGATGACGCTCGACACGATGTCGATCGCCGACGCGGTTGCATTGATGCACGCGCAGGATCGCGTTGCGGTGGAGGCAGTCGCAAGGGAAAGTGCGCCCATCACGCGCGCGATCGAGATCGTCGTGGGGCAGCTGAAAAAGGGCGGGCGTTTGTTTTATGTCGGCGCGGGGACGAGCGGGCGCCTTGGCGTGCTTGATGCGTCCGAATGCCCGCCAACCTTTCGCTCCGATCCTGGACAGGTGCAGGGCATTATCGCCGGCGGACCCGGTGCGCTCATTACGGCTCAGGAAGGCGCAGAAGATCGTGCCGACGACGGGGCGAACCAAATGGATCTCAAAAATATTGACGCGAACGATGTCGTCATGGGCATCGCGGCTGGTGGGACGACGGCATTTGTTCATGGTGCCCTTCGTCGCGCGCGGGATCGCGGCGCGAAGACGATCTTCCTGTCGTGCGTACAGCCCGTCGATGGAGAAGCAGCCGTCGATTGCGTGATTCGCCCGCTGACCGGTCCTGAAGTCGTCACCGGTTCGACGCGCCTCAAGGCCGGCACGGCGACGAAGCTTGTTCTCAACACCATCTCCACGCTGGCGATGGTGCAGTTGGGGAAGGTGCATGAAAACCTGATGGTCGATCTGCGCGCATCCAATCAAAAACTGTGGGACCGTGCCATGCGCCTGGTGGTGACGTTGACGGGATCCTCTCAGGACGAGGCTCTCGCCTTGCTGAAACAGGCGGATGGACAGGTAAAGGTTGCGGTCGTCATGCACCGGTGGGGCGTGGGTGCAGGCCAGGCCGTCGCGCACCTGGTTGTCCACGAGGGGCGTTTGCGCGACGCGCTGCACGTCGCGCCGGTCGATCACTCTTCCCACAATACCGGGAAGAGTGACGGGTCAGCATAATCGGGCAGCCCACGGGCGTCTTTTCTGGCAATGTCGTCGTTGAAATGCCACGCCTTGGCCCCCTTGGCATTGACGAACTCTCGCCAATGGTTGTCGCCTGGCTGCATGTGCACCGCCAGCGATCGCCGCGCTTGGGTCGAGCGATTCGCACTGCTGCCATGAATCGTAAAACAGTGATGAAAGCTCACCTGTCCCTTTTTCAGTTCGACAGGGAGACGCGTCACCGTTTGCCCGCGGGTGTCAAACATCTTTTCGACGTTGTCGAGGTCGGCGTTGGTGAACTCCAGCTTCGACGAATCCAGATTCCACCGGCCCCAATGGTTGGATCGATCCACAATCTGCATGGCGCCCATCTGGGCGGTGACATCGTGAAAGGGTATCCACGCAGTCAGTAGCTCGTCGGATGATGTGGTCATCCAATACGCCTTGTCGGTATGCCACCCGATGTTGGCGGACTTGGTGTGGTTGTCCATCGGCTTGTAGAGCAGCTGGTCATGCCACATGCGGATCGTGTGTGCGCCACTCAGACGGGCCGCGATGGCGCCGAGGATGGGGTTCTTTGCCAACGCCATGAGATCGCGGGATTCATGGCAGGAATAATCGTTCTTACGCAGGACGTTGCCGTTCTCGGGCTTCCAGTTCCACGGGACAGCTTTTCCGCCGGGCAGTTGGCTGTCACGTTCACCGGCATGGTGGCGTTTCATGGCTGCGTCGGCGCGATCGAGCTCTGCATCGGTGAGGATCGTTCCGCTGATCCACCACCCGTGCTCGCGGTAGAAACTAATGTCGTCGTCAGTAGGTAGTAGCGCTTGTTGTGAAGGGCTAAGTGTCATGACAATCTTCCGTACTTGGAAAAGTCTAGCGCGCCCACCTGCGAGGCGCTCGTCAATCCTCCCACAGAACCGGGTGCACCGCAGGGTCGGTGTAGTCCGGATGCCCGGTCGAATCCTTGCGGTCGAACATGTCGTTTCCGTGCGTCGCTGGCTTGCCGTCTTTATACGTGTAAACTTGGAAGCGATTGCTCGCATCCTGCAGATGGACCGCCAGTGATCGCCTCTCGCGTGTCGACCGGTTCGGTCCACTGCCGTGGATCGTGAGGCAGTTGTGGAAGGTGCAGCAACCTTTCCTGATGAGAGGTGTGATCTTCCTGATCGGTGCTCCGCCGGTTACAAAATTTTTCTCAAGCCCTTCGAGATCGTTCGAGAAAAAGTTGAGATGCTCGGTGTTGTCCGGCCAATGGTTTGATCCATCGACAAAGCTGATCCCGCCAATGGCTTCGTCACAATCATGGAACGGAATCCACGCTGTCAGCATGTCAGGCGAGCTGCAGGTCTTCCAATACCCACGATCGGTATGCCAACCCACGTTTGCCTGCTTACCGGGCCGTTCGACAGGCTTCCAGAGCAGTTGGTCATGCCACAGGCGAATCTGCGAGGTGCCAGCCAGCCGAGCAGCCATCGCGCCTAGGATGGGCTTGCGGATCAGGCTCATGATGCCCGGGTGCTGCAGAGTCGACCAGTCATTCTTTCGCAGGGTGTCGCCTTGGTCGGGCTTCCACCCCCAGGGCATTTCACTTCCGTTGGGCATGGGCTTGCGCACGCCGTCGTAATATTCATCCGCAGCTTGAGTGACGGCGTCGATCTCGGCATCGGTAAATATCTTGGGCGAGACCCACCAGCCGTGCTCGCGATAAAAACGCAGGTCGGCTTCGGTCGGTAGCAAGGCCATGTCATTCGGAGAAAGTTGAAAGTGCATAGAGTCACCTTAGGCAGACACAGGTCGTTTGTCTGGGAGCATTTTACTGAGGTGGCTCGATGCGGATGACCTGTGTCGCACCTTGCCTCAGCACGACAAGCTTCATCGCGTCGCCGGGCTTGGACGCGCGGGTCGACTCGTACACTTTCTTAAAATCCTCGAGTGTTGCGACGGGAGTCTCATTCAGTTCTGTCACGATGTCATTCGCCGCGAGTTTGGCGGTCTCGGCGGCGCCTTCGGGTTTGATCAGGCTGATCGACACGCCTTTCTGATCAACAGGCAACCGTCGAAAATAGGTATCGTAGAACGTCAATTCTCGCACGCCAAAACCAAGATCCTCCGCCCAGAAACGCTTGGCGATATTGGGACGCGCAGGCTGGCCTTCCAGTACGACCTTCACTTCACGGGGTTCCTTCCCACGGGCTTCAATGATTGTCACGGCCACCGTGTCTCCCACTTTTTTGCGATGCAGATATCGCTGCAGGATCTGCGGAAGGTCGTCCGGTTCATCGCCGCGCTCGATTGGCTTGCCATCAAGCTTAACGATTTTCATCCCCTTTTTCAGTCCGACTTTGTCGGCAGGCCCACCCGGGATGACATCGGTGATCTCCACCGCCGGCGTGTCCTTCAATCCGAAGAAGTCCGCAACATCCTTCGTCAATCCGGTGATCTGTCCCATCCCACTCCACGGCAGCGCCTGGGGTTTGCCGGACTCAATCGGATCTTCAAAGCTCTGGGCAAAATCGCGCGACGGCTGAAACAACGTCGGTGGAAGCTGGACCGCCTGAAGCGGTTGTTGCAAAAAGTTCAGATAGGGGGACTGACCCTGCTGCCAATTCACAAAGCCCACGGCCTCCCCTTTGGCATTGATCACGGGTGCCCCGACCATCCCCAGCCCGCCACTCACAAGGATATACGGATACGCCCCGCGCAAGTGGGCCGCGACCGTCGAGCGCATCACATATCCTTTGTACCCGCCTTGCTTGGGCAACAAGCCGATGGACATCAACGACTCGCCCAGTTGAACCGGCGTGTCGACAAACTTCAGCGCGGGGTAGGTGCCTTTCTCCTTGATGCGCGCAAAGGCCAAAAGCGTGCGTTCGTCTCGGCCGGTGAACTCGGCTTCGAGTTCCTGATGATCCTTTTCCACGGATGGAATGACAACCTTAAAGTCCTTTAACTGTTCATCCGGAATTTCAAGGCTGACCGCATACATCGAGAACATGACCAGCCCATCGGCACTTACCACGATGGCCGGCGTGAACACCTCGCGCTTCCCAAGCTCACTGTCCCAGGTGTATTGAACGACGACCAGAGACGGGGTCACACGATCATAAACCTCCTGCACGACCTTCGGGTCGATCTGCGCCCGGGCAGTAAGCGGAAGGAGGAATAAGCAGATGAAGAGGCAAGCCAATCGCGACATAGGTGCTCCGTTGATGAATCAGACAATGTACTTTTTATGACGATAGATAGGCAGCTTCGTTCCAAACCTTCTTACACACGAAGCCTAGCACGACTCAGTCCGCTGGTTCATCGGGAAGTGTTGTCGGGGCCGTCGTGGTGGTTGGGGCTTCCTTCGGATACGTCACCTTCAACACCACGGACAAAATTCCCCGCCCGCGATTGACCTCCAATAGGACTGCGTCTTCGCGCGCTTTGACGCTGGCGTCGTAGAGCGTGGTGAATGCATCCAGGTCGGTCGTCTCCTGGCCGTTGATGGATCGGATGACATCGTCGGCCTGCAGCACAGCCTTGGCAGCGGGGAGGCCGGGCGCGAGGGTCGTCACCACCACCCCCTTCCCATCATCCAACTGACGGGAATTGGCATACGCGTTTGTTACGTCACGCACGCTGACGCCCCATGTTTTCATCTCCCGCTCCTCACCGACCGCACCCTCCAGTTTCTCGGTGATGGCTGACAACGTGAGCGTCTCCTTCGCGCGATGCAGCAGCAGCTTGACGTCCTTGCCGATGGGCAGGTTCGCAATGCGGTTGCGCGCCTCGGCCACCTCTTCGGGGAAGCGCACGTTGATCGGCTTGTCATCAATGGCAAGCAACACGTCCTGCGCTTTCACGCCGGCCTTCTGCGCTGGCGAGTTGCGCTCGACGCTGTTGACGAGGACTCCCTTGTTCAGGTCGATATTATAAAACGTTTCCAGATCCTGCAGAGGCTTGAGGTCGATCCCAAGATCGGCGCGCGCGACATGTCCGCGCTTCCCGTCGACTGCAGACGCCAAAATGCGTTCGACCACCGGCCTGGCTGTATCGATCGGTACAGCGAAGTTCAGGTTCTGCCCGCCTCCGCGCGTGTTGATCCCGACCACTTCCCCCGTCATATCCACGAGCGGCCCGCCGGAATTGCCCGGGTTGATGGGCGTATCCATCTGAATCCAGTTGCTGAAGTTTCCGGTTTCGTATTCGTCGATGGTCATGTCGTCGGGGTAAAAGGTGCGCTCGTTATTCGAGACGATCCCAAGCGTCATCGTCCGCGCAAGTCCGAAAGGCGTGCCTACAGCCATCACGTCCTGCCCGACGATGAGCGACTCGCTGCGCCCGAGTTTCGCCCATTTAAACTCGATGCTCTTTCGCTTGATTGTCTCCATATCCATTTGCACGACAGCCAGGTCCGTCCAGTGATCATCACCGATTAACTTGGCGGGGATTCGCTCCTTGTTATAGAGCGTGATGTAGATCTCAACCGCCCGCCCGGCGACGTGATAGTTGGTCAGCACGCGTCCCTGCTCGTCGATGATCACGCCCGACCCAATCCCTCGGCGGACGGTGCGCTTGCCATCGGAGTAAATCTCCTGAGCAACATCCAATCGAACTACGGCCGGAAAAATCTCGCGCGACACGCGCACGACGGCCGCGGGGGTGGCGCTGGGAAACGGATCGTCAGCAAAAGCGATGGATGCGGTGAAGACAAGATCAAAAAATAGAATGACAGCGAGTGATCCAAGTTGACCTGACACCCACTTCTTATCTGAGTTCATCTGAGTCCATTGTGGTTAAAAAAATCGTCCTGTGGATAACATGCGCGAATCCTGTCACCGTCGCAACGGCTCGTTGGTCAGAATCCATCCAGACGCTATGGTGCAACGGATGGGATTTGCATCCGGCTCAGTATCGTTCAAACGCTTTGCCGTCCTTGGCGACGCGCCTGCTTCGGTTGATCAGAACATGCTCGACGCGCTCTCCGCAAACGCGCTGCGCCCCAGCGAAGTCGGTGTCCCCGAGGAGGCCGAATACGGGTGGTCGGGCGGGCGTCATATTCTTGATGCCAACTTCAGCTTCGACAACAACGTCTATGCCGACGCATTGTTGTTGGGGCTGCGCGTGGATTCCAACAAGGTACCGGGCGATCTCAAAAAAGCGTATCAGCTCATGGAGGAGGAGGCGGCTGCGTCAACGAATCCGTCGGGCTTCATCAGCAAGAATCAGAAGAAGGACGTGAAGGACATCGTCCGCCGACGCGTGGACGACGAGCTGCGGGACGGTCGGCATCGGCGGAGCAAGCTCGTGCCAATTTTGTGGGACCTGCCCAGCCAGACGCTCTATACGCCGGCAGCCGGGAAAAATCAGGAGCTGCTGCTGGAGATATTCGAACGCACATTTGGACTATCGCTGCTCCCCCTGTCCGCGGGATCGATCGCGATGCGCCAGCTGGAACCGCGAGGCAAGCGTCGGGATTATGAAGACCTGCGTCCCACGCGATTTGTCCCCGGTCCCGAAGGGGACGGCCAGTTCCCTGAATATCCCTGGGTGGCCAAAGGCCCAGAGCCGAAAGATTTTCTCGGTAATGAGTTTCTCCTGTGGCTTTGGAATGAGGCAGATCACAAGGGAGGCGTGGTCGCGCTGGAAGGAGGCGGGGATGCGAGCGTGCTGATCGACCGGTCACTTGATCTGGATTGCGCGTACGGCATCAGTGGTCGTGACAGCCTGCGGGCTGAGGGACCCACGCGCATGCCCGAGGCCCGTGATGCGCTGCGCAGCGGAAAGCTCCCTCGCAAGGCGGGTTTTGTCTATGAGTCGGCCGGCTTGCAATTCAGCTTCACATTGAATGCCGAGACTTTTGCATTCGGTACGGTCAAGCTTCCTGAAGTGGAGGATGCCGAAAATCCGCGCGTTGTTTTCGAAGAGCGCATCGGCATGCTGCGCGATTTGTGTCGATCCTTCGACGCGCTGTTCGGCACATTCCTGAAGCGACGCGCCAGTTCCACATGGGACACGGAAACAACCAATTTGCGGCGATGGATCCAACAACCCCAAAAAGCCTCCGCAGCTGCGTGAACCTAGGAGTGCAAAGGACGCCCCAACGTGGAGGCTCGAGGGCAAAAGCGCTTAGGAGCGGCCAAACTTATCACTCCAAAAATATTTTTATTTTGTAAGCCTTTTTGCTTGCCCTACTTCACTAGCTTGACTATAACTCCATCAACGTCGCCCCAGACGTTTAAACTTAGTTCTCTCCCTCCGATGCCCTCTGACACCCACCAGAGGGCATCTTTATTTCACTAATTTCGTCTAAGTCCTCTGCAGCTCATCGCTTACGCCTAGCGATGGCAGACACGGTCAAAAACGCCAGCGTCAAACTTGAACCGGGCTCAGGCGTAGGAATCGAATCCCCGCTGACCAAGAGGTTGTCGAGGTCGTTAAATCCTGGATTTGGCCCGGTCCCGCCCCAAAAGGTAAATCGGACCCATCCGTCGGAGTTGTTGTTGAGGTTTGTGTAGGTTGACAGGTCGAAGTAGGGCACGTTCCAAAAGAGGCGGGGATCGTAAGGCGGGGCATAGTTCGAGAACGTCGCCCCACTGTCGGACGACACGGAAATTTGATTGGTCATGAACCCCCAGGCATCCCGTTGCGTGGCGAAGGTGAGGATGACATTTTCGACACCAGTCGCATCGAATCGGACATCCACATGTCGACCATTGTTCTGGAACTTGGAGATCCGCAACGCCGACCCCGCCGGCTCGTTGCCGGGCACATTGAACGGCGTACCACTCACATACGATACGGAGGATGCGACCAGGTTGTGCGTGATCGACCCAGTCCCTTGAGAGGCGGTCAACGAAGCACCGTTGAAGTCCCAGTAAGCAATCACCGACCCGGCCGACCGTACGCCGGCCAGCAGCATTACCAACAGTGCAATAATCGTACGAACAACCATTCTGCCAGTCCTTCCGAAGAAACCACCTGCGCGGTTCATCGGAAGGGACGGAGGAAGGGTTTATATGACGTGTATGATTAAAACGACGCCCGATAGTGTGTGGACCGGAGCGACTGGTGCGCAATAATTGGGAGGAATTTGGCGCCCACTGTTTTCAACTACCAATCGGTGCGTCACCGGGGACGCGTACCTGCTTGATCTGAACCGATGTCTTACCCGTGATCAGGCGCGCTTCACGCCCGCTCAGGATGTAGTCGTAAATCCACCCGAGCATGACGAACACCTTCGATCGAAAGCCGATCAAAAACGTCAGGTGAATGACGCTCCATGCCAGCCATGCCATCAGCCCGCCAAAGCGAAAGCCTCGGATGTCTGCGACTGCCCGCCTTTTGCCGATGGTGGCCATCGTCCCTTTGTCGACATAGTGAAAGGCCGGGCGGTCTTTTACAGGCAGCTTTCCGGCGACTTCCTTCCGTATGATCCGTGCGACGAAGCGACCCATCTGCATGGCCGCGGGCGCGAGACCGGGAATGGGCTGGCCGGTCTTGGGGTCGTTCAGGGCAGCGGCGTCGCCGATGACGAAGACG